>JRHI01000063.1_pt1 | contig 103066 bp, 99 predicted proteins | sample 215371 | NCBI WGS metagenome assembly JRHI01 (sample SAMN02929681, study PRJNA255918) | sediment metagenome | biome: cave system; feature: Ice Cave; material: Sediment; isolation source: sediment from deep within a dark volcanic ice cave with no known source of... ...
GGCCCTCTGGACGAGCTTCAATGAGGCCGCGGCGATTGCCGCGGAATGACTTCATCGCGTCGCCGCCCTGGAAGCCGGCGGAGACGACGCTTCAATGAGGCCGCGGCGATTGCCGCGGAATGACGTGGTCCGCCGCCTCGGTGTATGTGTCGTAGGCCACGCTTCAATGAGGCCGCGGCGATTGCCGCGGAATGACTCTACGCCACCGGCGAGTACTCGATGACGAGCCTCGCGCTTCAATGAGGCCGCGGCGATTGCCGCGGAATGACCGCGAAGTGCGCGACGTCCTCGAGCTTCGCCGGGGAGCTTCAATGAGGCCGCGGCGATTGCCGCGGAATGACGGCGCGGACACGGGCTCCTTCATACCGAGCTCGTAACGGCTTCAATGAGGCCGCGGCGATTGCCGCGGAATGACGAAGGCGATCGAGCTCGCCGTTGGTCACCTGGTGCCAGCTTCAATGAGGCCGCGGCGATTGCCGCGGAATGACGCATCGCTGCTCGATGAGCTTGATGTAGTCGGGGTTCAACTCGCTTCAATGAGGCCGCGGCGATTGCCGCGGAATGACGGACTATGCCCACGCCATTGCCGACCAAGATCAGTTCGCTTCAATGAGGCCGCGGCGATTGCCGCGGAATGACGCCGCATCGCGGAGCTCGAGGGCACGATCAAGGCGATCAACGAGCTTCAATGAGGCCGCGGCGATTGCCGCGGAATGACGACCAGCTCGACGATCGCGAAGTGGTCGCCGCGGGAAAGGGTGAGGCTTCAATGAGGCCGCGGCGATTGCCGCGGAATGACGGGGACACCGTATGGCGAGCCTGGTCTGGGGATCCTCGCTTCAATGAGGCCGCGGCGATTGCCGCGGAATGACGCTGCGGGGCATGCCGAGAAGAGCTCGCCGGCGGTGGCCGAGCTTCAATGAGGCCGCGGCGATTGCCGCGGAATGACGCTGGAATTCGGTCGCGCTCGTGAGGGGAACGGACGCTTCAATGAGGCCGCGGCGATTGCCGCGGAATGACGGCGCGTTGGCGACGGTGAACGTGCCAGACACCCGGAGCTTCAATGAGGCCGCGGCGATTGCCGCGGAATGACGCGCTGGCTCGAGGTTAGCGCGTGATCCGCCTGATGAGCGAGCTTCAATGAGGCCGCGGCGATTGCCGCGGAATGACGCTCGTGCAGAAGGTCTCGACCGAGGTCATGGGCGTCAACGCTTCAATGAGGCCGCGGCGATTGCCGCGGAATGACGATCCCCGGCCTCGAGATAGCCGGCGAGCCGGAACAGCTTCAATGAGGCCGCGGCGATTGCCGCGGAATGACAAGCGCGGAGTTGTAGGCAGCGTTCATCCGAACGGCGCTTCAATGAGGCCGCGGCGATTGCCGCGGAATGACCGGCTCCGGGCGCTCCCCATGATCCAGACCGCAGCGGACGCGCTTCAATGAGGCCGCGGCGATTGCCGCGGAATGACGGCCGGCACGATCAAGGCGATCCAGACGAGCATATACGCGCGCTTCAATGAGGCCGCGGCGATTGCCGCGGAATGACAGCCGTAGCCTAGCACCCAGCAATCACGGCCACGCGAGGGCCGGTTTGCGAGCGGTGCGTCTGCGGCAACTTCGGCACTGGCGATTCCCACCGCGTTCGGGTATTCAACTGTTAAGGAGCCGGCCGAAATGCTGGCCTTTCCGCATCGCGAGCGCTCCCCGCATCTGCGACCACCGTCGGACCGCTCGCGCCATCCCGGCAACCGCTTCGTCAGATGATCGTAGCTTCGCGCCGCATGGATTCATAGGCCCTGCCGAGGCTCTCAACGTGCGGCTCGATGCGGTCCGCGTCGCCAATATCGATGATCAAGACATGGTCCTCCTCGTTGCGGATGCGCCGCTCGAGCGCCGCGGCCATGTCGGCGCGACGACGCGCCGTCAGCCTGCACTGGAAGACCGACAGCTGCAGCCACTGCCCGTACCCCTTCATGAGGCGGAACACGTGCCGCCAGCGCCCCGGGTCGCTGATGTCGTACGCGACGATGTAAAGCCGTTCCGCGGCCATCAGCTCACCGTGGCACGTAGTGCGGGTACGACTCGATCTCGCCGAGCAGGTACCGCGCCAGCAGCCGCGCCTGCACCGTGAGGAGCCGCCGCATCGTGACCCGATAGCCGAACAATGGGTGTGTCGTCTCTTGGTCCAAGCGCCGTTCGTAAGCTGCGATGAACGATCTGCGCCCGGCCGGCGTCAATGCACAGGCCGGTCCGGAATACACGAAGTCGGACCCCTTGACCTCGCCGTTGTTGATCGCGTTGATCACCGCCGAATCAGCGAGCAGCGGACGGTACGGTTCCATCATGTCCAACGCGAGCGCCGGCCGCCCGTGGCGCGGACGGTGGTAGAAACCCAGATAGGGATCGAATCCCGCCCCTGCCAGGGTCACATGCCAGGTACGGGTGAGCAGGCCATACGCAAAGGAAAGCAGCGCGTTGACGGGATCGGTGGGCGGCCGACGATTTCGCCGTTCGAACCGGAAGGTCATGACCATTTCTCGCGCGGAATGCGGTGGCGACAGCAGGCGCCCAAGATGCCGGAAATAGACCGCCCCGGCCTCTCCTTCGAAACCGAGGAGCTGATCCGACTCACGCGCGCGTTCGGCTCGGTCGGCCAGTCGCTTCAGCTCGTTCATCGCCAGCTCGCGCTCGGCGGCCGCGCTCTCGTCCTTCCAGTTGCGCCGCAATATCGTGCGAGCATTGCGGATCTTGGCCGCGACGATACCGCGGGAGATCGTGAGGGCACGTGCTTCATTGAACGCCGCCTGGTACTGGGCGATGCGGACGGAGACGTTCTTCTCACCAACTCCCGTCGTGTGGCCCATGAACCAGCCGCCTGAGGAGTGCCATGCCACCGGTATCTCGCGCGCCATCAGCTCGTGGAGCAGCGGCGTCGAGACCGAGACGGGTCCAAAGACCGCGAGCTCGGAGACGTCGATGAAGCGCGCCTCCGCCCGCCCTTCGTCGGTTTCGATCTGGATCGTCTCCCCTTCCTTGCGGACCCGCGCACCGGGAGACTGGACGTAGAGGGGCAAGGATGGGTCGTCGGGGACGACGAGCGGACGCAGAACGGTGCGCCCCTTCAGGAAGTTCACCTCGTCCGGGAGGCAAATGCCGATGAGCGAGCAGCGCGGACACTTGGGACTGTTCTCGAGCGGCGGCGGCGCCTCGCCGCTTATGACGACGTCGCGCAGCTCGCGGATCGCATGGCGCGTCTTGGCGCGGAGCTCGTCGTCGAGCGGGACGCGCACGCGCTCCCGGCTCTCGGCGAACCAGAGGATCCCCTCGTTCACCTTGTAGCCGTTGTCCTCGAGCACCATGGCTTGGGCGCAGACCTGCACCCGTTCCGGCTCGAACGCGCCCTCGGCCACGTGCGGGCGCCTGCCCTTCTTGTAGTCGACGGGCGTGACGAATCCGTCGGCCGCCTCCACCAGGTCGATCTTCGCGATGAGCCCGAGCTGCTCGGACGATAAGGTGACCGCGCGTGTCTTCAGCTCCGCGCCATCGGCTACGTCCTCGGCGGCCGGCATGGGCGGCCCGCCCGCGTCCACGCGTCGATGAACACGGCGCCCCTGTGCCGTATCGCCCGACTCCGCCCATTGGCTCTCTACCCACTCGAGCCAGGCGAGACGCGGGCAGTACACCCATTCGTTGACCATGCGTGCAGGTACCAGCGGCAGCTCGCTCGCTACCGTCTCTGCGCGCACATCGTTCATGCCGCGAGCGCCCCCAACACGGCCCTGGCCTTCTCGGCGCGCCGCGAATCGCTCACGGCCGTAACTCCGTGGGAAGGCGCGAGGATGGCCCCGTGGACTTCCCGGGCCAGCGCGAGCGCCTCACGAGCCTCGTTCTCGGGCGGTTCGGTGGCGTCGCCTGGGTAGCGGAAGATCCATGCGAACACGGTGAGGCGTTCGGCGCGGCGGCACAGCTCCTCCAGCGAAGGATCTACATCGACGCACTGCCGGCCGACCTCGACCAGGTCGTGTGTCTTGCGAAACGACACGTCGTGCCACGCGAGGAACGCCTTCATCGCCTTCTCCACCGCCTGCTGAGCGTGGAACATCGCATCTCCGGCGAGCGGTGGGACGGCCACCAACGAGTGCGCACCCGCCCGGAGGTCAGCCGCGGCCCGCTCTAGCCAGGACCTGACCGCGGCGACGCGTTCGGGGTCATGGCGCATAGAGCGCGACGCCCTCTCGTAGGATCGTGGCGGGAAGCGACGCTCGAAGATGTTGCTGGCGCTCGAACCGCTCGGCCGTCCACACGAGGATGTCGGCGGCGGATCGGAGGTCCCAAAGGAGAGAGTGAGCGCGCTGGCTGAGCCTGTAGTCGGGTTCGTCGGCGTCGCGGACCACGACCATGAGGTCGTAGTCGCTGTCCGGTCCGCTATCACCGCGTGCCTTCGAGCCGAAGAGGTAGATGCGCTCGGGACGGAACGCGTCGACCAGGCGCCGGACGATCTCGTCGAGCTCCGGGTCGTGCCGGAGGAATGCCGTTCCGGTCGCTGCCTCCCTGTTCATGTCTGTTGGCCGAGCGCAGGTTCATCTTGGACGACGGCCTCCGCGGCATCGCTCGCGCTCGCCGACTCCGCCGCAAAAAGCCCCATCCCGAAGTGCGCGGAATGACCCAAAGCGATCGGCCCGCCGACCTCCCGGCCGAACTCGATCCGGAAGGCTCCAGCGAGACGCCGACCGCCATCGTCGCCGGGCTTCGAGCGGAAGCGCTTGAACTGGATCGGCCGCCAACGGCCCGCGACCTTGAAAGCGTCGTCCACGAGCAGAGGGTCGATCTGGACAGCTGCCGCGCCGGACGCAAGGTCCGGAAAGGACGCCGCCAATTGACCGCGGAGATCGGCCATGAGGAAGCCCGCGCGCGCTTGGGGAGAGGACAGATCGACGCGCTCTCGCCCGCGGGTCTTCGCGTACCGCGCCGCGATATATGGCGTGGCGGAGATCCAGACCCTCGATGCGCACAGTGGGCCCGAGACCTGCTCATCGAGCGTACCGAAGCCAAGAAGGAGCACGCGCAACGGGTGTCTCTGCTTCTCGCCTCGACCAGTCCTGAGCTCGCGGAGGCGGTCCATGGCCTGGCGTTCCACGGGACCAAGACCGTCGCGGGCGAAGACGGTGAGGTGGTCGAGGCGACCGTCGCCGTCCTCGTCACTGGGGAGGTAGTACGCATGGCTGTGAATGCGGTCGGTGAGGGGATGGCCGTGCTCGTCCTTCCCCGCGAGAACGGCCGAGCGGCCACGGACGCCGCCACGCTCGGTGAGTTGACCGTAGAGGCTCACGAGCGTGCGCCGGGCGGCTTCGGCAACCGGCAGCGTGTCGGTGACCAGCGGTAAGACTGCTGAGTCAAGGGCGAAGCGGGCGGCCTGGGGTCTCGGTTCGTCACGACGTCGGCGGCGCGATCGGGCAACGGGCTCGACTTTGAAGCAGTCGCGAGGGCGGGTATAGCGGACCCATCGCGAGCCGGGCGGGTCGGACCAGCGTTCTCGATCTAGTTGAAGCGTCTCTACGCAGAGGTTCCAGGGCGGATCGTAGATCGTGGACCGCTCTTCGATCGTCCGCCTAGCGCGACCGCGGCCTCCGACCTTCGTCGTAACCGTGTCAGCGAACGCGTCCGTCGGGTCGGCGCAGAGCAAGCGGATGATCTCGCATTCTGGAGAGACCCTGCGATCGCCAAGGGGCGCAGCGATGTGTCCCGCAGGCTGGGCGAGGTGCTGCTTCGCCTCGTCCTCACCCAGCAGCCTCGCCTCGCACCAGGATTCCGAGCGGCCGAGCGTGCCGAGGTTCGCAAGGATGCGCGCGAGGGTCTGCCGCTGCGTGTCGCCGAGTGAGGCGTCCGGCCAATGCACGAGCAGCAGCGCATCGCGGGGGACGACGGCGAACGCGTCGAAGACGAGGGTGCGATCTTCCGGCCCCTTCTTGAACCACGGCATCCAGTGGCGCGTGTGTCCGGTGGAGGCGGCCGGAAGGACGAACTCTGGTGGCGCGGCGAGCGCGCGGAGTACGGGCTCAACTTCCTCCTGTCCCATGTCGGGCAACGCGCGCTTCCATACCGCGACGAGCGCGCGAAGGATGCGCCAGGGCGATGGCGGCCACTCCACCGCGCCCTCGTTGACGTGGCGACCCCATGGCGTGGCGTGGTAACGACCGGCGAGGAACCTAAAAGAGATGGCGGTCATCCGTTATCCTCGTCCTCGGCCCCGTTCTTCGGGACTTCCGCCGCTTTSGTGTTCTTCTTCGCGGCAGGCCTCCACTCGAYCTCGGTCATGGGGCGACCCTTGAAGGGCCCGTCCTCTTGCGCGTCCGCGAAAGCGCCGGCGCCGGCACACGCAGAGATGAGGCGCGTGCACTCCTGGAGCAACGCGTCCGCCGGCGGGACGACAAAGCCCGGCGGACGCGTGACGATCAAGTCGCCCTGCGCCTCGAGGTCGCACGCGGTGCGGAGACGCAGGCCCGAGGAGAGGAAGCGGCGGATCTTGAAGAGCGAGAGGGCAATGAGAAGCTTGGTGGCGTCGTCACCCAGGCCGTAGCCGCGGAGAAGCGAGAGGTCGAGGTTGAAGTACGCCTTGATCTCGCGCGCGGTGAACTCGGTGCGGTGGTAGGGAACGTTCCCGAAGCCTTTGCTGGTGTCGCCACTGGGATCGACGCGGTCGTTCTTGACCCCACCGCTCTCCGCAGGGCGCACATCGGAGGCCTCGATGAAGCCGCTGAGGAGTCGCGGTAGCCGCAGACGGCCACCCGCGAGGTTGCTCTTCGCGAGGAAAAGGCCATGCAACACGGCGTTGGGGTCGTACTTCAGGACCAGTCTGGCGAGCGCCCGGATGTTGACGGGCCCTGTTTCCATCCCTGCGACGTCGGATCTCAGCATGTCGAAGACCCTCTGGTCCTGGCCTTCGAGGATGTAGGGAGAATTGATGCGATGCGCCTCGAGGATCGAGTTGGTCAACGGCCCATCGCCTGGCCTCTCTACACGAATGTAGGGCAGCCCCTTCAGCCCATCGATGAGATCGTCTGTCGCCTGATCCCAGCAGGACAGCTCCATCCGGTTGGCGACGGACTGCGTGGACTCCACCAGGAGCATCTCGGTGCCGTCAGGCAGGGTGTACCGTGCCGGGCCGAGGTCCGCGAAGCCGGTGGGCTGGAAGCGCTCGCCCTGTAGCGGCTTCAATTGCGCTTCGAGCAACAGACGTGACGCGTCGGCGAGGACGCCGTAGGCGATGGTCATTCGGTTCCTCCTTCTATTAGGTGGCGAGAGCGGCGGCTGCCGCACTCTGGTCGCGGCAGACGAGGGAGATGAGACGGTCGACGGACCTTGATGGGATCGGCACGAGCAGGGCCGCGGCGAGGCGCTGAGCACGGCGACCGTCGGACGGACACTCGGACCACACCCCGTCGCGCATCGGTCCGGATGGACGATGTCCGGGCATCGGTACCAACCCAGAGGCGCGCAGGCGATAGGCGGCGATCATGCACGCCTCGCCCACGCGGCCAGCACGCAGCAACGGCAGGATGCGCGGTTCGGCCCGGATAGTGATGCCCTGTTCACCGCCGCGCGCAAGCCGCCACCGGATCCGATCCCCACGCCGCTCGGCGACCAGCGGAGCGGGGAGGAACAGGAGCTTCAGAAGCGCATACTCGCGCGGCAGCGGCGGGGGGTCTGGGATATCCGTCGCCTTGTCATCGACCGCGTGACCCGCGTCATCGGGTGAACAAACAAGCATCAGCCCCCAGATCAGGTCCTCGACACGTCCGTCGTCGAGGTCGCCTTCGATGAACGCCGCGATCGTGCCGAGCGGCGTGGCAAAGCGCGACTTCAGCGGTAGGCGCTCGCAGTCGGCACGCTGAGCGTCCATCAGCCGACGCTGGAGCACGTTCGCGAGATTCGTCGGCAGGTCCGCGGCGTTCCAGATGACGGAACGATCCTTCTCCGCCCATGTGCAACAGTCCTTCTTCCAATCGACGGGTTCGAGGTGGGCACGGAAGGGGCCGATCGCGGCGCGGGGCTCATAGATGAACGCCAGGGCAAGAGCGACAACGAACTCAGACGAGCTGTCGTCCGCCGCGTCGAGCCAATCCGCCGACAATCCCGCGATAGGCCGCAGCTTCTTGTCGTCCCGCAGTCGCTCGGCGCTCGCGATCAAGCGCTCGGCACGGCCTAGGCTGACGAGGATCTGCTGGAAGAGCGGCGTGGTCCCGTAGCGACAGAAGTCGAGGACGGCTGCATCGATGCGACGCAACGCCCGCTCGAAGCGCGCCGGAACATCTTTGGCCGCGCATGCGGAGCGGAGGCGGTCGATCCACGGGTCGATCTGGCGAAGGAGATCGACCTCCCGCCGTGAGACCGTTTCGACGCGCTCGATCGCGTTCGCCAGGTAGTTGTCTCCGAATCTGGCCTGGTACTGGATGCGGACGAACTGTCCGATACCACGATCAACGCCGAGCGAAGTGGCAGCCCGGGCGAACTCGACGCCAGTTCGAGCACGCCTACCGTGTAGTTCTGATCGTCCCTCTCCGAAAAGAGCCTCGATCTCTGAGGCGCTGCTGGGGCGATGCCACAATGGGAACCACTGCTCACCGCGCGTCGTGTCGGTACCGGGAGAAGCGAATCCCGCAGGTGTGCTATCGACGGAGAATGGGAACACCGATGCGGAAACATGAGCCTGGAGCCTCTTGGTCGACCCCGTCCGCAGCACTTGCACACCCTCGAGCATCAGGACGTAGTCCCACGGGTTCAGTCGGAAGTCGCCCTCCATCCCTTGGTGCATATTGGCCCCGCCCGCTCGGCCAGGATCAAACTGATCGACCGCCACCTTGACAAGCCCATGTGCGGGCTCGCCGAGAAGCGCGCAGCGAAGCAGTCCGATCGAGTCGCCAGGTGGGGAAGCGCCGTCTTGCAATGGGATGCACTCCGCGAGAAGCTGCATGAAACGCGCCGAGAAGTCACTGTTGCCGATGTTTCCGCCGCTCCCCAAGAGCGGCGCCTCCGTTCGGTTCTTCTCTCGGCCGGTCTGAATTGCAAAGGCCGCGTCTACCCAGCGCAGTGCTGCGTCGCACAGGAGCTCGCTTCGGCTGCGGAGAACGAGCGCGTCTTTGTCGGCCTTCTCGACGGCGAACATCTTCCCATCCGATTTGAAGAGCAGAAGGCCCCTGTCACTCTCGCGCGCCGGATCGAAGTTCCGGGCGGATTCCCCAAGAGCACCCCTGACAGCTTGGATCTGGTCTCTGTACTTCTGAAGCCGACTGGTCGTGGACGACTCGATTTTCGCCAGGGCAGCTGCGGCTTCTCGCTTGCGTAACACGCTCTTCCCGCTATCCCAGGTGCGGTAGAAGCCAGACCCTGCGTTCCATGGCGAAACAAGCGGGGTCGGCCGGTACTCGTACAAGAAGAAGGCGATCAACGCTGCGCCCTTCTCTTCAAACGCGCTCGTCCGTTCGAACAGTTGGGGCGACCGCAGCCAGAACGCGTCGTCCCGCCACCAGCCTCGCGCCGCATTGTCCCTCTGCTCGCTGACCAAGCGCAGGACGCCCAGGGTCTTGAGATACGACATCAGTGGCTCGGGCGTGCAGCCGGGAAGCTCAAGATCGTACCGGCCCGTCTCGGTCATGATCGTTCTCCGGCTGGCGACTCGGTCGGGCCGTGCTGCGAGGCTGCACGGCGCTCTGCCGCTCCGCTTGCACGCATGTCCGCTGCCCGGAGGATCGCCTCGAGGTACGCGAGACGGAATGGGCCGAACGAATCACGAAGACGGAGCATTCGCTCAGCCCACGAGGGCTGCCCGGCGAACGGCTGTTCTTCGCACAGGCCGAGCTCCATCGGCTCCAGCGAGAGCGCGACGGCCGGGGCAATGATGCCGCTGCCGAGATCAGTCTCGGGTAGCTCGTCGCCGTCCCACACGCCGCGGGCGAAGCGACGTTCCGCGCCGTCGCGTCGCGGATCCGGCCGGCGCTCTCCCGGCAGCGAGCGGATCGACATGCGTACCTTGCCGTGGTGCGCGGCGGCGAGGTACGCGGTCAGGTCGCGCAACTCGCTGGCAACGTGTCCGTTTCGAGGATCGAGTACCGCGAGCGCCGAAGCGAGTTCGTGGCGGAAGTGCTTGCGTCCGTCCTTCGGCAGCCAGTCGTAGCGTTGCCACCAACCCCGATCGATAACCTGACCATCCTTCCGGAGCTTGCCCGGGGCCTTCGCCACCACGCGGCAGTCCTGCCAACCATGGGGTCGCTTCCGACGCTGGATCGTCTTCCCTCTGCGCTGGACGGCCTGCCCGTCGTCCACGGCATTCTGGAAGACCGCGTGGGACTTGCCCAAGTCATGCCACCGCGCAGCCTGGCGAAGCGCGTCGCCCTCGCGAGCGAGCGACGGCAGTGCGGCCAGGATGGTCTCCATCTCCCGGCACACCTCGTCGGCGTGCTCCGCAATCGTCTGCCACACACCGAGGTGCGATAGGCCATCGTCGTCGTTCGAGTCCGGAGTGCTGACTTTCCCGTTCGGTGCGGTGGCCCGCTGGACCTGAGAGTTGGAGGCGGCGTCCCAGCCACGCTCGGACGTGTACCCGCCTGCGCTGGCGTGAACGAGGAAGACATGCCCGGGGGCGATCCTTGCGCCATCGGCCTTCTCCCACGCCCTATCGAGGAAGTTCCAGCGCCAGACCATGCCGCCGTGCTTCTTAGCGAAGTCGCGGAACTCGCCGATGGGCGCTGAGCATAGCTCTTCACGCCGGGGTGCCGGTTCGTCATCTGGTGGCGCCGCGTGCTCATCCTTTTCCCACGTACGCCAGAACACGCGCACATCCGAGTTCTCGACCTCGCGGACGAAGCGATCGATATCGATGTCGTTCCCCGCCAGATCGGGCGTCGTGTCGAACAGGTCGATCAGGTCCCTGCGGCGAATGACATGCGTGTGCTCGAACCGCATCGCCCTCGAGAAGTCGCGCGCGTTCTCCTTCTCTGTCGCCTCCAGCGCCGCGGGCCCGACGCCCCTTGCGCACTTTTCCAGAAGCTCACGCGCGCCCCGAAGTTGCGAGAGGTCGTACGGCCGCGCGCATCGCGCGTCCTTGTCGTCCGCGGTCTTCGGGAGATCGATCCACAACACGCGCGGATCGCCGTCGGTTCCCCGTCGGTTGCACCGTCCGAAGCGTTGGACCAAAGACGGCCAAGGAGCCAGTTCGGTGAACAGCGTCGTGGCGCTCACGTCGACGCCAGCCTCGATGACCTGCGTGCTCACCACGATCGTTCCCGGACCATCCGGGTCGACCCCTCCAACGGCCTGGGCCATCGCCGTCCTTCGGTCACCCGGCCTGAACCGCGAGTGGAGGAGAACCAGCTTCGGACCTGTGCCCGCCGCGCCCGCTCCGCCATCGAGCCGCGCCCTCTTGCCACTGCCTCTTGGAGGGACGGCTACGGACCGCTCGAGCGAGTCGAAAAGCTGGCGGGCGCGCTCGACCGTGTTCATCACGACGATCGTCCGCGTACCGGGCCGGTGGGCCGTCCGGATCTCTTTCTCTGTGCCGCTGATATCGCCGATCCGGGACTCGGCTCTTGCCAGCGGCTTCTTCGCTTCCCGCCTCTTGCTGACTTCCTTCACGGCCAGGTCCTCTGCGTCTAACTCGAGACGCGTGAGGACGTTCACGCGATCTTTGAAGTCCACGGTCCCCAGCCAGTCCGATCGCAGCGTAGCCGACATCCATGCGCTGTGGCAGCCATGACCATCCTTCCGCCCGAGGATCGAGCGGAACGCCTCGAGTTGGGCGGTCGTCGCCAGGCCACTCCCCATGAGCTGGACCTCGTCGAATACCCACAGGCAGTCGGTGTTGAGCAGACCGAACTGCATGGGCCAGCGCGCGCGGCTCGCGGCGTAGCCGCGATTCAGCGCGCGTGACAAGAGCATGTCCTGAGTACCGATGAGGAGCGCGTCGCGCTCGGGGTAGATATCCCAGTCATCCGGCTCTTCGCCGCCCATGAGGAGGTGGACCGTGACCTTATCGGTGAGCCCGAGGTTGCGCAGCCAGCCGACGGCGTTCTCTCGGGTCTGCTCCACCAGGACGCGCATCGGCAGGCAGTACACAAGGCGACGCGGCGTCGAGGTCCTCATTTCGCTGGGCGCACCGTGCCTCCGCCACAGCCATCCGACAACGACCATCGCCGTCTTGCCAAGGCCCGTCGGTATGTTCACGAGCGAATGCAGCTCGCGCGCGAAACGCTCCTGGTACGGGAAGCAGTCCTCGCCAACCGCGTTGCGGAAGAAGCCTCCGAAGCCGTCCCCCGTCATCTCTACGTCGCCCCTTGCGTGTCGCATGGAGGGCCGGCCCTACCGCGAACAGCCGCAACCGCAGCGAAGACGGCGAGGAGCGTGCGCTGCCACGGGAACGGCGTCACCGACGCCTCCAGCCCGCTCAGCGCTCCAAAGAGCGCGTCGAAGCTGTCAGCGATCATCGTGTCTACGCGCATGCTCCCCACGACGAGCAGGACGATACCGAACATATGTTCCCCTGTCGAGTGGCCAGCTCGACGCTCCTCGGGCACGAGGCGCTCAGGCGGGAGTCGCCAGCTTGAGCGCGCTGCCGTGGCGCGTGCAGCGTCCGAAGGCGGCACCGCGGCGGGCCTGTGCCCGACGCCTCGGCCACTGCGTCAGCCGACGCGCTCGACCAGATCGATAGGCGCGGGCGCGGTGGGGACGCAGCTCAGGTTGTGCGCGAGCGCCGCCACGCGTTCAGGATCACGATCTGCCCGGCCAGGTCGTCGCCGTGGATCTCGCGTACGAACGCTACCGCAGCGGCGATCTCAGAGGGCAGCATGTTCTTGGTCTCGTCGCGTTCCCCGTGGACGAACAGCGCGCCGTGGTGCCGCGGATCGACGGCGGCGAGGTCGAGGAAGTCGGGGCCGTTGCGCGTCAGGAGGAGGAGCGCGTGCTCCTGGGCGTAGATCCAGACCGCCGGGTCCAGCGCTCCCTTCCGCGGGCTCTCAACGTGATGGCCCGCCTTACGCAGGCGGGCCATCAACTCATCGGAGACGAGGTCCTCGTCAACGAGGATGCGCACCGACGGCCTCCGGTGGATGAAGCGTCGCCGCATTCAGGACGATGCGCTGCTCCTCGACGGTCTCCGCGTCGATGAGCTCGCGGTTGGCCGCGACGTAGCGCTGCGCCTCGAGGACCGCGTCGAGCGGCAGGTCGAACTGCCGTGCGGCTTCCTCCGGCGCCCAAGCGTTGGCGGCGATGTCCCCTGCCACTTCCGCCGCCCGAATGCGCCGCCCCTTGATCCAGAGCTGGCGCCGCCAGGGATGCGGTCGCTCGATGAGCCAGCTCCAGCGGTCGCTGCCCATCGCCTCGTCCACTCCTGGGAGCGTCACCTCGTTGAACCGTGGCGGGAGCGCATCCTCCTCGACCGCGATCACGCGACGACCTTGGCGCTTCTGGTCCAGCATCCAGTTGAACGCGGCGATCGCCGCCACGACAGCGTCGCTCGTCGCTCCCCGGAAGAACCGGTCAGCGACCTGCTTCACCCGCGCAGCTACTCCCTCGCTGACATCGACGTACAGCCGAGGCCGCCGCGCTCCGGCAATCCTTTTACTCATTGTCACCATTCTGGCTCCACATCGGAGCCACGTCAATGCACCGTCTGCCGCCGAGGCGCGCGCGGCGATGGAATGTAGCGACTACTCGACCTGGACGACGAAGGGATAGTGCGGCTGGCCACCCTCGCGGACCTCCACCTAGGCGTTCGGGCAGGCCCGCGCGAGCCGCGGACCGCGCGCGTGACCTCGACGCAGCGGCTGGCCTTCGCCGCGGCGCTCATGCGCTCCACGACCTCGTCCCCGTCACGGCCGGCCTCGAAGGCGACGAGGGCCGCCATGCCCTGCGCCACGTTCTCGGTCGGGATGACCGTGACTCCCTCGCAGAGCAGCGCGGCCTGGTACGCGGCGAGGATGACGTTGCGGTCGTTCGGCAGCACGATCGTGCGCGCGCCGTGCGCGGCGCGGATCGCGTCGAGATCCTCGACCACGACGTCCGCCACGCAACCGGCGGTGAGTCCGATGCGGAGGATCTCGTCGGGATGGAGGGTGTGGACGTGGACCTCGTCCACGTGGGCCGCGAGACGATCAGCGCCGGCACCTCGGCGACCGCATCGATGACCGCGTCGGGACGGATGTCGACGCTCGTCGGCGTCTCGCCGTTCCGCTTCCAGATGCCGCGCATCCCGGCGGACTGCGCGCCGGACACGTCGTCGATCATCCGGTCGCCGACCATGACGCAGGCGTCCGGGGCGACGCCCAGCCGGCGTGCCGCCTCGCGGAACACCGAGGGGTGTGGCTTGGAGCGCGGCAGCTCGCTCGGGTACACGACCGCGTCGAGGAGGCCGTCCAGGCCATGCGTCGCCAGATCGGCGTTGTGCCAGGCCGCGGCCCACCAGGTGTTCGAGAGCAGGCCGAGGCCGGCGTCGCGCAGCTCTCGCAGCGTCCGGACGCTGTCCTCGTAGACCCGGCACCAGCCGCTCACCGCCGCGGCGTACCCGTCGACAACCGCGAGCCCGGCCGCCCCGTCCGCGCGGATACCGACCCGGGTGAAGCCGTCGCGGACGAGCGAGGCCGGATCGCCGCTGGTGTGCTCCGGACCTTCCACCACGGCCCAGTGCGCGAGCCCGCGGCGCGCATCGCGCTGACGAACGGCCCGGCGTCGGGCCAGACGTCCGGGCGGGTCGCGACCAGCCGGGCGTGGCCGGCGGTCCATTTCTCGGCCGCGGCGGCGGTCCAGTCCGGCCACCACAGGAGCGTCCCGCCGASATCGAAGATCACCGCCTGGACCGGCCCCAGCGGCTCCGTCGGCKCSSTCRKYYCNNCCSGCYCGGCCGRYGCGCTCATTCCCCCGCCCGGCCGATGCGGTCGCCGAGCCAGCGTCCGATCGCGGCATCGTCGAGCCCGGCGGCATCGAGCTCTTCGCCAAGAGCGGCGATCACCGGGACCCGCAGGGTGTAGCGGCGCCTGAGTGTGTCGTCGATGTCGATGTCGATGCGCTCGATCTCCAGGGCGAGACCGAGCCCGACGCGGCGGAGCGCGCGGCGCGTCTGGTCGCAGAGGTGACAGCCCGCGCGCTCGTAGAGCCGGACCGGCAGCGGCGGCCCGTGGAGGGTGCGGCGACGCACGAGCCCGAGCCCGCGGCGGAGATTCCCACGCAGCACCGCTAGATTGTCGCGGTGACCGGCTTCGCGCGCCCGGACCTGTTCTGGAGCACCGAGCGGCTCGCCGCCCAGGCGAGCGATCCGCTCCTGCGGGTCGTCGACTGCCGCTCCTCATTCGACCGCGACGCCCGCGCGGACTACCGCAGGTCGCACCTTCCCGGCGCGGTGTACTGCAGCTGGGCCGACGATCTCTCCGCGGCTCCCCCGCCCTCCGGCCACCCGCGCTGGATGTTGCAGGACCCGGCCGCCTTCGCGGCGACGATGGCCCGTCTGGGAATCGGCGACGACACGATGGTCGTCGGGTACGACGCCGAGGGTGGCCATCATGCCGCGCGGCTCTGGCTCGCGCTCCGGCGCCACGGCCACGACCGCATGGCCGTCCTCGACGGCGGCATCCAGAAATGGGAGCGGGAGGGCCGGCCGCTCGAGCCGGGCGACGTCCGCGCCGAGCCGACGCGGTTCACCGCGCGGCCGCGGGACGGGGTCGTCGCGAGCAAGGTCGAGGTGCGCGCCGCGGTCCGCAGCGGCGACCCCTGGCTCCTCGACGTCCGCCGGGAGACCGAATACCTCGGGACGGAGGTCCGCGCCGCGCGAGGCGGGCACATCCCCGGCGCGGTCCACCTGCTCTGGAGAGACGCGCTGAACGACGACTGGACGCTCCGCGAACCCGCTGCCCTGGAGTCCCTCTACGCCGACGCCGGCTTCGCTGCCGACACCGCCACGGTCACCTACTGCCAGGCCGGGGTCCGCGCGGCGTTCACCCATCTCGTGCTCACCGCCCTCGGCCACGACGATGTCCGGACCTACGACGGCTCGTGGGAGGACTGGGGCAACGACCCCGACGTCCCGGTGGTCCTCGGCCGGAGCTGAAGGCCCTCCGGGGGAACGCCGGACCGGCAGCCGTTGACAGGGCTGCTAGCGTCGGCGCAGCGTGAAGAACCCTACCGCGGGATCGGACCGCTACAGCGCGCTCTATCGCGTCGCTCGAGCGATCAACGCGACGCTCGATCTGGACGAGGTCCTGCACCTCGTTGCCCGCAACGTCACCGAGTCCGTCGGCGTGCGCGCCTGCGCGATCCGGCTCCGCGCGCCCGGTGGAACGCTCGATCTCGTCGCCGCGCATGGGCTGTCCACCGACTATCTGGCGAAGGGCGAGATCCGGACCGACGCGGCCTCCGCCACCGAGGACGCCTTGTCCGGCCGGAGCGTCGTCGCCCAGGTGGACGACCCCGGCGCCTGGCAGTATCCCGATGCCGCGAGAGCGGAGGGCATCGCGACCTCGTGCACGGTCCCCCTGCTCATCGACGGCGCGCCGCTCGGGATCCTCAGGGTGTACGCCGCGGAGCGCCGGGAGTTCGACCGGCAGGACATCGAGTTCCTCGAGGCGCTCGCGGATCTGTCGGCGCTCGCGATCAAGAACGCCCAGCGGCACAAGGCGATCCGCGACGACTTCGCCTTCATCCAGGAGTACACCTTCGGCATCCACCCGACGGACCGGTGATCATCGGTGTGCCGCGTGAGTCGATCCCCGGTGAGCGCCGGGTGGCCCTGGTGCCCGACGCGGTGGCGAAGCTCGTCGCCGCGGGCCACACCGTCGTCGTCGAGGCCGCGGCCGGTATGGGCAGCGGCCACCAGGACGAGGCCTATCGTCTGGCCGGGGCGACCGTGGCCATGGACGCGGGGACGGCGTTCGGCGCGGATGTCGTGTTGAAGGTCCGGGGACCGACGGCGACCGAGGTCGGGCTCCTCCGCGAGGGCGCCGCGCTCATCGGCACGCTCCAGCCGCTCGTGAACCCCGACCTGGTCCGCGCCCTCGCCGAGCGGCGGACGACGAGCTTCAGCATGGACGCGATCCCGCGGGTGTCCCGCGCGCAGCAGATGGATTCACTCTCGTCGCAGAGCAACATCGCCGGCTACAAGGCGGTCCTGGTGGCCGCGAATTCGCTGCCGAGGTTCTTCCCGATGCTCACGACCGCCGCCGGGACGGTCACCCCGGCGCGGGTCCTCGTGCTCGGGGCCGGCGTGGCGGGCCTCCAGGCCATCGCCACCGCCCGGCGCCTGGGCGCGGTCGTCGAGGCCTTCGACACCCGGCCGGTGGCGAAGGAGCAGGTCGAGAGCCTCGGCGCGAAGTTCCTTGAGATCGAGCTGGGCGAACAGACCGAGGGGACGGGCGGCTACGCGACGGAGCTGTCCGCGGCCGCGCAGGCCAAGGAGCGGGAGCTCGTCGGCGCGCATGTGCGCGACGCGGACGTCGTCATCACGACCGCCCTCGTGCCGGGCCGGCGCGCACCGATCCTCGTGACCGCGGCCATGGTCGGCGCGATGCGCCCTGGATCGGTCATCGTCGACCTCGCCGCGGAGTCCGGCGGGAACTGCGAGCGCACCGAGCCCGGCCAGACCGTCGTCCGCGACGGCGTCACGATCCACGGCCTGCTCGATCTGCCGAGCTCCGTCGCGGTGCACGCCAGCCAGCTCTACGCCCGCAACGTGTCCGCGCTGCTCACGCACCTGGTGCGGGACGACCGGATCGCGCCCGATCTCGCTGACGACATCACCGCGGGCGCACTCATCACCCACGATGGCCAGATCGTCCACGGGCCGACCCGCGCGGCGATGGCGGCAGCGTGACCGCCGGTACGACCGTCGCCGCGTATGTCGTCGTCCTCGCGATCTTCGTCGGCTTCGAGGTCATCGCGAAGGTCCCCTCGACGCTCCACACCCCGCTCATGTCCGGGGCGAACGCGATCCACGGCGTGATCGTGATCGGCGCGATCCTCGCCGCGTCGGCGGTCCCCGGACCGCTCGGCGCGCTCCTGGGGTTCGCCGCGGTGGCCCTCGGAACGGCGAACGTCGTCGGCGGCTTCGTGGTGACCGACCGGATGCTCGAGATGTTCCGCCGCGGCCGGCGGCGGTCCTGATGGATCCGGACGGCGCGGTCCGGACCGTCTATCTCGTCGCGGCGGTGAGCTTCATCATCGGCCTGAAGGGTCTGGGCTCGCCGTCCACCGCGCAGCTCGGGAACCGCGTCGCGGCGGGCGGCATGCTCCTCGCGATCGGCGCGACCGTCATCGGCCGCCAGCTCGATCTGCCGATCGTCGCCGCCGGGCTTGTCACCGGGACGGTCGCCGGGGTCGCCGGAGCGCGCCTGGTGAAGATGACCGCGATGCCGCAGATGGTCGCGTTGTTCAACGGCGCGGGCGGCGGCGCCGCGGCGCTCGTCGCGATCCTCGAGTTCGTCCGCGAGACCGACCCGCGCACCGGCCAGGGGTTCCCCGACGCCGGCACGCCGCCGAGCATCCTCCTCGGGGCGATCATCGGCGCGATCTCGTTCGCCGGGAGCGCCATCGCGTTCGGCAAGCTCCAGGGCATCATTCCGGCCCGCGCCTTCCGCTACCCGTTCCAGCGCGCGGTGACGGCGCTCGTCTTCGGCGCGACCCTCCTGATCGCGCTCCTCGTGTTGGCCGCGGCATGGTTCGGCCTCGAGATCGCGCCGGGCCCCACCCTCATCGTCCTGCTCACGTTCACCGCGCTCGCCTTCGGCGTCGCGCTCGTCCTCCCGATCGGCGGGGCCGATATGCCGGTCGTCATTTCGCTCCTCAACGCCTACACCGGCCTCGCCGTCGCCGCGGCCGGCTTCGTCCTCGACAACCAGCTGCTCATCGTGGGCGGAACGCTCGTCGGCGCGTCCGGAACGATCCTGACCCGTCTCATGTCGAAAGCGATGAACCGTTCGCTCCGGAACGTGCTCTTCGGCGCGTTCGGCGCCGCCCCTGCGGCCCCCGGGGTCGGCACGCGCGTCGACGACGGCCGAACGGCCCGTGCGACGACCGTGGAGGACGCGGCGGTGCTCCTCGCGTATGCGCGCAGCGTCATCATCGTCCCCGGCTTCGGGCTCGCCGTCGCCCAGGCCCAGCACGCGGTCCGGGAGCTCGCCGACGTCCTCGTCTCCCGCGGCGTGAAGGTCGTGTACGCGATCCATCCGGTCGCCGGGCGGATGCCCGGCCAGATGAACGTCCTGCTCGCCGAGGCGAACGTCCCCTACGAGATGCTGCTGGACCTGGACACGGTGAACCCGGAATTCGCCCGGGCCGATGTCGCCCTCGTCATCGGCGCGAACGACGTCACGAACCCGGCCGCCCGCAACACGAAGGGCAGCCCGATCTACGGGATGCCGATCCTCGATGTCGACAAGGCCGCGAACGTCATCGTGATCAAGCGGAGCATGAAGCCCGGCTTCGCCGGCATCGACAACGACCTCTATCTCGACCCCAAGACCGCGATGCTGTTCGGCGACGCGAAGGCCGTCCTCGCGCGGCTCAGTGGCGAGGTGAAGGCGGCCTGATCGTCCCGGGCCGGGCGCTCAAGGGCACCAGCCCGAAGGTGATCGCCGCGGCCGCGAACGCCACCGCCGCGCCGAGGGCGAACGGGAGCGACACCGCGAGGAGCGGGCCGGAGAGCGCCGAGCCGACCGGCAGCCCCGAAGAGTTCAGGTGCATCCAGACCGCGAACGCGCGACCGAACCACGCCGGATCGGTCACCCGCTGCCGGAGCGAGAAGAGCGCGACATCGAGCCCGCCCTGCGCCGCGCCAACGAGCACGACGCTGGCGATCACCAGCGGCAGGCTTGACGCGCCGAGCAGGATCGCGCAGCCCAGCGCGACGCCGATCGTCGCGGCGGCGAGGCGAGCGAAGCGCGGGACGTCGAGGAGCGCGCGGTAGCTGGTGTCCCCGGCCCGCAGGCCGGACGTCACGAGCCGGTCCGGGATGCTTCGAGGAGCGCGGCGAGGGCCGCCGGGACCTCCGCTTCGATGGCGATCCCGCGCTCGCCGTAGTCGGCCCGGCGGAGCGTGCCGCGCTCACGGATCCGCTGCACCAGGGCGCCCCCGGTGTCGTACGGCAGGGTGACCTCCACCGTCAGCCAGTCCGCGCGGGCAGCGCGGGCGAGGCGCAGGCGCAGGGCCTCGACCCCGGTGCCGCGGCGGGCCGAGAGGAAGATCGCCTCCGGGAACTCCGCGCCGAGCGCTTCCCGCAGCGCCTCCCCCTCCCCTTCGCGGAGCGCGTCGGACTTGTTCAGGACGATGAGGCGGGGTCGGTTCCCCAGGCCGAGCGAGGCGAGGGTGTCGTTCACCACGGTAATCCGCTCGTGGAGCTGCGGGTGGGCCGCGTCCGCCACGTGCACGAGCAGGTCGGCATCGGCGAGCTCCTCGAGGGTCGCCGCGAACGCCGCGATGAGCGCGGTGGGGAGCTTGTTCACGAAGCCGACGGTGTCGGAGAGGAGGACGGACGCGCCCGCGCCGAGGTCGGCCCGGCGGGTGGTCGGGTCGAGCGTGGTGAACGGCCGGTCGGCGACGAGCGCGTCCGCGCCGGCAAGGAGATTCAGGAGCGTCGACTTGCCGGCGTTCGTGTACCCGACGAGCGCGGCGAGGAACAGGCCCTCCTGCTTGCGCGAGCGGCGTGAGCGCTCGCGCTGCGCGGCGACCTCGCCGATGCGTGCCCGGAGCTCACCGATGCGCTTGCGGATGATCTGGCGATCGCTCTCGAGCTTCGTCTCGCCGGGGCCCCGGGTGTTGATCCCGCCACCCTGACGCGACAGCTCGCGGCCGGTGTTCGCCAGGCGCGGAAGCCGGTACTCCATCTGCGCGAGCTCGACCTGGAGCTGACCCTCGCGCGACCGGGCGCGCTTGGCGAAGATGTCGAGGATGACCGCGGACCGATCGATGACCCGGGCGTCGAGGAGCTTCTCGAGGTTGCGCTGCTGGGTCGGTGACAGCTCCTCGTCGCAGACCACGAGGTCGGCGGCGAGCCGCGCCCGCTCCAGGGCGAGCTCCTCGGCCTTGCCCTTGCCGACCCAGGTGTTCCGGTCCGGGACCCGGCGGTGCTGCGCGGTCCGGCCGACGACCGTCGCGCCGGCGGCGGCAACGAGCGCGGCCAGCTCCTCGAGCGAGTCGATGGTCTCGAGCCGTTCGCCGGGCTGCTCCAGCCCAACGAGATACGCGCGCTCGGCCGGGTCGGCCGTATCGACGGTCATCGTTCTCCCTGGAAGACGTACTCGGCGGGGCCGGCGAGCAGATAGCGGGGGCCCCGCGGACGGACCTCGAGTGTGCCACCCCGGAGCGGCACCCGGACCGTATCGCCGGTCACATCCCCCCGGGCGAGGGCCGCGGCGACCGCCGCGCACGACCCGGTCCCGCAGGCCAGCGTCTCACCGACCCCCCGCTCGTGGACCCGAGCGGTGACCTCCTCGCGGCCGCTCGACGCGACGAGGGTCAGCGCGACCGCCCCGTCTCCCCGGTCGATGACGATGAAATCGTTGCCGCACCCCTGCATCTTCGTGAACCTCATCCGCCGACCACCGCCCGCAGCACCGCGAGCGGGTCGTCACGCCGCGGATCGATCCACCGGATCCGCGGATCCCGGCGGAACCAGGTCATCTGCCGCCGGGCGTAGGCCCGCACGTCGCGCGCGGTGGCGCGCACCGCCGCCTCCAGGGTCAGCTCGGCCCGAAGATGCGCCGCCCAATGGACGTATCCGTGCGCGCTCATGCTCGGCAGGCCCGGCTCGACCCCCCGCTCCAGCAGCGCCCGGGTCTCGTCGAGAACACCGTCGTCGACCATCCGCCGGACCCGTTCGAGGATCCGAGCGTCGAGCTCCGCCCGCGGCGGGTCGAGGCCGATCCGCAGCGCGTCCACGCCGGCCGTCCGCGCGAGCGGCACCGAGCCGACGATCCGCGCGATCTCCAGATAGCGAATGACCCGCCGGACGTTGCGGGCGTCGACCCGGTCGGCGGCCCGCGGATCGAGGCGCGCGAGCTCGGCATGGAGGTCCGTTCCGCCATCGGCCGAAGCGCGAGCTTCGAGGGTGGCCCGCAGGCCGGGATCGGCCGGCAGGGCCTCGAGCCGGAGGCCGTCGAGGAGCGCGCGGACGTAGAGCCCCGTACCGCCCACGACGTAGGCGCGGGCCCCGCGCGAGTCGATGTCGGCGAGCGCGACGCGCGCATCGCGCTGGTAGCGGGCGGCGTCGTACCGCGTGCCGGGATCGACGAGATCGATGCAGTGGTGGCGGACGCGCAGCTGCTCCGCGGCCGTCGGCTTGGCGGTCCCGATGTCCATCCCGCGATAGACCTGCCGCGAGTCGGCGGACACGATCTCGCCGCCGACCGCCTCGGCCAGGCGCAACGCGAGCGCGCTCTTCCCGGACGCGGTGGCGCCGAGGACGGCGATCACGGCGGTCACCGGGTCGCGGTGACCGCGGCGAGCGCGGCCCGGGCGGACTCGACCGTGGCCGCGTCGGGCACCCGCTCGCCGTAGCGCAGGGTCTCGAACGCGCGCACGAGCGGCGCCGCCGCCGCGACCTGACCGTCGGCGCGGATCGCCCGGTCGAGGTGCTCCGCGGGGGTCTCGCCGGTGGCGCGCCAGGCGATGCCGCGGCGCTCGGCCGCGGCGAGGAACCGCCAGTAGAGCGCCCGCAGCGCGCCGGCCGGGGTGCCGTCGTCGCGGGGCGGCCGGACGTGGCGCCGGCGCCCGGGCCGGAGCCCGGAGAGCAGCGCCCCCAGGCCGATGCCGGAGACCGCCGCGCGGTCGAGGGTCGCGCCATCCGGCAACGACGACCGGCGCTCACGCGTCATCCGCTCGACGAGCGCGAACAGCGCGACCAGGGCGACGGCGGCGACGATGAGCTCGACGGCGCCGACGACGAACGGCCGCGACGCCTCAATCTGACGGAGCGCCTCGGCCTCCTCGTCCGGTCCCAGGCGCGGCAGCTGGGGCGGCAGCGGCAGCTGGCCGATGCGGAAGAGCGTGAAGAGCGCGGCAACGACACCGACGAGCCAGGCCGCCACGTACCCGAACGGGAGGAGCAGCGCGTAGAGGAGCCGGTCCAGGATCGGCCCGGTCACCGAGGCCGCGCGGCCGAGCGCATCGGTCACCCACGGCGCGAGCGCGCCGGCGACGATCGCGATGACCGCAAGAAGGAGCGCGGCACCCGGGACGGTCGCTCCGGCCGCCGAGCCGCGCGCCTCCTGGCCGGCAAGGACGAGCTCCTCGGCCGACCGGGCCAGGGCGAGACCGACCGCCGTCGCGGCGACGGCGATGATCGCGCACGCCGCGACGCCCGCGCGATCGATCGGTCCCGGCGCGAGCGCCGCGAGGCCGAGCGCGGCGACCGCGACCGCACCGGTGTTCCGGACCGCGACCCAGCGGGTCAGTCCTCGCGCGACGTCGAGCACCCGCGCCAGGAACGCCTCCCCGAGGATCCCGAAGGCCACCGCGCGGCCAAGGAGGGCGACCCCCTCGGCTCCCGCGGGCGCCTGCACCAGACCCCACCCCGCCGCCGCGATGACGACCGCCGCGGCCAGGCCGCCGCTCGGCCGGAAGGCCCGCGTCTCGGCGAGGACCGCGGCCAGGCCGAGGGCCGCCCCGGCGATCACCAGCGCGACCGAAAGCGCCGCGACCGGGGCGGCCCCGCCGAACGCGGCGTGCAGCACCGCGGCGGCGGCGGCGAAGATCGTGCCCTCGACCGCGCAGCGCGCCGCCCGCAGGCCGAGCGCGACCGCGGCGCTACCCCGTGGCACGGCGGGCTCCGTGGCGCAGCACGTCCACGGGCAGGTCGGCCGCGAGGAGCCGCGCCCGCACCGCCTCGGCCGGTGCCTCGATCACGAGCACGAGGACGCGATGGTGGGCCCGTCGCAGGGCGAGGGCCGCGGCGGCCAGCGGCGGCTCGAGGCGGGGCGTGACGAGGATGAGCGTGGCACCCCAGGGCAGCCGGCCCCGCTCCCGGAGGAAGACCTGCTCCGCCGATGCCGCGGCGTACGGCCCGAGGCGAGCGAGGATCTCCAGGCTCCGCGCGATCGGGCGGGGACCGCGGCCGAGTGCCGAGCGCGGCCGCTCGTGCGTCACGTTATCCAGGCCGTTGGTGACCAGCCCGATCTGGCGGCCGGCGGCCGCGGCCAGCCGGACGAGCTCGGCCGTGGCCGAAATGACGAGCTCGGTCTCGGCCGGGTCGGCCTGGATCCAGTACTGCTCGTGGGTCGCGACGTTGAGCAGGAAGACCGCATCGAGGCTCGTCGCCGGCTCGTACAGCTTGGTCTGGAGCGCGCGCAGCCGGGCGGACGCCTTCCAGTGGATCTCCTTGGTCGGGTCGCCCGGAACATGGAGGCGGACACCGCGGAACCGGAGCGGGTCGGGCACCAGGCCGCGGCGGGTGGCGGTCTCGGATAGCGGCCGGAGCGATGGGCGGTGACGGTCGGCCACCGCGAGCGGCACCGGATAGGCCACGATCGCCAGCCCCGGGGCTTCGGCGCGCTCGGTCTGCACGAAGCCCAGCCAATCGCCACTGCGCAGTCGCGCCGGACCGAGGACAAAGGCGCCGCGCTCGGGCGCGCGGAGCGAGAACCGCAGGGTCACCCGCTCATGCGCGCGCGGCGCGAATCCCGCGCCCACCGAGGCCTTGGACCTCCCCGGCCGCGGCGGGTCGGGCTCGATGCCCTCCGGCAGCATGAGCCTGACCTCGAGCCAGGGCAGCGGGAGGGGCTTGCGGTTGGTGACGACCAGGTCGACGGAGAACGACTCGCCGGCGATCATCCGGTCCGGCCGGACGGCCACCGCCAGGTCGAGGTGCGCGAGCGCCACGCGCGCGGTGAGCTCGGTGACCGCCCAGGCGGCGAGCGACGCGATCGCGAGGATGAGGACCGCCGGGGCACGCGTCACCGCGGCCGCGGCGAGCAGCGCGCCGCAGAGCGGCCAGGGAAAGCGGCCGCTGCGCACCGTCATGCCACCCGGCGCGGCTCCTCCGCCGGGACCGGGACGGCGGCGAGGATCTCGGCGACGACCGCCGCGGCGGTCCGGCCGCGCATCTGCGCTTCGGCATCGAGGAACAGTCGATGCCGCAGCACCGCCGGCGCCTGGGCCTTCACGTCGTCGGGAAGCACATGATCGCGGCCACGGATCGCGGCCCGGGCCTGCGCCGCGCGGAACAGCGCGACCGCGGCGCGCGGGCTCGCCCCCAGCTCCACGCCGGAGACGCCGCGTGTGGCGCGCGCGATCGCCACGATGTAGCCGCGCACCGCGTCCCCCACCCGGACCTCCCGCACCGCCTGCCGGAGCGCCGCGATCGCCGCACGATCCAGAACCCGAGGCGCAACGCCGGCGTCCCGGACGGTGGAGCCGTGGAGCCGCAGGATCCGGTCCTCGCCCGCGGCGTCCGGATAGCCGAGCTGCAGCAGGAACAGGAACCGATCCAGCTGCGCTTCGGGGAGCGGAAAGGTCCCTTCGAGCTCGATCGGGTTCTGCGTGGCGATGAGGAAGAACGGATCCGGCAACGGGTGGGTGGTCTCGTCGACGGTGATCTGGCCTTCCTGCATCGCCTCGAGGAGGCTGGACTGCGCGCGCGGGGTCGCCCGGTTGATCTCGTCGATCAGCACGACGTTCGCCATGAGCGGACCGGGCCGGTACTCGAAGCGACCGCCGCGCTCGTCGTAGATCGACACGCCGGTCACATCGGATGGCACCAGATCCGGAGTGCACTGGACGCGACGGAAGTCCAGATCGAGCCGGCCGGCGATCGCCCGGGCGAGGGTCGTCTTCCCCACTCCCGGCACGTCGTCCAGCAGGACGTGCCCACCCACGAGGAGCGCCGCGAAGAGCTGCTCGGTGACGGTCTCGGCCCCGACGACGACCTCCGCGACCCCGGCGACCAGGCGGGCCGCGGCGTCCGCGACAGACGCCGTCATGACGCGGTCGAGGTGACCGCGTGGCCGCCGGGACGGCCACCGTTCCGGATCGCCCCCGCGGTGGCCAGGGCCAGGGCGATCGCGATGAACGCGGCGATGGCGTGCAGGGCGAGCGAGATCGGATCGAGCACCCGGAGCGCGACCGGGCTGAAGGCCCGCTCGACGAACAGCAGGAGGGCGATCACGAAGAGCACGCGGAGCGAGAACGCGCCACCGTGGATCGCCCGCGTGGACACCGCGAGGAGAACGACCGCGAACAGGTACGCGAGCCACCCCGCCGAGTCGCCGAACATCCCCCATTCGTGGCCGCCGGGCACGAACCCGAGACGGATCCCGTCGGCGACGAGGGTCGCCGCGAGCGCCAGGGCGAGCAGCCCAAGGACCCAGGAGGTGGCCGGCCGGATCGCGTCGCCAGGCCCCGCGGCCTGGTCGGGAACGTCGCCGGCGGCGATCCCGGCGGCCCCCGAGGGCGGTTCCGGCGCTCCGTCGAGGGCGAAGAGCGCGTCCAGATCGCCCGCGCCGAGGCTCCGGCCGAGGCGCCAGACCCGGAACGCCCCGAGCAGGATGACCAGCTCGACGAGCGCCGTCGCCAGGTGCACGCCGACCGAGGCCGGCGACTTCGGGCCGAAGGCGAACGCCGAGAGGGTCCGCTCGACCACGAAGAAGAGCGAGAGGCCGATGCGGCCGACGAGCGACCGCTCGCTCCCGCGAGCGATGACGACCGCGAGGATGAGGTTCACGAGCGCGAAGAGGTACGACGACCACACCGGGACCGGTGCTCCGGGCTGCCAGCCCGGTTCACCCAGCTGCAGCCCATCAAGGGCCCCCGCCGCGACGAACAGGACGGTCGCGACCAACATGAGGATGACGACCGGGCGGAGCGCGCGCGCCACCTAGAGCTTGCCTTCCACGAGGCTCAGATGGTAACGGGCAACGAAGCGCGACGGCGTGCCTCGAGGGCGGGGACCGTCTCCGGCGGTACGAACGTCCCGCCGAGATCGGTCCCGTGATCACCGCGTCCGTGGAAGTCGCTCCCACCGGTGGGCACCAGGCCGTGGTCCGCCGCGAGCCGCAGGCAGCGGGTGGTCCAGGCCGGCGAGTGCGAGCCGTAGTAGGTCTCGATGCCGACCAGGCCGGTGGCCACGAGCTGCGGAAGCAGCTCGTCGAGGCCGATGACGGTGAACGGATGCGCGAGCGACGGCACGCCGCCGTGGGCGACGATGAGCTCGACGGCCTCATGCGGCGTCAGGCCGACGCGCGAGACATAGGCCGGAGCGTCCTTGCCGATGAGCCCCTCGAACGCGGCGTCGTAGCTCGGGACATGGCCGGCCTCGAAGAGCGCTTGGGCGAGGTGGGGCCGACCGAGCGCGCCGCCGTCCGCGATCTCGAGGACCCGCTCGAGCGAGACCGGGTGGCCCTGCGCGTTCAGACGCTCGACCATGAGCTCGATGCGGCGGCCGCGGTTGTCCCGAAGCCACTGCAGGCGCTCCTCGAGCGCGATGTCGGCGGGATCCATGAAGTACCCGAGGATGTGGACGTCACCCCATTCGGACTCGGTGTTGAGCTCGGTCGCGGGGATGATCCGCACGCCGGTCCGCTCACCGGCGGCGACCGCCGCGGGGATCCCGGCGAGGGTGTCGTGATCGGAGAGCGCCTGGATCGTCACCCCACGCGCCGCGGCGCGCTCCACCAGCGCCCCGGGCTCGAGCGCCCCGTCCGAGCGGAGCGAATGGGTGTGCAGATCGATCGCGTACCCCGCGCCCACCGCTACTCGACCACCAGGTCGAGCCGCTCGATCGAAAGGGCCGCTCCGGTCTCCGCGTCCGCTTCGATGATCACGCTGTTGAAGACGACCGGCCCGTCCGCGACCTCGAACCGCCGTGGCATGCCCGTCCGGAAGCGCGAGACGATGATCTCCGGGCGCATCCCCAGGATCGAGTCGCGCGGACCGACCATCCCGGTGTCGCAGACGAGCGCGGTGCCTCCGGGCAGGACCCGTGCGTCCGCCGTCGGCACGTGGGTGTGGGTCCCGACGACGGCGGTGAACCGTCCGGAGAGGTGCCAGCCCATCGCGAGCTTCTCGCTCGTCGCCTCGGCGTGCCAGTCGAGGATCCGGACCGGGGGCGCCTCGTCGCCGAGCTGCGCGAGGAGCTCGTCGGTCGCCCGGAACGGATCGTCCGCGCTCCCCATGAACACCCGGCCGATCGCGTTCACCACGAGGACGCCGTGGCTGATCACCCACCCCCGACCGGGATTGTTCGCCGGGAGATTCAGTGGGCGGATGGCGAACGGGAGACCGTCGATCTCGTGCTGGAACTGACGCTGGTCCCAGACGTGGTTGCCGTTCGTGACCACGTCGGCCCCCGCCTCGTGAAGCTCATGCGCGATCTCCGCGGTGAGACCGGCACCGCCGGCGGCGTTCTCGCCATTCACGATCGCGATGTCGATGCCACGCTGGGCGCGGATCCCCGGCAGCAGCCGGATGACGGCGTCGCGGCCCGGCCGGCCGACAACGTCACCGACGAACAGGATCCGCATCAGCTCATTTCGCGTAGTCGATGGCGCGCGTCTCGCGGATGACCGTGATCTTCACCTGGCCCGGGTATTGCAGGGTCTCCTGGATCTTCTGGGCCATGTCGCGCGCCAGGCGGGACGCGTGCAGATCATCGATCTCGCCCGGCTTCACCATCACCCGCACCTCGCGGCCGGCCTGGATGGCGAATGACTTCTCGACGCCGGGGAAGCTGTTCGCCACCGCCTCGAGCTCCGTGAGCCGCTGGATGTAGTTCGACACGATCTCGCTGCGCGCGCCCGGCCGGGCGGCGCTGATCGCGTCGGCCGCCGAGATGAGCGTGCCGACCATCGTGATCGGCTCGACGTCACCGTGATGCCCGACGACGCCGTCGATCACCGCCTGCGGGAAGCCGTAGCGCTTCAGGAGCTCGCCGCCGATGACGGTATGCGCGCCCTCGACCTCGTGATCGATCGCCTTGCCGATGTCGTGGAGCAGACCCGCGCGCTTCATCGTCTGGACGTCGTAGCCGGTCTCCGAGGCGAGCATCCCGGCAACGTGGGCGACCTCGATCGAGTGCCGGAGCACGTTCTGCCCGAACGACGTCCGGAAGCGAAGGCGACCGAGGAACTTCACGAGATCCGGATGCAGCCCGGCGAGACCGACCTCGTAGATCGCCGACTCGCCGGCCTCCTTGATCGCCTCATCGATCTCGGTCCGCGCCCGGTTCACCGCTTCCTCGATCCGGGCTGGATGGATCCGGCCGTCCACCAGGAGCCGGTCGAGAGCGCGCTTGGCGATCTCGCGACGGATCGGGTCGAACGCCGAGACCACGACGGTCTCGGGGGTGTCGTCGATGATCACGTCGACGCCGGTGAGCGTCTCGAGGGCCCGGATGTTCCGGCCCTCGCGGCCGATGATCCGGCCCTTCATGTCGTCGCTGGGGAGCGTCACCGCGGTCACCGAATGCTCGGCGGTATGCTCGGCGGCGTAGCGCTGCAGGGCCATCGTGATGATCCCGCGGGCCTTGTCGTCGGCCTGCTCGCGCGCCTCGGCCTCGAGGTCGCGCACCCGGCGGTTCGTGATGTCGCGCATCTCCTCCTCGACCCGCTCGAGGAGCAACCCCCGGGCCTCGTCCTGGGTGAGCGCGGCGACGCGTGCGAGCTCGGTCCGCTGCTCCTCCTGGAGCTGGCCGATCTTCGCCCGTTCGGCCTCGATGACGACCTCACGCTCGCCCAGCCGGCGGTCCCGCTCCTCGACCTGGGCGAGCTTGGTGTCGAGCTGCTCGTCCTTCTTGTCGATCCGAGTCTCGTAGCGCTGGAGCTCGGCCCGGCGCTCGCGGTTCTCGAGCTCGGCGGCCTTGGCGACCTTCAGCGCCTCATCCTTCGCCTCGAGGATGATCTCCTTCTGCTTGGTCCGCGCCTCGGCGAGCAGGCGGTCGGCATTGGCCCGGGCGGTCGTCTCACTGGAAAGAGCGAGGCTGCGACGGAGGAAGAGCGCGATCGCGAAGCCGACGAGGGCCCCGACGACGAGGGCAACAAGCCCTACGACGAGGTTGTCCGGCATGGCCGAAGTTCCTTTCCGTGTCCCGTCCCTACGTTCCGCGTACGCGAAGCCGGCGCCGATGTCGAGGGCGCAGGCCCCCAGTCGTGGAAGCGGCGTCCGGAGCGGCGTGCCCCGGTCGCCGAGAGTTCACAGGTGTTGAGTAGGGCCAGAATAGCAYCGGGCGCCGACCGGAGAGCGAACACCCCCGGGCGGGTCGCGTCCACCGTGGGCGGGTCCGCGTCAGTCCTCGGGCAGCGCCTCGGGGCGGCTGATGACCTCGTCGATGGTGTCGTAGGAGAAGCCGCGCCCGGCGAGATAGGCGTGGATCTTCCGCTTCCGCTCCCCCTCCGCCAAGGTGAGCCAGCGGCCGAGCGGCCGGCGGATGGCCGCCCGGGCCCGGGCGAGCTCGGCATCCGGGACGGCGTCGCCCAGCACGACGGCGATCGTCTCGCGCGCCACGCCCTTGCCGAGGAGCTCGCTCACGAGCGCCCGGTCCCCCTTGGGGCGGAACCGCTCGCGCTGCTCGACCCAGTAGCGGGCGAACGCTTCATCGTCGATGTACCGCTGGGCCCGGAGCTGATCGACGGCCTGGTCCTGGGCCTCCTCGGCGAAGCGCTTGGAGCGCAGGTGGCGCTTGATCTCGGCGACGCTCCGGGGCCGGCTCCCGAGGTAGCGGACCGCGACGTCGTAGGCCGACGCCGGGTCGGGAGGCGCGGCGGGACCGCGGCCGGCAGTGGCCCGGCTAGCCCTCTTCACCGTCGGGACCGCCCACCGGAACGGCGCCCGAGCGCTCGCGGACCTTGCCCTCGAGCTCGGCGGCGACGTCGGCGTGGTCGCGGAGGAACTGCTTGGCGTTCTCGCGGCCCTGGCCGAGCCGCTGCTCGCCGTAGTTGATCCAGGCGCCGTACTTCGTCACGACGCCGGTCACGATCCCCATGTCGAGCAGACCGCCCTCGCGGGAGATGCCCTCCGCGGCGAGGATCTCCATCTCCGCGATCCGGAACGGCGGGGCGACCTTGTTCTTCACGACCTTCACCTTCACCCGCCGGCCGATGACGTCGGTGCCGTTCTTGATCGGCTCGATCGGCCGGACGTCGAGCCGGATCGAGGCGTAGAACTTGAGCGCCTTGCCACCAGTCGTCGTCTCAGGCGAGTTGTGCACGACCACGCCGTCGGCGAGATAGTTGTGCGTACCCTCGACCTCGAGGTCATAGCGGTACATCTGCCGGGTCCCGCCCCAGATCGGCGGCTTCGGCTTGATCGTGGCGATCTCGGCCGGCACGAGCCGCCGGGTGGGTTCGCTGAACACCGGCTCCACGGCGAATCGCCCGCGGTAGCGGGGCATGAGCTTGTAGTCCATCGACGGGTGCACGAACGGCGCGATAAGAGCTTGGAACGTGTCGGTCGCATCCCGCTCCATCCGAAGGATCGCTTTCGAGCGCACTTCATGGAGCGTCGCTTCGACGCTGAACCGGTCGCGGAGCATCTTCACCAGACGCTGCTGGGTATCGATGCTCATCGCCTCGACGCAGATCGCGATCCGGCCGCTCAGGCGCTTGCCGCGGACGGTAAGGCTGCCATCGTCGAGGTACCAGAGGGCCAGGGCCAGCGGCGGCAGCGATTCCAGGTAGGCCGCGTCGAACTGCTTCACGCCCAGCTGATACGCCGTCCGCCGCAGGTCGTAGAGCTCGGGCAGCGGCGTGCTGTCCCAGAAGCTGTCGCCGTCCTCGTTCTCCCAATAGCTCCCCGGGATGTTCGCGAGGAGCGACATCTTCCACTTGAGGTAGGCCCGCTGCTTCACGCCGTGGCCGAGGCGGAACTTCACACCCTTGGAATGTGCCCGCTTGGGAAGGCTGAGCGATCCGTCGCCGAGCAGGCTCCCGCGCACGACGTCCCGCTGGAAGTCACTGAGCCGGAACCACTGCGCGAGCATCACCGGGTCGCCCGGCCGCAGCTCCTTGAGCGGCGCGAAGCCCTCCGGCGTGAGGACCTCGTGATCCGCCGTCGCGCCGAACTGGGCCCGGCCGTTGCCGCTAGGCCGGTGCACGGTCACGGCGAGAAATTCCTTCGTCGGGCCGTTGTTGAACCAGCTCACCACCGGCCGAGCTTCGATCTCGCCGGTCGCGAGGTCGGCCGTGAGGACCTCGACCGCGCGCTTCTGGTTGACGATCGTCCCGATCTTCGCTTGTGACCCGTCGGCGAGAGAGATCCGGGTCCCATAGCTGAGGCACCCGAACATGACCCCGATCTTCTCGCGCAGCTGGTTGATGAACACGACGGTGGTCTTCGTCTTCGAGACGCTGCCGGTGAGCTTGCGGAGGGCCTGGCTCATGAGCCGGGCCTGGAGCCCCATGTGGGACTCACCCATCTCGCCCTCGATCTCGGCCTTCGGCACCAGCGCCGCGACCGAGTCGATGACGACCAGGTCGACCGCGCCGCTCCGCACGAGCGTGTCGACGATCTCGAGAGCCTGCTCGCCGTTGTCGGGCTGCGAGATGAGGAGCTCGTCGGTGTTCACTCCGCAGATCCGGGCCCAGGCCGCATCGAGCGCGTGCTCGGCGTCGATGAACGCCGCGGTGCCGCCCTGCTTCTGGACCGCCGCGACCGCGTGGAGCGCGAGCGTCGTCTTGCCGGAGGCCTCCGGGCCGTAGATCTCGATGACCCGGCCACGAGGGTACCCGCCGACGCCAAGGGCGAGGTCGAGCGCCAGCGATCCGCTCGGGATCGCGTCGATCTTCTCGTCCGTGGACGCGCCGAGCTTCATGATCGAACCCTTGCCGAACTGCTTCTCGATCTGGAGGATCGCGGAATCGATCGCCTTGGTCCTTTCGCTCATGCGCTCATCACCCTTCGGGGACAACGGCGCGACCTTGCCGGCGATTACCACTTCTCCTTGCGCTTGGGCTTCACGATCTCGAAGGACATCGGGTTCACCGGGGACACGCTGGTGCCTCGCTTCAGCTCCTTCTCGAGCTGCTGCTTGGACTTCTTCTTCTGGTTCTTCTGGCCGGGATTTCCACCGCCTGACGGCACGGCGACACCCTCCTCGACGCGTCTGGACGAGCTTCTCGGACGAGCCGAGCATAGCAGCGGACCCGGCTCCGTATGCTTGCGCCGTGAGCAGCGGATCGCGCGCCGAGCGGGCCGGCGCGCGCGTCACCACGCGCACCGGGGACGGCGGTGAGACCTCGTTGTTCGGGCCGGGGCGCGTCCGCAAGACCGACCCGCGCATCGTCGCGCTCGGCGATCTCGACGAGGCCCAGGCCGCGCTCGGCGTCGCTCGCGCGGCACTCGGCGACGCGGCCGGCGCGACCGTCCTCGAGCTCCAGCGCGGCCTCTACGTCGCGATGTCCGAGGTGGCGACGCCGGCCGGGCGCCGCGACCGCCTGCCGGCACGGATCGATGGCGACGCGGTCGGCTCGATCGACGCGCTCGCGTCACGGCTGCGTGCGGCGGGTCCGGTCGAGGGGAAGTTCGTGATCCCGGGGGATGTCGGGCCCGCGGCGTCCCTGGATCTGGCCCGGACGATCGTGCGCCGGGCGGAGCGGCGGGTGGTGGCGCTGGTGGATGCGGGCGCGGCGGACGGGACGCATCTGCTCCCCTGGCTGAACCGGCTGTCGGACGTCGTGTTCCTGCTGGCGCGGGCCGCCGAGGGCGGGGCGAAGGTCTAGGCGGAGTAGAGGTCGGTCAGCGCAGCCAGGGCGGCGCCTCCCATTTGTCGGGAAGGACCGTCACCTTGACCGGCATCTCGGCCGCCTGCTCGGAGACGGTCTGGATCTGGTTGATGAGCATCGGGCCGTACGGGCAGAACGGGGTCGTGAGGACCATCTTCACATGGGCCTCCTCGTCCTCGAACACGACCTCGCGGATGAGGTCGAGGTCGATGACCGAGAGGCCGATCTCGGGATCGAGGACCGATTGGAGGGCGTTCAGGATCTTCTCCTGCTTCTCGGCCTCGGAGACGATGCGGCTCACGCCGGCGCCGGCCGGATCGGCGGGTGCCGTCGCGTCGACCGCCTCGACCGCCTGGACCGGGGTGGCGCCCTCTGGGGTGGTCACCGCCCCATTGTCTCATGGTCGCATCGCCGGTCAGCTGCCGGCGGCCGTACGTGACCGCCGCCGGGCATTCCGGGACCGCAGCCGGCGGTCCGCAGATGAGCTCGTCGCGCGCTCGCGGCGTCGAGATCGAACCCGTCACTCACGTCGAGCGGGCGGACCCTCATCCCACAGGCTGCCGACGCGCACGGGCGGCGTTAGGCCGAGATGACGGTAGGCCCCCTCCGTGGCGACGCGTCCCCGGGGGGTGCGCTGGAGATAGCCCTCCTGGAGCAGGTACGGCTCATACACGTCCTCGATCGTCTCGGCATCCTCGCTCACCGCGGCGGCGAGGGTCTCCAGACCGACCGGTCCGCCCGAGAACTTCACCGTGATCGCCCGGAGGAGCATCCGGTCCACGGCGTCGAGCCCGGCATCGTCCACCTCGAGGGCGGCGAGGGCCTCCCGCGCGACGGCGAGCGAGATGACGCCGTCGTGGCGGACCTGGGCGAAGTCGCGGACCCGCTTCAGCCAGCGGTTCGCGATCCGCGGCGTCCCACGCGACCGTCGCGCGATCTCGGTGGCGGCCGCGGCGTCGATGACCACGCCGAGGATGCGGGCCGACCGGGTCACGACCCGCTCGAGCGAAGCCGGGGTGAAGAGATCGAGGCGATAGGTCGCGCCAAAGCGATCCCGCAGCGGGGACGAGAGCCGGCCGATCCGCGTCGTCGCGCCGACCAGGGTGAAGCGCGGAAGCGGGAGCCGCAGCGTGCGCGCGCCCGGTCCCTTGCCCAGGACGATGTCCAGATGGAAATCCTCCATCGCCGGATAGAGCACCTCCTCGACGATGCGCGGCAGGCGGTGGATCTCGTCCACGAACAGGATCGAGCCCGGCTCGAGGTTGGTGAGGATCGCGGCGAGGTCGCCGGCCCGCTCGATCGCCGGCCCGCTCGTGATCCGGATCGGCGCGCCCAACTCGTGCGCGATGACATTCGCGAGCGAGGTCTTCCCCACACCGGGCGGGCCGTAGAGCGCGACGTGCTCGAGCGCCTCGTTCCGCTGCCGCGCCGCTTCGATGAGGATCCGCAGGTTGCCCTTGACCTTGTCCTGGTTGATGTAGTCGTCATCGGCGAGGCGCTGTGGCCGGAGCGTGGTCTCCAGGGACCGCTCCTCCTCGTGCGCCTGCGGCGCGACCGGGCGGCCGGTGGTCACGCCGCCCCGTCGCGACAGCGCCGGACATCCTCGACGATCCGGTCGGCCGCGAGGTCGCGCGCGACGAGCTCGGCCTCGGTCGCGTCGCGGGACTTCAGCTCGACCTGATCGCCCTTCAGCGAACGGCGGCTGACGGTGACCCGGAAGGGGATGCCGATGAGGTCCGCGTCGGCGAACTTCACGCCGGCGGACTCGTCGCGGTCGTCATAGAGCACCTCGACGCCGCGCCGCTCGAGGTCGGCGACGAGCTCGTCCGCACGTGACCGGACGGTCTCGTCGTTCGCCGGCAGCGAGATGACATGGACCTCGAACGGAGCCACCGCGAAGGGCCAGACGATCCCGCGCTCGTCGTGCCGGGTCTCGATGATCGTCTGCACCGCGCGGCCCACCCCGATGCCGTAGCTCCCGCCGACGAGCGGCCTGCGCGTCCCGTCCTCGGCGAGATACGTCGCGCCCATCTTCTCGGAGTAGTAGGTCTCGAAGGCGAAGATGTTCCCGACCTCGACGCCACGGCGGACGGTGAGCGGACCGCCGCAGCGCGGGCACGCGTCCCCCGCCCGCACGTCGTGGACGTCCGCGCGCTCGGCGTCGCTGAACTCCCGGCCCGGCAGCACGTTCCGCAGGTGCGCCCCGCTGCGGTTCGCGCCGGCGATGTAGCCACGCCGCTCGACGCTCGTATCGACGATCGTCCGCACCCGGAGACCGGACGGTCCGATGAAGCCGGCGACCCCGCCCGCCGCCGCGAAATCGGCGTCGCCGGCGAAGACGATCTGCGGCACGCCGAGCAGCTTCCGGAGCTTCGCCTGGTTCGCGTCGCGGTCGCCGGGCAGGACCACCGCGACGATCTCGTCGCCGGCGCGGAGCAGAAGCGTCTTGAGGAACGTGTCCGCGGGAGCGCCGAGACTCGCCTCGAGCGCCTCGATCGTCGTCGTCCCCGGCGTCTCGATGATCTCGGGTGCCGGTGTCTCCGGGCCCTCGGCCGGACCCGACGCCCGGAGGCCGCGCGTCGCGCGCTCCCGGTTCGCGCGGTAGTCGCAGGAGCCGCAGACGACGATCGAGTCCTCGCCGACGTCCGTGAGGACCTGGAACTCGTGCGCGACATCGCCGCCCATCGCCCCGGTGTCGGACTCCACGCTCACCGCATCGAGCCCGAGGCGCTTGAAGATCCGCACGTAGGCATCGTGCTGGAGCGCGTAGCTGCGCTGCAACCCGGCCAGGTCGGCATCGAAGGAGTAGGCATCCTTCATCACGAACTCGCGGACCCGCAGCAGGCCGGCACGCGGACGGGCTTCGTCCCGTCCCTTCGACTGGAAGTGATAGACCATCACCGGGAGCTGGCGGTAGGACAGGATCTCGCTCCGCGCGTGCGCGGTGACGAGCTCTTCGTGGGTGTAGCTCACCATAAACTCACGACCGTTGTGATCGGTGGTGCGGAAGGTGATCGGCTCGAGCGCTTCCCACCGCCCGGTCTCCTGCCACAGCTCCGCCGGGGTCAGGACCGGCATGAGGATCTCCTGGCAGCCGATCCGGTCCATCTCCTGCCGGATGATCCGCTCGACCTTCTTCATCACCCGGAAGCCCAGGGGCAGCCAGCTGTACAGGCCCGCGGCGATCGGCCGGGCGATCGCGGCGCGGAGCATGAGCTGGTGACCGGGGGTCTCCGCCCCAGCCGGGGCCTCGCGCAGGGTCCGGCCGAAGAGGGTCGACTGGCGCATCAGCGCATTGTCGCGGATACGCGCGCGCCCGGGTCGCCGGCTACCCGCCGGTCAGCGCCGGATCAGCGGGTGGTCAGCGGGTGGTCAGCGGGGATCAGGCTTCGACAGCCTGCTCGTGGCGACCGATCTTCACCAGATTCGAGGCCGCCGCGGAGGTCCCCATCTTGGAGCTCCCGTCGAAGGACACGCCCTTCTCGATCATCAGCGACGGCGTCGTGACGTCGCCCTTCACTTTGGCCGGACGGTGCAGCTCGATCGATTCGGTCGCGCTGATGTTCCCGGTCACGTCGCCATGCACGACGACCGAGCCACAGGTGATGTCGGCGGAGACCCTGGCCCCTTCACCGACAATGAGGGTGTCGCTCGTGCTGATCTCGCCGGTGAACGTCCCGTCGATGCGGACCGTCCCCTCGAAGCTCAGCTTGCCGTCGAACTCCGACCCTCGGCCGAGCAGCGCGTTCAGCTGCGCGTCGGCGGGCGCGCTCCGCGGTCCACGGTCCTGCATCGCGTCCTCCTGGGGAGCCCGGCTCGTCCGCGGCTGGTCGGTCACCGTCTCGGCCGTGTCGCTGGTCGGCTGCGCGTCGCGCGCCTCTGGCGTCGGCGCCGGGTCGTGCTTGTTGCCGGTGCGGAACATTCGGGCTCCCCCTTCATCTCAATCCCTCTGGCGACGCTTGGTCCAACGCCGCCGAGGGCCGCATGGTACGCCGAGCGACACCGGCGGGCTAGAGCGCTTGGCCGAGCACCTGCCAGACACGCTCCTGGGTCGCGGCCGGGATCTTCGAGCGGGCGTCGATCCGGCGGCAGACGATCTCGGTCTGCTCGCCGTACATCGTCTGGAGCTGGACGAGCATGGCGAGGGCGTCCAGCCGGCCTTGGAGGTCCTTCCAGCGCATGACCTCGGCCCGCGCGCGCTGCGAGCGCTGGTGGAAGCGGTCCACGTGGATCCATTCCGGGCCGTCGGGCCAGCGCTGCTCGTTGAACCGGATCCCCTGGATGAAGATCGTGTCCACCAGGTCGACCCGGCTGAGGTCGTTGTCCCGGAACTCGTTGATCGCGCGCTTGGGGTCGAGCTTCTGCGCGCCCAGGCCCCAGGGCCGGCCGTAGAACTTGCTCTGCACGATCGGGCCGGCGAAGCGGCACCCGACGAATTCCGCGGTGTAGGCGTACCACTTCTCGATCTTCGCTCCGGCGAAGCTGCATCCTTCGAAGCGGGTCTGCCCCGGATCGGTCCGGCTGAGGTCGGCGTCGTCGAAGCGGCACTCGCGGAACACGCTCTGGAGCGGGCTGGAGAACAGCGGTTGCCATTTGCGGTCGAAGACCAGACCGCGGAAATCACAGTTCACGAAGACGCAGCCGTCCGGGGTGAAGCGCTCGAAGACCACCTCCCGGAAATCGACGTCGGCGATCGTCCCGCGGCGGATGTGGACGACGCCGCGCGGCCCGGTGGCCGGCTTGGAGCTAGGTCCGGGTTCCTGCAGGGACCGACCGTCCGGGGGTGAGCTGCCCGGCGCTCGAGGCCATCGGCGCCTTTGCCGAGTACGGCTCCTTGCCGTTCTCGACGAGGATCTTGTCGATCTCGGCGAGCAGCGCGTCCATGAGCTCGGCCTCGGGGAACACCCCGACGACCTTTCCCTTCCGGAACAGCGCGCCCTTGCCGACCCCGCCCGCGATCCCCACGTCGGCGTCCTTCGCCTCGCCGGGACCGTTCACCTCGCAGCCCATCACCGCGACCTTCATCGGCACCGGCAGCGCCCGCAGCCGCTCCTCGGCGACCTTCGCGAGCGGGATGAGGTCGATGTCGGCGCGCCCGCAGGACGGGCAGGCGACGAGGGTGAGCCCCTGATCGCGGAGCTCGAGCGACTTCAGGATGTCGAACGCGGCCCGCACCTCCATCACCGGGTCCTCGGACAGCGAGACCCGGATCGTGTCGCCGATGCCCTCGTAGAGGAGGACGCTCATCCCGGCGGTGGAGCGGACCGACCCGGAGAGCGCCGTCCCCGACTCGGTGACGCCGAGGTGGAGCGGATACGGCACGAGCTTCGCCAGGCGGCGGTAGGCGGCGATCATCTTCGGAACCTCGAACGCCTTCACGCTGATGACGATGTCGTCGAAGTCGAGATCCTCGAGGATCTTCACCTCGCTCATCGCGAGGTCGACCATCCGCTGCGCGTCGTCGCGCCAGTCGCCATCGACCTTGTCCGGGATCGATCCGAAGTTCACGCCGATCCGGATCGGGGTGCCCTGGACCTTCGCCTGCTTCACGACCAGGCGGACGCCGTCCTTGTTGTGGAGGTTGCCCGGATTGAGCCGCAGCTTGTGGACCTTCGCTTCAAGGGCCATGAGCGCCAGCTTGTAGTCGAAGTGGATGTCCGCGACGACCGGCAGGATGCTCCGGCGAACGACCTCTTTCAGCGCCTCGCCGGACCGCCGGTCGGGGACCGCGACGCGCACGATCTCGCAGCCGGCCTCCTGGAGCTGCTCGATCTGGCGGATCGTCGCGTTCACATCGTGGGTCAGGGTCGTGCACATCGACTGCACGGCGATCGGGGCGCCGTCGCCGATCGCGACGCCGCCGACCCAGACCCGCTTGCTCGCTCGCCGGGGGCGCGGTCCGACCCGGTCGGCCGGGAGGTTCAGATCGAGGCTGAGCGGGCTCTCCATCTCACTCAAGGGTACGCGCCCCGGGGCGCCGCCGGACCACCCTGGCGGGCGACCGGTAGGGTCCGGGCCCCGGGCTACGCGCTCGCGCCGGTGTAGGAGCGCAGGCCCCGTCGCCAGAACCAGGACAGGAACGTGATCGCAAACGCGGTCCCGCCGACCATCGCCAGGAACGTCTCGACCGACAGCCGGCCGGAGATCGCCTCGGCCGGGTCGGTGACCGCGATCCCGATCCGCGCGCGGTGTCGTCGGCGCCGCTGGGATACAGCAGCCCGGAGAGCCGCTTCAAGGTGGTCGTCTTCCCCGCCCCGTTCGGCCCGAGGACGCCGACCACCTCGCCCCGCGCGATCGCGAAGTCGGTCCCACCGACCGCGGGGTCGTCGGTGAAGGTCCGGTGACACAGCGATCGCACCGTCGCCCCGACCCCGGTCTGCCGCTCATGGACCTTGTAGCTCTTCGCGCGGCCGCGGACCGCGACGACCGGATCGCTCATCGGCGCGAGAGCGTAGTCCACCCGGCCGTCGGTCGGAGGTTCAGAGAGCTGCAGCCGGTGCCGCGGCAAGCACGTCCCGCTCGTCGCGGATCTCGTAGCCGTAGCCCTGCTCAGCGAGGAACAGCTGGCGGTGCATCGCGAAGTCCTGATCCTTGGTCTCGCGGGTGACCAGCGTGTAGAAGTGAGCCTGGCCGCCGTCGGCCTTCGGCCGGAGGATACGGCCCAGCCGCTGCGCCTCCTCCTGGCGCGAACCGAACGTGCCGGACACCTGGATCGCGACGTTGGCCTCCGGCAGATCGATCGAGAAGTTCGCGACCTTGGACACGACCAGCAGCCGCACGTCGCCCGACCGAAAGCGCTCGTACAGGCGCTCGCGCTCGCGCGCCGCCGTCGCTCCGGTGATGAGCGGCGCGCCAAGCGCCGACGCCAGCTCCTTCAGCTGGTCGAGGTACTGACCGATGACCAGAACGCGATCGCGTTCGTGTCGCCGGCAGAGCGCGGCGGTGAGCGCCAGCTTGCGCGGCAAGGTGGCCGCGACGCGATAGCGGTCCTCCGGTTCGGCGACCGCGTACGCCATCCGCTCCGCGGCGCTCATCGCCAGCCGCACCTCGATGCAGGCGGCGGGCGCGATCCAGCCCTGCGCCTCGAGCGATCGCCAGGGCGCCTCGTAGCGCTTCGGCCCGATGAGGCTGAACACGTCGTCCTCGCGCCCGTCCTCGCGCACCAGCGTCGCCGTCAGCCCGAGCCGCCGCTTGGACTGGATCTCCGCCGTCATGCGGAAGACCGGCGCCGGGAGCAGGTGCACCTCGTCGTAGATGACGAGGCCCCAGCCCTCATGCGCGAGCAGCTCGAGATGCGGGTAGACCGCGAGACTCGTCCCGATCGCCGAGGCATCGCCGCCGTTCTGACGGTCGCGTCGCGAACGGTAGGTCAGCACCTGATAGGTCGCGACGGTCACCGGGCGTACCGACTTCAGCTCACCTGAGTACTCGCCGATCTCGTCTTCCCGCAGCGTGCTGCACCGGAGCAGCTCGCGCCGCCACTGCCGCACGGCGACGACGCTCGTGGCGAGGATGAGCGTGCGCGTGGCCGCGCGTTCCATCGCGCCCATCCCGATGAGCGTCTTGCCCGCTCCGCAGGGAAGCACCAGGACGCCGCTGCCGCCGTCGCGTCCACCTGCGGCCCAGAACGCATCGACGGCCGCGACCTGGTAGTCGCGCAGCCGGAAGGCCTCGCCGTCGGTGGTGACGCCGCGCATCGCGATCGCGAGCGGCGCGCCCGGCGTGTATCCGGCCAGATCCTCCGCCGGCCAGCCGGCCTTGATGAGCGCCTGCTTCAGCCGGCCGCGGGAGAGCGGGTCGATGGGCGCCGACAGCGAGTTGTGCCGCGGGCCCAGCAGCGCCGCCACCGGCCTGATGCGGCTCACCTCTTCGAGGATCGCCGCATCGGCGGCGCGGAGGACGAGGCATCCCTCCGCCATCTCGATGCGCAGACGGCCGTAGCGGGCGGCCTGGTCGGCGATCTCGCGGCGGACCGCTTGTGGCACCGGGTAGCGCGAGAAGCGATCGAGCGCCGCGAGCATCTCGTCGGTCGTCGTGCCCGCGGCGCGGGCGTTCCAGAGCGACAGCGGAGTAACGCGGTAGGTGTGGATGTGCTCGGGGCTGCGCTCGAGCTCGGCGAACGTGGCGATGTGGGCGCGGCATTCGGCCGCCAGCGGGTGGTTCGCTTCCAGCAGCAGCGTGCGGTCGGACTGAACGATGAGCGGGCGCTGGAAGCTATCCGTCAGCGCCCGCCTCCCCGAACGACAGAACGGGCTGCAGCGACCCGCGCCCCGGGGACGGTGACGGTCGCGCTCGCGCCCCGGCCGCTTCCACCCACAGCACGCGCCGCAGATCGTACGCCAGGTAGGAGAAGCGTTCCGGGTCCTGCGCGAACACCCGATCGCCGCGGACCTCATACGGCTCGATGACGAAGACGTTGGGTATGCCGGACGCGAGCTGGTACCCGATCTCGATCCGCTGCCGCTCCCGCGCCGCGGCGACGAGCGCCGCGCGCACCGCGTCCTCCGCGCCGGCCGCGGGCTGGACCGCCGCTCGGGCGCTCGGTCCAGCCCGCAGCGCGGCCGCGAGCCGCGCGACCTCCGCCGTGCCGAGCACCGCCGGCTCGACCGGCAGCGGTGCCCCGCGGCGAGGGCGCGAGGCGCGGACCGTGCGCTCGCGGCGCACCTGCGGAGCGTCCCGCTCCGCACCCCCATCCGCGACGGGCATGAGGCCGGCCCGGCGCAGCGCGGTCATTACCGCATCGCGATCCTGCCCGTCGATCACCGCCACCGTGGGCGCGATCCGCCGCAGCGTGCTCCCTCTGAGGGTGCGGCTCCGCAGCATCGCCTCCAGGCGCGTGGAATCCTCGGTGACGACGTAGACGCCCGCCTCGCCCACGCGCAGGCGACCGTGGCGCCGCGCAACGTCCTCCACCAGCGCGACGACGTTCTGCGGAACATCGCTCGCGGCGTGAGCGCGCAGCGCACCCAGGATCCGCTCAGCGGTGAGTCCGCGGTCGAATCCTCTTCCCAGCGACGCCTCGGTCAGGCGGTACACGCGCGCCGGCTGTACCGACACGACCTCGGCGATGCTCACCAGGAGCCGGGCCAGCGCACTCGAGGGCAGCCCGGTCACCACCACGCGGTGGTCCGCCGTCACGACGCAGCGGTCGATGACCGGCGGAAAAGCGCGGGCGAGGGCCGCGACGTCGACCGGACCGCGGGACAGCAGCGCCAGCCGTCCGGCGTCATTGAGGCCGATGACACCGCCGGCACCGCCCGCGCCGAGCGATGCGATGACCCGGCCGAGCGATGTCGCGAGCGCCTCACCGGTCGCCGCGTCTGGGAAGTACGCCGGATACCGCCAGGCGAGCACCGCGCCGATGCTGCCGGCGGTCGCGCCCCGCCCGGCGTCGATCTCACCGAGCAGATCGAGCAGCAACCGCTCGCGCGCGCGTTCGAACGCGTACGGTCCGGCTTCCGCGAACGCCTGCATCCACGTGAGCACGAGTTCGAGCCAGCGCTCCGTCTCGGGAGTCTCCCGCCAGCCGTCGACCTCGTCGGTCACCTCGATCACCGCACGGCGGGATTGGAGGACGTGCGGATTCCGCCGCGATCGGCTTCGCTTCTCGGACACCAGCTCGCGCTCGCGAAGCAGTCCAGCCGTGAACGCGAGCGCGATGAGCTGCGCCGCGGCCTCCGCGCCGCACCCGATGGTCTGCGCGGCGCGCCTGATCTCGCGCAGCGGCGCGCCGCCTCCTTTCAGCGCGGTCGGCGGCGAGTGGTGCCACGCCTCGAGCAGGCTGTCCAGCGCCGTGACCAGCTCGACCGGATGCGCCTCATCCCGCAGGGCCGCCAGCTCCAGCCGCGGAGCCGAAACCTCCCATCGCGCGAAGACGCGGCCGCGCAGGCCGCGCTCGACCTCGGACGGCACCGCCATGCTCGAGCGCGAAGGATCCTCGGGAAGGACGATCCCGCGCGCGATGAGCCAGCTCGGGCCATCGTCGGCGTCGCGCCCCTCCCAGCGCGTCGCCCACCAGAAGGAGGCGTCGGTCCACGCTCCACCGAGACGCGCGTCCCGGCTCGATCCCCCGGCCCGCCGGAGCCGCTCCAGCTCGGTCCGCGCGGTCGCCGGGGCGCGAGCGAGGATCGTCCCCACCGCTTCGCGGTCCGCGAGGCGCGCGCCGACCGCATCGGCGAGCTCGGCCTTGCGCTTGGGCAGCGCCGCTCCGCTGAGGCCGAGCCGCATCGCGATCCCCCGCAGCTCCTCGACCGTCAGGTGGTCGAGCAGGCGGAGTGCGGGCGTGCCGAGGCCGCCGGGGTTCCAGACCAGGCGAGCGACCTCGGACGGAACCGCGAGCGCGCCATCGGCGTCGGCGAACGCCAGACCCCAGCGTTGCAGCTCGCGCGCCGCGGACCCCAGGTCCGCGCGGCCGAGACCTTCCTCGGCGGCCGCGACGGCGGTGAGGTGGCCTCCCGCGAGGCACGCGAGCTGGAGCGCCTGGCTCAGGAAGCGATCGAGCCGCGTGATGGCGTGCGCGACGACGCGCGGCTGTCCCAGGTTCGCCGCAAGCTCGTCCCAGTCCGGACGGGCGCGGCCAGCCAGCGCGACAACCTCGGGCCGCCGTGAAAGCAGGACCTCCAGATCGCGATCGGGAAGCGCCTGCAAGCGTTTCGCGAAATGTGGGGCGCCCGGTTTCACCGCGGCCAATGATATGGGCCGACAGGGGTGTTGCGAACCGCGTCCCGATATATTCCGCCGCGCTCTCGAGCGGAAGCTTCACGGTGCCGGGGCCGCTCCGCACGTAGACGTCGCCGTCCGGGCTCGTTTCCACGCCCTTCCATTCGGGGAACACCGACTCCGGGCTCCGCTGGCAGCTCACGACGCACACCGTCTGGCCCTGGACGATCTGGGTCACCGGATCGACGCAGGTACCCGCGCGGTCGCCGAGCCCGTTCCGGACGACCCGGTACCTGTCCACCGCGAGCTTGTGGCGGACCGCGTGCAGGCGCGAGCGCGTGACGATCATCGCCTTGGAGCGCGAAACCGGAAGCGGTACGAAGGTCGGGCTCGAGATTCTGCAGACCCTTGCCGCGGAGTCTCGCTGCGTCGTCAGGACCTTCTCTTTGGTCGGCGCGAGGACGCAGTCGAGTCGCCGCAGGACCGTGAGCGGCAGGATGACGTCCTCATACTTCCCCCGCTTGAACGTGTCCCGAATGAGGTCGGCGACACCCCAGAGGAAGCTGATGATCTCGCCGTGATTCATTTTGGTCGGCATCAGAACGAGGGCTAACCGGGTCGCTCGATCGCGGGCAACGCGGGCACCGTCCCCCGACTACGGCCCGGCGAAGCCGGCGGAGCAGATCGGCTGAGGGATCACGAAGTGATCTTCAACCACCCACCGCCCGCCGGATGTCCGAGATGCTCACCACCACGAGCAGCCCGAGGAGCAGCACGAAGCCGACGGCGTGGACCGCGGCCTCGACCTGCGGCGACAGGCGCTTGCGGAAGATCCCGCCGATGAGCACGAACAGCAGCCGCCCGCCGTCGAGGCCGGGGAACGGGACGATGTTGATCACCCCGAGGTTCACCGAGAGCACCCCGATGAGCTTGAGGAAGGTCGGGATCCCGAACTGCGCGACCTGACCGGTCACCTGGAAGATCGCGATCGGCCCACCGACCGGCGGCGGCCCCCCGCTCGCGCTCGCCGAGCGGAACAGCAGCTGGCCGGGGAGCTCGATGATCTGCGTCACCACCTCGCCGGTGAGGCCGGCGGCCTGCCCGAACGCCTGCGGCAGCGCCACCGCGACCGGCGCCTGGGTCTCCTCGAGCTTGATGCCGAGGGGCCCCTGTCCGGCCGGGGGCTCGAGGCGCGGCAGCGCGCGGACCTCGGGGATCGGGCGGCCGTTCCGCTCGAGCTGGAGGGTGATCTCCCGCTCCTTCTCGGCGGCCTTGCTCGTGTAGCTCACCAGCGTCTTGGCGGCGTGGATCGCGGTGCTGTCGACCTGCTTCACGATGTCGCCGGCCTGGATGCCGGCGGTCTGCGCCGGCGAGCCCGGGCTCACCTCGACGATGCGCACTTCACCGGTCGGTGCCGTCGTCCCGGTCGCGAACGCGGCGGTGAGGACCACGAGCGCCAGGACGAAGTTCATCGCGACGCCCGCCACCAGCACCAGGGCCTGGGCCCACCAGGGCTTCGAGGTGAAGGCGCGAGGATCCCCTTCGCCCTGCTGCTTGATCGAGAAATCGTCCTGGCCGAGGATCCGCACGAAGCCGCCGAACGGGATCCAATTGAGGGTGTACTCGGTCTCGCCACGCTTGAATCCGGCGGCGCGCGGCGGGAACCCGAAGGCGAACTCGAGCACCTTCATGCCGAGCAGGCGCGCGGTGGCGAAATGCCCGAACTCGTGTACCGCGACGATGAGCGTGAACGTCGCGACGAACAGGACCAGGGTCCGCAGATCGCCGAAGATCGAGAGCATCAGGCCTCCACCGTAGCGGGCGAGAGCGCCCGGCGGACCGCGGCGTCGATGGCATGGATGCCTTCCACCGATCCGGTGTCGCCGCCGAGCGCCGCGCCGAGCTCGGCGCCCCGCCGGAGCTGGCGGTGGATGTCATCGAATCCGATCGACCCGGCGAGGAAGCGCTCGACCGCCAGCTCGTCGGCGGCGGAGAGCCCGATCATCGCCGCCTGGTCGCCGGAGCGCGCGGTCTCGAGGACCACCTCGAGGCAGGGATACCGATCGGCCGGGACGGGCCCGAAGCGGAGCGTGCGCCCGCGGGTCCAGTCCAGCCGCGTCGCCGGCCCCTCCGCGTGCTCCCAGAGCAGCGCGTACTGGATCGGCAACCGCATGTCCGGCTCGGCGAGCTGGGCCTTCACGCTCCCATCTACGAGCTCGACCATCGCGTGGACGACCGATTCGGGGTGGAGGACCACGTCGATGCGGTCGTACGGCGTGCCGTAGAGCCAATGCGCCTCGACGACCTCGTAGCCCTTGTTCGCCAGCGTGGCCGAGTCGATCGTGACCTTCCGCCCCATCCGCCAGGTCGGATGCCGGAGCGCCTCCGCCGCGGTGACGTCGGCGAGCTCCTCGAGCGGCCGCTCGCGGAACGGACCGCCCGACGCGGTGAGCGCGATCCGCCGGACCTCCTCGGGCCGTACGCCGGCCAGGCACTGCCAGAGCGCGCAGTGCTCGCTGTCCACCGGACGGAGGCGGCGTCCGGCCCCGCCACTGGCCGCGCGCACCAGCTGGCCGCCGACGACGAGGACCTCCTTGTTCGCGAGCGCGACGTCCTTTCCCGCCGCGAGCGCGGCGAGGGTCGGACGCAGCCCGGCGATCCCGGGCGTCGCGACGAGCACGAGGTCGACGTCGTCGGCGGTCGCGAGCGGAACGAGGTCGCCGTCGCCGGCCACGATGTGACGCACTCCGAGGTCCGCCGCGATCCTGCGCAGGTCGCCTTCGCGGCTCCGCGCGGCGAGCGCGGTGACGCGGAGCCGGCCGGGATGCGCGGCGACGACGTCGAGCGCCTGCCGGCCGATCGAGCCCGTCGCGCCGAGGATCGCAAGACGGACCGGTCCGCTCATCGACCCATCATCCCAGATGCAGCGCGAGCGTCAGTCCCGCGACTAGGATCGCGACCGCGAGGAGCGAATCGATCCGGTCGAGCATCCCTCCGTGCCCGGGAAAGATCGCTCCCGAGTCCTTCACCCCCGCGCGGCGCTTCACCCAGCTTTCCAGCAGGTCTCCCGCGAACGCGGCTGGTCCGATGGTGACTGCCGCGATGGCCGCATCCAGCCGGCCGAGGCCGAAGACCGCCGCTATGCCGAGGACGGCGAGGGCCGCCGCGCCGAAGCCGCCGAACGTCCCCTCCCAGGTCTTCCCCGGACTGAGTCGTGGCACGATCTTGCGCCGGCCCGCGACCGACCCCACGACGTACGCGCCGACATCGGCCGCCCAGGTCGCGCCGACGGCGAGGAGGAGCCAGACCGGGAGGCCCGCGGCCGCGCCGTGCGCGGCGCGGGTGTCGCCGAGCGCCTGGAGGAACAGCAGCCCGGTGACGCCGAGGACCAGGACGACGAGCAGGACGGCGGCTGCGGCGCCCGCGCGCCGCAGCGACCAGAGCTCCCGGAGCCCGACGCCGGTGGCGAGGGCCAGGGTCGCGGCGAAGACGATCGGCGGACCGAGCGTGGCCGCCAGCACGGCGCCGCCAAAGAGGAGCCCGGTGATCGTCCGTCGGCTGAGGTCCGTCAACGGCCGAATCGCCGTTCCCGGCCGGCGTACGACCGCAGGGCCGCCTCAAGGTCCTCGACCGCGAAGTCGGGCCAGAGCACCGGCGTCGCCCACATCTCGGCATAGGCGACCTCCCAGAGCAGGAAGTTGGACACCCGCAGCTCGCCGCCGGTGCGGATGAGCAGGTCCGGGTCCGGGTGCTCCGGCGCGTACAGCCGCGCGCTGATCGCGGCCTCGTCGATCGCCTCCGGCTGAAGGCCATCGGCGACGACGCGCTTCACCGCATCCACGATCTCGGCCCGGCCCCCGTAGTTGAACGCGATGGTCATCGTGCCGCGCGTCCCGGCCGCGGTGGCGGCGGTCGCCGCCGCGAACGACTCCCGGGCGCTCGTCGAGAGCTGTCCCAGCCGGCCGATGATCCGCAGGCGCACCCCGTCCTCGACCAGCGATCGCGTTTCGCGGCGCACGGTCTCCTCGAGCAGCCGCATGAGCCCGCTCACCTCATCCGCGTCCCGCTGCCAGTTCTCGGTGGAGAACGCGTACAGGGTGAGGTATTCGACCCCGCGCTCGCGTGCCGCGCGGAGGGTCCGGCGGATCGTCTCGACGCCCTGGCGGTGGCCGGCCAGGGCCGGCAGGTGGCGGTCCCTCGCCCAGCGGCGATTCCCGTCCATGACGATCGCGATGTGCCGTGGGGTCGCCACTACACCGCCAGGATCTCCTTCTCCTTGGACGATCCGACCTCGTCCGCCACCGCGACGTACCGGTCGGTGAGCTTCTGGAGCTGGGCCTCGAGGCGCTTCTCGTCGTCGGCCGGAACGCCCTCGTCCTTCGCCTTCGCGCGGATCTCGTCCTGGGCATGCCGGCGGATCGTCCGGATCTCGATCCGGCCTTCCTCGACCTTCTTGTGCAGCTGCTTCACCAGGTCCTTCCGGCGTTCCTCGGTGAGCATCGGGATCTGGAGACGGATGACCGCACCGTCATTTCCCGGGGTCAGACCGAGATCGCTGCCGATGATCGCCTTCTCGATCGCCTTCACCAGGCTGCGGTCCCAGGGTTGGATCACGATGAGCCGCGGCTCCGGGGCGCTGATGCCGGCGAGCTGGATGAGCGGCGTCGGCGTGCCGTACGCATCGACCTCCAGCGACTCGACGAGCGCGGGGGTGGCGCGTCCGGTGCGGACCGAGAGCACGTCCTTGCGGAGCGCGTCGATCGCCTTCTTCATCTTCGCCTCGGTCTGGGCGAGGACCGCTTCGAGCGCCACGGTCAGCTCGCGTGGACGAGCGTGCCGACGTGCTCACCACGGACGGCGCGCGACATCGCGTCCTGTTCGGACAGGTCGAAGACGATGATCGGCATCTTGCGGTCCTCCGCGAGCGCGGCGGCCGTCGCGTCCATGACGTGCAGCCGCTTCTCCAGCAGATCGCGGTAGTCGAGGTCGTCGTACTTCGTCGCCGTGGCGTCGGTCCGCGGATCGGCCGAGTACACGCCGTCCACCTTGTTCTTGCCCATGAGGATCACCTCGGCGTCGATCTCCGCCGATCGGAGCGCGGCGGCGGTATCGCTGGTGAAGAACGGGTTCCCGGTGCCCGCGGCGAAGATCACCACGCGCCCCTTCTCGAGGTGCCGGATCGCGCGGCGGCGGATGTACGGCTCGGCGACCTCGGCGATGGAGAGGGCCGACAGGACCCGCGTCGGGACGCCGATCGCCTCGAGCTGCGACTGCAGCGCGAGGGCGTTCATGACCATCGCGAGCATCCCCATGTAGTGGGCCGTGGCTTCCTCGAGGCCATGCTCCGCGGCCTGTGCGCCGCGAAGCCAGTTCCCCCCGCCCACCACCACGGCGATCTCGACCCCGAGGGTCTGGACCTTGTGGATCTCCTCGGCGAGGTAGCGCACATAGGCCGGCGAGATGCCGAACTTCTCGTCGCCGAGAAGTGCCTCACCGGAGAGCTTCAGCAGCACCCGGTGATACTTCACCTCGGTCAAGCGGCGTCGCCGAGCTGGAAGCGGACGATCCGGCGGACCTTCACGTTCTCGCCGACCTTCGCCGCGTATTCGGTGACGAGGTCGCCGATCGTCTTCGACGGATCCTTGATGTACGGCTGTTGCATGAGCACCGCCGTCTCCAGCGCCTTCTTCTGGTCACCGTGCTCCGCGATGAGCGCGTCGACCTGCTCCTTCGTGAGCTCGTCGACGTGCACGTGCCGCGGTGACATCGCGGCGACCTGCATCGCGATGGCCTTCGCCAGGTCGCGGAACTCGGGGTTCCGGGCGACGAAGTCGGTCTCGCTCGAGAGCTCGACGAGCACCCCGATCTTGCCGCCGCCGTGCACGTACGCCTCGACGACGCCCTCCTTGGCCTCGCGGTCGCCCTTCTTCGCGGCCTTGGACAGGCCCCGCTCGCGGATGAGCTTCGTGGCCTGCTCGAAGTCGCCCTTCGCCTCTTCGAGCGCGCGCTTGCAATCCATCACCCCGGCCCCGGTCTGGGCGCGCAGGCGCGTGACGTCGGATGCGCTCGTCATCACAGCCGCTCCCCGGTCCCGGATGCGCCGGGCGCCGGGGCCGCCGTCGCCGCGTCGCCCGACGGACCCGCGTCGGCGGTCGATCCGCTCTCGGTGGAGACGCCGGCCTCTTCTTCATAGCCGCCGATCGGATATTCGTCCTCTTCCGGCTCGTAGACCCGGGGGGTGCGCTTCGCCCGAGGCAGGCCGACCTCACCGGCCTCGAAGTCGCCGGCGGCGACCGGCTCGTAGCCCATGTCCTCGGGGCTGGCCTCCTTCGAGGTCGCCTCGAGCGTCGAGCGTCCCTCGATGATCGCGTCGGCCATCTTCTGACAGATGAGCTTCACCGCGCGGATCGCGTCGTCGTTCGCCGGGATGATGACGTCGATGAGGTCCGGATCGCAGTTGGTGTCGACCATCGCGATGATCGGGATCTCCAGGCGCCGCGCCTCCTCGACCGCGATGTGCTCGCGGTGCGGGTCGACGATGAACAGTGCGCTCGGCGGGCGGCGGAGCTCCCGCACCCCCTGGAAGTAGCGGTCCAGGTGCGTGAGCTCGTCCTCCAGACGCTGCGCGTCCTTCTTCGGCAGCGTGAGCAGATCCCCGCGCTCCTTGCGCTCGATGAGCTCGTTCAGGCGGGTGATCCGCTTCTGGATGGTGATGAAGTTCGTGAGGAACCCACCCAGCCAGCGCTGGTTCACGTAATGCATCCCCGCCCGCTTGCTCTCCTCGGCGATGGATTCCTGGGCCTGCTTCTTCGTGCCGACGAAGAGCACCTGCCCGCCGTCGGCGGAGAGCTCACGGACGAACTGGTAGGCCTCCTCCACCCGGGTGAGGGTCTGCTGGAGGTCGATGATGTGGATTCCGTTGCGCTCCATGAAGATGAACCGCTTCATCTTCGGGTTCCAGCGCCGGGCTTGATGTCCGAAATGGACACCGGATTCGAGCAGCTGCTTCATCGTGACGACGGCCAACGCGGTTCTCCCTTATGCCTCCGCCCAGGGCTGCCACGACGCCCCGGTGGGGCCGACGCAGGGATCTCCCGCGGGCGTGCGTGATACCGGCAGGTGCGCCGGCTCGCTCCGAATTGTAGCCGACGGGTCCGGATTGGCACGCCGGATGCCCTCGTGCTCGGATGCGTACCGCCACGCCTCCCCTGCCGACCCGCGCCACCACGCCGCCACCGACCGTCGTCCGGTACGACCCGGCGCGCCCCGGTGATGGACGCACGGTCACCGCGCTCGATTCCCGCGCCGAGCACCGGGTCCTCGCGGCCTTCAGCGACCGGGAGCTGGGCGAGCTGCCGCTCCTGCCGGAAGGCGTCCGGCTCGGCCGCTACCGCCGCTACGTCGACCTGCGGGACCCCGGCCGGGCGGAGTTCGCCGCCGAAGGTGACGAGACGGTGAAGCCCGGACAGCGGCTCGTCGCGGGCGATGGCGTCCCGTCCGAGCTGTGGGAAGCGCTCCGTGCCGCGTGCCTGGTGGTGACCGGGCGCCGCCCCCCTAGCCGCCGGGCGGACCGGCGACCACCTGGTACACGGGGCGCGGGACCGCCGGGGACGCCGATCCAGCCCGGTCAGCCCGGTCAGCCCGGTCCTCCAGAGCGATGCGAACGAGCCCGGGCTCAAGGCCCGGGCTCGTTCGCTCTGTCAGCGCCTATCCGGCGACGTCGGCTAGGTGAGGTTGTTGCCGATGTTGCTGAAGATGTTCTGGAGCTGACCGCGGAGGAAGATCATGGCGACGATGACCGCGATCGCGATAACGGCAATGATGAGAGCGTATTCCACAAGACCCTGGCCTTCGTCGTCACGGAAGAACGTGAGCATTCCTAGTCCTCCTTTCCTCCCTGAGGTCGGGCAGGTGGTCGCCTGCTCCGCTGAAGTGTAGGAATGGGCGGACCGGCGACAAGTCCCCCAATCGGGGTAACCACCAGGCTGGTACCGACCGGATACCGTACGCCTGGCCGCGAGCGGCCGCGGAGGCTCCGCCTGGGGCCCGGAACACTCCCACGCGGCTGGGACCCCGGTCGCTACCGCAGATACGAGAGTGTCGTCATCATCCCCGCTTCACCGTGATACAGGTTGTGGCAGTGCAGCGCCCACTGGCCGGGATTATCCGCGACGAGGTCGACCGCGATCGACTCCATCGGGCGCACGATGACGGTGTCCTTGCGGGGCGGAACCGCCGCCGGGTGTAGCGCGTGCCGATCGGGACCATCGCCCACATGATGCGCGCCGCGGATGAAGGAACATGACGTCGTCGTCCTGATACACGCTGCTCCCGGGCGACGCGCTTCATGACGGCAGAGCGGCCGACACGGTCCTGTTCCTGTTCGATCCGCGCGGATCGCCGGCCGCGGCCGACTCCGCCTCACCGGCGCTCGAACGGGCCGCCCGGGAACTGGCGACGCAGACCGACGCGCCGCCGTTCGCGACGGTGGAGGTGGCCGGCGAGCCACTGCGACTCCACCTGACCACGATCCAGGAGCAGGGCATGGTCCGCGGACTGCTCGTCGTGGGGCGGCCGCTCGCGCCGCTCCAGGCCGCGGTCCGGCAGCCGGTCACGACGTTGCTGCTCATGCTGCCGCTGCCACTGACACTCGCGATCGCCGGAGGTGGACCTCCAGGAGATCGTGGAACGTTCGCGGCTGCGCGCCGCCGCACGGGCGCAGGCGCGCGGCGTCAAGATCGCCGTTCGCCCCGGACCGCCCGCGGTGATCGCCGGCGATGTCGACGCGATCGGCCGCGCGCTCGACAACCTGGTGGACAACGCGATCCGGCACTCCCCCGCCGGCGGTGCCGTGGATCTTGCGGAGGCGGAACCGGGAAACGTGGTCATTCAAGTCTGCGACGAGGGCCCGGGATTCGGAGCGGGTGAGCTGCCGCAGCTGTTCGAGCGGTTCCGGCGCGGCCGCGGCGCCCTCGGCCCCGGCGCGGGATTGGGCCTCGCCATCGCGCGTTCGATCGTCGAGGCGCACGGTGGGCAGGCGACGGCCGGTAACCGTCTGGGCGGCGGCGCGCAGCTCACGATGATCTTCCCGGTTTCACGTCATCCGCACCCGCCCACTCCGCCACCGCGGCGGCGAGCCCGTCGAGACCGACCCGCCGGACCCGCGGCGCCGGCAGCGAGGCGAGGAGCGTCGGTCCGTACTCCTTCACCAGGATCCGCCGGTCGAGGAGCACGACCGCGCCGCGATCGGTCCTGGAGCGAATGAGCCGGCCATAGCCCTGCCGGAGCCGGAGCGCGGCCTGCGGGAGGTGGTAGTCGCTGAACGGATCCTCGTAGCGCTCGGCGCGGCCCTGCACCAGCGGGTCATCGGGGACCGCGAACGGGAGCTTGGCGATGATCACGCAGCGCAGCAGATCGCCGGGCAGATCGACGCCCTCCCAGAATGACTGCGTCCCCAGGAGGACCGCCTGCCCCTGCGCGAAGCGCTCGAGGATCGCACGGCGGGAGCCGTCGACCCCCTGGGTGAGCACGCCGATGCCGGCACTCTCCAGCTCCCCCAGCCGCGCGGCGACCTCGCGCATCGTGCCATGGGCGGTGAAGAGCACCAGCGTCCGGCCACCCAGGGCCTGCGCGACGTCCGTGATGGCGGCGGCGGCGTCCGCGCCGAATCGCTCCTCGTGCGGCAGCGCGATATCGGTGGGCACGATGAGCGCCGACTGGGCGGCGTGGTCGAACGGTGACCCGAGCCGGAGCGACGCCGCGACGTCCGAGACGCCGAACCGCTCGAGCGCGAAGGTCATCGTCCCGGCGACCGCGAGCGTCGCCGACGTCAGGACGACGGACCGATGGCGCTCCACGAGCGTACGGCGCAGCGCGGCGCCGACATGGGCCGGGGCCACGTAGAGCCCGAGCCCCGCATCGTCGGCCTGGAGCCAGCTGATCTCCCCCTCCCGCGGATCGTGGATCCCGTGCGCGATCGCGCCGGTGGTCCCGATGAGCTCCTTCAGCGCGCCCTCGAGCTCGGCCGCCTCGTCCTCGTCGGGCGCCCGGGCGACCAGCCGCTCCCCCGCCGCGCGGATCGCGGCCAGCGCGTCGACGAACCGCTCCGCGGCGAGCTCGATCCCGAGCCACCGCTCGTCCCCCGCCCGGATACCGTTCGTGATGCGCAGCCGCGACCGGTCGCCGTCGAGGAGCGTGCCGAGCGCGGCGAACGCCTCGGCGGCCAGAACCTGGGCGCGCGCGATCTCGGACCGCAGCGCCTCCGCCGCCTCGGAAAGGGATGGGTCTCCCGACCGCAGGGCGGCCCCGACGAGCGGGCTGTGCGCGATGCGATCGAGGTCCCGACGCGCGCGCCAGGTCTCGAGCCGGTGCCCGAACGCGTCCGCGGCGACGTCCTCGAGCCGGTGGGCCTCGTCGACCACCACATGCTCGGCCTCCGGGAGGAGCCCGCTACCCGACCGCGCATCGTGGAGGAGGAGCGCGTGGTTCACGACGACGATGCCGCTCCCGGCCGCGGCCGCGCGCGCCCGCTCGAGGTGACAGCCGCCGCGCGTCGCGCCGCAGCGCCGCGCGGTGCAGCTCTCGTCGTCGGCCGAGATCCGTGACCAGAGGCCCGCCTCGCCGCCGAGGAGATTCAGCTCCGCCCGGTCGCCGCTCGTGGTCGTCGTCCGCCAGACGAGGGTCTTCAGCAGGAGGCGGGCCTCCTCCCGCGTCGCGACCTGGCCACGGAACAGCTGCCAGCGCCGCGGGCAGAGGTAGTTCGACCGGCCCTTCAGCACCGCGACCGGGATGTCGCTCCCGAGCGCCGCCTGCAGCGCCGGCAGGTCATGGCGGATGAGCTGGTCCTGCAGCGGCAGGGTGTGGGTGCTCACGATGACCCGTTCGCCCTGCGCCGCGCGCGCGAGCGCCGGGACGAGGTACGCGAGCGACTTCCCGATCCCGGTCCCGGCCTCGGCCACGAGGACGCCGCCGCGCTCCTGGGTCCGCTCGATCTCGAGGGCGAGCTCACGCTGCTCCGGCCGGTCCTCGTACCCCGGCAGGGTCCGCGCGAGCGGGCCGTCGACACCGAACGCCGAAGCGGTGCCGGCGATCGCGACCGTCGAGGCCTGCGCCCTGGGCGCCGCGTCCGGCGCGAACGCCGGACCGTCCCAGGCGCGATGGACGGCGGTGGCGAGCGCCGCGGCGAAGAATTCCGCGGTCGCGGCGCCGAGTAGCGGCGCGTACGCCTGGGCCTCGGCCAGCACATCGGCCGGCAGGGCCCGGGCGGCGCCGGCCAGCGTCCCCAGCACGGCAGCGCAGGTGACCGCGTCGTCGAGGGCCCGGTGCGCCGACCCCGGATCGATCCGAGCGTCGGCGGCGAGGCGCTGGAGGGCATAGGACGGCGCCTGCGGCAGGACGATCGAGGCGAGGTCGGCGGTGTCGAGGCGCTCCGCACCAGGCGGCAGACCGGCTCGCTCGAGGAAACCGAGATCGAAATCCACGTTGTGGCCGAGGAAGCAGGCGTTCGGGCCGGCGAACCGCAGGAACGCCGCGATCGCGATGTCGATCCGGGGCGCACCGGCAAGATCGCCATCGCGGATGCCGGTGAGGCGCGTGATCGCGGCGCCGACCGGCCGGCCCGGATCGACGAGCGTGCTGAAGCGCTCGCCCGACTCGATGCCGTCCGGGCCCAGGCGCAGGCGCACCGCGCCGATCTCGACGATCCGGTCGAGGTCCGGATCGAAGCCGGTGGTCTCCAGATCGACCGCGATGAGGTCACGCATCGCCGGGTCAGTCCGATCTAGCCCGCGGGCGCGGGAGGGGTGTCGACTACGGGTACGGATGTAGCCCGTTCGCGCGCCGGCCACCGGCCGCGAGCGGCCGTGGCCGGGCTTCGCTCACGGGTAGATGCCGCGCGTGAGCGTCGCCTCGGCCACACGGGCCACCGCGACCATGTACGCCGCGGTGCGCATGTTCACCTTGTGCTTCGTCGCCATCTGGAGGACGTCGGTGAACGACTTCACCATGACCTCTTTGAGGCGCGCGTTGATCGTGGCTTCCCGCCAGAAGAGGTTCTGGAGGTCCTGCACCCACTCGAAGTACGAGACGGTGACCCCGCCGGCGTTGCAGAGGATGTCCGGGATGAGGAACACGCCGCGGTCGAAGAGGATCCGATCGGCCTCCGGGCTGGTCGGGCCGTTCGCCGCTTCGGCGATGATCTTCGCCTTGATCTTGGGGGCGTTGTGCTCACCGATCTGATTCTCGATGGCCGCCGGGATGAGGATGTCGCAATCGAGCTCGACGAGCTGGGCGTTCGTGATCTGCTCCGCGCCGGCGAAGCCGACGACGGTCCCGTTCTCGCGTTTGTACGCATCCACCTTGTTCGGATCGATCCCCTTCGAGTTGAAGATCGCGCCGGCGGTGTCCGACACCGCGATGACCGTCGCGCCGAGCTCGGCCATGAGCTTGGCCGAATGCATGCCGGCGTTGCCGAAGCCCTGGACGACGACGCGCGCGCCCTCGAGGTCGAGCCCGAGATGCTTCGCCGCCTCGATGATCGTGTACACCGCGCCCCGCGCGGTCGCTTCGTTCCGTCCTTCGCTCCCACCGATCGACAGCGGCTTGCCGGTGACGACGGCGGGGACGGTGTGGCCGGCGTGCATCGAATAGGTGTCCATCATCCAGGCCATCGTCTGGCTGTTCGTGTTCACATCGGGTGCCGGGATGTCACGGTCCGGACCGATGAGCAGCGCGATCTCGGTGGTGTAGCGGCGCGTGAGCGTCTCGAGCTGCTGGAGATTCATGTGCTTGGGATCGCAGACCACGCCACCCTTCGCGCCGCCATATGGGATGCCCACGACCGCGCACTTCCAGGTCATCCACATCGCGAGCGCCTTCACCTCGCCCAGGGTGACCGAGGGGTGATAGCGGATGCCGCCCTTGCCCGGGCCGCGCGAGGTGTTGTGCTGGATCCGGTACCCGGTGAACACCTTCACCGCGCCGTCCTCCATCCGCACCGGGAAATGGACGATGAGCTCGCGCTGACACTCACGGAGGATCGCGCGCATGTTCGGGTCGAGATGGAGCTTGTCGGCGGCCGTGTCGAATTGCTCGATCGCCACCTCCCACGGATCGCGCAGGGTGTGGTCGATGACAGCGTTGGACGTCACGGTCGCATCTCCTATTTCACGAGTTTCGACGGCGTCAGCTTGTCGAAGATCAACCAGGTGGCTACGGTCTCACCCGGGCGGTACTCGCTGTTCCAATCCTTCATCACGACACGACCGAAGCCAAGGCCGGCGAGGGTCTCACGCCAGGAGCGTAGCGACCGGGAGACGAACGGGGTAAGCCGCACGTTCAGGCTCGGCACCAGGACCCCTTCGAGCTGCCGCTTGCGCTCGAGCAGCGGGACCCCCAGGAGCGAGGCCCCGTCCACCTCGAGGATGTCGAACGCGCTGAAGATCTGCCGAGCCACCGGCGGCCGGACGACCGCAGTGCCGGCCTCGTCGATCTCGAGGTCACGCTCGTCGCTCCAGTCGTCGACCAGGACGCCGTCAAGGACCGCGGTGCCGCACCGGGCCTCGGCCGTGATGGCCTCGTACAGCCCGGCCGGCCCTTCCAGCGGACCGCCGTAGCCGACGAACCGCGGTCCCGGATGACCGACCCGGACGAGCGCCCGGAGGCCGCTCCAGGCCGGCTCGAGGATGTGTCCCGCCAGCTCGGCCTGGTCCCGCACCGCCTTCGGCCGCTGCGGCACCGGAAGATCGGCGATCACCGGGTGATCCACCGGCGGCACTTGACAGATCGAACATCCGTTCTACAATAGCGAACGCCTGTTCTACCAAAATGGGGGGAGCAGAGCGCCGCAGTCACGAGGTGCGCCATGGCCATCGCGAGCGCGATCCCGTTCCCCCGCCCCGCCGGCCGCGCGGCCGGGCAGCGTGCCCGCGCGGCAGCGGTCGCCGCCCAGCCCGGCGCGCGCGTCTATTCACCGTACGGCCCCCGGCGGCTCGCCCGCCCGATGGCCGTTCCGCGCGCGGGCGCGGACGCCCGGGTGAGCGGGGCCGCCGCGCTCCCTAGTCGGCTGCGGCGCCGCTTCTTCCCCGCCCGCCGCGGCTAGCCGCGTGGCGCGCTCCCCTCGCCGCCGCCACGGGCCATCGCGGCCAGTGGCGCGGCGAGGGCGGTGAACTCGCTCGGGATCACGAACTTCGTGGACGGTGACGCGCCGAGCTGTTTCAGCGCGTCAAGGTACTGGAGCGTGATCGTCTTCGGATCCACGGTCGCCGCGGTCTCGTTGATCTTTCCGAGTGCCAGGGCGAAGCCCTCGGCGCGCAGGACCGCCGATTGGCGGGCGCCCTCGGCCTGAAGGATGTTCGACTGCTTGTCGCCCTCGGCCACGAGGATCGCCGAGGCGCGCTTGCCCTCGGCCTCGGTCACCGACGCGCGACGGGTGCGCTCGGCGGTCATCTGCCGGGTCATCGCCTCCTGGATCTCGCGCGGCGGGACGATCTCGCGGATCTCCACCCGATTCACCTTGACCCCCCAGCGGTGGGTCTCGTCATCCAGCTTCACCCGGAGGACCTCGTTCATCTGCTCGCGCTTGGCGAAGGCATCGTCAAGGACGAGATCGCCGATGACCGCGCGCAGGGTGGTCGACGCGATCTGCTGGACCTGCTGACGGAAGTTCTGGACCTTGATGACCGAATCCGAGGCCTCGACGACCTGCTGGAAGATGAGGAAGTCGATCGAGATCGTCGCGTTGTCCTTGGTGATGCAGGTCTGCTGGGGGATCTCGACGCTGAACTCCCGCAGATCCACGGTGACGGAGCTCTGGATCGGCGGCGGGAGCAGGAGCACGAGCCCTGGCCCCGACGTCTTCTGGTACCGCCCGAGCGCGAACACGACCAGTCGCTGGTACTCCGGAACGATGTGTACCACCGAGCGCAGGACCAGGAGCGTGACGACCGCGAGGAATGCGAGCACCGCGAGCTCGAATGTCATGGGGATCCCCTTCCGTCGGAGGGCACACCCTCCGGCTCGACGATAAGCCGCACGCCGTCGATCCGCCGGACCCGGACCGTGGCGCCGCGGGCGATCGGCCCATCCGGCGCCACCGCCGTCCAATCGTCCCCGGCGACGTGCACGATCCCGGCGGGGGCGAGGTCGCTCTTCGCCAGGCCGATCGCCCCGGCGAGGAGCTCCGGTCCGCTCGCGACGGGAAGGCGGTTGAACCCGATCGCGAGCCGCACGACCGCCGCGAAGAAGAGCGCGGTGAGGCCGACGACGAGCACGAGGGTCAGCGGCTCGGCCGTATTCCGCAGCCCCGGGAACGTGGGCCGCGCGGGCGGGAAGACGATGATCGCCCCGACCAGCAGGGCGACGATCCCGCCGGCGGTGAGCAGCCCGTGGCTCACCACCTTGATCTCGGCGATGAACAGCACAAGGGCGAAGACCATGAGGGCGATCCCCGCGGCATTCGCGTCCAGGGTCCCGAACGAAAACAGCGCGAGCACGATCGCGATGACCCCCACGATCCCGGGGAAGATGAGCCCCGGATTCGACAGCTCGAAGATGAGCCCGTAGGTGCCCAGGGTGAACAGCAGCAACGCGATCTGCGGATCGACCACGAAGCGCAGGATCGTCTCGAACGGGCTCTGGTCGTCCGCGACGATCGGAGCGTCCCGTGTCGCCAGGCGCACCCGCCCGTCGCCGATGCCGACCTCACGCCCGTCGGCCTTCGCCAGGAGGTCGGCGACGTCGCGCGCGCCCAGATCGATGACGCCGATCCGCAGCGCTTCGTCGTCCCCGATGCTCACGCTCTTCCGGACGGCGTCCTCGGCCCACTGGACATTCCGTCCACGGGCCCGCGCGATCTTCGTGATCTGCGCCGCGGCGTCGTTCTCGGCTTTGAGCCGAAGGTCGCCCTTGATATCCCCGCCGGCGCTGTCGACCGGATGCGCCGCACCGATATTCGTCGCCGGCGCCATCGCCGCGAGGTGCCCCGCGAGCGTGATGAAGGTCCCCGCCGAGGCGGCACGTGCGCCGGACGGCCCGACGAAGGTGAGGATCGGCACCCGGGCGTTGAGGAACGCCGTGGTGATCTTGTAGGTCGAGTCGATGAGGCCGCCGGGTGTGTCGATGACGAACACGACCGCCGCCGCGCCCCCGGACTCGCCATCGGCGATGACGCGGGCGACGTAGCGCGCGGTGATCGGGCCGATCGGGCCGCTGATGTGGCCGACGACGACCGCGGCGGGCGACGCCGCGACGATCGCGCCGCCGGCGCCCAGCACGAGCAGGGTGACCGCGAACGCGAGCCGGACCAGGAGCAGCATCGACCCGCTCAGCCTACGCGCCGCCCGGACCGCGCCCCAGCGGTCGGACCGCCGCACCCCCCGGCACCGGCACGCTCCCGGGATGGAGCACGGACGCGAGGAGCTCGACCCCGTCGACGACCCGAGGGCCGGGCCGGCTGAAGTAGGCGTTCCCGTCGAGCGCGTACGCCCGACCGGCCGCGACCGCCGCGAGCGCTTGCCACTCAGCGCGGCCGGCGAGGGCCGCGGCCTCGCGCACGGCCCGAGCGGCGTCGAACCCACAGGGCATCACCAGGACCACCTCGGGCCGGGCCGCCTGCAGCTCCGACCAGCGGATCTCGCGCGATCGCGCCCCGGCAACGCCCAAGAGGTCCCGCCCGCCGGCCCAGGCGACCTGCTCAGGCACCCAGTGGCCAGCGTTGAACAATGGGTCGAGCCACTCGAGGCACACGACCCGACGGCGCGGTCGTCCGGCCACGGCCTGCGCGACGGCCTCGAGGCGCGCGCGGAGGGTCGCGACGAGCAGCGTCCCCGCGGTGGAGCGGCCGAGCGCATCGGCGACCCGGCCGATGTCGGCGAGGATGCCTTCAATCGACCCGCCATCCAGCGGCACCGCCGGGGGTCCGCCGCCGGACATCGCGGGGAGCTGATCGAGGGTCACCGCGCACACCGCACAGAGCGTCTGGCCCAAGAGGATGTCCGCCCGCGCCGCCCGCAACGCGGGCAGATCGAGGTGGAAGGTGCTCTCGCCGGCCGCCGCCGCGGCGCGGACCTGCGCGTCGATCTCGGCGCTCGCGCTGCCCGGCACGATCGTCGACCTGGTGATCCGGGGCAGGTCGCGCACCCCGGGCGGATGGTCGCAGTCGTGCGTGACCGCGACGAGCTCGGCGGCGGCGCCGAGCGCGCAGGCGATCTCCGTGGCCGCCGGGACCAGGGACACGATCCGCACGCCGGTAGGCTAGGCCGATGGCGGTGGACGACGCGATCGATCAAGCCGCGCGGGACCGCCCCGATCTCATCCTCGCGACCGCGGCGGGTCGTCCGAAAGCCTGGGGCGCCCTCGCCGCGCACGGTGTGCTCTCCTTCCGCGCGGTCGCCGGACGCCCGCCGACCGCGGCCGAGCGGCGGGCGCTCTGGGCCGGACTGTGGGCCCGGGCACACCAGCGCGGTGGTGGCGCGGCCACGCCCGCCGCGCGCTACGCCCTCATGTGGTCGGGCGGGAAGGATGGCGCCCTCGCGCTCCTGCGCGCGCGGGCCCAGGGCCTCGCGGTCACGCGCCTGGTGAACTTCTATGACGGCGAGAGCGGCCGGGTCCGGTTCCACGCCACCCGGGCCCCGCTCATCGCCGCGCAGGCGCGCGCGATCGGCATCGAGCTGCGGCAGTACGCGACCAGCTGGCCGGAGTACGAGCCGACGTTCCGCGCGATGCTGGGCGAGCTCCGGAGCGCCGGCTTCATCGGTGTGGTGTTCGGCGACATCCACCTCGCCGAGGTCCGCGCCTGGTACGAGAAACGGCTGCGCGCGGCCGGGCTCGCGCACCTCGAGCCGATCTGGGGCGAACCGCCCGCCGACCTGCTCGCCGAATTCGTGGCGAGCGGCAGCCGGGCGGTCGTGACCTGCTGCGAGGACGGAAAGCTCGACGAACGCTGGCTCGGCCGGATCATCGACCGGGACTTCGTCCAGGAGATCCGCACCCTGCCGATCGATGCCGCCGGGGAGAATGGCGAATACCACTCCTTCGCGTTCGCCGGCCCGCTGTTCCGCGAGCCGGTCGCCTGGCGACCCGGAGCGCGGCGGCGGGACGGACGATTCACCCAGCTCGACCTGGAGCCGTCCGCCGCTCCGGACGCTCCGTCCGGCGCTTCCTACACTGGCTCCGCGGCGGGCCTGGAGGAACGGTGATGGCGGAAACGGTCGCGGCGACCCTCGGGGCGACCCGCATGGGCCAGAAGGTCGGCTTCTGGCGCCGCGTGCTGGCCTGGGTGATCGACACCGTGTTGCTGAGCCTCGTCGGCGGGATCCTGACGTCCCTGCTCGCCGGTGGCGACGCCGGCAGAAGCTTCGGGTTGAATGGCCTCGTCGGACTGGCCTACTACCTGTACTTCTGGTCGGCGTACGGTCACGGTCAGACCCTCGGGATGCGCGCCTTGTCGATGCGCGTCGTGAAGACCGATGGCGGGGCGCTCGGCCTCGGCGGCGCGCTCCTGCGGTACGTCGGCCTCATCATCTCCTTCACGGTGCTGTTCATCGGCGTCCTCTGGGTCGCCTTCGACAAGGACAAGCAGGGCTGGCACGACAAGATCGCGTCCACCTACGTGATCACGGCGTAGGCCTACGTCCTTCGTGATCCGGCGGGTTCTCCGCGTCGCCATCGTCGACCAGGATCACGTATCGACCGGCCCAATGCGGCCGCGGATACAGCCCGTCGCCGCGTTCGACGTCGCGGAACGAACCGTCGGGCATCCGGATCAGGCCCTGGTAGGCGTATCCAAGCCACCACTCGTCGCCGTACCACTCGGCGCGGCCGATCCGTTTCCCGGTCTGGAACTCGGCCGATCGGGGCTTGTCCGGGCGGCGTGACTGCGTCGCGGGCTGCAGGTCACCCCGCTGGGGATCCTCGACGATCACCGCGAGCGGCTCGCCCACCGGCCCGCCGCCGAGGCTTCCGCCATCCTCGGCGCCGGTCAGGACCGGCGCGTGCTGGCCGGCGAGCGACATCACGATGACCGGCTTGGCGCTCCGCGCGAGCCAATACGCGGCCGCCCGGGTCGCCTCCTCCCGGGATCCAAAGCCGTAGTAGTGGTAGCGATCGGTCGGCTCGAGCCGGGTGAGCAGTGCGGCGATCGCCGCCGGGTCGAGCCCGGGATCGGCGCTGCGGTTCCCGGTCCGCCCGAGCGCGAGGAGCGCCGACGCGGTGAGGGGGTCCCGTCCGGTGGTGAAGGCGTGGACGATGCGCACGCTTGCCGCGGCGCAGGCGAGCGGCTCTTCGGCCGGATCCTCGAACTCGCTGAACCAGGGCACGCCGACCAGGCGCGGACCGACCGTGCGATAGCGCTGGACCGCGGTCGCCCGGGCACCGGCCGCCGTCTCCACCGCGAGGGCAACACGGACGTCGGCCGCCGGAGGCAGGAGCCCGCTGCATCCGAAGCCGCCGCTCCGTCCGTCGGGATCGCGCGTCGCGGTGCAGGGGAACGCCGGCGGCGGGTCGATCGTCACCCGCGCCTCCGCGACCGGGAGCGACGAGGTCCACCGTCCGCTCACGAAGCGGGGGGCCTGCAGCGGATCGCGAACGGGATCGAGCGCGACCGCCGGCGCGGGAGGCGCGGCGGTCACCCTCGGCGGCGCCGGCGTGGACGGGACCGCGCTGATCGCGGCTCCCGTCGGGCCCTCGGCGGCGCCACCCGGCGGTGGCCCGCAGGCCGCGGCGAGCATCACGAGCGCGAGGGCGACCGTCCCGCCGGTGGTCGGCTGCATCGGCACATCATCCCCCGCGTCGGCGTGCAACATAATCGGCCGGTCCGATGACCCTCCTGCCGATCGTCCCCGTCCGCCATCCGGTGCGCGAGCGCCATGTCCGCGTCCCCGCGTCGAAGAGCGTCGCCAACCGCGAGCTCGTCCTCGCGGCGATCGCCGACGGCACCTCGCGGCTCGACCTCGGATCGCTCGACCCGGGCGACGACGTCCGGGCGATGCGGGCGGCGCTCCTCACCCTCGGCTACGCGGTGGAGGAACGCGGATCCGTGGTCACGATCACCGGCTCCGGTCGGGTGATCCCGCGCGCGACCGGAACGGTGGACGCCGGTGAGGCCGGCACGGTCGCACGCTTCGCGGCCGCGCTCGCGGCGCTCGGGACCGAGCCGGCGACGCTCGATGGCGCGCCGCGTCTCCGTGCGCGGCCGCTCGCGGCGCTGGTCCGGGCGCTCCGCGAGGCCGGCGCGACGGTGGACCACGAGGCCCTGCCGCTCACGGTGCGCGGCCCGCTCCGCGGCGGACGGATCGCCATCGCGGCCCGCGAATCGAGCCAGTTCGCCTCGGCCCTGCTCCTCGTCGCGGCACGGATGGTCGAGGGCCTCGAGCTCGAGATCACCGGCCCGGTCGTCTCGGCGCCGTTCCTCGAGCTCACCGTGGCGGCGCTCCGGTCCCGCGGCGTGTCCGTCGAGCGTCCGGACGAGCGGCGCTTCCGCATCGCGTCTGGGCCTGTCCGCGCGCGGTCACTCGCGATCCCCGGCGACGCGAGCGCGGCCTCCTACCCGGCGGCGGCGGCCGCGATCCTCGGCGGCACGGTGACGATCGACAACGTCGAGGGCCGCGCCCGCGACGGCGCCCAGGGCGACGTCCGCGTCTTCGCGCTGCTCGGACGGATGGGCTGCCGGGTCGGGTTCGGCCGCGGGAGCGTCACGGTGAGCCGGACCGGGCCGCTCTATGGGATCCGGGAGAACGTCGCGGACTGCTCGGACGTGTTCCCCACCCTCGCGGCCGTGGCGACGCAGGCCGAGACCGCGACCGAGCTCGGCGGGATCGCGCACACCCGTCGCCAGGAGAGCGACCGCATCGCCACGGTCGCCGCGGCGATCAACGCCCTCGGCGGCCGGGCCACGGGATACGCCGACGCGATCCGGATCGAGCCGATCCCGCTGCACGGAGGGGTGGTCGACGCCGCGGGCGATCACCGCGTCGCGATGGCCTTCACGATCCTCGGCCTGCAGATCCCCGGCGTCGCGATCGACGGCGCGGAGACCGTGACGAAGACGTTTCCCGACTTCTTCGCGATGGTCCGCGAGGTCGGGCGCTGAGCCGACCCGCTTCGCGCCGCTAGCCCAGCTCGCGCTCGGCCGCGTCGAGCGCGGTCCGAAAGACCGCGAGCGCGCGACGGATCTCCGCGGCGTTCCCGGCGAGCATCGCGTCGGCGAGCGGCGCGGGCGTGGCCGCAAGGCGCGTCATGTCGCGGAATCCGGGACCGGCGAGCGGGTCGAGGTCCGCGCCGACGGCGGCGAGCGCCCGTGCGATCACCAGCGGCACCCCGGACAGCATCGCGACCGCGCGGTCGTGGACCTCGGCCGAAAGCACGGTGGGCACCGCGCCGACGTCCCGGGCGACATCTCCGGCCAAAGCCATCGCGGCATCGTCCGATCGCGCGGTCGGCACGAGGAGGAACGGACGGTCGCGGAACAGGTCGGCCCGCGCGGCCGCGAAGCCACGCCCGGTGGAGCCCGCCATCGGGTGCCCGCCGACGATGCGCGCGTCCGCCGGCGCGGTCGTCGCGTAGCGCGCGACCTCGCGCTTCACGCTCCCGACGTCGAGCAGGACCGTGCCGCCGGCGACCGCCACGAGCGCCGCCAGAGTCGGCACGACCGCGTCGAGGGGCGTTGCGACGATGACGATGTCGGCGGGGAGCAGCCCGGCCAGCGTCGCGACCGGCGCGATCTCCCCGGTGCCCGCGGGGTCCCAGGCCACGACGTCATGCCGCTCCCGGAGCGCCAGCGCCAGCGACCCGCCGATGAGGCCACAGCCGGCGATCCCGATACGCACTACGGGCGCGCGGCGACGGGGAGTCCCGCCGGCCGTCCGACCGCCGCGGCGACGGCCGGCAGCAGCGCCATGAATCCCGCGAAATTCTCGAAGGTGAGGGACTGGAACCCATCCTTGAGCGCGTGATCGGGGGTCGGGTGCACCTCGATCATCAGCCCATCCGCACCCGCGGCGACGGCCGCCAGCGCGACCGCGGCCACGAGATACCACTTCCCGGTGCCATGCGACGGGTCCGCCAGCACCGGGAGATGCGAGAGCCGCTTCAGGAGCGGGATCGCGTTGATATCGAAGGTATTCCGGGTGTACCGCTCGAACGTGCGGATTCCCCGCTCGCAGAGGATGACGTTCGGATTCCCCTTCGCCAGGATGTATTCAGCCGACAGCAGGAGCTCCTCGATCGTCGCGGCCATCCCCCGCTTGAGCACGACGGGGCAGCGGAGCTCGCCGACGGCGTCGAGGAGCGAGAAGTTCTGCATGTTGCGCGCGCCGATCTGCAGGCAGTCCGCGGCGTCGGCGACGATGCCGACGTCCGCGGGTGTGAGCACCTCGGTCACGACCGGCAGGCCGCTCGCGTCGCGCGCCGCGGCGAGGATCTCGAGCCCGGGCACCCCGAGCCCGCGGAAGTGGTACGGGGAGGTGCTCGGCTTGTACGCCCCGCCGCGCAGGATCGCCGCGCCGGCGCGGCCGACCGCCCGGGCCGTCTCGACCGTCTGCTCCCGCGTCTCCACCGAGCAGGGGCCGGCCATGACGACCACGGGCGACCGCGCGCCGATCGGGACGCCGGCGATCCGGACGGTCGTGTCCGCCGGCTGGACCTCGCGCGAGCTCAGCTTGAACGGCCGGCTCACATGGACGATCTCGGCGACGCCGGGCAAGGACTCGAGCTGATCGGCGTGCTCGCGCGCTGCCACGCCGAACGTCCCGATCGCGGTGCGCTCCGCGCCCGGGAGCGGGATGGCGGTGAGACCCAGCTCGCCGATCCGGCGCACCACCGCGTCGATCTCGTCCGGCGTGGCCGCGGCGCGCATCACGACGAGCACGGAGCGCCGCCACAGCGGGGTCGACGGATGGAGGGCGTCAGGGCTCCACCGCCCAGGCCGGCCGCAGCGTCCGCGCATCGCGCAGGAACGCGTGGCGGACTTCGGCCTGGCTCTTCTCGGTGTTCCAGGTGATGAGGACCCGCACGCAGCGGGGCAGCGCACCGCGCACCGGGATCTCTTTCCCGCACATGAGGGGCACGTCCGTCCATCCGAGCTCGCGGGCCGCGAGGGCCGGGAACTCCGCGTCGAGGTCGTCGGTGACGGTGAACCAGACGCTCGCGATGTCCTCGCTGCGCATGCCGTTAAGCCGGACGAGGACCTCGAGCAGCTCGCGCGTCCGGGCGAGGATCTCGAGCCGGTCGTTCGCCATCACGGTCGTCGCTCCCCGGATCCCCCGCGACGTCATTCCTGCCTCCCCGCCGCGACCAGCCCCCGGACGAAGTCGCCGAGCCGCGCCGGCCCATCATCGCCGGAGGCCGTGATGACGTCGAGCACCGCGCTCCCGATGGCGACCCCGTCGACCGTACCGCGGAGCGCGGCGACATGCGCCGGGGTGCTGATGCCGAAGCCGAGCACGACCGGGAGCGCGGTCCGCGACCGCACCCGACCGGCGAACGCGCCGGCATCCCCCGCCACCGTCGTCCGGACACCGGTGACCCCGGTGAGCGAAACGCAGTAGACGAAGCCGCGGGCCGCCGGGAGCAGCCGGTCGAGGCGGACGTCGGGGGTCGTCGGCGCGTACATGTCGATCCGCGCGAGCCCGGCTGGGGTGAGGGCCGCGTCGAACTCGGCGCACTCCTCGGCCGGAAGATCGGGGACGATGACCCCCGCGATCCCGGCAGCCGCCGCCTCGCGCGCGAATGCGGGGAGCCCGTAGTGGAGGAAGGGATTCGCGTAGCCCATGAGCACCGCGGTCGCGTCCCGGTCGCGCACGATGCTCCGCGCCTGGACGATGCACTCCCGGAGGGTCGTCCCCTGTTCCAGCGCGGCCTGGCTCGCGCGCTGCACGGTCGCCCCATCTGCCAACGGGTCGCTGAACGGGACGCCCAGCTCGAGGACGTCGGCGCCTCCGTCGAGCGCCGCCTTGAGCAGCGCGGACGTCATCGACGGGCGCGGATAGCCGACGGTGAGATAGATGACGACCGCCAGCCGCCGCTCGGCCTTCGCCCGCGCGAACGCACGGCCGATCCGGTCCACGCCGGTGAGGGCCACGGTCACTGCTCCAGCGCCGCCAGCACCGTCTCGAGGTCCTTGTCGCCGCGTCCGGAGAGGCAGACCAGGACGTCGAGCTCGCGCCCATGCTCGCGCGCGATCTCGGTGAGGTCGGCGATCGCGTGCGCCGGCTCGAGCGCCGGGATGATCCCTTCCGTCCGCGAGAGCAGCTGGAAGCCGGCAAGCGCCTCCGCGTCGGTCCGCGCGACATACGCGGCGCGCCCGTCCCTGAACAGCGCCGCGTGCTCCGGGCCGACCCCCGGGTAGTCGAGCCCCGCGGAGATCGAATGGGTCCCGAGGATCTGGCCGTCGTCATCCTGGAGGACGAGCGTGCGGGTGCCGTGGAGGATGCCCACCGAGCCGCCGACGATCGATGCGGCATGCGCGCCTGTCGCGATCCCGCGGCCCGCGGCCTCCACGCCGCGCAGCCGCACCTCGCGGTCGGCGATGAACGGCGCGAACATCCCGATGGCGTTCGATCCCCCGCCGACGCAGGCCACGACGAGATCGGGGAGCCGACCGAGCAGCGCGAGGGTCTGCTCGCGCGCTTCGCGGCCGATGACCGACTGGAGGTCACGAACCATCGTCGGATACGGATGGGGCCCGATGGCCGAGCCGAGCAGGTAGTAGGTCGTGCGTACGTTCGTCACCCAGTCCCGGATCGCCTCGTTCACCGCGTCCTTCAAGGTGCGCGTCCCGGCATCGACCTCGCGCACCTCGGCGCCGAGGAGCTTCATCCGGAAGACGTTCGGGGCCTGACGGCGCACGTCCTCGGTCCCCATGTAGACGATGCATTCGAGCCCCAGGAGCGCGCAGGCCGCGGCGCTCGCCACGCCGTGCTGGCCCGCGCCGGTCTCGGCGACGATGCGGCGCTTCCCCATCCGCTGCGCGAGGAGGGCCTGGCCGACGGCGCTGTTGATCTTGTGCGCACCGGTATGCGCGAGGTCCTCGCGCTTGAGGAGCACCCGGCGCAGCCCGACCGCCTCGGCGAGGCGGGCCGCGTCGGTGAGCGGGGTCGGGCGTCCGACGAAATCGCGCCGGAGCCGCGCGAGCTCGCGCTCGAACGCCGGATCGGCGCGGGCGTCGCGGTACGCCGCCTCGAGCTCGGCCACCGCGGGCATGAGCGTCTCCGGCACGTACTGGCCGCCGAACTCGGCGCCGCTCCCGAACCGGCCGGCGCTCATGCCGGCGCCACCGACCGCCGGATCGCGGCCAGCGCCACGAGGAGCGGCGCCGGATCGGCCGCGCGCATGAGCGCGGTCCCGACGAGGATCGCGTCGACGCGCGCGGGCAGCCGCGCGGCGTCGGCGATCGAGCCGATGCCCGACTCGGCCACCAGGAACGCCCCCGCCGGCACCCGCGGCGCGAGCGCGGCGGTCCGGTCCGGATCGAGCCGCTCGGGATGCCGCAGGTCCCGCGCGTTCACCCCCACGATCGCGGCACCGGTCGCGACGACCCGGTCGAACGCCTCGGGCTCGTGCGCCTCGACGAGCGCCGTCATCCCGAGCGCTCCGGTCTCACGCAGGAGCGCGGCGAGAGTTGGATCGTCCAGCGCCTCGCCGATGAGCAGGACCGCGTCCGCGCCCGCGGCACGTGCCGCCCGCAGCTGCTGCGGATCGACGATCACGTCCTTGCAGAGGACCGGGATGCCGACCGCCGCCCGGACCGCCCGCAGATCGTCGAGGGAGCCGCCCCAGTGCCGCGGTTCGGTGAGCACCGAGATCGCGGTCGCGCCGGCGGCCTCGTACGCGCGCGCGAGCGCCACGACGTCGGCGTCGGGCTGAAGCGCGCCGAGCGCCGGTGAGATGCGCTTCACCTCGGCGATGACCGCAAGGCGGCCGGCGACGCGGACCCGGGCGAGCGCCGCGGTGAAGCTGCGGATCGCCGGGCCGGGATCGCCGACCGGCGGATCGGGCCGGGCCCCTGCCGCCAGCGCGTCGGCCCGCCGCTCGGCGACGACCCGCTCGAGGAACCCGCTCATGCGGTCTCGGCCGCGCCCAGACGCCGGCTCACCGCGACGAAGCGCGCGAGGCGCGCGGTCGCCGCCCCGGCATCGATCGCCTCGGCCGCGCGCGCGACGCCGTCGCGCAGATCGGCCGCCAGGCCGGCGACCAGGAGCGCGGCACCGGCATTCAGGAGCACCGCGTTACGCCGTGTGCCGGGCTCGCCGGCCAGGATCGACCGGGTGGTCGCCGCGTTCGTCGCCGCATCGCCGCTGTCCAGCTCGGCCAGCGTCCCGCGCGGCAGCCCGACGTCGGCGGGATCGATCGTGCCTTCCCGTACCGTGCCGCCGCGTAGCTCCCAGGTCCGGCTCACGCCGGTGGGGCTGATCTCGTCCAGCCCGTCGGCGCCGTGGACGACGAGGGCGCGCTCCGCGCCGAGCTCACCGAGGACCCGCGCGATCGTCTCGCCGATCGCCGGGGTCGCCACGCCCACGACCATCCGCCGGACACCGGCGGGGTTCGCGAGGGGTCCGAGGACGTTGAACAGCGTCCGGATGCCGATCTCTCGCCGCACCGGGGCAGCATGGCGCATCGCCGGGTGGAACCTCGCCGCGAACATGAATGCGACGCCGACCTCGTCCACGCAATCCGCGATCGCCTCCGGCCCGAGATCGATCCGGACCCCGAGCGCCTCCAGCACGTCCGCGCTCCCGCAGCGGCCGGACGCCGCGCGATTCCCGTGCTTCGCGACCCGCGCTCCCGCGGCGGCGACCACGACGCTCGCCGCGGTCGAGATGTTGAACGGATCGGCGCGCGATCCGCCGGTCCCGACGATGTCGATCGCGTCGGCACGGAGGGCGACCGGTGTCGCCGCGGCGCGCATCCCGGCGGCGAAGCCGGCGATCTCGTCCACGGTCTCGCCCCGCACGCTGAGCGCGGCGAGCAGCGCGCCCAGCTGCGCGGCGGTCGCTTCGCCGGTCATGACCGAGGCCATCGTGGATTCCGCCTCCGCCCGCGTGAGCGTGCCGCCGGCGACGACCCGTCCGAGCGCGGCACGCGCATCCATCAGCGATCCTCCCGGAGGAAATTCTCAAGCATCCGCGCCCCGTCGGCGGAGAGGATCGATTCCGGATGGAACTGGACCGCCTCGAGCGGGAGGTCCCGGTGGCGGAGCGCCATCACGACACCGTCATCGCTCCATGCGGTCGCCACGAGCCCGTTCGGCAGCGTGGCCGGGTCGACCATCAGCGAGTGGTAGCGGGTCGCGACGGTCGGATCGGGGACGCCGTTGAAGACGCCCCGCCCGTCGTGGCGGATCGACGAGGTCTTCCCGTGGCGCGGGGCCGGCGCGCGCACCACCGACGCCCCGAAGGCCACCGCCGCGCACTGCAGCCCGAGGCAGACCCCCAGTGTCGGGATGCCCCGCTCCGGCGCGAGCCGCACCAGCTCGCAGGAGCGTCCCGCCTCTTCGGGGCGCCCCGGACCGGGCGACACCACGACGCGGTCCGGACCGGCGTCGAGCGCCGCGTCGAGCGCCGGGTCGTCGGCCCGCACGACCCGGACCGCCGCGCCGAGGGCGCCGAGCGCCTGCGCGAGGTTGAAGGTGAAGGAGTCGTAGTTGTCGATGAGGAGGACCGCCGTCATGTCGCCGGCCCGCGCATCGTGTCCAGGACCTCGATCGCCCGGAGCAGCGCGCGAGCCTTCGCGTGCGTCTCGGCCTCCTCGGCGGCGGGATCGGAGTCGGCGACGATACCGGCCCCGGCCTGGATGCGGCACACCCCGTCCTGGATGGTCGCGGTACGGATCGCGATGCAGGTGTCGAGATTGCCGTCGAAACCGAGGTATCCCACCGCTCCGGCGTAGATGCCGCGCTGATCCTGCTCGAGCTCGGCGATCCGCTCCATTGCGCGGATCTTGGGCGCGCCGGAGACCGTCCCGGCCGGGAAGCACGCCCGGAACGCGTCGAGGGCATCGAGATCGGGCTGCAGCAGGCCCTCGACGACCGACGTGAGATGCATGACATGCGAGAACCGGTCGACCCGCATGAGCTCCGGCACGGTGACCGATCCGGGACGCGAGACCCGTCCGATGTCGTTCCGGGCGAGATCCACGAGCATCACATGCTCGGCGCGCTCCTTCTCCGACGCTCGGAGCTCGGCCTCATTCCGCCGGTCCTCGTCTTCGTCGCCGCCGCGCGGTCGGGTCCCGGCGATCGGGTGCATGACCACCTGGTCGCCGGTGACACGCACGAACGGCTCGGGTGACGCACCGACGATCGTCACTTCGGGCGTGCGCAAGAGGAACATGTACGGCGACGGGTTCACGTGCCGGAGGCTGCGATAGAGCGCGAGCGGATCGGGCGCGGGCGTGACGTCGAAGCGCTGGGAGACCACGATCTGGATGCAGTCTCCGGCCGCGATGAGCTCGCGGGCCCGATCGACCCGCGCCATGAATGCCGCGGGCGTGCCGTTCGGCCGCACCTCCCGCGGCACGGCGACCGGCGGCGGGAGGTCCAGGGGCGCGTCGAGCGCCGCGCCGATCCGGTCGATCCGGGCCAGCGCCCCCGGCTCATCGGCATCCACCGCGTGCGCGATGATGAGCAGCGCGTGCCGCACGTGGTCGAACGCGACGAGCGTGTCGTAGATCCCGAATGAGGCCACCGGGAGGTGATGCGGGTCATCGGCCGCACGGGGCAGCCGCTCGAAGGCCCGCGCGGCCTCGTAGCCGACATACCCGACCGCACCGCCGGCGAAGCGCGGGAGCCCCGGTGTGGGCGTGACCGCGTAGCGGGCCATCGCCGAGCGGACCAGTGCCACGGGATCGTCGTCGCCACGGCAGACCACCCGCTCGCGAGGGGCGAGGCCGATGAACGACCAGCGGCCCATGCGTTCTCCGCCCTCGGCGCTCTCGAGCAGCAGCTCGGCGCCGAGCGGCCGGAGCTTGACGAAGGCGCTCACCGGCGTCTCGAGATCGGCGAACCGCTCGCGGTAGCGCGGGGTAAGCCGCACCGCGGGCGCGCGGGTGCCGTGGCCGGCCGGGGTCCTGATCGGTGCGGTGTTCACTTGGCGGCTCCTTCTCCCTGACGCTCCCGCGGATCAGGGGAAAATGAACGACCCCCATCCCGCATCGGGACGAGGGCCGTGGTGCCACCCGAATTCTCGATCGCCCGTCACCGGGGGATCCTCTGCCTCCGCGATCACGGAGCGCCCGGCGATAACGGCGGGCCACCGGCCACCCCTACTGGCGTCGCCCGGAGGCGGCGGGTTCACGGCGGCGTCTCGCGGGATCCATTCCCCGGCGGTTGTACGTCCCGGCTTCCACTGTCCCGGTTCGCTGCAGACGTTGTCGCGCCGGCTACTCGTTCCCGCTCGAACGACTTCGCCTGTCAGGATACCCTGTCGCGCCGCCGCACGCCAGCCAAGCGAGCGCTGGTCGGGCTACCACAAATGGGCGCGGGCCTTGCTGAGTACCCTCGTCCCATGGCCCTCCGCTCGGTCTTCCGCGCCCCCGGCCGCCCGCTCGGCCCGATGGCCGTCCGGTCGACGCTCCCGTCGCATCCGGCGGCGAAGGTCCGCGAGGTGCTCCGGGGATTGCCGGCCGCGACCGGCTACACCGTGACGGTGAAGGAGCTTCGCTACCGGACGCGCCCGCATCTCATCGCCTTCACCTTCTGGGACCATCCGGAGATCCTCATCCAGGTCCCGGAGCCGTTCCGCCCGTTCAGCGAGATCGTCGACCTCGGCACGCTCGGCATGCCGGTGGTGCGGTTCCGCAACCGGCGCGAGGTCATCCGGTTCCTCTACCTCCATGAGCTCTGCCACTGGTGGCTCTACCTCACCCACGGCTGGGGCAACGCCGCGGAGATCCTCTGCGACCGCTACGCCTATGCGAACTTCCGCCGGCGCGGGCCGGTCCTGCCGCCGACCTGGCGGCGACCCTGGGAGCGGGCGGCGTAGCTCAGCGGCGACGGCGGCGGACCTTTGGACCCGCGGCCGGCGCCGGAGGTCCGGCCGCACCGAGCGCCGATCCGCCCCGCTCGGTGTAGCGCGGCCCATGCGCGAGGAGGACGCTTTCGACGACGGCGATCCGCTCGACCGGGACCACGAGCGCAGCGACACGGAGCGCCGCGACGGCGGCCGCGATCGCCCGGGCCTCCGGCAGAGCGGTCCCGGCCTGGACGCGGGCGAGGGTGAGATGCGGCCGGAACGGCCGCTCCTCGGACCGCAGCCCCCGTTCCCGCAGCGCGCTGACGACCCGCTCGGCGAGCGCCTGGAGCGACGCGCGGCCCTCCCCCACACCGAGCCAAATGACCCGCGGGACCCCCTCGGCCGGGAACCGACCGGCCCGGTCGAGGGTCAGCGGGAAGGGCCGGTGGCCCGCTGCCGCGGCGGCGGCGGCCGAGATCGCATCCGGCAGCCGCGCATCCGGCGCGTCACCGAGGAACGCGAGGGTGAGATGCATGAGTTCCGGACGCACGCGGCGCAGCGCCGGCACCGGTGGCGGGAGCAGCGCGAACGCCGCGTGGGCGACGGCGCCGGGGATCGGGACCGCCAGGAAGAGGCGCACCGCGGGAGCCTAGAGCGCTGCGGCTTGCACCTGGTCGGAGATCAGCAGGACCATGAAGCCGACGGCGAGCAGCGCGGTGAACGCGGTGAGGATGACGAAGCGCAGGCGCTCGTCACGCTCGATGACCGAACGCGCGCTTCCGACCAATTCGCTCATGCCTCCCGCTCAAGCAGGAAGCGTGCCGGACCGTCCGAGCGGGCGGCCCCTAGGCCGGCGTGGGCGCCGGAGCGGGTCCCATGCCGGTGCGACGCTTCTCCTCGGGCTCGGGCGGCGAACCGGCGGGCAGACCCGACGGGCCGCTGTCGGTCGGTCCGCTCGAGGCGGCGACCGGAGCGCTGTCATCGTTCTCGAACATCTTGTTGAACTCATCGCTCGAGAGCGTCTCCTGCTCGATGAGCCGCGCCACGACCGCGTCCAGGATGTCGCGATGCCGGGTGAGGACCTCGTAGGCCCGGCGCCGCGCGCGATCGACGATCTCGTGGACCTCGCTATCGATGATCTTCGAAGTGTCCTCGGAGTAGTTCTTCTCTTCGGAGATCTGGCGGCCGAGGAAGATCATTTCGTCGCTCTTCCCGTACTGCAGGGGACCGAGCTTCTCGCTCATGCCGTACTTCGTGACCATCTGACGCGCCATCTCGGTCGCCTTCTCGATGTCGTTGCTCGCACCGGTGGTGACGTCGCCACCAAGGTGCAGCTGCTCCGCGGTCCAACCGCCGAGGGCCGCGGCGATGTCGTCCTCGAATTCCTTCTTCGTGCGGAAGTAGCGGTCCTCCTGGGGAAGCGACCAGGTGACGCCCATCGCCATACCCCGCGACACGATCGAGATCTTGTGGACCGGGTTCGTATTCATGAGCAGCTTGAAGCAGAGCGCGTGACCCGCCTCGTGGTAGGCGACGATCATCTTCTCCTTCTCGGAGATGACCCGGGAGCGCCGCTCCGGTCCAAGGGACACCTTCTCGAGCGCCTCTTCGAAGTCCAGCTGGTTGATGACCTTGCGGTTCCGGCGCGCCGCCAGGATCGCGGCCTCGTTCACGACGTTCGCCAGGTCCGCTCCGGAAAAGCCGGGCGAGATCTGCGCGATGCGGAGCAGGTCGACATTCTTGTCGAGCGGCTTCCCACGGACGTGGACGTCGAGGATCCCCTTGCGCCCCTTGATGTCCGGGCGGTCAAGGACGACCTGCCGGTCGAAACGGCCGGGCCGCAGGAGCGCCGGGTCGAGGACGTCCGGGCGGTTCGTCGACGCGAGCACGATGACGTTCGTCCCGGTGTCGAAGCCGTCCATCTCCACCAGGATCTGGTTCAGGGTCTGCTCACGCTCGTCGTGCGACCCGCCGAGGCCGGCCCCCCGCTGGCGGCCGACCGCGTCGATCTCGTCGATGAACACGATGCAGGGGGCGTTGCGCTTGGCCTGATCGAAGAGGTCGCGGACCCGCGAGGCGCCGACGCCGACGAACATCTCCACGAACTCCGAGCCGGAGATCGAGAAGAACGGGACGCCCGCCTCCCCGGCGACGGCGCGCGCGAGCATCGTCTTACCGGTGCCGGGCGGACCGACCAGGAGCACGCCGCGCGGGATCCGCGCGCCGAGGGTCGAGAACTTCTCGGGGTACTTCAGGAACTCGACGACCTCGGTGAGCTCCTGCTTCGCCTCGTCCACACCGGCGACGTCATCGAAGGTCGTCGCCGGCTTGTTCCCGATGAACATCCGGGCGCGCGACTTCCCGAACGAGAGGGCCTGGTTGTTCGTGCCCTGGGCCTGCCGCATCATGTAGATGAAGAAGCCGCCGATGAGCAGGACCGGGAGGAGGCTGAGCAGGATCGAGCCGATGATCCCGAAGGTCTGGCTCTCCTGCGGCAGGATGAGGTTCACCCGCTTGGCCGCGTTGTTCCCGTTCGCGGTGTTGTAGTCGAGGATCGCCTTCTTGAAGAGGCCATCCCGATCATCGCCGATGTTCACGCTCTGCTTGGTGTTGGCGCCGTCGTTCAGGATGATGGTCGCGGTCGACCCGGAGATCGAGACCTCCTTCACCTGACCGGAATTCACCTCGTCGATCGCCGCGCTGTAGCCGACGGTCGCCGCGGCCGGCGTCTGGGCCTTGTACGCGTAGAGCAGGGCGATCCCCATGACCACCAGGAGGAGCGTCAGGATCCCGTTCTTGAAGATGCGGTTGTCGAAGTTCGTGGCGCTCGTCCCTTCCTAGCTCGTCTGAGCTTCGATGCTACGCGCCCCGTCGGCGAATGACCAAGTCACGCCCTGCGGCGCCCGGGCCCCGAGCCAACGCGCTCCATCTTCCGTCGATACGGCATGTTTCAGGCCGACCGCCCACCAGACCGCTCCGTCCTCGCTCGCGATCAGCGGATGCCGGTCGCGCGATCGGGCCGGGACCCGGGCGTCGGTGAACAGGTCTTGCACCTTGATACGAAGGTCGGCACCGATCCGATCTCCGGGCCGCCGGCCGCGCACGAGCAGGAGCCCGGCCGCCGGCGCGGGTGCGCAGAGGGGCAGGCCCGGATCGCGCTCCGCGGACAACCGGAGCGTCCAACCCTGCCAGTCGATCGACGCTCCCGGCTCGAGCGTGACCGCGGTCGTCGCGAGGGTCTCGACCATCCCCGGCAGACGGCGCAGGCTGCCGTATTCGCGCAGCGCGCGGCCGCCCGGGAGGTCCAGCGCGGCGCTCCCGGCGGTGCCTCCGGCGAGCCGGCTGAGCGCGCGCCGGTTCACCGCGCCCAGCGAGCGCCCGGTCAGACCCTCCCACCACCGCACGAGGGCCTCATCGCGGATGACCGCATCGACCGCGTCGAGGACGCGCAGATCCACCGTTCCCCCGACCACCGCCCGCTCAAGGGCCTCCTCGGCCTGGCGTCGACGCAGCTCGCTCGCCTCGCTCGCCGCCTCGGCGAGCCGCGCCAGTGCCACGATGGCCTGCGGATTGATGCGCTCCAGCTCGGGCAGGACCCGCCGGCGGACGCGATTCCGCGCGAAACGGAGGCTGCGGTTGGATGGATCCTCGCGCGGGGCGATGCCGGCCGCGGCGCAGATCGCGACCGTGTCGGCACGGGACAGCGCCAAGAACGGACGGATGACGCCATCGCGTGACGGACGCATGCCCGCAAGCCCGGGGAGGCCGCTGCCGCGGGTCGCGTGCAACAGCACCGTTTCCGCCTGGTCGTCGCGCGTATGCGCGGTCGCGATGGCCGTCGCTCCAGCCTCGACCGCGGCGCGCCGGAGGAAGGCGTACCGCGCCTGACGGGCGTCGTCTTCGCTCGCCGGCCGGCGCTCGGCCCGGCCCACCCGGATGGCGGCGCCGACCGAGCCCGCGAGGCCCGCGACGAACGACGCGTCGGCCGCCCCAGCGCGCGGCCGCGACCGATGATCGAAATGCGCCACCACGAGCACCAGGCCGAGCTCCGGCGCGAGATCGGCGAGGAGCAGCAGCAGCGCGGTCGAATCGGTGCCGCCGGAGACGGCCACGACGAGCGGCCCGGGGCGGAGCAGGTCGTGACGGCCTGCGTACGCGCGGACGGTCGCCCGAACCTGCGGCGGGATCACGGTGGCTGGGGGCGGACTTGAACCGCCGACCTAGGGCTTATGAGTCCCTTGCTCTGCCGACTGAGCTACCCAGCCGTGTCAGACGGAGTATCGCGGTCGCCGCCCAGGAACGCGGACGCCCCGACCGAGCCGGGCCGGGGCGTGCTGTTGCGGGAGCGCGATTCGAACGCGCGACCTTCGGGTTATGAGCCCGACGAGCTACCGCTGCTCCATCCCGCGAGACCAATGCTACCGCGAACCCACGCCCAACGCGAACACCCGCGAACACCGGAGGGAGCGGTCTACCGGGCCCCAAAGAAGACCGCGATCCAGCGCTGCGCGCGGGACGGGGACGCCACCGGCGTGTCGACGACCGCCGACTTGGGCTCCCGCTTCACGCCGATGAGCGCCTCGCCCGGCTTCACGTACCCGTACTCGCGGGCTTTGTCGACGACATAGCTATCGCCTGATTTCTCGGCGAAGCCGGCCTCGAGCCGGGCCCGCCGCGCCTGCTGTGCCTGGATATCGGCCTGAAGCGCGGCGGTCTCCCGGGCCATCGCGTTCCGCTGCGCGGCGAGGGCGACGAACGCGGTCGCAAGGAGCAGCCCCACGATGAGCAGGCCGATCGCGATGGTCGGGCGCGCGAGGGTCGCGCCCGCGCCCCGGGCGCGGGACCGGGCCGCGGTGGCCCGGATCGGGGCGGGCCCGGCTCGCTTCGGCATGCCGCCATCATGCCGTAGGCGACCACTCCGCGGGAAGGCCGGGCGCCGTTCCGCCTGCGGATCGATACGCGAGCCAGCCGAGCAGGCCGAGGAGCGACCGGGCGTCGCGGATGTCGGCGACGCCGCTGACGCAGCCGACGGCGATAACCGGGCGCTCGGCATGGATGACCCCGGCGTCATTGCGCACGGTGTCGAGGGAGCCGGTCTTATGCGCGACCCGGACGCCGGCCGGGAGATACCGCCGCAGCAGCGCGTCATCCTGCGTTCGCTCGAGCACGCCGAGGACGGCGTCCGAGGTCGCCCGCCCGCCGCACTCGCCGCGGAGCAGCCGGAGGAGCAGGCCGGCGATCTCGCGCGGCACCATGACGTTGTCCGCGCCCCGTCCCGCCGCCCCGGCGTCGAACATCACCCGCTGGAGGCGCGTGCCGGCGCAGCCCCACTCGCGCAGGCGCTCGGCGACCCGACCGATGCCGACCCGCTCGAGGAGCCGGTTCGTCGCGGTGTTGTCGCTCACGATGACCGTGAGCGTCGCTAGGTCACGCAGCGTGAGCTCGCTCAGGCCGGGCAGGTGACGCAGGACCCCCGACCCTTCGACCCGCGCGCCGACCGCACACCGCTCGTCGAGCGACAACCGGCCCTCCGCCGCGTCGGCGTAGAGGGTCATGACCAGCGGGATCTTGATGACCGATGCCGCCGGGAAGACCTCGTCGGCGCGCTCGGCGAACAGCTCGGTGCCCTCGCCGGTGAGCAGGACGATCCCGGTCCGGGCAGGGAGGGAGGCGATGGCCGGGCCGAGGACGGCGAGATCGTCCGACATCCGCCCGGACTGTACCCGTGCGAGGCGGCCTGCCGGCCCGCGCGACCGGCATGGCGCTCCTCGAATTCATCGGCCGGTGAGTCCTCGAGCTGCGCGACCAGGCGGCGTAGCCGGACGAGCGCCGCGTCCCCGATGCCGGACGCTAGTCGCGCATCCGGGCATCGACCGCGGATCGATCGGCGAGCGCGCTCGTCGCCGGACCTTCGACCGCGAATGACGCGACCGCCGAGGCGAAGGTCGCGGCCTCGCGGATCGCCAGGCCTTCACCCAGACCGACCGCGAGGCCCGCGGCGAACGCGTCGCCCGCGCCGGTCGGATCCACGATCCGTGCGGCGGCGAAGGCGTGGATGTGCCGGCGGCGCCCACCCTCCAGGACATCGGAGCCACGCTCGGCATGAGTGACGACGACCGTGCCGGCGCGGGCCCAGGCCCCGGGGTCGGCGCCGTCCTCGTCGCTCACGACGGTCGCGCTCACCCGCGGGAGGATCGTCGCAGCGCCCTCCCACGCATGGGCGACGATGTCGCCGTCGGCGGTCCAACCGCGGAGGAAGCCCTGCGCGACGAGGACCTCGATCCGGGCGAGGGTCATGCCGAAGAGACTCTCGTCGAGCTCGCGGGCGATCGTCCCGAACACCACCGCGTCGGCGCCGTGCAGGGACGCCGGGAGGTCCCCAAGCGCGAGCTCGGCCGCGCGGTCCCGCAGTCTGAGGTGCCGGCGCCCGGCGTCGTCGTAGCGGAACGCGAACGTCGTCGTCACGTCCGACGGAAGCGCGTGCAGGGTGACGCCGAGGTCGCTGCAGAGCGCCTCGAGCGCCGGCCGCTCCGCCGGGCCGACCCGGGTGACGAGCGTCGTCGCCGCACCGAGGCGCGCGGCGGTGGCGGCGGCATAGAGCGCCGACCCGCCGAGCCGCGTGCTCCCGTCCGGGAACTCGTCCTTCGCGGTGTGGCCGATCGCCAGCAGCCGGATCATCAGACGTTGAACAGGACGTTGATGACGTCCCCGTCCCGCACGGTGTAGGTCTTTCCCTCGGTCCGGAGGATCCCCTGCTTGCGCGCGTTCGCCTCGCTTCCGGCGCTGAGCAGATCATCCCAGCGGATGACCTCGGCCCGGATGAAGCCGCGCTCGAGATCGGAGTGGATCGCCCCGGCGGCCTGCTGGGCGGGCGAGTGCTGGGGGATCGTCCAGGCGCGGACCTCGTCCTCGCCGGCGGTGAAGAACGAGCAGAGGCCGAGGAGCTCATAGGTCGCCCGGATGACGCGATCGAGCGCGGGCTCGGTGATCCCGAGCTCGGAGCGGAACGCTGCCGCCTCATCGGCCGACAGCTCGGCGATCTCCGCCTCGATCTTCGCGCACACCGGAACGATCGCGGTCGAACGGTGCGTGGCCGCGGCGGCACGGAGTGGCGCGAGGACCCCCTCCGGCGCGCCGACGTCGCGTTCGTCGACGTTCACGACCACGAGCTGCGGCATGAGCGTCAGGAATCGGTAGCCGCGGACGAGCCTGCGCTCCTCCGGCTCCACGTCGAGATCCCGGAGCGGGGTCTCGGCCTCGAGCGCGGGCTTCGCGCGCTCGAGGAAGGCCTTCTCCCGCTCGCGAGCCTCACGCTCGGCGCCCTTGGCGCCGCGGAGCTCGCGATCGATCGACTCGAGGCGCTTCTCGACGATGGCGTGATCGGAGAACAGGAGCTCCAGATCGAGGGTCGCCATGTCGCGGAGGGCATCGACGCTGCCTTCGGCGTGCGGCACCGCCGGATCGGCGAAGGCGCGGACGATATGGACCAGGGCGTCCGAGTTGCGCAGATCGCCGAGCTTCTTCGGGCTGATCCCCTCCCCGGCGGTCGCGCTCTTGGCGAGCCCGATGTCCCGATAGGTGATCTCCGCGAAGGTGGTCTTCCTCGGCTTGAACAGCGCCGCGAGTCGGTCGATCCGCTCGTCAGGGACCTTCGTCACGCCGACGTTCGTCTCCCCCTCGGCGCCGGCGAACGCGCCGGTCTCGGCATGCGCCCCGGTGAGCAGGTTGAAGAGCGTCGTCTTGCCCACGTAGGGCAATCCGGTGATCGTCGATGCGAGGTTCATGCGAGCGTCGCCTCCGCGACGTCCGGCAGGTCCTCGCCGAAGATCGTCCGGGCGACCATCCGAAAGCGCTCGGTCGGGCCGGTCGCGTAGATCGCGTTCCCCGGCAGGCCCCCGGTGCGCAGCAGCCGGTGCGACTCGAGCACCTCGCGCACCGCGAGCGCGGTCGTCGCGGCGGAATCGACGACCCGGACGCCCGGCCCGGCGACGCGCTCGATGACCTCCCGCAGCAGCGGGTAGTGGGTGCAGCCCAGGAGGAGCGTGTCGACGACCGGCGAGACCACGCCCCCGTCGGTGAGCAGGGGCACGACGTATTCGCGGACGGCCTGCTCGGCCTGCGGCGATCCGGCGCGGCCCGATTCGACGAGCGGGACGAGCTTCGGGCAGGCCTGCTGCACCACGTCGACGAGCGGGTCGAGATCCCGGAGCGCGCGCTGATAGGACCCTGACCGCACCGTCCCGGTCGTCGCGAGCACGCCGATCGACCGCCGGGCCGACGCGGAGATCGCGGCCGCGGCACCGGGCCGCACCACGCCGATCACCGGCGCCTCGCTCTCGTCGCGCACGGTCTCGAGCGCGACGGCGGTCGCGGTGTTGCAGGCCAGCACCACGAGCTTGCAGCCGCGCTCGGCGAACCAGCGCATCGCCTGGCGGGTGAAGTCAAGCACCTCTTCGGCCGGGCGCGGCCCGTACGGCATCCGCGCCTCGTCGCCGAGATAGATCGTGGATTCCCCCGGGAGGTGCCGGCGCAGCTCGCGCAGAACCGTGAGCCCACCGACCCCGGAATCAAATACGCCGATCTGATTCCTCCGCCGTTCATCGTTACTCACTTCGCCGGGGCATGCCCTCTACTTGCGCTGTTGGGTGACGAGGGTCGTGGCAAGGGCGGCCATCGCCTGTGAGACCGCGGCGGCGGGGTTCGCGATCACGAACGGCGTCTGCTTGTTGTTGGACTCGCTCACGAGCTTCCAGTCGGTCGGGATCTCGGCGACGACCGGGAGATTCAGGGCGTGCTCCATGCCGGCCTTGCTCAGGCCCGCCGTGGAGTCGGCCTGATTCACCACCAGGAGGATCGGCTTCTGTCCGATGTACCCGAGCTGCTCGAACGTATCGATCGCCGAACGGGCGTTCGCGATCGTCGCGGCCATGTAGGTGACGACGAGGAGGACGATCGATGCGGCGTCCAGGATCGCGAGGGTGTCCTCGGAGAGACGCGTCGGCGTGTCGACGATGACGTAATCGTGATGGTCGGCGAGCAGGCCGATCGCGTTGCCGATCTCCGTCGCGGCGACGAGGTCGGCTTCCTCCGGGCGCGATGGCGCGAGCAGCACGGCCACGCCGCCCGGCCCTTCCCACAGTGTCTCCATGAGGTTCGCCCGCATCGCCGCGCCGGCCGGCAGATCGACGATCGAGCGGGTGGCCGGCGGGACCTGGAGGAGGTGGCGCACCGCGCCGAACTGCATGACCCCGTCCAGGAGCGCGACCGCCGCGCCATTCCGGCGAAGCACGCAGGCGAGATTCACGGCGATCGTGGTCTTGCCGGTCCCGCCCTTGGGCGAGTACACCGCGATGACCTTGCCCGTGCCCTCGCGCCGCTGGTCCTTCTTCCCGCCGAGCGCCACAGCGAGCTCGTTTGCACCGCCGGGAAGGACGAACACCGCGTCGATCCCTTCCTCGGGACGCGGATCCACCGGCCGCTGCGGCACGGTCACGACGACGATGCGGGTCCCCGGCGAGCCGGCACGGATGCGCTTGCAGATCTCGAGGCCGGTGACCTTGCCCTGCAGGAGCGCGTCGACCAGGACGACGTCGCATTTCTCGGTCGTGGCCTGGGCGACGCCGGCGTCGGCGGCGGCCTGGACGCCGGCGATCTCGACGTCCTGCTCGCGGCCGAGCATCCCTTTGAGATGCTCCGCCACCTGTGGCAGGTCTTCGATGATCAGGACCCGTTTCACGTTCGCGAGTCTAACGACGCACGGTGCGCAACGTCGCGTGCGCGATGGCCGCGATGATCAGGCACGCGACGACGAATGAGATCCCGATCCGGAGGGTCACCCCGTACCAATACGCATCGGGATACAACGCCAGCAGATTGCTCGTCGCCGGGTCGAACAGGAAGTTCCCCTGTGGGAAGAAGACCTGGTGGAACGCGAGGAAGAGCCCGTCGAACGAGACCGCCGCCGCCCCGGCAAGCGTCGCCACGCCGATGCCGGCGATGAGGGCCGCCGGGCGGAACAGCCGCGCGAGGGCGACCCACCCGTAAGGGCGGATCCACGCGACGAGGACGAACAGGATCGCGGCGGCGATGAGTGCGGCGATCTCGGCGGCGATGAACACCGCGCGCACGTCGGCCATGTGCGCGCGTTCGGCGGCGGTGTACAGCTCGAACGCCGTGGTGCCGCCGGGGAGCCCGCCCCGACCGGTGACATAGCGAAGCCAGCTGCCGTGATGACCGACGAGGTCGCCGAGTCCCTGGGCCAGGGGCGTCCCGTCCCGAACGAACCGGAACGTCGTGTGATCGAAGCCTTCCGCCCGGGCGATGTCCGCGTACACGCCGGGCTGGGCCCATACGATCGCGAGCCCGACGAGCCCGCCGACGGCGAGACAGAGCGCCGCGATGGCGATCTCCCAGCGGCGGATCACCGCGGCAGGACCCCGAGGCCGGGACGCGCGCTGAACACGAAGCGGCCCCGCTCGACCGGGACCGCGATGAACGGGTCGTCGAGGATGAGGAGATTCCCATCGAGGTCGGCCCACTCCACCGCCGCGGCGAGGTGCGCCGCCGCCGCGATCGCCACGCTCGTCTCCGCCGCCCGGCAGCCGAGCATCACCTTGAGCCCCAGCTCGTGCGCCCGCTCGATCATCGCCCGCGCCTCGGCGATACCGCCGCACTTTTGCAGCTTCACGTTGATCCCGTCGCAGGCGCCGGCGAGCCGATCGACGTCGGCGCATCGCACCGCCGCCTCGTCGGCGACGATCGGCAGGTCCGACCGGTCGCGCACGTGTCGCAGCCCCTCGATGTCCGCCGCCGCGACCGGCTGCTCGACGAATTCGATGCCGAAGCGCACGAGCTTCGCGATCCGCGCCGGCGCTTCCTCCGCCGTCCAGGCCGCGTTCGGATCCACCCGGATGGTCCCGCCAAAGCGCTCCCGGATGGCGCCGAGCACTGCGTCATCCGCGTCGTGCCCGAGCTTCACCTTGAGCACCGTGAATCCCTGCGCCGCGGCGGCGGCCGCCCGGTCGGCCATGGCCGATGGCTCGGCGATCCCGATCGTGAACGATGTCGGTGGCGCCTCGCCAGGGACGAGACCGAGGAACGCCCGGAGCGGGAGACCGGCGGCCTGCGCGGCGCGATCGTGCGCGAGAACGTCGATCGCGCAGGCGGCCGCGCCCCCGTGCGGAAACCGCTCATCGAGCCGGATGCGCAGCGTCGCGAGGTCGGCGGGATCCTCGGGGAGGAGCGCGGCCGCGTCCCGCACCACGGCGACGAGCTCGTCCGTCGTCTCGCCGAAATACGGATCGGCCGAGGCCTCGCCGCGGGCGATGATCGCGCCGTCGTCGCACTCGACGATGACGACGCGCTTCTCCGTGCGAACGTGTCGGGAGATCGCGAACGGGACGGCGAGATGCACATCGACCGTGTGAACCTCGATCCTCACCGGCGCGCGTCCACGAGGGCGCGGGCGAGGCGGTCCACCGCGGCCGGTCCGTCGCGGATCGGATCGCAGGCCGGAAGGCCCGTCGCGGCGGCGGCGGCGTCCACCGCCGCGCGGGCGGCGGCCGCGTCGAGCGCGCTCGTGTTCAGCGCGACCGCGACGACGGGCACGACCGACCCCGGCCGGGTCCAGCGCGCCGCGCCCTCGTACATCGCCACGAGCACGGGCAACGGGAGCAGCGGCAGATCGGGATGGTCCTTCAGCCCGATGCGGGAGGCGTCGGAGCACAGGACGAGCAGGTCCGGCGCGCTCCCGTGGAGCAGCCCGAGGGTGACGCCGGAGAAGCCCGGATGCGCGAGGGCGCCCTGCCCCTCGACCACCACCCAGTCGGCCGCCTCGGCCGCGTCGCAGACCAGGCGCTCGGCGGCGCCGGCGATGAAATCGGCCACGACCGCGTCCACGCTGATCCCGGCGCCGGCGATCGCGATCCCGGTCTGCCCGGTGGCGACGAAGGCGACGCGGTGTCCCGCCCGGCGGAGTGCGGCGACGAGCTCGAGCGACGCGGTCATCTTCCCCACCGCGGCGTCCGATCCGACGGTGAGTACGACGGTCGTCCCGGAGCGGCGGGCACGATGCCCGCCCACCGGCAGATCCGGCGGTGGCTCGCGCAGCTCGCGGACCCGGCCGCTCGCGGCGGCGTCACGGAGCGCCGGATCCGCGCCGATCCGCTCGTGCAGCCCGTTCCAGACCTCCCCGCCGTCGGCGAGCCAGGCGCGGAGGATCGGACGGTAGGTCGCCGGGATCCGGCCTCCCGCCGCTGCGGTCCCGATGAGCAGCACCGTCGCGCCGCGCGCGCGGGCCTCGGCCGCGGTCGCCACCACCGGCACGCCCGTTCCGGTGCCGGCGATCGTCGCCGCGTCCATCCCCGCCCGCGTCGAGTCGATCACCGCGACGATCGGATACGGCGCGTAGCGCAGCGCACCGATGGCGGTCTTGGCGGTCCGGGGCGCGAACAGGCCCTCGGCCAGGATCGCGACCCGCGGCTCACCCACCGGCGTCGCGGCCGAGCCGCAGGAATCGGCCGTTCCGGACCGGCTGGGTCTCGTCATGGTCGAGCGCGACCGCGCCGTTCACGATGACCGCAGCGATCCCCTCCGGGTACCGATGGGGATCCTCGTAGGTCGCGACGTCGCCGATGCGCTCCGGATCGAACACCACCAGATCGGCCCACGCGCCTTCACGCACGATCCCGCGATCGCGCAGGCCGAGCCGGGTGGCGGTGAGCGCGGTCATCTTCCGCACCGCGTCCTCGAGCGTGAGCACACCGAGGTCACGGGTGTAGTGACCGAGGACGCGCGGGAACGTCCCGTACGAGCGCGGATGCGGCTTGCCGTACGAGAGCGGACCGTAGGGCGCGTTCGCGCGCGAATCGCTGCCGATGCAGACCCACGGCTTGGCGAGGACGTAGCGCACGTCGTCCTCGAGCATCGAGTGATGGATGATGTCGACCGCCCCGTCGTGCTCGATGAGGGCGTCGCAGGTCCATTCGAGCGGGTCGCGGCCCGCGGCCGTGGCAAGGTCGGCGACGGTCTTCCCGGACCAGTCGGGCTGGTGCCGGGCGCGGGCGATGACGATATGGCTCCAGCGACGCTCGGTCTCGGTGTACTCATCCCGGATGCGCAGCCGGACGGCCGGGTCCGCGAGCCGCGCGCAGAGGGCGGCCGCGCCGCCGGCGTGGGCCCATTTCGGGATCGTGACGGCGAGCCCGGTGGATGAGGCGGTGTACGGGTACTGGTCGGCGATCACGTCGAGGCCGTCGGCCCGCGCGCGCTCGATCAGCGCCGTCGACTCCCGCACCTTGCCCCAGTTCCGCTGCTGCGAGGCCTTGTGGTGCGAGAGCTGGACCCGAACGCCACTGCGCCGGCCGATCTCGAGGTTCTCCTCCACCGCTTCGAGCAGCTCGTCCCCTTCATTCCGGATGTGGCTCGCATAGAGCCCGCCGCGCTCACGGACCACGCGACAGAGCGCGGCGAGCTCGTCGGTCGTGCCGTAGGCGCTGGGGGGGTAGATGAGGCCCGACGCGAGCCCCATCGCGCCGTCCGCGAGGGCGGCGGCGAGGAGCGCCTGCATCGCCGCAAGCTCCCCTCCGGTCGGCGCGCGGTCGTCCGCCCCCATGACGCACATCCGCAGGGTGCCATGCCCGACGAGCGACGAGAAGTTGATCGCCGTGCCGGACGCCTCGACCGCATCGACATATTCGCCGAAGGATGTCCAGGTCCGGTGCAGGTCCATGCGTCCCAGCTCGCGATCGAGCTCCTCCGCGGCGAGACCGAGCGCCGGGGCCGACGAGCCGCCGCAGTTCCCGGCGACGACCAGGGTCACGCCCTGATGGAGCGTGCTCTCCAGCGCCGAATTCACCAGGACCGATTCATCGGAATGGGAATGGATGTCGATGAAGCCCGGGGACACGACCCGCCCCGTCGCGTCGATCACCGTCGCGCCGGCGGCCGGACCGATCTCCCCGATGGAGACGATCCGGCCATCGTGAACGGCGACGTCGGCCCGCCGGCGCGGTGCCCCGGTCCCGTCGACGACCAGGCCGCCGCGGATCACCAGATCGCTCATCGGCGACGATCCTCGAGCTCGCCGCGATCGCGGCGGCGGGCGACGATCAGCATCCGGGGCGACCGCTCGTCCACGGGCGTTCCCTCGCGGTCGCCATGGACCGAGATGATCTCGAACCCCGCTGCCTCCAGCAGCAGCTCGGCCTCGCGGCGGTAGAGGAAATGGAGCGTCAGGACCCGTTCGTGGCGGCGGACCGCTCCCTCCGGACCGACGACGTCGATCCGGAGCGTCTGGGTGGTGCGGTCGACCGTCGCCCGGCTGCTGGTGAAGAACGTCACGCGCTCGCCCGTCTGCTCGTCGCGGTAGGTGCCCTCGTCCAGGACGCCTCCGTCGAAGCCGGCGATCCGCTCGGGGTCCGGCTGGAAGACATCGAGGGCGACCTGGCCGTCGGGCCCAAGGTGCGCCCGGATGCGAGCGAGACAGGCGCGGCGATCGTCCGGATGGACCATGAGAAAGGTGTTGAACGGAACGATCGCCAGGGCGAACCGGTCGGAAAGGGTGAAGTCGCGGAGGTCCCCCTCGATGAATCGCGCTTCCACGCCCAGCGACCGGGCCCGCGCGACGGCACGGGCGAGCATCGCCGGCGACCGGTCGAGGCCGCTGACGGCGTGCCCATCGGCGGCGAGCGCGACCGCGATCCGGCCGCTGCCGCACCCGAGCTCGAGGACCGGTCCACCGGTCCCCGATGCGAGCGCGCGGAACCAGTCGACGTCCGGCCAGCGCGGTGCGTCGGCGGCGAAGCCGTACTGCAGGTCGTAATACGCCGCGAGGCGGGCATCCTCGTCCGGCGTCGCCGGCGCGCCGGTCCAATCGGTGCGGTCCGGCCGGTCGATGCGGCCACGCTGCTCGGGCATCAGCCCGCCGTCACGCGCCGGGCGTGCGCCTCCTTCGCCTCACGCAGCAGCTCCGGCCGCGTGAGCACGTCGACGGCGGTGAACGCGAGCGCCTTGGCCGCGATGTGCATCGCGTCGAGCGCCGCGGGAAGGCGTGCCGCGGCCGCGAACGCATGCGAGTGCCAAGGCACGCGCTCGGAGGAGATCGCGAGGAACGGATGGATCGACGGCACCGCGCTGGACACGTTCCCCATATCCGTCGAGCCGGAGGTCTCGCCGGGTCGCCGGGGGCCCATCGGCCGACCGAGCGCGGTCGCGTTCGCGGTGAAGGCCGCCGCGAGCGGCGGGTTCGTGGTGACCCGATCCATCGTCTCGCCCCAGACGTGGACCAGCTCGCAGCCGGTCGCGCGCGCCGCKCCCTCGAAGCAGGCGAGGACGCGGCCGCGCAGCTCCGCCAGGTAGACCGGGTCGGCGGCACGGACGATGATCATCGCCGCGGCGCGCTCGGGGATGATGTTCGCCGCCTGGCCGCCGTTGGTGATGATCCCGTGGATCCGCGAGTCGATCCGGATGAGCTGCCGAAGCGCCGACATCGCGGTCCACCCCAGCAACAGCCCGTCGAGCGCGTTCACCCCCATCGAGGGCGCCGCGGCGGCGTGCGCGGCGGTCCCGTGGAACTCGATCTGGAGGACTGACAGCGCGAGCATGAGCGGGTCGGCGACGTCGTGATCGGCCGGATGGAACATCATCGCGACATCGACGTCGCGGAACAGCCCGGCGTCGAGGAGCTTCACCTTGCCCGCGCCGCGCTCCTCGGCCGGTGTCCCGTAGAGACGCACCGTCCCCGGGAGCTGGGACATGACCGCGGCGAGGCCGAGGTACGCGCCGGCGGCGGCGGTGCCGATGAGGTTGTGGCCGCAGCCGTGACCGACGCCGGGGAGCGCGTCGTACTCCGCGAGGATCGCGACCATCGGGCCGTTGCCGCCCGTGCGCCCGGGGACCTCGGAGGAGAACGCGGTCTCAACGCCGCCGATGGGCGCGGTCACGCCCAGCCCGTGCGCTCGCAGGAGCGCGGCGAAGCCGGCGGCCGCGAACCGCTCCTCGTAGGCCGTCTCGGGGTGGGCGTGGATCCGCAGGGCGAGGTCGTCGAGCGCGGGGGAAACGGCGTCGATCCGCGCGGCAAGAGCGTCCTTCAGTCGTTGGGCGTCCACGGGAGGTCGAGCCTAGCGAATGTCAGCTCGTCCGCGCCGACAGGATGATCTCCGCGAGCACGAAGGCGCCGAGCACGAACGCCGCGGTGAGCGGGGTGAGGCCGTCGATGACCCGCAGGACCGCCAGCAACCCGACGGCCGAGCCGGCCATCACGCCGCGCCGGATCGCGCGGAGCGCGGCCGCGCGGCCGGCTCGCCCCCGGGGGCGCACGGCGGATGCCAGGACCGCCGCGACGAGCGCGCCGGCGGTCACCGCGGCGCCGGCGATCGCGGCGAGCACCGTCACGAGCCGGTCCGGATCGCGGGTCGTGACGATGACTACCGTGGCCGCTCCGGCCGCGGCGGCGATCGCGAGCAGCGCCCCCCTCAGCGGTCGTCCCCGCGCAGCGCGAACGGGAGCCGGCCGCCGGCCCCCTCGTCGGTCGCCAGCGCCTCGAGCGGGGCGAGCGCCAGGCGCGGCTGCTCCACACCGGCGGCGAGCGGTGTCCGCGCGAGCGTTTCGATCGCGGCGATCGCGCGATCGAGCGTCCGCAGCGATTCCGCGTATTTCTTCGCCGCGTTGTCGAGGTGACGGCCGAGCTGCTCGTGCTGGAGGCGGAAGCGCTCCATTTCGAGAACGACCTGCTGGATCCCGTCCTGGAGCTCCCGCGAGCGCTCGTGCATCGCCATCCCGCGCAGGCCGGCCGAGACGAGCTGCAGATACGCGAGCAGGGTGTTCGGCGAGGTCGGGATGACCCGGCGCGTCGCGCAGTACTCCCGCAGATCGAGATCCTCGCTCTCGCGGATGATCGCCTCGTAGTAGACGTTCTCGGCGGGGATGTACATGAAGCCGTAATCGATGGTCCCCTCGTGCGGCGCCACGTACTTCGCCACCGCGTCGACGTGGCGCTTCACCGCCTGGAGGAACGCCCGCCGCTTCACCTTGCGGTCGGCGTCGTCGGTCGCCCGGGCGAGGGCGTTGAACGATTCCATCGGGAACTTCGCGTCGATCGGCACGAGCTTGCCGGCGAAGCGAACGACCGCGTCCACGCGCGTCCCGTCGCGGTAGCCGTACTGCAGGGTGAAGGCGTTCGCCGGGAGACTGTCCTCGAGCACCCGCTCCATCAGGAGCTCACCGAAGCCGCCGCGAAGCTTCGGCGCGCGGAGGAGATCGTGCAGGGAGCCGACGTCCTTCGCCAGGTCGCCGATGCGCAGGCTCTGCTCCCCCAGGGATGCGAGCTTCGCCCCAAGGTCCCCGAGCGTCCGGTGCGTCGCGCCGACCTGGGTCAGGAGCTGCTGTTCGGTGGACCCGAGCGATCGATGCACGTCCGCGCGGAGCTCGGCCATCGCCTGGGCATTCCCGGCCCGGAGCTCGGCGATGGATCCCTGGAGCGACCCCTGGAGCAGACCGACCTCGGCCGACAACGCCTGGTGGACCGCCGCCAGCGTCTCGGCCGCCGGCGCACGGACCGATGTCCCGCGCCGACGGCCGAAGAACAGCCCGATGCCGAGCGCCGCCGCGCCAAGGGCGATCCCGACGACCAGGGTCCCGGGCTCCATCAGCGGCGGCGTTCCATGCCCCGATTCTGACAGGACCGCCGCGCACCCGCACCCCTGCCTGATGTCATTTTTGGTATCGACAGCTCGACTGCGGGCGAAGGCTGCTTCGGCCGCTCGCTCATCCGATCCTTTGTCGTCTGCCGCGACGGAGATGTCTGGCGGGGCAACGCCGCTGTCCCGTTCTGCGACACCGAATGTTTCACGGTGGACCAGAGGATCCCGGTGCGGGCTTGGCCTGCCCACCGCGGCGGGCCACCGGTGCCTCACGGCATCGAGGGACGTGGCGGGCGCCGGCGAGCTCGGTCGAGCCGGGTACGCCAAGGCGACGCCTCGTGCCCAGACGACGCGGCCCGGTTGGCGACCCCCGTTTGGACGCGCGGTAAGCGTGGCCGGCGCGTCGCTTCGCCGGCTCGTTCGCCAGGCGGCGGGCGACATTCCGTTTGGACGCGCGGTAAGCGTGGCCGGCGCGTCGCGGCGAGCGAAAGTCGCGTCGTGGGATGTGCGAACGTCTCGGGCCCAGGGGACGCGCGAGCGACTGGCGAGCCGCCAGTCCACCGCCGCGCGGGAGAACACCAACGCCGCCACGGCCCACGGCCCACGGCCCACGGTCCACGGTCCACGAGTCTGAGTCGCCGATGAGACGCCCGCCGCAGCCCATCTTCGTCCGATGACGAGTTGATGCCGGTCGACGCCCGGGCGTTGGGCGTCGTTGCGCAGGGACGGCGAACCAACGTGTCTTTGCGCAGGGACAGTCTCCGTCGATCAGCCGCGGTGGGTGAACCGGCGGGCGGACCAGGAATCGGGACAGATCTGGTTGTAGGGACACTCGGCGCAGGTCCGGGCTTCGGGGCGCTGCGGGGCGGCGGCGAACTGACGGGCCCGGATCTTCGCGGCGGTCGCGGTCACCAGCGCGGCGACCGCAGCGAGCCCGTCGGAATTCGGGGTCATCTCGCCGCGCTCGCCGGTCTCGAGGAAATGAAGGATGCCCTTGGCCGGCCGGACCCCGTACATCCGCTCGTGGGCCAGCGCGTAGAGTTGCAGCTGCAGATCCTGGTTGGCCCGGCGCTGCGGCGTCCCGCTCCCCTCCTCGACGGCCGAGGACTTGTAGTCGATGACGACCGGTCCGGCGGGCGACTCGTCGACCCGGTCCCAGCGACCGACGACCCGGTCATTCCCCAGGAGAAACGAAAAGCGCTGCTCGACCAGATCCGGCGGCGGTGCGTCGGCCTCGGCRTCGAAGAACCGGCGGAGCGCCGCGAGGCCGGCCTCGAAACGCTCGCTCTCGTGCTCCGGCGAGATGAACCCCTCGGCCAGCCAGGCGGCCCGGAACGTCGACTCCAGCTGGCCGAGGGTCGGGTGCTCGCCGTCGCGGCGCCGCCGCAGGTGATCGGCGACCGCCTGGTGCAGCGCGGTGCCGTAGATCATCGGCGGCGTCGGGAGGACCGGGATCCGCAGCACGTGGGCGAACCGATACCGGAGCGGGCAGCGGCGGTAGTCGTCGATCTGGCTGTACGAGACGGTCAGCACGTTGTCCGCGCCCAGGGCGGGCAGCGGCGCGTCGACCTCCGCCGGCGGGGCGGCGAACCGCTGGAGCTCGTCGTATGCCGCCAACCGCGCGGAGCGCCGCTCCGGCCGCCGGCCGAGGGCCTCCTCCACGAACCGGCTGGGCCGGTGCGCGCGGGTGCCGCCGTAGTCGCTGGCGCTGGTGAAGAAGAAGCTGTCCTTGGCCCGGGTGATCGCGACGTACGCCAGGCGCCGCTCCTCGGCGACGTGGCGATCGCGATCGAGCGGCGGGGTGTGGGCCAGGCCGGACGGGAGCGCGAGTTCGGCGGCGCGTAGGTTCCCGGGCAGCCGTTCCTCGGTCGCCACGATGAGGTAGACGACCCCGAACTCCAGGCCCTTCGCCTTATGGATCGAGAGGACGTTCACCGCGTTCTCGGACTGCTCGAAATCCGCCGCGGCCGGATCGTCCCCGGCCTCGCGGAGGAGCTCCAGATGTGGGACCAGGAATGCCGCCCGATCGGTGGGGACCGCTCGTCCGGCACCCTGGACCAAGCGCAGGAACTTCGCGACGTTGCGGCCCTGCTCTTCGGCCAGCGCCGACTCCGGGTCGCGGTAGCGCTCCAGGAGCTTGGCCCGCTCGAGGAACTCGAAGACCAGCTCCGCGGTCGAGAGCACCGCCGCCCGCTCGGCGTAGTACTCCAGGTCAGCGACCAGGGTCTTCGCCGCGGTCACCGCGTCGGCGGTGAAGCCGGTCCCCTCGCCCCGGGCGAGCTCAGCGAAGAGCTCGCGGAGCGGGCGCTGCCGCCGGCCCTGCTGCTCGGCGAGGCGCGCCAGCTCCGCCGGCGGGAAGGCGTAGAGCGATGAAGTGGCGAGGAAGTACACGTGCCGCGAGTCGGACGGGGCGGCCACCGCCGACAGGAACGAGACCAGCAGCCGGATCTCGTCGCGGTCGTAGAGCTGGCCGCCGCCGGAGAAATGGGCGGGCAGTCCGCGGCGGGCGAGGGCATTCAGGACCCGCGTCGCATCAGCGTTGTAGCGGACCAGGACCGCGAAGTCGCCCAGGCGCCGCTGGGTCCGCACCGCCTCCTCGGCGATCCGGTCGGCGACCGCCTCGGCCTCTTCGGCCGCGCTGGCGTAGGCGAGGTGATCGATCTCCGGCTCGGCCGGCGCCGGACGGCCCTGGAGATGCTTGTCGATTCCCAAGCGGTCCTCGAGCCGATCGGCGTTGTGGCTGATGAGCCGGTAGGCGGCGTCGAGGATGCCCTGCGACGACCTCCGGTTCTCGACCAGGGTCACCACCGTGGCGTCCGGGTAGCTCTCCCGGAAGGCGTCGAAGTTCGCCAGGGTCGCCCCGCGCCAGGCGAAGATCGACTGATCGTCGTCGCCCACTACGGTGAGGTTGCGATCCGGCGCGACGAGCTGCTGGACGAGCTTGAACTGGGCTTCATTCGTGTCCTGGAACTCGTCGACCAGCACGTACCGGAAGCGGTCGGCGAGCCGTCGCGCGGCGGCAGGATGATCGCGGACGACGCGGAGCGAGAGCGCGATCTGGTCACCGAAATCCACGACGGCGTGCTCCTCCTTCAGGGCGGTGTAGGCGGCGTACACCGCGGCGAGCTCCTCCTGGGCGGCGGCCTCGTCAGCGGAGGCGGCGGGGTCCTTGGCCGCGGCCGCGCCGGCGCGGAGCCGGGCGGCGAACGCGGCGTACTCCGCCGGCGAGATGTCGTCATCGCGAGCGCGCCCGAACAGCTCGAGCAGCGCGCGCACATGGCGCAGCGGGTCGCCGGTCGGCCGATAGCGGCGCAGCGGAAGCTCGAACAGGTGCTCGCGCACGAAGATCACCTGCTCGGCGGGCGAGAGGACCCGCAACTCCCCCGCCCGGCCGAGCTCGAGGGCGAACTCGCGGAAGACCTCGTCGCCAAAGGCGTGGAACGTCCGGATCGCGGCGTCGTTCAGGCCGAGTGGGGTGTTCAGGTCGACCCGCTCCTGCATCGTCGCGGCGGCCTTCTCGGTGAAGGTGAGGGCGAGGATCTGATGGGGCCGCGCCAGGCCGGAGGCGATGAGCTGGACGATCCGGGCGGTGAGGACGTGGGTCTTGCCGGTGCCCGCCCCGGCGACGACGAGCAGCGGCCCGGCGCCGTGCTCGGCCGCCCGCCGCTGATCCGGGGTGAGGCTGCGGAGGATGTCCGGCTTGTCCTCGCCCAGGCGGAAGCTGAGCTGTTCAGGCACCGCTCGCCCCGGCGGCTGACGCGGCCGGTGCCGGGTCCCCGCCGGCGGCGATCGTTTCCACCGGCTCATCCGGCGCCGGTCCGGCCCGCAGGATCGACCGATCTTCGGCGAAGGCGGTGAACGACAGTCGCGCCCGGGCAAGATGGGCCCGCGCGCGCTCGCGCTTGTCGCGACGGCGGCCGGCCTCGGGCAGTGGCGGGAAGAGCCCCCAGGTGGCGTTCATCGGCGCGAAGGCCTGCTGGGGGGTGGTGATGTAGCGGACCAGCGAGCCGATCGCGGTGTCCGCGGGAAAGGCGACCTCCGGCTCATCGCGCAGGCTCGCCGCGACGTTCACCGCGGCGACGAGCCCGCTCATCGCCGACTCGAGATACCCCTCCACCCCGACGAGCTGCCCGGCGAGCCAGATCCGGTCGGTCCGCCGCAGCCGGTGCGACGCGCTGAGGACCTCGGGCGAGTTCACGTAGGTGTTCCGGTGCATGACCCCCAGGCGCGCGAACTCGGCGCGGGCGAAGCCCGGGAGGGTGCGGAAGATCCGCCGCTGCTCCGGCCAGCGCAGGTTCGTCTGGAAGCCGACGAGATTGAACAGCCCGGCGGCGGCATCCTCCTGGCGCAGTTGCACGACCGCGTGGGCCCAGCGGCCGGTCCGCGGATCGGTGAGTCCCAGCGGCTTGAGCGGCCCATAGCGCAGGGTCTCCGGTCCGCGCCGGGCGAGCTCCTCGACCGGCAGGCAGCCCTCGAACCAGCCGGTGGTCTCGAAATCCTTCCGCTCGACCYGCTCCCCCGCCACCAGCGCCGCCACGAACGCGGCATAGGCGTCCCGGTCGAGCGGCGCGTTCAAGTAGTTGCCCGCGCCCTTGTCGTAGCGCGAGGCGCGGAACAGCGCGGTCTGGTCGAGCGACTCGCCGAACACGATCGGCGCGGCGGCGTCGTAGAAGTGCAGGTGCTCGGCACCGGCGAGCCGCTCGACCTCGGCGGCGAGCGCCGGCGAGGTGAGCGGCCCGGTCGCGACGATCGTCGCTCGGCGGGGGTCGAGAGCGGTGACCTCACCCGCAGTGCGGCGAACCCCCGCCGCCTCCAGGCCGGCCTCGACGCCGGCCGAAAAGCGATCCCGGTCGACCGAGAGATCCTGCCCTGAGGGAACCTTCGCCGCGTCCGCGGCGGTGAGGACGAGCGAGCCCAACCGCCGCAGCTCCTCCTTCAGCAGGCCCGCGGCGACCTGGGGAATGTCCGATTTGAAGGAGTTGGTACACACCAGCTCGGCGGCGCGGGCGGTGTGATGCGCGGGCGTCATCGTCCCCGGCCGCATCTCGCGCAGCTCCACCTCGAACCCACGGCGCGCGAGCTGCCAGGCGGCCTCGGATCCCGCGAGCCCGGCTCCGATGACCAGGACCGCCGACCGCGGGTCCGGTTCGCTCATTTGTTCGATACTACGCTCGCGCGTAGCGCTCGGCGAGGGCGATGAGCGTGCGGACCGCCGGGCCCTGGGGGCCCTTCGGCGCCTGGGGGCGATCGCGATCCGACCAATCGGTGCCGGCGATGTCGAGGTGGGCCCATTCGGTGGCCCCCTCGATCGCCGCGCCCAGGAACGCCGCGGCCTTCAGCGCGCCGCCCTCGCGGCCGGCGCTGTTCCTGAGGTCGGCGATATCACTTTTGATATCAAGGCGCACGTCGTCGGTCAGCGGCATCGGCCAGAGGCGATCCCCGGCCGCGGCACCGGTGCGCCGGACCTCCTCCACGAAGGCCTCGGGCTTGCCAAAGAGCCCGCTGAAGTAGGGGCCGAGGGCGACGGCGATCGCGCTGGTGAGCGTCGCGACATCGATCACCCGCGTCGCGCCCTCACGCTGGGCGTAGGTGAGCCCATCGATGAGCACGAGCCGACCTTCGGCGTCGGTGTTGATCACCTCGACGGTCTTGCCGCTCATGCTGGTGAAGACATCGCCCGGCTTCGTCGCCCCACCGCCCGGGAGGTTCTCGGTGCACGGCGCCACGGCGATGACGTTCACCTTCGGGCGCAGCCGTCCGATCGCGGTCATCGCCGCGATGACCGCCGCAGCGCCGGTCATATCGGCCTTCATGTGGAACATCCCATCCGCGGGCTTGATCGAGATCCCACCGCTGTCGAAGGTGATCCCCTTCCCGACGTAGCCGAGGTCGTAGCCCTTCCCGCTCCGCCCGTGATACCGGAGCACGATGAGCCGGGGCTGCTCATGGCTTCCCTGCGCGACCGACAGGAAGCTGTGCATCCCGAGTGCCGCGCAGCGCGTGCGGCCCAGGATCGTGCAGTCGATGCCGGCGGCCTCGGCAAGGGCGCGGGCCTCGTTCGCGAGGATCGTGGGGGTCATCTTGTTCGCCGGCTCGTTCGCCAGGCGGCGGGCGACATTCACCGCGTCACCGACGGCACGGCCGCGCTTCAGGGCGGACGGATGATCGCCGGTCGTCACGATCGTCACCTCGTCCAGCGGCGGGAGGCGGCGGTCGCCGGAGTCGGTCCGGTGCGCTTCGGGGCGCCACATCGCGAAGCGGACCCCCTCGACCGCCGCCTGGACGGCACGCTCCTCGCCGATGCCGTCGGCGGCGACGTGGAGCGCGACCGACCGCATGTCGGTCCGCCAGAGCGATCGGATCCCCGCGCTCGCGATGCCCCGCGCGCGCTCGGTGTCATGGTCGGCGCGCGCGCCGGCGCCGACCATGACGATCCGCCCCTCGCGCCCGAGTCCGACATGCGTGGACACCTGGTAGCGCTCGCTCGCGCGGTGCTCGCGCGCCATCCGCGCGACGATCTCCCGGCTCCTGCGGCCGAGGCCGGCGGGCGGCGCGAGATCGTCGAACAGCGGCACGATCGTGACGTCAGCGGTGCCGACGTCGGCGGCGCGAGCGGCGCGAACCTTCATGCGGACTCCCCCGTGCGCTCGCCGGACGCGCCGACCGCGGCACGCAGCCGCTCGCGCGCGATGGCTGGTGCGTGGATCAGGATCCGGTCGTCGTTCACCCGTCGGGTGAGACCGTGATCGTCGAGGAACTGTAGCAACGGAAGGACGTGCTTGCGGCTCGATCCGGTGAGATCGCGCGCCGCCGCGACCGTGATCGTGCGCCCGCGCTCCAGCGCGCCGATCACCGCTTCGCCGAAGCCCTGAACGGCGTCGGGAAGGAACACCGCGTCGGGCGACACGCGCACCAGATCGCCCCGCTCGATGAGCGCGCCGAGGAGCTCACGGTCGATGCCCTGTTCGGCCAGCAGGACGCTCACCGCGGGCGGCTGGAGCGGATCACGGCCGAGGGCCGCGCGGGCCGCGGTCCAGCGCGCCTCCTGCTCCTCCGACAGCGTGGGGCGATGCGCCGGCAGCGCGAGCATCGTGCCGCGCTCGACGATGCGCCCCGCCGCCACCAGCGTCGCGACGAGCGCGGCGTAGCGCTTCGGCGGCTGGCCGAGGGTGCTGCGGAGCTCTTCGCGCGAGGCACCGGGACGAAGGGGTGTGCGGCGATGGGCCAGCGCGAGGGTGCGCTCGGCCCGGACGGCGAGCGCCTCGAAGGCCTCACGCGCGAGGACGGCATCGGCGAGGCGGACCGCGCGGCCGGTGGCCACCAGGTCGTCGAGGGCGGCATCGCGGACCGCGGCGTCCAGGCCGCTGCGCAGCCCGGCCTCCTCGGGGGTCCGCGGCACATCGAGCGACGCGAGCAGCCGGTCGGCGACCGATGTGGCGCTTCTCCGGTCGAGGGCCGCGACGGCGTCGCTCCGCCGGCGCATCCGCTCGCCGGAGGTGTCCGCGACGATCCCGCCGCCGAGCGTCTCCGAGGGCGAGGGGCGCCGCAGCACGAGGCGGTCGCCGACGAGGACCGCGATCGGCTCGGCCAACCGCAGCTGCACCCAGTCCTCCGACCCGGGCGCGATCGCCGGGCCGCCAAGGACCGACACCCGGGCGACCGCTTCCGCGGTGCCGACATGGACCTTCACCGTGTCCTGGTGCGCGAGCGGCCCGCTCGCCGCCTCGAGGATGCGGATGCGCGCGCCGATGACCGAGACCGCCACCAGCGTCCCGGGGCGGACCACGACCATCCCCCGCCCGATGGCGTCCTTGTCGATGCCCGAGAGATTCGCCGCGACGCGGCTTCCCGGCGCGGCCACCTCGATCGTCCGCTTGTGGGTCTGCAGGCCACGCACCCGCGCGCGCGCGCCGCCGGGCACGACCTCGATCTCGTCCCCCACGGCGAGCGAGCCATCGACCAGGGTGCCGGTGACCACGGTCCCGAAGCCCGACATCGTGAACGCCCGATCGACCGGCAGCCGCGGCCGCGCCTGGTCGCGCCGGGCCGGCGCCGCCCCGAGGACCTCCTCGAGCGTGCGCAGGAGCCGGTCGAGCCCGGTGCGCGCCGTCGCCGAGACCTCGACGAGGGGCGCGCCGGCGAGCGGCGTGCCGGCGAGGGCCCCCCGGACCTCATCGCTGACCAGGGCGGCCCACTCCGCATCGACCAGATCGCGCTTGGTCAGGGCCACGATCCCGCGGTCCACCCCCAGCAGCGACAGGATCGCCAGATGCTCGCGGGTCTGCGGCATGACGCCCTCGTCGGCGGCGATGACCAGGATCACCGCATCGATGCCACCGACGCCGGCGAGCATGTTGCGGATGAAGTCCTGGTGCCCGGGGACATCGACGATGCCCACGTCCCCACCGCCGGGGAGCGTCACCCAGGCGAAGCCGAGGTCGATCGTCATCCCCCGCTCGCGCTCCTCGCGGAGACGATCCGGATCGATGCCGGTGAGCGCGGTGATGAGCGTCGACTTGCCGTGATCGACGTGGCCGGCGGTGCCGACCACCCGCACCGCCGTGTCGGTCACCGGAGACCGCCCGCGCACCGGCGAGGGCCGCGGGTCATGGCGGCGACCCGAGCGCGCCGCCGCAGACCGCGAACAGGAGCGGGACGCCGACGAGCGCGACGAGGACGAGGGCGGCGGTCCAGAGCCCGAGGACGATCGCCGTCGCGCGGATCGGGAGCGATCGGCCCGGCTCCGGCGTGGGCCTCACCGGATCGCGGCGATGCAGTCGATCTCGACGGCCAGACCCTTCGGCAGGGCGGCCACGCCAATGGTCGCCCGCGCCGGCCGGTGGCTGCCGAACCGCGCGGCGTAGACCTCGTTCATCGCGGCGAAATCGTTGAAATCGGTGAGATACACCGTCGTCTTCACCACCCGGTCGAGGCCCGATCCGGCCGACGCGAGGACCGCGGCGAGATTGTCGAGGGCCCGCGCGGTCTGCGCGCGCACGTCGCCGCCGACCGGATCGCCGCTCGCCGGGTCCAGCGCCACCTGCCCGGCGCAATACACCAGGCCCCCCGCCGCGACCGCCTGGCTGTACGGGCCGATGGCCTTCGGGGCGCCCTCTGTCGAGATGATCTGGAGCTCCATGGGTCCTCCTTCGTTCCTGCCGGTCGAGCGCTACCGGAGCGCGGCGATGGTCGCCCGACCGAGGCGCTCATCATCCTCCGGCAGCACGCTTCGCACATCGAGGACCGCGCGTCCGTCGATGACCCGTGCGATGACCGGCGGGTCGGACGCCCGCAGCGCCCGGAGCAACGCCGCCGCGTTCCCGGAGCCGACGGCCACGCCACGCGATGGCTGGGTCTCCTCCGGCAGCGATCCGCCGCCCACGGTGGAGCGCGTGGTGACGACCTCGGCCGCGATCCCGGCCGCGTCGAGGCGGGTCACGAGGGCCGCGGCCCGGCGCGCGAGCGCCCGCTCCGGCGCGCCGATCATCCGCCAGACCGGCAGCTCGCGCTCCGCGGTCCCATCGCGGTAGGTCGAGAGCGTGGCGACGAGCGCCGCGAGGGTGAGTTTGTCCGGCCGGAGCGCGCGCATGAGCGGATGCGCGCGGAGCTTCGCCACCGTCGCCGCCCGCCCCACCGCGATCCCGGACTGCGGGCCACCAAGGAGCTTGTCGCCGCTGAAGGTGACGACGTCGGCGCCCGCGGCGACGGCCTCCTGGATCGTCTCCTCGCGACCGAGGCCGTAGCGCGCCGTGTCGAGGAGCGTCCCGCTCCCCAGATCGTGGACGAAGGCGATCCGGCGCTCGCGGGCCAGCGCGGCGAGCTCGGCGGAGGCGGCGTGCGCGACGAAGCCGGTGACCTTGAAGTTGCTCGCATGGACCCGGAGGATCGCGGCGGTGCGGGGGGTCACCGCGCCGGCGTAATCGCGGACATAGGTGCGATTGGTCGTGCCGACCTCGACGAGCCGGGCACCCGATCGCGCGAGGACGTCGGGGATCCGGAACCCGCCGCCGATCTCGACCAGCTCGCCGCGGGCCACGATGACCTCTTTCCGCGCCGCGAGCGCGGCGAGCGCCAACAGGATCGCGGCGGCGCCGTTGTTCACGACCAGGCCGTCCTCCGCGCCGCTCACCTCGGCGAGGATCGTGACGGGGTGGCCATGGCGCTCGCCGCGGGTCCCCCGCGCCAGGTCGTACTCGACGCTCGCGGCGGCGGCGGCCTCGGCGAGGGCCTGCAGGGCGATGGGCGCGAGCGGCGCGCGGCCGAGGTTCGTGTGCAGGATCACGCCGGTCGCGTTCAACACCGCCCGGAGCGTGGGCCGGTCGCGGTCGGCGAGGCGCGCCCGCGCGAGCCGGAGGTATGCGGCGGCGGTGCGCTCCACGCCGGATGTCGACCGGGCGTCGGCGAGGATCTGGCGGACCGCGCCGGTGAGCCGCCGACGCTCGACCGCGCGGACCCTGCCCGCGCGGAGCACCGCATCGACCGACGGCAGGGCTCGCCGGCGGTCGGTCACGCCGCGAGGACGGCGGTCACGAGGCGAGCGCGGCCTTGATCGCGTCCTGCTCCTCATCGGACAGCGGATAGCGCGAGCGGCCGTTCGTGATCTGCTTCGCGAACACCCGCGTGTCGGCGCGGCTGTGCAGGCTCGAGATGATCAGCCCATTGCCGATCCGATCGAGCAGGGCGATGGCGAAGGACTGGTCCCCGCCGGTGTCGGGGAAGGGATTGAAGCGCACCACCCCGACGCGCTGGATCGAGTGTTGCAGCGCCGTGTCCAACTCCTGCTGCAATCGAACGAGGGCATCGACGCGGGTCGAGAGCTCCGCGGATCGCGCCACCTGGCCATCGAGGTTCTCATCGAGACCGGTCTGGCCGCCCGGGATGATCCGCCGCAGGCGCCGCCGGAGCGTCGCCTCGGATCGCTGCAGGAGCGCGACCCACACCACGAGGCCGCAGACGACCGCTCCGAGCCCGATGACGGCGAGCGACAGGACCCCTTCGTCGAGCGTCATTCCGCGCGGAACATAAGGCTTTCCCGTATCCTTGTCCCACCGATGGCACGCAAGCAGCGATCCCGCTCGCGCACCGCCGAACGCCGGGCGACCCGGCCGGCGCGCCCGGCCGCGGGTGCCGAGGCGCGCCCCGCCGCCACGGCCC
>JRHI01000064.1_pt1 | contig 102780 bp, 84 predicted proteins | sample 215371 | NCBI WGS metagenome assembly JRHI01 (sample SAMN02929681, study PRJNA255918) | sediment metagenome | biome: cave system; feature: Ice Cave; material: Sediment; isolation source: sediment from deep within a dark volcanic ice cave with no known source of... ...
ACGGAGAAGTGTTGCTTGACAACGCCTTTTCTCTTATCGAGGGGCACCCTGCACCCTGCGCGTTTTTGTGAATGGCGATGGGGGACGAGCCGACACTTCGTGCGAGGTTGTTCTGAAAAAGTCGGTAAACGCGGTTGGTTGACTTTGGATAGGTGATTCAGTAGAGTTCGCGCGGGTTCAAGCAGGTCCACGCAGTCTGAATAAAACATTTCAGTCAACGAAAGGAAACTCTATGCGAAATCAACGCATGCTCGGAATTTGTCTGGTTGTGTGTCTTTTGCTTCTAGGAGCCTCGGTATACGCGCAGGTGGTACGCCCGACGCATTCCGGAGCGGTTTGGCAACTGTCGTTCATTCACGTGAAGCCGGGAATGGTTAGTGCGTATGACAAATATCTTGCGAGCGATTGGAAAAAAGAACAGGAAACGTTGAAGGCGGCGGGTATAGTTCTTTCTTACAAGGTCATCTCCACGGAAGCCCATAGCTCAAACGATTGGGACTTGATGCTGATGTCCGAGTACAAAGATCTGGCCAGTATCGAAGCGAACGAAGATAAGGTGGATGCGTTGCTGCAAAAGTCGTTTGGCGGCGACGAAAAAGTGATGCAGGGATACAAAGATCGCTCCGAAATACGGGAAGTGCTGGGCACGCGGCTGGCGCGAGAAGTGATTCTCGAACCGAAGAAGTAGCTGAGTACGGTGGTGCCGGCGTCTCCACGACGCCGGCAAAAATAGAAAAGCAACCGCAAAGACCCAGGTTCGTATCGCGGTGCTTCTCAGCGGTGCTTCTCAGCGGTGCTTCTCAGCAGCGCTTCGGAGAAGTGTCTCTTGACACCAAGCCTTCTCTTATCGAGGGGCACCTGCTCGCGGCAGGCAGGCCATGCGTGTTTTTGTGATTTGCGATTGGGGTGGAGCGCAGACTTCCTACAGTCTTGCCCCGAAGAATTTGCAACGGCGCCACGCTTCCTGCCGACCTTTGCTATCGTAAGAGTATAGGTTTGCTCAATGGGATGGCGCGTGAGGAATCTGTGTTCTCAATGGCGAAAATTTACGGCGGCTAGCGCCCTTGTGGCGATTGTTGCGATTCTGGCTGGCTTGATGGGTGTGCCTGGCGCGAACTGGCACGCGTTCGCTATGACCGGCAAACGCGAACAGTTGACGGGACAAGCGGCGGCGCTGCAGGCGCCAGAGCAAACCGCCGGGCAGCAGGCGGTGATTCGATTGATACGCGATCCGGATCCTGCGCCGGAATTTACGCTGAAGGGGCTGGATGGCAAGCCGTTGAGCCTGGCAGCCGCGCGCGGAAAAGTGGTGGTGCTGAATTTTTGGGCTACGTGGTGCGGTCCTTGCCGTATGGAAGTGCCGGACCTGGTGGAGCTGCAGAAAAAATATCAGGAGCGGCTGCAAGTAATCGGCCTGGTGATTGACGACACCAACGAAGAAGCGGTCCGCAAATTTGCGAAGGAATTTTCCATCAACTATCCAATTGCGCTGGCGCCCGATGAATTGCGGATCAAATTCGGCGGCATACCGGCGCTGCCGACGTCATTTATTATCGACGCGCAGGGCCGGGTGGTGCAGAAACACATCGGGCTGCGGGATCCGGAGCTGTACGAAACGGAGATACGCGCGCTGCTGGGCTTGCCGGTTAACGCGCGAGTGGAAACGTTCGAGGACACCGGCGAAGTTTTCCTGGAACACGCGAATCGCGCCAGCGAACTGCCCGGCGTGGATATGAGCAAGCTGAGCGCGGAGCAGAAAACCGTCGCGCTGCATCGCATGAATGCCGAGGCGTGCACCTGCGGATGCAAATATACGCTGGCGCAATGCCGAATTTACGATTCCGCCTGCCGCATCAGCAAAGGAAGCACGGCGAAAATTGTCGCGGAAATATCGGCGCCGCCGCGCATAAAACCAAACGCCGAACCTGCGCAGACTTCGCAGCCAAAATCGTCACCTACCGAAGCTTCACCTGACGCCCGACCCTAGTCGATGGGCGTACTCACTAAAATTATTTTTATTGCCGCGTTGATTCTTTGTTTCAGCGGATGGATTTCTCCGCCCGTGGCGCTGGCGGCGGGAATTGTTTTTGGTCTGAGCGTTGCGCACCCGTACCCGGAATTCAGCCGCAGCGTCGCGCGAATGCTGCTGCAGGCTTCGGTTGTGGCGCTGGGCTTTGGTATGAATCTGCACGACGTGGTGAAAGCCGGACGCAGCGGGTTCGTGTACACGGCACTGGGAATTTCGTTCTCAATGATTGCCGGGCTGGCGCTCGGCAAAGTGCTGCGCATCGGCGGCAACGCGTCGTACCTGATTACTACTGGCACCGCGATTTGCGGGGGCAGTGCGATTGCGGCCATTGGACCGATCCTGCGCGCCGATGATGAAGAAATGGCGGTGTCGCTCGGCACAGTTTTTATTTTGAACTCGGTTGCGTTGCTTACGTTTCCGGCCATCGGAAACGCGTTTCATTTGACGCAATCGCAATTTGGTTTGTGGGCGGCGCTGGCGATTCATGATACGAGTTCGGTGGTGGGCGCGGCGGCCAAGTATGGAAAAGAGGCGCTGGTGATCGGCACCACAGTGAAACTGGCGCGCGCGTTGTGGATCGTGCCGCTGGCGCTGGCGACCGCCTCAGTAAAGCGCAGCAAAACGAGAGTGCCGCTGCCGTGGTTTATTTTGTTGTTCTGCCTGGCGGCGGTGGTGAACACGTACGTGACGGCGTTCTCTCATTTCGACCAGATGGCGTTTAACGCAGGAAGACTGGGCCTCACCGCTACGCTGTTTTTGATTGGCACCGGGATATCGGTGGCGACACTAAAAAGTGTTGGTTGGCGACCCCTTTTGCAGGGCGTGCTGCTGTGGGTAACGGTGGCGTCGGTAACGTTATACCTGATTCGAGTGGGACTAATCTCGTTCTGAAGTTTTATTGCCATTATATGGGCAAATACTCACAGCCCTTTAATTGGCACTTGCCCAAATACTGGCGTTACTTTCTTGGCTCCTCGTAGCATAATCCAAGTAAGTAACCTCCATTCAATTACTTGCATATTAATGGTTATTCACGGAAGTTGGTGTTCCGCTTGCATCTTTACCCGTTTACGGACACACGATGCTTCGAATTACAACAGAACACAAACCGGGAAAGTTGAGCCTGACTGTTGAGGGCAAACTTGCCGGACCGTGGGTCGCAGCGCTGGAGCAGAGCTGGCGGGAGCTTAAGAGCGCGGCTTCCGGCGAAAAGCTTTGCGTAAATCTTTGCGGCGTCAGCTTTATAGATGCGGCCGGGAAAGCGCTGTTGAAAGAGATCTACCGGCTAGGCGGCAAGCTGATCGCGGAAGGCTGTTTGAACCAGGCGATCGTGCGAGAAATTTCCTCCGATAAAAAAGATAAGAACGAGGAAGACAGTCGTCCAACGAAAAAGGTTCCGATCATTTTTTATGTATTGTTTTTTGGGCTTTCCCTGGCGAGTGCCGGATCGGTTCGCGCACAAACGTCCGATCGGGGTGGCGCGCTTCCGTCAAATGCGCCCACACAAGTATTGCGGCTTACGTTGGATCAGGCCGTCGCGCTGGCGCTAAAGCAAAACACGACCGCACAGATCGCGGTGATTCAAGCCGCGGAAAGCGTGCAAGACAAAAACATCGCGCGTGCGGAACTGCTGCCGCAGGCGCAGCTTGCCGCCAGCGATTCGATTCGGCGTTCCAATCTGGAAGCCAGCTTTGGGCGACCGTTTCCGGGATTTCCGCAACACATTGGTCCGTTCCAGGTATTTCAGGCGGGGCCATCGTTTTCCGCGCCGATTTTCGATTTGACGCTGTGGCGGCGTTATCAAGCCGCGCGAGACATTGCGAACGCGACGAAAGCGACGAGTCTTTCCACGCGCGAACAGGTGGTGCTGCTGGTGGTGTCGCAATATATCGGGACGCTGCGCGCCATCGCCACGGTGGAGGCTGCGAGCTCACGAGTGGAACTCGCGCAAGCGCTCTATAACCAAGCCGCGGACGTGCAGAAAGAAGGCGTGGGCACGGGCATCGACACGCTGCGCGCGAACGTGGAATTGCAAAACGAGAAGCAGCGGTTGATCGTGGCGCAAACCGACCGCGAGACTTCGCTGTTCGCCTTGAGCCGGCTTCTGAATCTGGATCCGCGCCAGACGATTGAGTTGGCGGACTCACTATCCTATTTTGAAACGCCGCAACCCGAAGTGGAGCAGAGCATCGAGCAAGCGCTTGCCGGGCGGCAAGAATGGAAATCGCTCGACAGCCAGATCGCGGCGGCGCAAGCGCAGAAAAAACAGGCCTGGGATGCGCGGCTGCCGGCCGTTCGCGTGGACGGCGACTGGGCTTATCAAGGCACGCGATTGAATAACGGGATTCCAACTTACAACTACGAAGTAGCGCTAAGCATGCCGCTGTTCACCGGCGGCCGTATCCACGCCGAAACGACGCGCGCCGATCTGGAAATACGCAGACTGCAGGAGCAGCAAGCGGACTTGCGGAATCAGATCGGACTGGACGTAAAAACCGCGCTGATCAATTTGACGTCAGCGCGGAATGAAGTGCAGGTAGCAAATCTTGGCGTGCAGTTGTCGAAGGAAGAAGTGGATCAAGCGCGCGACCGCTTCCGCGCGGGAGTGGCGAACAACATTGAAGTGATTCAAGCGCAGGATTCGCTGGCACGCGCGAACGATAACCAGATCGCGGCGCTGTACCGCTTCAACCAGGCGCGCGCGGATTTGGCGCGGTCGGTGGGTCAGATGGAACGAATCTATTCTAAGTAAAAGGGTCGAAGTAAAGGGCTAGCGAGGAAACGATGAGCATTGAAATCGAAGTCGGGCTGGAGAACGCGCCGAGAATTTCGCGGCTTCGGGAGGAGGCTCTGCCTCTCGAGAGCCCGAAGGGACTGAAAAATCCCAAGGTGCAGCGGCTGTTGATTGCCGGCGTGATTGTTCTTCTTGCAGTGGTCGTGGGACTTTTCCTGTACTACCGCAATCGCGAATCGACGGACGACGCGCAGGTGGACGGGCACATTACGCCTATCGCGGCAAAAATTTCCGGCCGCGTGGCGGAAATTCTGGTACAGGACAACCAGCCGGTAAAAGCGGGACAAGTGCTGGTGAAGATCGATCCGCGCGACTACCAGGCGGCGCTGGATCAGGCCAAAGGCGCGTTAGCACTGGCGCAAAGTGAAGCGCGATCGGCTACCGCAGATGTTCCACGCACGCGTGAAAACGTGGCAAGCGGCACATCCAATGCAAGCGCCGGACTGCTGGGAGCGCAAGCGGATTTGGCGAGGGCGCAGGCGGCATACGAGCAGGCGCAAACGTCGGACATGGCATTCGCACAAGCGAATGTGGACAAGAGCCGCGCCAATGCGCAGCTCGCGCAAGCGGATCTGGAACGCTACAAGCCATTAATGGATAAAGGTGAAATTTCCAAGCAGCAGTTCGACGCCGCGAAGGCCAACGCGGATGCGACTGCAAGCGCGCTGAAAGCCGAACAGGAAAAAATCGCTCAGGCGAAGGCCAATGTGGAAATTGCCAAGGCGCAACTGAATGCGGCGAAAGCGCGTGTGGAACAGGCACGAGCCGGCGTTTCCTCAGCGCATGCGGATGTGCAGCAGGTGAGCATGCGGACAGCGGACCTTGGCGCGAAGCAAGCGAAAGTGGAACAAGCGCAGGCGATGGTCGATGCCGCACAACTGAATTTGAGCTACACGGAAATTGTGGCGCCGCTGGATGGCGTCGCCACGCACAAGCAAGTCGAGCTAGGGCAGATCGTACAGCCAGGGCAGGGGTTGCTGGTAGTAGTGCCGTTGCAGGATGTGTGGGTGACCGCCAACTTCAAAGAAACGCAGCTGAAAAAGATGCAACAGGGGCAAGAAGCAGAAGTGAAAGTGGATACGTACGGGAAAACTTTCAAAGGTCATGTGGACTCGATCGCGGGAGCTACGGGGTCGATGCTGAGTTTACTGCCGCCGGAAAACGCCACGGGAAATTACGTGAAAGTGGTGCAGCGCATACCGGTGAAGGTCAGGTTCGACGCGATTCCCGCGGAGAAAGCGGTGCTGCGTCCGGGGATGAATGTGGATGTAACGGTGATCACGAAGTAAGGCACGACGCAATCCGGGCAGCCGGGCAAGCGAAATCTGGCCATCCAGGCGTGCGTACTAAACGTAGTAATAGGAATGCAGCAACGCGATGCGCGAAAGAATTTTATCGAAACTGCGGATGCCGGACGGCTCGATCAACCCCTGGGTGATCGCGGTTACGGTTACGCTCGCGACGTTTATGGAAGTGCTGGATACGTCGATCGCCAACGTGGCGTTGCCGCACATTGCGGGAAATTTGTCGGCGGGCTCGGACGAATCGACCTGGGTGCTGACTTCGTACCTGGTTTCCAACGCGATCGTGCTGCCGCTTTCGGGTTGGTTCTCCAGCTTGATCGGACGCAAGCGTTTTTACATGTCGTGCGTGGCGTTGTTCACGGTGAGTTCGTTTTTATGCGGGCTCGCGCCAAGCCTGGGCGTGCTGGTGCTTTTCCGGATTTTGCAAGGCGCCGGCGGCGGAGGTTTGCAGCCAAGCGAGCAAGCGATCCTGAACGACACGTTTTCGTATGAAAAGCGCGGCATGGCTTTCGCGGTGTACGGACTGGCGGTAGTGGTGGCTCCGACAATTGGTCCGTGGCTCGGTGGATGGATTACGGACAGCTTTTCCTGGCGCTGGATTTTTTACATCAACGTGCCGGTGGGAATTCTTTCGCTGGTACTGACGCATTTTCTGGTCAGCGACCCGCCGCACATGAAGCGCGCGAGCGTGAAGAGCGGATTTCGCATCGATTACATCGGCATCGGGCTTATCAGCCTGGGCCTGGGCAGCATGCAGATTATTTTGGATAAAGGGCAGCGCGAAGATTGGTTTTCCTCGAACTTCATACGGGTATTTTTTGGGTTGATGGTGGTGGGAGTGATCGCGGGGATTCTGTGGGAGCTGCGAGAGAAGGAACCGGTGGTCGATTTGCGGATGTTGAAAGACCGCAATTTTGCGATCTCCACGCTGGCGATGTTTTTTCTGGGTTTCGTTCTGTACTCGAGCACGGTGCTGATTCCGCAGTTGTTGCAGGAAATTCTTGGCTACACGGCGGAACTTGCGGGCAAGGCGCTGTCGCCGGGCGGGGCCGTGATTATGTGCATGATGCCAGTAGTGGGCTTGCTGGTGTCCAGGGTGGACACACGCATCCTTATTACTTTTGGCTGCATCGTATCGGCCTCCGCGCTATTTGTCATGGCTGGTTGGGATCTGGGCCTGGATTACGGGCACGCCGTGCGCGCACGAATGCTGCAGAGTTTTGGCCTGGCGTTCCTGTTTATTCCCATCAACGTGGCAGCGTTCGCGTACGTGCCGCGAGAAAAAACGAACATGGGGACGGGCATTATCAACCTGGCAAGAAATATCGGCGCCAGCGTGGGTATCGCCACGGTAACGACCATGTTGCAGCGACGCCAGCAATTTCACCAGGCGCAACTGATGGGCCGCGTGAACGATTACAGTTCCGCGTACCGCAACATGCTCGGCGGGTTGAAAACAACTTTGGTCACGGCGGGATCGAGTGCCGCGCATGCAACCGCGCAGGCGCAGACCATGATTTACAACACAGTGCAGCGGCAAGCCACAATGCTGGCGTTTCTGGACAATTTCAAAATGCTGGGGATCGTGTTTTTCGCGGTGATCCCGATTTTGCTGCTGATGAGAAAGCCGCGGGTTCCCGCGGGCGGCGTGCCGGTGCACTAAGCCGGAAGATTTCCGTGGATAGAGATTTCAACGTAAATGGGGGCCTAAAATGGCGACACAAACTGCACCACAAATCACTTCACTCGCGGCGACACAAACAGCCGCGCAGTGGGACGAGCAAAAGCTGATCCGCGCGGGGCAACGTGGCGATGCGCAAGCGGTGGAAGCGCTGTTCACTCGTTACCAGCGTCCGCTGTTTCAGACCGCTTTGCGCGTGCTGGGAAATGCCGAAGACGCCGAGGATGCGTTGCAGGACGGCTTGTTGTCGGCGTACCGCAACTTGAAGCGCTTTGAAGGTCGCTCGCAATTTTCCACGTGGCTCACACGCATCGTTATTAATGCCGCGTTGATGCGCAGGCGCAGCGCGAAAGCTCGTCCAGCAATTTCTTTGGACGAAACGCCGCGCGAAGATGAGCTGCCGGCCTCAGAGCGGTTTGCGGATAGCGGACCGAACCCGGAGCAGGTCTTCGTGAGCACGGAACTGCGTGAAATGATCAGCGAGAATCTGGACGAGCTTTCACCGCTGCTGCGCACCGCGTTTGTGTTGCGCGATGTGCAAGGCTACTCGACCGGCGAGGCCGCGAAGAAACTGGGCGTCACGGAAAATACGTTGAAGGCCCGGTTGTGGCGCGCACGGCACCAGCTCGCCGAACGGCTGGGACGGCGCTTGCGGCGTATCAAGGCAGACGTTACCGGAGCAGACGGAGAAAGCTCCGGCATGATGGGCAAAGAAGCTTGCAGCTACTGCTAAAACGCTAGCGTTTTATAAGCCGATTTATATTGGGAAAGGGGACCTGTTCACAATTGGTCCCCTTTTGTTTATATTTTGGCGAATCGTGTGGTTGTAATTCAACCGGTCTTTGCGGCGGCGTAAAGGCCGAGGACGCGAACTTCGGTGGTGGCCGCGCGAACTTCCGCCAAGGCTTTTTCGAGCCGCTCGGTGTGTTTGGATTCCACATCCAGAAAAAACTGATATTCCCAGGGCTTGCCATGAATAGGGCGGCTTTCAATCTTTAGCAGGTTGACCTCGTGTCGCGCAAAGGGTTCCAGCGAAGCCAGCAAAGCTCCCGGACGGTGCGCGAGGCGCATGGCGATGGACATTTTATGAGCGTTGGCAGACTTGAGAGCTTCCGCTTCGCTGGCGGGTAGCAGCAAAACGAAGCGCGTGAAATTTTCGGCGTTGTCCTGAATGGAGCGCGCGAGAATTGCGCCGCGATAATGGTCGGCGGCGCGCTGACCGGCGATGGCGGCAAAAGATTTGTCCTGCCGGGCAAGGACTTCGCGCACACTTCCCGCAGTATCTTCGGCTGGGACGCGCTGCCATGACGGATGCGAAGTGAACAGGCGCTCACATTGCGCCAGCGCCATGGGATGCGAGGCCACCGCGCGAATATCCGCGAGGGAAGCTCCCGGGCAGCCGATGAGGTGGTGTTCAATGGGCAAAATTGTTTCGGCGCTGATGCGCAAGTCGCTTTCCAAGAGCAGATCGAACACGCGAACTACCGAGCCGGCTAAAGAATTTTCCACGGGGACAAGCAGCGCGTCGGCTGAGCCGTCCTGCAAGGCCGCGAAGGCCGCGTCGAAAGTGGTGCGCGGCACGGTGGTGATGGAATCGCCGAGCAGCTGGACGGCTGCCGCTTCACTAAACGCGCCGGGCTCGCCCTGAAATGCCACGCGCGCTTTCTGGAGTACCATGCTCATGCTGCCTCCGGCCATTGCGGCCCGTACGCTATCGCGCCGGACGCTTTGCCGGGCTTAGAGTATCAAGTATGATTTCGCGCAGCGCGCAAAAACGACGATGGCGCTCTGGATGAAGATCTTTTGGGACCCGCGACGGATGGTGCGTGTTTGTATGGATCGATTGAAAGAGAACATTCGGATGGGATGGTAAAGAGCAGCAGCGACTACGAGGGTTGGCGATGAGTTACGTGGAAAGAAATCTCGTGCCGGGCGAGACTTTGCTGTATCAAACCAGGCATCACTGGATTGTGTTGCTTGGGCCGCTGCTCATTGCCATTTTGCTGGGACTGCCGGGCCTGTGGCTATTGTTCGAAGGCGGGGCCAAACGGCCGGAAATCGCGGACGCAGCGGCTCGTACTCCGGGCGGCTTTCAAAGCGTGGTGATTTTCGGAGCCGTGCTGGTGGTCATTGCGCTGGCGAATCTGGCCTGGGGGATGACCAAGCGCAACGCCACGGAAATGGCGGTCACCAACCGCCGCGTGCTGATCAAAACCGGATTGGGCAGCCGGCGAACGCTGGACCTGATGCTATCGCGGGTGGAAAGCATCGCAGTGGAAGAAACCATGTGGGGCCGCACGTTGGGTTACGGAAGCGTGGTGGTGCACGGCACCGGCGGCACGCCGGAATCCTTCGTAAAAATTTCGCAGCCACAGGAATTCCGCCGACAGGTACAACATCAAATCGGCGTGAACGAGATCGGGAGAAGCGATGAAACCAGGAAGACCTGACGCGAGCGAGTACGCGCCATTTTAGAAACGTACGTTGCGCTGGTTCCGGCGGATGACGTGGTATCAGCGTTGGAAGCGCAACGATTAGTTATGCTGCAGGCGTTATCGGTACGCAGCGAGCGCGAAGGAAATTTCCGCTACGGGCCCGATAAATGGAGCGTGAAGGAAGTCGTCGGGCACCTGGCGGACAGCGAGCGGGTGTTTGCGTATCGCGCCATGCGCATCGCGCGCGGGGACCGCACGCCGCTCTCAGGATTTGAACAGGACGATTATGTGCGCAGCGGAGGGTTTGGCGAGCGCCGGCTGGCGGATCTGGCGGAAGAATTTGCCGCGGTGCGCGCCGCCAGCGTGGCGCTGTACCGGTCACTGAGCGAGGCCGCGTGGTCGCGGCGCGGGGTGGCGAACGGTAAAGAAGTAAGCGTGCGGGCGTTGGCTTTCATTACCGCGGGCCACGAGCTGCATCACCGGCAGATACTCGAAGAGCGCTATTACGCGGCGATTCCGCGCGCGTAAAAATCAAGGCAAGCCGACGCCGGTTTCATACGGAGGCTTCTTCCGCCGGCTTGTCGTTTTCCTACAAATTATCCGTGGGCCGCAGAGCTTTTGGCGTGATCTTCGCGCGCCGCTGCGGTATGCGGTAGCAGAATGATTTCTTCACAGGGAATTGAAGCAGAGGCCGCAATGACGAGCGGGCGCTCCACGCGCGGTGGAATGCGGCGCCGGGCATATTTTCTGCGCGATTTTCCGCGCGGGCTGAAGATGAAATAGATCAGCATGGTGGCCAGCGCGATGATAAACGCGCCGGAAATTACCCCGAGGGATTGCGGGCGCAGAGGATCGGAGAAGGCCTCTTGCAGTAAATAGATGCCCGCGCCCAGGAATACCAGCGCCATCATACTGCCCATGCTTCCGAAGGTGCGCGCAATCCCACCGCGAACAATCAATAGATTGCCGGAGCGTTGCCTGGGGTTGCGAGCGGCGAGGTGCGTAGTTTGCTTCTGCATGAGTTAAACCTTTCGAGCACTCTGCAGTTGAAGCTCCGCCTGCGGAGAGCAGGAGGGTGGCTCAGGTTCGCGCATGAAGTCGAGATAACGGAATACTGGCGGGGTGTAATGTTTCTTCATCACGCCTCCGCAGGTGCAATGAACTTGTTCCTGCTGAATTTCCGTAGTTTGCGCTACCAGTAATTCACAGCGGCATGCTGGATTGGTGCAATGCCAACGATCGCCCGATTGCATGAGCATGGATTTCCGACCTTTCTCCGCGAGGGGATTCTGGGGATAGTTACCGTGTGGTTACTATCTACGGATGAGTACTCGCGGCCGAGTGGAATATACCTACCAGTAACTTTTAAAGCAAGTGTAATTACGTGTACTGTGGGTAGTAGGGGAAGAACGTTCACACGAGGTTTATCGTGGCTGGCGGTGCGGTTGCGGGCATCGAAACAGGCTGCTAAAATCGATGATTTGCCGGGACCCCGCCGCGCCGTTCGTGGGCGCGACGGCTTCCTAACAAGGGGTATCCTGTACAGGGCGGACATTCCTAAGCCGGGCATACTACAAGCCATAAATGATTGATTCAGGCGCTATTTAGCGCAGCGATGGCCCGCGGTCGTAAGGACTGCGGAAGGAGAGCGGTGTGGCGAAATATGATGTAGCGATCATCGGCAGCGGTCCGGGCGGGTACGTGGCGGCTATTCGCGCGGGCGAACTGGGGCTGAAAACCGTGGTAGTGGAGAAGGATCCGTACCTCGGAGGCACGTGCCTGCACGTCGGATGTATTCCCACCAAAGTGCTGCTGCATCATGCGGATGTTTACGATCATTTCAAGAACGCCGCCGAACTGGGATTTGAAGTCAGCGGGCTGAAAGTCAATTGGGCCAACGTGCTGGCGCGCAAAGATAAGATCGTCAAGAAGCACTCCAAAGGCATCGAATTTCTGTTTAAAAAGAACAAAGTGGAGTTTGTCCAGGGTTGGGGACGCTACGCAGGGCCCGGGCGCGTCAGCGTGGACAATAACGGCAAAAAGTCGGAGATCGAAGCGGCAAATATTTTGATGGTCAGCGGGTCGGAAGCGCGCAATTTGCCGGGCATTGAGCCGGATCACAAAACTATTTTGACCAATCGCTCGATACTGGAGCTTCCGGCGATACCAAAAACGTTGATCGTGGTGGGGGCGGGAGCGGTCGGTGTGGAATTTGCGTCGATTTATAATTCTTTCGGTACGCAAGTGACGATTCTGGAAGCGTTGCCGCGGGTTGTGCCGGTGGAAGACGAAGAGATTTCCACGGAGCTGGAGAAAACCTACCGCAAGAAAAACATTCAGATTTTTACCAGCAGCAAAGTGGAGTCGGTGAAGAAGGATGCCAAGGGCGTAACTGTGTCGTTCACCGATAAGGACGGAAAGAAGCAGATGCTGCAAGCGGAAAAATTGCTGCTGGCGGTGGGGCGCAAGCCCATGACGGAAAATTGCGGGCTGGAAAAATCCAAGGCCAAGCTGGAGCGCGGATTCGTACACGTGGGCCCGTACATGGAGACGGAAGAAAAAGGGCTGTACGCCATAGGAGACATCGTCGCGGGGATGCCGCAGCTGGCGCATGCCGCGATGATGGAAGGCATCGTGGCGGTGACGCATATCGCCGGAAAACCAACGCATGCGATCGTGAAGACGCGCATTCCGAACGCTACTTACTGCGAACCGCAGATTGGGTCGATCGGCTTGACGGAGACGCAGGCGCGCGACGCCGGACACGCGGTAAAAGTGGGAAAATTTCCATTCGTGGGAAACAGCAAGGCCACGATACTTGGCAATCATGGCGGGTTCATCAAAGTAGTGTCCGATGAAAAATTCGGCGAAGTGCTGGGCATTCACATCATCGGGCCGCTGGCGACGGAAATTTTGTCGGAAGCCGCGGCAGTGCTGCATCTCGAGGGCACCATCGACGATATGATGAACATGATGCATGCGCATCCCACGGTGTGGGAGGGCATGGGCGACGCGTTCGCTTCGGTCCGGGGACTGCAGATCAATGTGTGAGCGGTTGTTGCAGAAGGCGAAATGAAAACTTGCGCCATTGTTGATTTGGGTTTGATTGGCTACGCCGAGGCGTGGGAGCTGCAGAAACGCCTGGTCCTGGCACGCAAGTCTCGCGTGATCGAGGATGTGCTGCTGCTCTGCGAGCATCCGCATGTGATCACGCTGGGCCGCAACGGAAAGCGCGAACATCTGCTGGCCTCGGAATCGGTGCTGCGGCAGAAGGGCGTGGAGTTCCACGCCACGGACCGCGGCGGCGACATTACCTATCACGGCCCCGGGCAATTGGTGGGCTATCCGATTCTGGACCTGGGCGCGATTCGCAAAGATGTGGGCTGGTACGTGCGCATGCTGGAAGAAATGATGATTCGTGCGAGCGTTGATTTCGGAATCTCCGCCGAACGCGTCGCCGGGAAAACCGGCATCTGGGTGCAGAGCGCGAACGGCGCGGAAGAAAAATTGGGGGCGATCGGCGTGCACCTCAGCCGCTGGGTCACTTCTCACGGGTTTGCATACAATGTTTCGACGGACTTGCGCTATTTCGATTTGATCGTTCCGTGCGGGATTGCCGGGCGCAAAGCGACGTCGCTGGAAAAAATTCTGGAGCGCAGGGTGGAGCGTAAAGAAGTTGTGCCGCCACTGGTGCGGGATTTTGGAACGGTGTTCGAACTGGAGATGCGGGAAACGCCGCTTTCTGAATTGGCGGCAAAGTTACGGGCGCAGGATCTGGCCGGCGCAGCAAATCCGGAAACAAGGCCGGCGGTTGCGGCTTCGGTATAGCGGGCATGGAGCGCGGATGAAGAAGGAATTGACGCGGCAGCAACACCTGGATCTGTACTACTACATGCGCCTGAACCGCGGCGTGGAAGACACCATGGTGAAGCTGTTCCGCCAGAACAAAATTGTGGGCGGGTTGTATTCGAGCGAAGGCCAGGAAGCGATTTCCGTGGGCACCGCGTACGCGCTGGAGAAAAAGGATTGGCTGGCGCCGATGATCCGCAATATCGGGGCGCTGCTGGTGAAAGGCGTTCCGCCCCGCGATATTTTCACGCAGCACATGGCAAAATATTCTTCGCCCACGCGCGGCAAGGACGGCACCAGCCACTTTGGCGATTTGGAAAATCTGCACATCGTTTCGCCGATTTCCATGCTGGGCGATTTGATTCCGGTGATGACCGGGGTGGCCATGGCGGGCCGCTACCTCGGACAGAAGATTGTGGCCATGACGTGGATTGGCGATGGCGGCAGCTCCACCGGGGTATTTCACGAGGGCCTGAATTTTGCGGCCTCGCAGAAAGCGCCGTTTGTTTTAATTCTGGAAAATAATCAGTGGGCCTATTCCACTCCGGTGCGGCGGCAGGTGCCGGTGGAGAATCTGGCGGATCGCGCCAAGGCCTACGGCATTGCCAGCTACATCGTGGACGGCAACGACGTGGTGGCGGTGTACACCATTACCAAAGAAGCGGTGGACCGCGCGCGGGCAGGCGAAGGTCCGATCCTGATCGAAGCAAAATCGATGCGTATGCGCGGGCACGCGCAGCATGATCCAGCGGAGTATGTGCCGCGGGAAATGTTCGAATACTGGAAGCAGCGGGATCCCATACTGCTGTATGAGAAGTTTTTGACCGCGGAAAAATTGCTGGATGCCAAGGGCAAAAAAGAAATCGACGACCGCATCGAGACTTTACTGACCAAGGACCGCGACTTCGCGGAAGCTTCGCCGATGCCGCCGCCGGAGTTTGCCGCGGAGGGCGTGTACTGCACCGGGGACGATTGCCACAAGGTGGCGCCCAAGTGGGAAAGATCCAAATCGGAAGTGACGCCACCGGGGTCGAGCATAAAGGCGGTGTGGTCGGTAGACGGATTTGGCGAAGGCAAAGGATCCGGTGGGAAGAATGCGCCGATCCATTTTGGCGATACTACGCCGGCGACCGCGGGACTTGGCGATAACGAAAGCAAGCTTCCACCGAAGACACCCGCAAAAACGGTAGCCAAAAAGGTGGCAAAACCGGCGATGAAGAAAGTTGCCGAGGCCGGGGCGAAAAACAAGAAAGCGACTGTGGCCGCGAGTAAGAATGGATCTGCGTCGCGACAAACGTCTCGTGCAACAGCGCGAGCAACGGCTCGTCCGCAAGGGAAAAGGAGATAGCCATGGCCGATTCCCATTCAAGCGTTGCGGAGAAGCCGAAAGTGAACGGTGCGTTGTCCACTGCGGGGGCAGGCTCTGGAGCAGGATCGGGGCCAATCACTTTTTTGGAAGCCATCAAGCAGGCCATGTTTGAAGAGATGGAGCGCGATCCCGCGGTGGTGCTGCTGGGCGAAGACGTCGGCGTGTATGGCGGCGCGTTCAAGACCAGCGAAGGATTGCTGGAACGCTTTGGCTGGGAACGCGTGATCGATACGCCCATCAGCGAGAGCGCGATTATCGGCGCGGCTTGCGGGATGAGTTATCTGGGGCTGCGGCCAATCGCGGAAATGCAGTTCATCGATTTCATCGCGTGCTGCTTCAACCAGCTGACGAATTTTGTGGCCAAGGGGCATTACCTTTGGAATGCGCCCGCGCCCATCGTGGTGCGGGGTCCTTCGGGCGGCGGGGTGCATGGCGGGCCGTTTCATTCCGCGAATCCGGAAATGTATTTCGTGCATACGCCGGGCTTGAAAGTGATTTATCCCTCAACTCCGTATGACGCCAAGGGATTGTTGAAGGCAGCCATCCGCGACAATAATCCGGTGCTTTTTTTCGAGCACAAATATCTTTACCGCCGCATCAAGGAAGAGCTGCCCGCCGGCGATTACACCGTGCCCATCGGCAAGGCCATCGTGCGGCGGCCGGGCAAACATCTCACCATCATTTCCTACGCGGCGATGATGCATACTTCCCTGGAAGCTGCGGAAGCGCTGTCCAAGGAAGGCATTGAAGCGGAAGTAATCGATTTGCGCACGCTGCTGCCGCTGGATGAAGAAACCATCCTGCAATCGGTGAAGAAAACCAACCGCTGCCTGGTGGTCCATGAAGATACGCGCACCGGGGGAATCGCGGGCGAAATTGCGGCGATCCTTTGCGAAAAAGCGTTTGGCGACCTGGATGGCCCGCTGCTGCGGGTGACCGCGCTGGATACGCCGGTACCGTACGCGCCGCCGCTGGAAGAATATTTTTTGCCCAACGCGAAGAAGGTTTTTGACGCCGCCAAGGAGCTCGCAAGTTATTGACGGAGAGAAGTGTGGGCGATTGGCCGCTTCGCATCAGAATTTGGCTGTTGATCAACCGCGTTCTCAAGATCGTGGGACCAGATTACATTCGCGCGCACAAACATTGTTCGGGGAGAAGCGAAATTGAACGGAGCGAGCGTTGCGGCTGCTTTTATTGCCTGGAAATATTTTCTCCCGGCGAGATCCAGGAGTGGATCGACAACGATGCGACTCCAATGTGTCCTCGTTGTGGAATTGACTCGGTAATTGGATCAGCGTCGGGGTTCGCCCTATCGCGGGATTTTCTGCAACGGATGCATCGTTATTGGTTCGAGCGCAGCTATACAAATTAAGTTCTAGGGCAAATGCAAAACCGCCAAGCGCCGAGTACCGTGAGCTATAATTTGGGATTGCGAAAGAAGAGGAGTGACTCATGGCCGTAGACATCGTAATGCCGCAGATGGGCGAAAGTATTTTCGAAGGCACGATTACCAAGTGGCTCAAGAAACCGGGCGATAAGGTCGAGCGCGATGAGCCGTTGTTTGAAATTTCCACCGACAAAGTGGACGCGGAAATTCCTTCGCCGTCGGCGGGGGTGCTGAAAGAAATCAAGGTGGGGGAAGGAAAAACCGTACCGATTCAGACAGTGGTGGGGGTGATCGACGCGGCTGGCGCAGCTACTGGGGCTCAGCCGGCCGCCGCAGCGCCGACGCCGGCGGCTACATCGGGCTCGTCTTCCGCCAAAGGCAATGCGCAAGCAGCGAAATCGGCCCCGGCTCCCAGCGCTGCGCCACCCGCCGCCGCTAACGCCAATGCTGGAAAGTCCGCCGCACCGGCCGCGGCATCGTCGCGAACCGCAGCGACTTCTTCCGCAACGGGACCGGCAAGCACTCCGGCACCGGTCGCCGGCTCAAAAGATGGTTCGCGGATTCACAGTTCCCCGCTGGTCCGGCGCATGGCCAAGGAACATGGCATCGACCTGAATGGAATTACCGGCACCGGCGCGGGCGGACGAATCAGCAAGCAGGATATTGAAGCGCTGATTGCCGGGGGCGGGCAGCAACTCGCCGGTCAAGGCGAACAGGCCGACGAGAGCGGCGCAACCGAAGAGCAGCTTGAGGACGCGTTCAATGCGACGTCATCGGCGACCGGCGCCGGCGCCCCGGCTAGTTCCACTCCGTCCATGCCGCCGCCGACACGTCCTTCGAGCGGCCAGCCCGCGGGACAACACGGCAGCCAGGTACACGCGGTATTCGAATCGGCGGTGCCGCGCGAAAAACTTTATTTCGGCGACTACGAAGTGCAGCCCATGAGCCTCATGCGACAGCGCATCGGCGAGCACATGGTGGCGTCCAAGCGCGTTTCGCCGCACGTGTACTCGGTGGACGAAATCGATATGACCAAAGTGGCCACGCTGCGCGCCAAGTCCAAGGACGAATTCGAAAAGCGCAACGGCACGAAGCTGACGTTCATGCCCTTTTTCGTGAAGGCCGCGGTGGCGGGTTTGCGCGCGTATCCCACGCTGAACGCCTCGCTAGACGGTACCAATGTGGTGCTGCACAAGGAGATCAATATCGGCATCGCCGTGGCGCTGGACTGGGGCCTGCTGGTTCCGGTAGTGAAAAATGCCGACGAGAAAAACATTCTGGGAATCCAGCGCACCATGAACGACCTGGCGGAGCGCGCGCGGTCCAAGAAACTGAAGCCGGAAGAAGTGCAGGAAAGCACCTTTTCCATCACCAATCCCGGCGTATTTGGCGGATTGTTTGGATTGCCGGTGATCAGCCAGCCGAACGTGGGAATTCTGGGCCTGGGCGCCATTGAAAAACGCCCGGTGGTGATCAACGATTCGATCGCTATCCGCTCGATGTGTTACGTGACGCTATCTTACGATCATCGCGTGGTGGACGGCGCGATCGCGCACCAGTTCCTGCACAAAGTCAAGGAGGCTTTGGAGAACTGGTCGGAGCCGCTGCTGTAAGGACAGCGAAATGGAGTCGGCGTCAGCATATCGCTTCGCACTACGGGTTATCCCACATAACAAGGCATTTTGTTTTAGACTAATCCCAATCCCATTGCCGCTGCATTCTATAGCTTCAATAACCCTGTTCTCTGAGCACTCCAACGAAAAGCCGAACAGAAGTCCGCCCCTTTCGCCACACGGAAGTTATGAAATTTGCGGCGATGCGGACATGGCTATCGACCTTTTTGTTTTGCCCGCAGGTACGGAATTCTTTTTAGCGTCGCCTCCAGACGACCCCTGCCAGTCTGTCTAAAGGAGGTGACGTACGCACCATTTCGGCCAACTGGGGAATCCAGGTTAATTGCGCTTTCAGCCCTTCTCGGGTCGATTCAACCGGCACGCAAATTCTTTTCAGAGTAAACAAATCATCTTTCGCCTTTACACCTCCTAACCGGACAGTAACGGCTGCTTGAAATCCACAGGCTTTTACTGCTTCTACAGCACTAGATGGGCAATGTCCGTAAGGATAGCTGAAGAAGTGGACCTCTTTACCTAAAAGGTCTTCCAATTCTCTTTTGCCAATTTGTAATTCAGCTTCTTGAAGCTGCGGGGCAAGCTCTGACATAGCAGTGTGCGTTCGGCCGTGAAATCCTATTTCGAATCCCAATCGTCGTAGCTCGAGAAGTCCGCTGCGCCTCAAAGTAGAGTTTTGCGCTTCGATCTTGCTTAACGGATTCGACCTTTGTCTTATCCATTGTGTCACGGCAAAGAATGTGGCAGGGTAACCGAATGCGGCCAGCACAGGGACGGCATTCAATAATTGGCTTGCATAGCAGTCATCAAACGTAAGGGCTATGGCCGGCATTCGAAGCGGAATCTGATACCGCATCCAGTTGACAAGATCATCTAAAGCGGTTACTGACAAGCCAAACTCTCGAATACAAGACATATGTATCTGAAAAGACTCGCGATCGGGTATGGAGTGATAGCAAAGGATAGGGATAGCGTTGTGGTAGAAACCCCGCCAGTAGATGTCGTTCATGCATTTCATCATCAATCTGCGCAGACTTTGCTTATTCATCTTGCTAGACGCTGTTCCGATTTTTTAATGTTAGCTACCGCTAGTAGTAGACGCGAGGAGATTGAAACTCTAACATCAAGCACGCAATTGGCTACCTTCTTGCGTCGGGAATTTTTGAATGCAAGCGCAGTTTTGACGAACTCAGATTTAACCGTCTCGCCGGTTTCGCACAGGCTGTCCGGGGGCCTCGTCGCTCCTTCTAGGACTTCTCCCGCGGGCTTCTGGGACTGAAATGAACATAACCCGCCCTCATGTTCAAGCCGCACGACCACTCCGTCCACATCGTGTTGCAGTTTTCCCAAACTTTCAATCAGGTTCATATTACTCGCCAAGCGATTCACTTTCAGCCGCCACACTCGCTAGGGTGTTGAGATGAGTCAAAAACAACAGCAGGCGAGCCGAATCTTACGTGACCGCCCACTGAACTGCGGCATTGACATCTCGGAGGCGGCAAGGCAGATATTTGGAAGCGCTGCCCGTTCGGGAAGGCATTATCAGGTGCGCCCGTTCGGGTGTTCTCTGGCGTTAGAGTAACACCCGAACTTCATTGGCCCTCCACTAGGCGCACAAGCAATTGCAAAATGAAACTACCACATGATTCTGAAGTGGCGCAAATCAATGTTGAATCAAGGACTCCTATTGTTAGCATCACTGCATCATAAAAAAATGATGCGAATTACATCGCCTTCCCAGTCTGGATCTTCACTACTCGCGGAGAACTGAACTGTTATGAGGGAGGGTGATCATGTTTTATCCGGAGCACCGCCCAGCCTTCAAGCGTCTGATCGTTTCTGTTGCCAATTTTCGCAGTTCGATGGCAGCCGCCGACCTCACGCCGTGCTTGAGCGCGTTTCTGCTGACTCGAGCCTTTCCTTCCTCAGTCTTGGGCCCCGTGCTCGTTGCCCAGGGCCTGGTCCGCTGAATTGTGTCCCGTAATATTTTCAGGCCTTTTGGGCTCAGCCGATAAAGCCGACGTGGCAATTGGGGCTCCACTTCCGTTAATCTTAGTTTGTTTGTCAGGAGAACTGGTCGGAGCCGCTGCTGTAAAGACGGAGACCCCGCGGATTTGTGAAGGCTGGTGGATTGGTAGATTTCTAATACTTAGCCAGTTGGCGATACTTACTTTAAAGATTTGTCCTCAAGACGGAATAGTACCCGTCACACTTTCAAATTACTGCAGCATGGGCTTCAGCTTGGCCACCCACACGGCGAAGCTTTCCATGGCCACCGGTTCGATGCCTACTTCCCGCAGTGACGCGGCTATGAAATCGTCGCGCTTGTTGCCGCGCACCAGCGGCACATCGGTCACCGCCGCAAATTCCGTTTTGAGTTTTTCTTTGGCCTGGATGCGCTCGGCGGTGTAGGCCAACTGCTTGAAGTCGCCGGGGGCGCGCGTGACGGAGAGGGTGTGCACAAAACCGCGCGTGCCGTTGCGCCGGTAACTGTAATCGATGCGCATGGGGTCGCCGGGCAAAGTCCAATGCTCCGCGCGCACGGATTTTTCAATGCGCTCCCAGAGGTGCGCCTGGCGAAAAACCTGCGAGCAATAGGAACGCACGCGCGCGCGGCTGCCGGGTAAACCGACGCGGCCGGGAAGGTATTGCAGGGCCACGTGATCGGCATACAAGCGTTCCAGCTCGGCGTCCAGATCGCCGGCCAGCACGCCTTTTTGCGGGGCCAGTTGTAGGGCGTTGGATAGCGTGTCGTCCCATTTGGCGAGCAGCCGCTGCCAGTCGCCGCCGTTTTCCAGAGGCGCGCCGTCAGACGACGCATGGCTTGAAGATTTAGCGGTTTGAAAACGGTCTTCCAGATCGTCGCGCAGCGCGCGCAACAAAGTTTCGTCCGCTTGCGGATGCAGGCGGCGGACGCGGCGGTATTCTTCTTCCTCTTCAATCATGCGCAGACGGCGTTCTCCGGTTTTGGGATTGAAAAGCAAAATGCCGATGTTGACGAACTCATCGCGCACCAGGTTGGGGGTGTAGCGCAGCACGCGGTACGCGCAGGACTTTTCGTCGGGTGCGGTGGGTAACGGTAAATTTTCTGCAGCGGTTTCAGCCATGGTTCACACCCAGTTTGGAAATGGTTGCCGGTTGGAACGTTTGGCGTCCACCAGCAGCTCCGGCACGCGCGTGCGGCGGCGATAAATCTGTTCCAGCAAACGCAGCAGGCTGTCGTAATCGTCTTCGTACCACTCCGACGGAATGTCCCGGCTGATGTCGTCCAACACGCGTTCGGTAATGCGTTTTTCGAGGCGCTCCAGCCAGGGACCGAAGGATTCCACGCCGGTAATGCCTCGATACACGCGGTTGCGGGCGTACAATCCGCGCAGGGGGCGCGTCGGGAAAGGTCCACTCCCCGGCGTTGAAGCAGAATCCCTGATCGATCATAAAGGTACGGTACGCGGACTCCGCGCGATTCGTGGAGATGTCTGCCGTCATGGACGAGCCGCTCGCTACCGCCATCGCGGGTGCCCGGCCGGACGTTTGCAGAACTGCACTCACGAACAAAGTTTGCCGCCCGTTGGTGTTGCAGGTCCACTTATCGAAAACCAGCATGCCGGCGAAATCGTGCAGGTTTTCGACCTGAGGCAATTGCTGGTCCGGCAGAAAATCATGCAGCGTCAAGCGCCGGGGATCGCCCGGATAACGCGAGCCGAATTGCGGCCCGGACTGGCACGGGATCCTCTGCCGCGGGTGTTCCATGGCAAGATCGGGCGTCAAACGAACGAGTTCCTCGGGCACATCGATAATGGCCACCGGCGCGGTGGGAAGGCCGAGGCGGGCGGCTAAACGGGTACCAAGCATTTCATTGACCAGTATGCGGCGATGTTGAGGATTATTTTGGAACTTCACCACGTAGTAATGGCCGTCCGCGCAGCGCATCAAATGCGACTGCGCCCCGCCACGCATTCGCCGTATCTGTTCGAGCGCCCTGGGCATGCGGGGTAATGCTAACGGTACTTACACAAAGAGGCAAGGCGCATTGCGGAGTTTGCAGGCAAATTTGCGGCGAATTCCCGATTGAAGACGGACGCGGTGCCAATGTGGTGTGGATCCTTGAAGAGGCGGTGAACGAAAAAAGGCCGGCAGCTGCGCGGAATGGACCAAAAAGGACCTGGGCGGGTTCGCAAACAAAAAGGCCCGAAAGAGTCTCGGGCCTTTCGCGGAACGTGCCGATGTTTACAACATCGCGGTGAATAAATAGAGCGGGGGTTATCTCTTCTTTTTCTTGCCGCCGCGCAAAGCTTTTTTCCTGGCAGGCTTCTTGGCTTTTTTCTTCGCGGCTTTCTTGCCGCTGGATTTTTTCGCGGAGCGCTTGGCTTTTGCGGCTGATTTCTTCTTCGCAGGGGCCGACGCCGCTTTTTTGGCGGGAGCTTTTTTGGCCGCCCGTCCGCTGCTGGCGGTCCCGCCGCTTAGGGCCGTGCTCCTCGATCCGCGCTTGAGCGCGGGGGCTTCCTCTTCCGAGTCCTCGTCGCCGGCGCTTACATCGATCTCGGTCTCTACGACTTCATCCACGTCACCAGCCTCTTCTTCCTCCAGCGGCGCCAGCTCGTTGTCTTCTTCGAAATTATCCTTGTCGAAATCCATCCCATCCTCCCAAAAACGAATACCTGCGTGAACCCGTCCAATCCTTTGGCGGCGGGACCGGAAGAGCTGTTTTTTGCTTCAGCCGTTGTTATCGTACTCGCGCAACGTTGTCAAGCATTCTGCGTTTTTGATAGTGGCAACACCCATTTTTTCAATCGAGAGGGCCAGCAGGCAGTTGTACAGGGCGAAGGCGAGATTTTAACGAGAGTATTGCCAGAACGCGGGGGCTAATTCCGGGTTTGCGAAGGCCGACGATTTTGCGCCATGGCCGCGGGGCGCGCGACGTTTTTCCTGGACTTGGACCGGGACCGGGTGTGCGATGCGGTTCTTTCGGTTCGCTCCGTAGTGCTGTCCAGGGTGTAAATCCGCAGCACCATTCCACGGCCGACCTTGTTGGCCTTCAAATGATTCCACTTGCGGACATCTTCGGTTGCCACGCTGAAGCGGTCGGCAATCCCGCCCAGGGTGTCGCCCTTGCGCACACGGTAACTGACCATGCGGCGCTTGTTCTCAGTGGCCGGCTGGATGGCGGGAATGATCAGTTTTTCGCCGGTATTGAGCGCGGTGACATGCTCCAGGTTGTTGGCGTCGGCGATGGCTTTCGGAGTGACACGATATTTTTTGGCGATGGAGGTAAGCGTTTCGCCGGTAGCCACGCGATGACGCCGCCAGCTCACCCATTTGTCGGACGGAATATCGGCAATCTCCGCGGAGAACCTTTGCGCGGAGCCCGGCGGCAGGTGCAGCTCAAAGGCCGGATCGTCCGGCGTGGCCAGGCGCAGCAGCGAGGGATTCAAGGCGCGCAGTGATTCCACATCCACGTCGATGGTTTCGGCGACAAGGCGTAAATCGATGGCCCGCCCGGGCTTGACGATGTCGCTGGGAACCGGCGGCTCCGGCTCGGCCTGGATGCCGTAATGCGGCGCGTCTTTGGCAATCAGGGTAAGGGCCAGAATAATGGGCACGTAGTTTTTAGTTTCGCGCGGCAACACGTTGCGCCGATACAATTCCCAGAAGTCCGCATACCCGGTGCGCTCAATGGCCTTCTGCACATTTCCCGGGCCGCAGTTGTACGCCGCCATGGCCAGATACCAGTCGCCAAACATTTTGTATAAATCGCGCAGATGCTGCGCCGCGGCATGCGTGGCTTTTTCCGGGTCCTGCCGCTCGTCGAGCCACCAGGTGTGGCGCAGGCCGTACTCCTGCCCACGATAGGCCACGAATTGCCACATGCCCCGCGCGCCGGCGCGCGAAAGAGCGGTGGGCTGAAATGCGCTTTCCGCCTGCGCCAGGTAGATCAGGTCCTGCGGCACGCCTTCCTCGGTGAGCACGCGCGCAATCATTCCGCGATAGCGACCGGCGCGGCGCAAGCCGGTTTCCACGATGGCGCGGCCACGGGGCGTCTGGAAGAAATTCAGGAATGAGAGCACCTCGTCATTTACAGTCAAGGGCAAATCGTGCGAAATATTTTTGGCGGCCTCTTCGGCGCGGGCCTTCAGACGCGGGTCTACGGGAAAGGTCATCTCCGCAACTTCATCGATCGGCGCGGGTACCGCCGGGGCTTCATTGAAGCCATCGCCGGCGCGGAACGCCTGCAGCTCGTAGGTATAAACCGTATCCACCACGCGGTGAAACAGCTCGCTTAACTTGGCGTCGGAGTTGGGGTCGTAGCCGCTTTGCAGCATCCAGTCGACGGCGTCGTCGAAATCCTTGCGCGCGGCTTCCAGATGCCCGGCCTTGTAGTTCTGTTCGCCGGAGGCGAATTTTTCTTCGACGCGCTGAATCAGGTATTGCCGGGGATCGGTGAACGGCGGTAACAGAGAGACCATTTTGCGTCGCGCGGGATTATCCAGGGGCAACGCTGGGAGGTCGAACGCAGTGGCTGATGACGCTTTACTGGCTGGGGATTCGGAGGCTTGTGCGGATTTGCCTGCCGTGGCGCACCAGCAGGCCAGCACGGCAAACACGAATAGCATAGTTCTGGGAGAGAGCCGCGGCGCCATGGTTCCATGGTAAGGACCCGGCAATGCCACGGTCAACGCTTTCCGACTGGACGGGGTTGACGATATGACTACAATCGAGGGCCGACCACTTGAGATTTCGAGTTCTTGACAGAGAGCTGACGTGTGCCGCACGGATATGGTTGGCGCGTGGGAGTTTGCTGCTGCACCCTGCCGCCAGTCCGCTTGGCCTCATGCCGTCTGCGGAGAAATGCGACGTAATTTATCAAGCGCCGACCCAAGGTTAAATCTCGGATCGACTCGAACGGACCCGGCCTAGCGCGCTTAAAAGGTCCCAAAAAAGCACTTGGCACTGCACCCACTACGTGGTACTATTTATTCGCGTTTGTTGCTCTTGTATCGCCTTTGGAACGTGAAGAAAGCGGTCGCAAGGTCACACTTGCGGCCTTTTTTTGTATACGGCCGAAGACGGCCGAAGTCCTGCGAAGGGCTCGGAAAAGACATCAGATAGCTCAATTTAGTAATGCTCAGCCGTAACCCGGTTGACAGAAAAGAGTAAAGCAGTGAGTAAAGAACAAGGAACAGTGAAGTGGTTTAACGCCAGCAAGGGCTTCGGTTTCATCCAGCGCCAGAGCGGTGAGGATGTATTCGTACATTTCTCCGCGATTGTGGCTGATGGCTATAAGTCTTTGAATGATGGCCAAGCGGTTGAATTCGAAGTAACCAAGGGACCAAAGGGCCTGCAGGCCTCGAACGTCCAGCCCCTCTAACCACTTCGCAAAATCACAATTACGGGCGGCGCGCTTCGGCGAGCCGCCCGTTTTTTTATGCTGTGGAGAAAGCTGCGTGGTACCCAACGTTCAGCTTCCTTGCCTCTGACCGTCCCAGCTACTCCTTATCCATACATTGGCCCAGGGCTAAACCATTGCCGCCCTTTTCCGTCCCCATGGGCCTCGCGATTACAGGCCATTACCATTTCCGAACCTTTGCCCGTCTGGCCTATTGCTCTATGCAATTCCACACGCAAGCATGGGTAGATAGAGTTTGATACGTGCATGGACAGACTTGGGAAACCAATGCCGAAACTTAATCGCGCGGAGTTGGACCAACTGGAACGGCGTGAGCTGCAACTCACGATTCTCGCCGGTGTGTTTGTGTTCGTGCTGGCCGCCGGACTCGCCAGCTTCATGTACCCGCTGGTGTTTGTGCATCCCGAAGGCAACAAGTGGACCCTGCGGGTGGCCTTTTTTGGCTTCTGCGCGTTGACGCTGCTTTTCCTGGGATACCTGGTGGATCGCCAGAAAATGGTTCGACAATTGAAGGGGCATCTGCTTGCGGAACTGGAGCGCAACATAGAGCTGCGCCTGCAAGCCAGCGTGGACATGTTGCACTCCATGCCGGACATCAATCATTTCTGGGACCGCCTGACCATGGAATTTCGACGGGCCATGACCATGCAAAAAACGCTGTCGCTATTGCTGGTGAAAGCCAAGGCGGCGCAAGGCGCGTCGTCCGCCGGCGTCCAGGAAAATTCCTGGGGCGACGCGGCCAAGGGCATGTCGCGCAAGCTGCGGCCGACGGACTCCATTTATCGGTTGTCGGACGATCTGTTCGGACTGGTGCTGCCGGAAACAGACCCGGCCAATGCCAATCGCGTGGCGCTGCGCTTACAGGAAGAACTGCAAGCCGTTAGTGCAAAGCACGGCGGGTCATTTGAAATCACCTGCTACGCGTATCCGGAGCAGATGCAAAGCGCGCACGAATTCGAAGATATCGTGCGCTCGCTGCTGCCGGAGCAAATCGGTTGGGAAGTCCCCGTGCCGATGGCGGCGGAATAATTTTCCGCAAATTCTTATCCTGAAAATTTATGCGGGTGAGAAGTTATCGCAGCGCCTGCTGCAGGTCCGCGATTAAATCTTCCGAATCTTCCACGCCGATGGAGACGCGAATGGTACCGCCGCTTACTCCGGCGCGGCGCAATTCTTCTTTACTCATGTTGTAATGCGAACTGTAGAGCGGCAGGGCTACCAGCGATTCCACACCACCGAGACTTACCGCCAGCAGAAAAAGCTGGACACGATCGCCAAACCGCCGCGCGGCGGTAAGCCCGCCTTTCAAATCGAACGCCAGCATGGAACCAAAATCGCGCATCTGCTTTTTTGCCAGCTTATGATCCGCGTGCGATTTCAAACCAGGATAATGCACGCTTGCCACTTTAGGATGCTTTTCGAGAAATTTGGCGACGGCCATGGCGTTTTCGCACTGGCGCGCTACGCGCAAACCGAGCGTCTTCATTCCACGGATCAACAGAAAGGCGGCTCCCGGATCCATGGAGCCGCCCAGGGAAATCACCATGTGTTGCACGCGCTTCATCCATTCCGCGCTGCCCGCCACGGCTCCGGCAATGATGTCGGAGTGCCCGGCGAGCGCTTTCGTGGCGCTATGCACCACCATGTCATACCCCATGGCGATGGGATTCTGGAGGACCGGCGTGGCGAAGGTATTGTCGATGATGGATGTGAGCCGATGCTTTTTTGCGAAGGCCACCGCCTTCTGCAGATCGACCAGGCGCAGCATGGGATTGGTGGGCGTCTCGACATATAAAACTTTGGTCTTCGCGGATAATTTTTCTTCCAAACCCGCAAGATCGGTTTCGACGTGGTTGACTTTGATGCCCATGTTCGGGAACAGGTCGCGCATCAGGCGGTAGCTGCCGCCATAAAGCTGCGCGGTAGAGATCAACTCGTCTCCCGCTTTGAGGGCGGCGAGCAGTGCGCTGGAAATCGCGGCCATACCGGAAGCGGTGACCACGGCGGCTTCCGCGCCTTCCAGCGCGGCAATTTTTTCCTGCGCTACGGTGAGCGTGGGATTGCCGTAACGCGTGTAAATGTACGCGCTACTTTTCCCCTCGGCCCACAACTTCATTTCCTTGGTGGAAGAAAACGTGAACGTCGAGGTGCGACAAATTTCCGTGCCCACTGGCCGCGCAACTCCGTGGCGCGCGGGCTCGCCGGCGTGAACGGAGCGTGTCTGAGGTCCCCACTTGTTCGTGCTGGTATTTTTCATGGTACCTGGATTGTTGTGCCTGGCCGCAATCCGGGCAAGCGCCATTTTGGCGTTGCGCGAGCGCAGCTTTACGGTAATTTGCGGTTTGCGCAAACATCGCCCGCCCGCAAAACCGCCGGGCTAGGCTTCTGCGTCGGCGTGCTGGTCGCCGTGGGGTTTGTGGCTGGCGATTACTTTTTCGGCCAGCTCGTTGGGGACGTAGTCGTAATGTGAAAATTCCATCGAATAGGTGGCGCGTCCCTGCGTTTTGGAGATGAGGTCGTTGGCGTACGTAAGCATTTCGGCGAAGGGCACCTGCGCCTTGATCACCACGTTGTGCGACCGGACCTCGCTTCCCGCGATGCGCCCACGCCGCGCGCTGAGGTCGCCCATCAAATCGCCAGAGTATTGGTCCGGCGCATAAACTTCCACGTGCATGATGGGCTCGAGCAGAGCGGGCTTGGCGGCCTTCATGGCTTCCTTGAAGGCCAGCGAGCCGGCGATCTTGAAGGCCATGTCCGAAGAATCCACGTCGTGATATTTCCCGTCGTAGAGGCTCACTTTAAAGTCCACAACGGGAAATCCCGCGAGGTAACCGCGCGCGGCTGCGTCGCGGATGCCTTTTTCCACCGAAGGAATCCAGTTCTTAGGAATCGAGCCTCCAAAAATATCGTCGACGAACTCGATGCCTTTGCCGCGCTCGGTGGGTTCCATCTTGATGCGGCACACGCCGAACTGGCCGTGCCCGCCGGATTGCTTTTTGTGTTTGCCTTCGGCATCGGCGCGCCCGCGAATAGTTTCGCGATAGGCGACTTTGGGCGGCTTCAGCGTGAGGTCCACGTGATAGCGCTTGTGCAGTTTGGCGACGACCACCTCGATGTGTTGCTGGCCGGAGCCGGAAAGCAGGAACTCCTTGGTTTGCGGGTCGCGAGAGAAATGCAGCGCGGCGTCTTCCTCCAGAATTTTGTGAATGGAGACGCCGATTTTGTCTTCATCTGCGCGCGTTTTCGGTTCTATAGCGAAGGTGATGGAAGGCTCGGGAATCGGCGCGCGCTTGTAAAAGATCGGCGTCGTTTTATCGCCAAGCGTTTCGCCGGTGGTGGTTTCTTTTAGTTTGGCGATGGCGCCGATATCTCCGGCGTGCAGCTCCGCGACTTCCGTGACCTGCTTGCCCTGCGCCACCTGGATGTGCTGAAAACGTTCCGGCAGGCTGCGATTGTAATTCATGAGGGTGGCGTCATTTTTCAGCACGCCGCTCATCACTTTGAAGTAGTTGATGCGCCCGGCGAAGGGATCGGCCAGCGTTTTGAACACGAAGAGCGAAAGCGGCTGCGCATCTTCGAATTTGCGCACGATGGGTTCGCCTTTGGTGCCCGGCTCTTTGTAGGCATTCACGGAATGCTCGTCGGGGTGCGGGAAAACGTCGGCGATGAAGTTCAACAAGCTGACGCTGCCGATATTGTGCAGCGCCGCGGTCATCAGCACGGGGATCAGTTTTTCGCCGACGATGGCGCGGCGCAACCCGGCGATAAGATCCGGCAGAGGCAGCGTGCCTTCCTTAAAAAATTCCTCCATCAGCGCGTCGTCGCCTTCGGCAACCATTTCCACCAATTTCTCGTGCGCTTCCCTGGCATCGTCCGCAAGGGCGGCGGGAATTTCCTCGATGGTAGCTTTGCCATCGCTGTCGGGCTGGTAGAAATGCGCTTTCATGGCTACCAGGTCGATCACGCCACGGAACGCTCGTTCGTGGCCGATGGGCAATTGCAGCGGCACGATGTTGCGGCCAAACACCTGTTCCAGCGATTCCATGGAGCGTTCGAAGCTGGCGAGATCGCGGTCCATTCCGGTCAGCACAAAGGCGCGCGGAATGTCGTACTCCACGCAGTAATCCCAGACTTTTTCAGTGGTCACCTGCGTGCCGACGTGCGCGTCCACGGTGATCAATGCGGCATCGGCGGCAATCAGCGAAGCTTTCGATTCGGTGATGAACGTGGATAATCCCGGTAAATCGAGGAAGTTTATTTTGACTTTGTTGAGGCTACCGCCGTTGCCGTGGCCGGAGTGTTCCGGTGTGGTGGGCCACTCCGCATAGGCCAGCGCCGTTTGAATGGAAAGCTTGCGCGCGATTTCTTCTTCGTCCCAGTCGGTGGTGGTGCTGCCTTCCGCAACTTTTCCCCAGCGCGGAGTGCTGCCCGCGGTGAAGAGCAACGACGACACCAGTTGCGTCTTACCGGTGGCGCCGTGGCCGACAATGCCAACGTTGCGAATGTCCTTGGTGAGATAGCTCTTCATGTAGACCTCCAGTGGGCGAGGTCCGTTAGAGATCGTGGCGCGGGCCTGCGCCTGGGCGTGGGCGATACCTGGGGAGCGCGAAGAGTTTCTTGGCGCGCCTGCATGGTTTCAGCGGCCATGCGGGGGCGAAAAAGAAACGAACGGACGAACGCTCTTCAGTTGATTGACCACCTAGCGATCAATCGGGCGGATGCTAGCACACTGGATTGCGCGGCGGCAATCGGTTGGAGGGGGTGGAATTGGAAAGGCTCATCGTATTTGTTGTGCATGAGTCCGAAGCGGGTGAGGGAGTTGACGGCCCGGCTGGGGGGAGAGCCGGGCCGCGCTGGGCAGATAGAATTCGCCCATGGCTGCCGCCCGTTATTTCGACCTGGTACGTGAGATGCGCGACGCGTGACGCGTATAACCATCGCTTGCGGTTAGTGCAGTATGCTCGGCAACACGGCATCAAGCCCACCGCCCGAGCCTTCGCCACTACCGCGCCCACCGTGCGCAAATGGTTGAGCCGCTATAAGCAGCACGGACCGTCCGGGCTGCGCGAACTTAGCCGAGCGCAACATCATTGTCCGCATAAAACTTCTAGCGCCATCGAAGAGCAAGTTCTCGCGCTACGTAAGAAGCTGCCGACCTTCGGCGCGGCGCGCCTCAAACGCGAGTTCGATCTCCTACCCTCCCACATGGCCATTCACCGCATTTGGCGAGAACACGGCCTGATTCGTAAACGCCGCAAAAAATATCAGCGCAAACAAGATCTGGCGGCGGTCAAAGCGACCTGGAGGCTGTTCCAGCAAATTTCCGCCGATACCAAAGATCTCTGCGATATTCCGCAGTTTTGGCCCCAGGCGCAGCAGGAGTGTTAAGAAGCTTGTCACCATCTTGAAGAGTTGGCAGAAGAGGAAGCGCTATTTCCGCCACGCTAAATCGGACTCATCACCGCTTTCACGGTTACTGTGCTGTCTTTGAGTATGTTGATCGAGCGATTCCAATCGGAATGCCGCGTGGATTTCACGGCCAGATGGTGGGGGCCCTCGGGAATATGAAGCGTTGCCGGAGTAGTGCCTACAAATTGGTCATCCAGAAAAATCTCCGCGCCGTCTGGCTCGGAAGTGATGAGCGCCACTCCAAAGCCTGCTGAAGATCGCTCGGTTTGCTTGCCAGATGCCGCGCTCATCAGCGACGTGCCGCTTGGCAGCGGGACATCGGAGGACGCGGTCGCGTTTTCACCTGTCGAGCGAGCAGCCGGGTAAAAACGATGCAGCACTTCGAGCAAATCAGTGGCGCTGAGCGCAAAACCGATGCCGGTGACATTTTTCTTGATCAGTTTTTGAGAATTAATGCCAATCACTTCGCCGCGTGAATTCAGCAGCGGCCCCCCACTGTTGCCGGGATTAATCGGCGCGTCCGTCTGAATCCAGGTGCCGGGACCGGCAGCATCGAAGCGTCCGACGGCGCTGACGATTCCTTTGGTGACGCTGAAGAGCATGGCATCGCCGGGATTTCCAATGGCCAGGACGCTTTCCCCTTGCTGGACGGTCGCGGCTTCGGCAAGCACGAGATGCGGAAACTTCGTGCCGGCGATTTTTGCCAGCGCGATATCGAGGTCCGGATCGATATAAATAATTGCGGCTTCTAGCTGCGTCCCATCGGGAAGGGTGGCCAGCAAAGATTCTTCGCCGCGCGCGAGGTGGGCGTTGGTGGCGATCACGCCGGTTTCCGTGACGAAAAATCCCGTACCGCTTTTGCTGAGACCTTTCAGATAGAGAACGGCAGGTTTTGTGCGGCGCACCAATTCTTCGAGTGATAGGTCCGGTTGCGAATCCAAATCCGGGCGCGAAACCGATTCCACGGCACCACCCGTGAAAGTTTGCGACGAAGTTTTCAGGTCGACGTGAAAGTGATCGGTTTTCAGCAGCCAGTAGTCACCGTGGTTGTGTCCCTTGATGGAAATCCAATTCATGGGGCCGTCGGTAAGCTGAATCTCCTTGGCTGCGAAACCATCCAGGGTGATGCGCGCGATCATGGGGTGCTCCAAGCGCGATCCGATGGTAGTTTTCGTTTTGTGCAGGTAGCCACCGGGAATGTTTTTTTCGTAGGGCGTGCGTCCGACAAAAACTCCGTTGATCTGCACGGACGCGCCGGACGGTGTGCTTGTGATGTGCAATTTATCGGCATACGCGGAAAGAGGACTAAGGACGCGAGCGATTACGGCGACAAGCAAAAGCCGCGAGCAATACGTTAAGCGTGGTGGAGGGGGAGACACAAAGCGCCTTAGTACCTCCCTAAATATTATAACTAGTTAGTACATTATTCCTAATGAATTTGGTTGGGACTGCCGAGCGACTTATTCCTTAGGCGGGACTCCTGGCAGTGGTTGGTAGCCGGCGCAAACAAGAACTGGAACGCTCGGATACCTGCGGAAGCGTGGGTCTGTCTTGGAGAGTTCACAAAGAATAAAAGTCGATCCGCGGTCGGAAGAGATACGGCGGGCATGCACGCAGCTTGCGCACAGTCCGGCAACGCGATCGCGCATTTCTCGCGGGCTCGTTTGTGGCGGTTCGTTCATGAATAAAGAATAGCGCAGGCGACTTTGCGCGGCACAGCGACTGGCGACCCTGACTTGATAGTGCGTCTACAGCTTCAAAGCAAAGTCAGGAAAGCTGGCGGTACATTGCTAGAATGTAGCCACAACTTGCGATGAGATACCTTTTCAGGCAGGAAATTTTGTGCGGGATCCTGGCACTTGTGTTTTTATTTCTTTCCGTGGATCGCGCGGCGGCGCAGCAAAGCAGCCAACCAGAAAACAAAACTGAATCCCAAAGCGACGGCTCGACGCAAAAGGGCGAGAAGGGCCAGAATAGCGATGAAATTACGGCGGTGCCCAACCGCCCTACATTTGCTACTACTGCCGAGTCCGTACAACGCGGCGTGCTGGAGATCGAGTACGGCCTGGAAGCCGCCGAGGGACACCAGAATATCAACGGACTTATAAAATTTGGGGTATTCAAGAATTTGGAGCTGCGATTCGCAAACAACCCGTTGGTGCGCGATACCGGAATTACAGGCGCAGGAGATTCCGGAGCGGGATTCAAGTATCGCGTCATTTCTCAAACGAAAGCGCTGCCGACGATTTCAATTTTGTATACGGCTTCGCTGCCGACGAGCACGATCAGCACGGGGATTGGAGTTACCGGTCACGGCGTAGATTTGCTGTTGAGCAAAGATTTCGGCAAGCATCACTTTGATTTCAACGAAGGGGTACGTTTGCTTGGCCGCCCCGGGCCGGGACCCGGCGGATATGACCGCAACTATTTCACGACCTTTGATTATGGGCATCCGTTAGCGGGCAAGTGGGGGTACGCGGTGGAAGTCGCCGGATTCAGCCGCGCGAATGCGAGCACGCCCGCGACGATGGTGGTGCTGCTTACCGCGACGTACAACATGTCATCGCGGCTGGTGCTCGATGCCGGGGAATACACGGCGGTTTATGGCAACTTGCCGCGTGTAACCTTCTTCCTCGGAGCGACCTATTCGATCGCGGATTTGTATCGTCATAGTCCAGCAACGCACGCGGCGAAAAGATAGCGTCGCGGAGAGAAAGTGAAGAGCGCGTAAGAACGGAGTCGGGACCGCCGTGCCGGACAAATGGCAGATGCAAAACGGGTGGTTGCTACCGATCTAGTTCCGCGGCGAAGGTGGTGCGCCGGATGATGGCGGCGGAGCGGACTCGGCGGGTTCTGTGGGTGAAGGCGCAGGTGCAGCGGGCTTGGCAAAGTGCGCTTCGTCGATTTGCGGATCGACCTCGATTTTATCGGCGATAATTTTTTGCGATTGCTCCGTGCCTGGCGCATCGGAATCAATTTCAAACGCGTAACGCACCCCGCTGACCTCGCGATAATCGCGGAAGACCGATTCCCACGGAATCTCTTTCTCGCTCACTTTGCGGGTGCCTTCCCACCTGAGCAGCAGAAATGACTCCGCGTCGAACAGGTAGCTGCGGGCCTCGCCATTCTTACTCGTCAGCTTCAACCGGTAAGCTGGTTTGCCCTCGATCTCTTCCTTGCCCACGAATTCGACGCGATTGCCTTTCACCTGATAGTCAACCAGCGGTCCGTCGAAATCGGATTCGTCGGCGATGTTGCGGATGTCTTCGGCGGACATGGGCTGCACGTCCTTGTGGTCGGCAAAAGGATTAATGATCCAGCCGGATTTGCCATCAAAGCTGCGAATCAGCGTTTGCCCCTGCACGGTTACTTCGATATGCATTTTGCCGGGGCGTTTCAGCTCGACCAGAAAAGGGCCTTCCGCGCCGCCGCCAAAGTTGATGGTTCCGGAAATCCGTTGCGATTGCACCGACTTGATCCTGGCTACGCCGCCGCGTGCCGCCAAAACCTTGGCGACAATTTCGTCCGCATTCTGCGCGGCCGCAGCCAGCGGTAGCAGTAACAAATAGATAAAAATGAATGTTTTGATTTTCATGGGTGCTCTTGACCGTGCCGACATCCCAATTCAATGTTAAGAGGGCACGTCGCGAAGGTCAATTTGAGCAGAACGAATTCGCAGTTCCCGGTAGCCGGTTCGCTCACGGAGGATTGCGGCGTACCTGCGGATTTGAGGGCATTCCAGTTTGGTTGCCGGGTCTCCTGGGCTGGTATGGAAGCGCGCAACCTACGTGGAGTCATAGGCGGATTAATGGAGGTCAAACGGCGGTGACGAGGGTTCCGTCGCCCTGTACGTAGCCATACGCCATGCGCGGCGTATTGAAAGCCCAGCCGGGAATGCCATTGTGGTCGAGAAGTATCAGGCCGCCGGTGGCGTGCGTGCGGAGGGCAAGAAGTTCTACCGCTTCGCGAGCCGCGACCATTGCCACATTCGATTCGCCCGCGTGCACAGCGGACGCAGACGGCGCAGCGGAACGTGGGGCTGCTTGAGAGTCGCGTAGAAACTCAGTGGCCGATTTAGCCATGACAATCTTCATGATGGCTTCACCGTAGCCGGTGCACGAGACTGCTCCGGCCTGGGAGTCCGCGTAGCAGCCGCAGCCAATCAACGGCGAATCTCCGACGCGGCCGGGAAGTTTGCAGCAAGTCCCTCCCGTCGAGGTCGCGGCGAAAAGACGGCCGTCACGGTCCATGGCTACCGCGCCAACAGTGCCCTGTTCGTGGCCGCGATGAAAACTCGCCGCGTGCTTATCCATTTTGCATTTCATCCAGGCGCTGCGCTCGGCTTCGGTCATCAATTCTTCGGGCGCGCACAGTTTGATTCCCTGCTCGTGAGCGAAACGCTCCGCGCCTTCGGCGACGAGCATCATGTGCGGGCAATTTTCGAGAATTTTCCGCGCGAGGCGCACCGGATTGCGGATGTGCTGCACGGTGGCGACGGATCCGGCGCGCAATGTCGATCCGTCCATAACGATGGCGTCGCATTCCACGCGACCGTCAAGGTTGAGGTGCGATCCGTAGCCCGCGTCGAAAACCGGATCATCTTCGAGGATCACTACGGCGGCTTCAATAGCGTCGAGCGCTGAGCCGCCCGCTTGCAGGATGCGCCAGCCGGCATTCAGCGCGCGTTCGCAGCCTGATTTGCAAGCAGGCACGGCTTCGTCAGGAATATCCCAAGCGCCGCCATGAACAATTAGAGATGGTTTCATTCGTAAGAATGAGGATGGCAAAGCGAGGAAGGTTTGTCACGCGCAGGGGTAGGGGACGGTGCTGAATCGACAGTCCAATACGGTAGGCGCATCATGCCGATGGGAAATTCTGAGCGGTTACGCGTCCTCGTGAATCGTCACCAGACGCACCACTTCAAATTCTTTTTTGCCGGCTGGGGTGGCAACTTCGATCTCATCGCCGACTTTACGGTTGAGCAGGGCTTTTCCGATCGGCGAGGTGGTGGAAATCAAGCCTTTTTCGGCGTCGGCTTCTTCGGTGCTCACTAATTTATATTCGATTTTTACGTCGCGCTGCGTGTCCAAGACCGTAAGGCGCGAACCGTAACCGGCGCGGTCCTTCGGAATATTAGTGAGATTGAGCATGCCGAGGTCGCCCATGCGTTTCTTGAGTTGGCCAATGCGCGCGTTCACGTAGCCTTGCCGCTCTTTGGCGTACTTGTACTCGGCATTTTCGGAAAGGTCGCCATGCGCGCGGGCAACGGCAATTTCCTTGGGCAAATCGACGTTCAATTCGTGGGAAAGCTGGTCGATTTCTTCCAGCAATTTCTGTTTTATCTTGGCGAGCGGGTCTTGCATAAGTTTGGCTTCAGCTATTTTCATTCTGCCGGGCGTGTTTGAGTGAAACGAGCACGAGGCCGACGCAAAGCGGGTACGGCGTATAGAAACAGGGTGATCGCGCGACGCTACATTATAGATGGGGGGAATTGCGGCCACAAGAGGCGACGAGGTAAAGCGGATGAAATTTGCTCCGCTGGGCTAGGACGAGCGAGCTCTAATGCACCTTCACGTCCAGGGATTGCGTCTTGGTATTGCCCGCGGCGTCCTGGACAGTCAGCGTATAGGTAGTGTCTTTCCTAGGAGCCACTTCCACGCAACGGCTGTACGAGGGCCACACGGGATTGTCCTGCGGCTCGAGCTTGACTGTTTTTGCGTTTGCCACTCCATAGCAGAGCTGCAGCGTTTCGCCGCGGTGAATTTCGCCAGCGCTGGCATAAAAACTCTGGATGGCCAGGTCCTTGCCGCCCATGCGCTCAACCGTCTGGCGGTCCTGAGTTAACTGTTTTTGCGATTGCTCTTCCCTGGCGTGTCGCTGGATGCTGCGATTTTCCTGCCAGCGCGAAAAAAATATCCAGACGACGTAAAGAAAAACCAGCATCAAGACAAGCGAGCAAAGTAATATGGCTGTTCTGTAAGATTTAGGCGTGGGTTTTTGTTCAGCCAACATTTAGCCCTTGGTAGCAGAGAGTTTGGATTATTGCTGATACGAAAATGAGAGGCAATCATAGCATCTCGAGATAGCCAAGCCAGTCGTACGGTGTGACGCATGGGAATAATTCCGATCACAAGCGGCCCCAGCACGGCGATATTTCGTGGTATTCCAACTGAGTTTGGAAGTACCCCAAACATGTAAAATCGTCCGAGTCAGTACCAATAAGTGGGTATTGACGGAGCTCATTACAATTGCAAAAATTCAAGTGCGGAGCTACGGCCTGTCCTGCTAAATATATTTGATTCTGTGACTTAGCGTGGTAGTGTAGTCCCCGATGGACCTCAGGGAGTGCCGATGGTTACTACGAACATTTCGGATATGGATTTAGCGTTTATACCAGCAGTCAACTTGCCGTTATACACAGAAAACCCCTGCAGCCACATGGTAGCTGGCCGATGAGCGCCCGAATATTAATTGTGGATGATCATGACGTAGTGCGCCAGGGCGTTCGCAGCGTGCTGCTGCGCTCGCGTCCCGAGTGGGAAATTTGCGGCGAAGCGAGCGATGGCAAGCAGGCGATTGAGGCGGTGAAAGCGTTGAAGCCGGATGTCGTCATTCTCGACATCACCATGCCGAACATGAATGGCCTGGAAGCTGCCCCGCGTATTGCGAAGCTTGGTGGAAACTGCCGGATTCTTATTTTCACCATGCACGAGTCGGAGAGAATCGCGACCGATGTGCGGAACGCCGGAGCCCACGGCTACGTGCAAAAATCGCAGGCGGGCCGGGATTTGATCGTCGCCATCGACAGTCTTCTGAGGGGCGGAACATTTTTCGGACGGAAGATCGATCCGAAACCATCCGGCAGCAATCATCCGATTCTGGGAATATTCTTCTGTGAAGCTTTGTGTTGTGCGTGGATGAAGGGAAAAGCGACGACCTGATTTGTTTGAAGAACAAACCATTGTTTCTTAAATTTCAGTGGCTTTATTTTGTTCCTAAAGAAACTATCCAGGCGAAGACTTCGTTTCGACAGGCGCTTTCTTTTTATCGCCATTCTGCTGGTCCGCTTCATTCTTCTTGTCCTTGCCAAAACTTTTTCTCATTTTTCTGTGGAACATGCTGAACTCCAGCGTCGGATTATCGCGCGTTCCCGAAATCGTGATGGGAATCAATGTGCCCGCGCCGTTCTTGTTAAAAAACGGATCGATGGCTTTCAGCAAGATGGATTTTTTGCCGCTAACCAGCTGCGAGAGCTTCGCGTCCATGCGCAATTGGCCGGTGAAATTCAGGCCTTCTCCCCGGAGTTTGTACGACCCGTCCAGAACTATGGTCGCGCCCTGAATGCTGAAAGTAAGGCGTTGAAATGTGATCACGCCATTTTTTAAATGAAATTGTCCGCGGAGGTCCGATATCGCGCTGCCCGCATTCGGATTGTCCGGCTGGCCTTGCGCGTGGCGGCTAAACGCTTCCAGCTTCTCACGTACATCCGAGCTCGCGAAGCGCGCGTCGCTGACCGTAAATTCGCCATCAAGTGTCAGTTTGACGAGCACCTTTACTTTGCCGGGCGGCAAAATCATTTTTGTTTTCAGATTTACCAGCCCGCTCATCATCGGCTGTGTGGATTTGGTGGACAGCTGCAGAAGATCTTCGAGCCGCGCTTTCGGCGCGACGACGTCGAGGCTAATCAGGTGACCCTGTTTCTCTGGAACACGCACGACGCTTCCGCTCGCGGTGATTTGCGAGTGCCCCAGCGTGGCGCGAACGGGATGAAGATACGTGTCACCATTGGTGCCGTCCACGGTGGCGGAAAATTCCGTGTGGAGAGGAACGGGATGTCCGATCGGATCAAGCGAAAACTTCGGCGTGTCGGTGACCCCCTGCACTTCAATACTTCCGAGGACGCCTGAATAGTTTCCGCTGGAAGACAAAGTGCCACTGATTTCGGGAAAAGGTCCGAGATCGGCGTCGGTGAAAGTGTACGCGCCATTTACGGCCGTCGAGCCGGGATCGTCCAGTTGCCACGGGCCAAAATTGCCCTGAGTCGTGATTTCTCCCACGGGCTTGGCATTGGTAAGGTTTCCGCGGAATGACAACAACTTACCCGCAACCACCGATTTCAAGATTAAATCGTGAATATCAAAATCAAGGGGATCCTTGCCGGCTTTTTTAGGAAGAATGAGCAGCGTAGTCTCGTCGCAGACGATCTGGTCGATCATGATTTTTGGCAAGGACTTGCGTGTTCGCGCATGAAGCGGCGTTTCCACGGGCGAACCGGCGGGGGGTTGTCCGCGGGGCGGAATGGTAATTACCATGTTGTCGATGTGCACGCCGCGGATATGCCGGGGCACCCGCAAAATTCCCATGACGCCCAGATGAAAAGTGAATTGCTGGATCCGGAGCATCGGCGGAACGTCGGTGCGGTTACGGTAGTAAATGGTGAGGTTCTCCCCGGTGGCGCTCATTTCCGGGAAAGCGGTCACATGCACGGATTCGAGTTCAACGCGGCTTTGAAAACGTTCGGCGAGCTCTTGCACAACCCAGTCGCGGGTCCAGTCGTCAATTTGGCGTGCTCGTTGATAGATAAGTGCGGCCGGAATGAGGATCAGCAGGAGAGCGACAGTCAAGATATAAATCCATGCGCGAGGATGCCGATTGCGGGTTTTTTCTTCGGGCGCCATCAGGCGAGAATACCGTAGTGTGAGTTATCGCGAGGAAAATATTTCTGGATGTGCGGGCTTCGCCGCCGACGCGGAAGCGACCACATTCACCGATGCCTGGAGGTCCACGGTCACTGGGGGCAGGCAGATTTCCGTGCTGCACGCTTGGTAACGGAGCTTGAGCGGGATTTGTTGCGCCCCTGTAGAGGCCGCCGCGAGTGCGGTGAGCGGCATGCGCAGGGTGACTGTGTCCTGATAAACATTCAGCGGCTTCTTGGAAAAAGTAAATGTCCGCAGCTCGCCTTTTGGATAAGCGACATCGCTTGTTTTGAATCCCGCGGCCTCCGTTCGCAGGTCCGTGGCGATTAGATACTCGGCGGACTTTTCCCGCGCATTGATATGAAAGCCAGGGCGGATCTTGAGGACTACCGCAAGCTGGAACGGAACATTTCGCGCCGCGGGATCGGCGGAAACATACGCGGATGCGGAAACCACGTCGCGGGCGGAAGGAGTTTGCGAGTGGGCACCCGGTACGGCAGAAAAAAGAAATACTAGAGCAATATTTGCGAAGACTGATGTGGCTACACGGATATTCATAAGGTGACCTGGGTGCCGAGTTGTTGTGAAATGACCCGGCTCATCACCGCATGCAGATTTTCACCGGTCTTTTCCAGCACGAAAGCATTCTGCGTTTCGGACCAGCCCAATTTGAAGCTGGTGGAAAGCGCGGAAATCCAGATTTCTCGAACCGGAGTATTGGGCGAAATGACGAACCTGGTTTCGTCGTCGTCTTCGAAAAGAACTTCCAGCTTGCCGCTCTCGCCTTCCACATCAAAACCGTGCTCATCGCCGGCCGTGAGCATTCTTTTCTTCAGGTCTTCGAACGCGGCATCCGCTTTTCGCTGAAAGTCTTTTTCTTCGAGCATATTTTTAGCGTACACGAAGCAAGCTGGCAGTGGGAAACTGTTCTTACGCGCTTAAATTGTTAATTCCTAAAGCTGCGATTCGATGGCGTGGGAAATTTCCTCGTAGCTGATGAGTCCGGTGATGCGCTTTACTTGCTTCCCGTCGCGCGAAATCAGGATGCTGGTGGGATATCCCAGCAAGCCGCCGAATTTCGATGCGATATCTTCATTGCCGATCACAATCGGATAATTCATCGTCAGCTTCTGGCCACCGACGTCAAAATGTTCTTTGGTGACGAACGGAGCGACGACGCTTTTGCCTTCTTCGTCCATGGCGATGCCCAGCACGGTAAATCCCTTCGGACCGTACTTCTGCTGCATATCAATCAACCAGGGAATTTCCACACGACAGGGATCGCACCAGGTAGCCCAGAAATTCACGAGCACAACTTTGCCGTTGAATTGTCCCAGCGAAACATCTTTCGCGTCCAAATCCTTGAACATAACTTCCGGCGCGGGCATCCCGATGGATTTATCCGTCGAGAAATTTGTGTGCCCGGCGCTATTTCGCGGGACGCGAGTGGCTTTATCCGCGTAGTAGGTCGCCGCGATGAGCAGCAGCACGGTTGCGGCTATGACCACGATATTTTTCATTTTCATCCCGGAGTCTTTCAACCTGTTCGTTAAAGTGAAAAACGGTTCAAGAAAGTCAGTTTACCCGACAGCCATGTCAGTTTGTTGACGAAGACCAGCGCGCCGACAAAAAGCAACAGCGCGCCGCTGAAAACTTCCACGGCATGAAGGTACTTGCGAAAGTTTTGATAGAAGCGCAGAAACTGGCTGATGCCCAGAGCCGTGAGCAAAAAGGGGACTGCCAGCCCCGCGGAATAAATCGCCAAGAGCAAAACTCCGCGCGCGATGGTGTCGCTGGCTGCGGCGAGGGCCAAAACGGTGGCCAGAATTGGACCAATGCACGGGGTCCAGCCAAATGCGAAAGCGAATCCCAAAAGGAACGCGCTCCAGATGCCCGGCTGGCCAATTTTGCTTTGCATACGAACATCGCGATTCAGCCAGCGCGCCATGGAGGGACCGAGGAAACCGATAAGCGACAAAGAAAAAAAATGGGTTGCGCCAAAGCCCGCGAACAACGGCGCATGATGCACCAGCGAAACAACGCCAAGCACTACCAGCACCGCGCCAATAATGATGCCGGTTCGCAACGTCAGCTTGATCAGAACTCCAAGGAGATGCAGGCCAAAAAGAATAATCAGCGCGCCTGCGATGGGAGCGAGCAATCCGCGGTTCTGGCGAAGAAATGAGCCAACCGCGCTGGCCGAGGCGCCAAACGAAATAAACACCGCGGAAAATCCGGCAACGAAGGCCAGCGACGAACTAAAAAGTCCGGAGCGCGGCAATTCACCCTTGCGCAATTGCTCCATTCCGATCCCGGACAGCATGGAGATGTATCCCGGAACCAGCGGCAAGACGCATGGCGACAAAAAAGAAACGAGGCCGGCGAGAAAAGCTCCGGCGAGAGAGACATCACTCATGCTTCATAGTCCTGCGCACAATTGCGATTATTGCCGGGAGTCTGCATATATTTTGGACACAGCTATTCTCCCATAAATGCCCTCGGAGTGACGCTACTCGCCGGCTAAACAGGGCGAGCGAAGACAGCACAACAGCATCGAGTCTTTAGACGAGGCAAGTACCGAGACGGTGCTAATCGGACATACGGATTGCTCGCCAATACGGATGGCGGTTATGCCGCAAAATCGGGCGGCAGGCTAACCGGATGAGTGTGCTCGTATGCGCTGGCGATCTGCAGCAACCGCGATTCGGTATTTGCCGGACCAATCAACTGCAAACCCACAGGCAAACCGTCCGGCGTGAAGCCGCAGGGCACAGAAATCGCAGGAACACCCGCGAGATTTGCTGGGCGATTGAGCCGCAACAAGAGCGCGCGAGTGGGAAGGTCAACTTTTCCGACCCGCGTGGTTTCTTCCCCGATGAGTGGCGCCGCGATCGGAGTTGTTGGCAACACCAAAGTATCAATACGCTGCGATTCCATTGCCCTGCGGAATTGCTGGATAAATTTATCCCGCACTTCGAGCGCTTCGAGATATTCCACCGCGGAAACTTTTGTTCCGGCTTCCAGCCGCGAGCGCACGTCCTCGCCGTATTCCGAAGTGCGGGCGGGGAACCACCCCGATCGCTGGTGATAGCGCGTCGCTTCCGCCCAAGCGATGCGATTCCCCGCCAGTTCGGTTTCCTGCAAAAGTGGAATAGAGGCATCTCTTATTTCCGCGCCGAGCCGGCGAAGATCACGGAGAGCGGCTTCAAAAGGTTGACGAGCTTCATCGGAAATTGCATCGGAAATCAACTCACCAGGCAAACCCAAACGTAATTTTGCGAGTCGCCGGCCAAGTTTCCGGCCGCGCGCGAGTGGGGTTTTTGTGTTTTCTACTTTTAGAATCGTCTGCGAGAGGATCTCGGCATCGTCCACGGTGCGGGCAAGCGGCCCGATACAATCCAAGCTCGGCGACAGGGGAATTACACCATGCTCGTTCACGCGATGGAGAGTTGTTTTTAATCCAACCACGCCACAAAGCGCCGCGGGAATTCGGATCGAACCTCCGGTGTCTGTACCGATGCTTCCGTAGCACAAACCGGCCGCCACCGCGGTTGCCGAACCGCCACTGGAACCTCCGGGAATTCGCGCACGATCCCACGGATTTTTCACCGGGCCATAATGCGGATTGTTCGAGGTTACCCCATACGCAAACTCGTGCATGTTGGTTTTGCCGAGGATCACTGCGCCCGCTTGTTTTAGTTGCGTCACCAGCGGCGCATCTTGATCGGGAATGAACTTATGAAGGATTCGCGAACCGGCCGTGGTACGAACACCTGCGGTGTAAATATTATCTTTCAGCGAAATGGGAATGCCGTGGAGAAGTCCGCGATCGAGACGCGCTTTCCGGATGCGTCCAGCACACAGTTCCGCTTCCGCTTTCTTGGCCTGGGCACGCGCAACATCGGCCGTTACGGTAATGTACGCGTTTAGCTGTGGATTGAATCGCTCGATGCGCGAGAGCATGAGCTCCGTGAGTTCCACGGGTGACAGCTCGCGCTTGCGAAACAGTTCGCCGATGGTGGCGATCGATGCAAAAGCCAAATCCGTTTCATTCATGAGCAAGCGCCGATCACCTGCATTTCCACGTACACGGAAAACGTCTTTTGATTGCATCCTGGGATGGCAAGTACTCAGTAAATCTTTTCCTGCCGCCGGAGATTCCCAAACGTGCCGATATTCGCAATGATGAACGCTACGCGAAACTGGTTCTCTGTGCGTACCTGGCCCAGCGCAATGCGGCGATACTCCAGCGCCAGTCCACAACAGCTCCCGTTATAACTGATCTGCGCTAATTGATTTTGTAGCGCGCTATTGGTGAGGTCGTAGCTGATGCCTGCCGCCGCGCTGAAACCTTTGCCATTCAAACTGCCGTAGCCAAAAAGAGTTCGCACCTGATTCGAGAGCGGCTGCAGGATCGGATCCGCGTGCAGGCGAAAATGCGCGACAGTGGCGAAAAACTGGCTGTACGGCTTGATTTTTAGAAGCGTGCCGATGGTCGTCAGTCTGGCCAGTGTGGGGTCGTACTCCAGGATTTGTTCCACGTCGTAGTGTTCGCCGGGCGAAATCGTGAAGTCGCTGACCAGCGGCGACCAGTGCACCGGTCCGAGCGCGAAAGAAAACGGCGTTATCGAATTGAGCGCCTGAAACACGTTACGCTCGCCGGGAATGATGGCGCCGCCAAATGTTGGATCGAAGAAATGTTTTTGCACCAGCCGCCATGACACCAATTCGCGCGGCTGGTTCTCGCCGTCATCCTTGACGAAGAGCCGCTGTGTCACGCCGTACTCGATTTCATTGGTGTCGGTAAGCGTGGAGTCCGAATCAAAGCGGATAAAATCGGCAAAATTATATACGCCGGTCACGTAACGATACGTCAGCACCGGCTCGATAGAATGCTTATATTTTCTTTTTCTGGCCGGACGCTCGAAGAAGCGCTCCAGCGTGGGCGGTCGAAGATCGACGGTAAATTCGCCGGTGTTACGAGTGATAGCTCGATCGCTGACTTCCTCCGATGAAACAAGCGACGCGCCATATCGCGTTGAACGGAATGCCGCCGAAGCGGTTACGCCGAGCCAGGAATTGAAATGCAGCGGCACCGTTACGCGCGTAGCGAATTCCGTGCGGCCCACGAAACTGGGAGTATTGAACTCGCTATCGGAGCGGTGCACCGCACCGGCAAAACTTTCCAGAGAAAAATACACTGGTAACCGGCGCCATGGCGCTTGCTCGACGGAATCGAAGCGCGCTTCCGGAAGGTTTCGCAGGGTGACGCCCGTCGCCGGATTGATCTGCAAAAAGCTCTTATCGTTTAACGCTGCGAAGTTGACGCTGAATCCGCGAAAATTATTTGTCAGGAAAAACGCGCTACGGACTTCGGAATTGATGGCCTCGCCAAAAGTATCCGCGAAAGCCAGGCGGAAAGTCAGAGAGGATAGATGATTGTAGTCGGTGATAAACCGCCAGCCGCCCGGCAACAATGAAGTAATTTCCAATCGTTGCTGCTCGCCGCCCTGGGGCTTTCGCACACCGCCGTTCAACAAACCGCGGTCGTCGACGCCGAAGTATGAATAGCTGAATGTTGTTTCTTCAAATGGTTTGGCGCGCAATTCGCCGCGTTCCGCAGCACCTCGGCGGCTGAGATACTGTGCGCCCAGCGTTGCGTCTATCCACGGCCTGGGGGCCCAATAAAAAGCGTCGCCGAAAGTGAAACCTTTACGCGAGCTCTCCCCGATGTCGGGGATCAGAAATCCCGACTGGCGAACTTTGTGGCCTGCGGGGGCGCTGGCGTAGGGGAGCCATATAAGCGGCACGCGGAAAAGCCGGAAGTTGGCATTCACCAGAGCGACGGTTTTGTCCAGACGCACACGCGCGTGAGGAGCAAAAAACTGCCAAGCCGGACGCTGCGGATCACAAATGGTGATCCACGCGTGTTCGATGACATAAACTTCGTTGGAAAAGCGTTCGACATCCTGCGCTTCGAAATACAGGGGATTTTCGGACAGCAGCACGCTGGGATTTGGACGACGCTCGATCTTGATCGATCCGCGCACCTGGTGAAACACGCCGTGCCCGGTCTTGATGTTGTAATGGGCTTCGTCCGCTTCGATGTGCTGATTCTCGAAATCAAATTGCACGTGGCCGCGGGCCAGGGAGTCGGAAGTTTTGTTGTTGTACTCGACATGATCGGCACGCAAGTTGGAGTCGCCATAGCGGATCTCCACGTCGCCGTCCGCAATGTAAAGGTCGCCGCGCCGGCTTTGTGGACCGCTCGAAGAAAGTTCGGCAATGCCGCCCGTTGCGAACGGCAGGCGCGTTTGCTGCCCGGCGGCCTCGGTCGACAGCGATCCGGTCAGCAGCGCAACGAGAAATGTTGCGACGAATGACAGAACGCGCACCGCGGATTTTGGCATCAGGATGTGGCGATTCACAGGAAACATGCAAGCCATGAAAGCAGTTGCATAGCCTAGCATGCGGCCATCCGCTTGAGTAGGCGGCGAAACTTAGGCTGCGAAACTTAGGCTGGAAATGAGTTGGCGTTGAGAGATGCTTCGAAAATTGCGCGCTTTGCCCGATTGCTAAACGTCCGGGAAGGTTGTAGAGACTACGAATCCCCGGTCGGCAGTCAATTCCACGGTGTAGAATTCGTCGAAGCCTTCGTCGGTCGATGGCGGCACGATTTTTTTCAAAGTAGCGGCGACCGCGGGAGCTGGAATCTTCTGGTTGCCGGAGCGCAGGTTATTTCGCTGCATCGCGTCGCGCAACGACGTGTTGAAAAAGTACGCAATCGTTCGAAAACCGGCTGCCCTAGCGGGCTCTAGGTATCTGCGCCGATCGCCGGGGAGTGGATTCGTATTGTCGATCACAAAGCGCTGGCCGCTCTGCAGGCAAGCCGATAAAAGCATTTCCTCGCGGTGCCGGGTGCGCAGCATATCGAGATTAATTCGAACTTGCGTGTCAAAAAAGTGCTCGCGGAAAAAAGTGCTTTTGCCCGCGCCTTGCACTCCGATGAAGATGACGGCTTCCATGTCCGTGTGCTTGAGAAGTATTAAGGACGACGCAATTTTGGCAATTTTGGCGGACGCTTACCGTGGCGGATCGCCGAACATACCGGCTCGTAGGCAAGTTCCGCGCCTTCTTGCGCGGCGCGCAGCATGAGGCCGCCGCGGCTCATGTCCCCGCGCCCGACAAACGCCGACGGAAAAAGCAGCCGCTGATTGAAAATTCCCAGTAGCGGTTCTATGTATTTCGCGGTAGCAATGCTGCCGAGCAACACCACCTCACATCGGTTTCCGACGTTCTGCAATAATTCTTTGGCATCGCGCTCGAGCGGCCGGCGATACCGCAGATCGCTGGCTTCGACAGGCACGGTTGCGATTTCGCGCAACTGCTCCTGCGTCACTACCAGTTCGGGCGCCACAAGTCCGCGCCCTGCAGTGATCACGAATACTCCCGGCAGACCCGAGGGAGGGGACGCAAACTTTTGTGCATAGGTCAGCTTGCCGCGAAAATAAAGTCCGCTGATGAAGCTGAATAATTCTCCAAGCGGAAGGCCTTCTTCGCGCAGGCGGAATGCCAGCGCAAACCGCGCGTTCTCGCTCATGATCATGCGGGCACGAAGGCCCCCGGCATTTGCCGGGGAAAGCAGAAACACGCGATGCACGCAGCGCGGCTGAGATAATAGCCGCGGCGCTTGCTTGGGAACCTTCCGGTTACGATTCGCGCTGGTTGCTTGTTTCGCTGGCATGGTCGCTTATCTGGATGACATTCTTCACGAAAAAATAAAAATGAGAATTACAACAAGTCCAGTGCGGATTTATTTTCCCGCTGCACTTGTTTCATGGTGCACTCGCGCGGCGCTTTTTCCGGCCGCCACCGCAGAAACTTTGTTCCATGGCGGAACCGCCCGCCGGTGAAATGATCGAACTGCACTTCCACAACGAGCTTCGGATCCAGTGGCTGCCATTCCATGGAATGCTTGGTGCTCCAGCGGCTGACACCCCCCGGGGCTTTTCCGGTGAAACCAGGCGGCTTGATGATTTTCTCCAGTTTTTTCGTCAACGCCAAACGCTCGTCCGCTTGAATTGACGAGCTGAAGCCCACATGGTCCAGTAATCCGTCGTTGTTATAAAGACCCAACAGCAGAGAGCCAACCAGTCGCTTCTTCTCCAGATACCGGAATCCGCCCACGACACAATCCGCGGTGCGCTGCTTCTTGATTTTCTGCATGCCCGTGCGCTCGCCGGTTTGATATGAGAGGTCTTTGCGCTTGGCCACAATTCCGTCGAGGCCAACGCCCATGTGAAACCATTTCCGCGCTACCGCCACGTCTTTCGTAATGGGAGAAAGCTGGATGGAGGAATTTTCGTTGAAGTAACCCTTGGCCAACCGTTCCAATTGCGTACGCCGATTTTCCAGTGGGAGTTTGACCAGCGATTTGCTTTTTTCATCCACGAGCAAATCGAAAACAATGAATACACACGGATTCGCCTGGCTCAATTTCAAAACGCGGCTGGCGGCGGGATGAATGCGCATTAACAATTCATCGAATGATAGATGGCCGTCGACGGGGATAACAATTTCCCCATCGAGAACAAACTTTTTCGGCTTGATCGCCAGTAACGCGGCTGCGAGCTCAGGAAAATAGCGCGTCAGCGGCTTGCCTGATTTGGATTGCAGATCGACGCGATCGCCGTCGCGAAAAGCCAGGCAACGGAAGCCGTCCCACTTCGGTTCGTATTGCCACTCCTGCCCGGTGGGCAACTCCGAAGCCGGCAACGCCTCCATGGGGCTGTATGTTTTGTTGAGCGGCAGCGTCATAAAAAGGGCTTCAAGTCCACGCGGCCACCTTCCGCCAGCAACGGCTTCCAGAGATCCCCAATTTTCTTGAGCCGCGCGGGAACATTTTTCATCGTGAAGTCTTCGATACGCACGCCTCGTTCCACTTCTTCCCAGGTGACCGGCGCGGACACGGTCGCTTCCGGTTTCGGTCGCACGGAATAAACCGAAGCCAGCGTCCTGTTCCACGCGTTCTGATTGTAATCGGCCAGCACGCGGCCTCGCGGGCGCTTGGCCACACGGTATTCGGCGGTAACAATTTTGGGATGGCGCGCTTCCAGCTCTTTGGAAAATGCTTTGGCAAAGGCCCACACCTGCTTTTGCATTGGCCCGCGCACGATGGGAACGTACACGTGAATGCCGCGCGACCCGGTTGTTTTTGCGTAGCTCTTAATTTTGATCGACGCCAGCGCGTCTCGGACGATCAGCGCAGTTTCCAAAACACGTTCGAACGTAGCACCGACCACCCGATCGAGATCGAAATGCAGATAATCCGGGCGGTCCACGTCATCGCAGCGCGCATACCACGGATTCAGGTCGATGCATCCGAGGTTTACTACCCAAAGCAGCGACGCCACATGCTGGATCACCGGGAAACCGATCACGTTTCCTGAACCATGCTCTATGGAACAGATTGGAATTGATTCGGGCCGCGGCGAGGGCGCGCGCTTCATAAAGAAAAATTCGCCCGCGATGCCGTTGGGGTAGCGCTTCATGACCATGGCGCGATTTTTAAGATGTGGAAGAAGCCAGGGGGCAACGTCCAGGTAATATTGCAGCAGGTCTCGCTTGGTAAGACCCAACTTGGGCCAGAAAACTTTGTCCAGATTGCTGAGGCTGACCGGCCCGCCTTCGACGTTCATGGTGGTGGCATTGACACCCGTGGGAATGGCCTCACTGCCCTTTGCGGCCTGGCGCGGGCCAGTGGATGGGCGCTTGCTTGTGGTGGTACGTGCGCTAGGGAGTTTTTTCTTCACCGCGTTCTTAGATGATCGGTTTCGCCAACACGGTTCCGCTAATATTTGTTTTTTATCCGGTAATTCGCAAATGCCCGCGTTTCACGTGACGTGATGAATCTCAGTGGAAATCGTGCGACGTAGTTTCTGCGCGGGTAATGGTCAGCGGCTGGATGCGCTGAGTTCTCACCGCCACGACATTATCCTGATTCTGCAATTGTCCTTCGATCATCAGAAATTGCTGATGCACCACCACCACATGGCATTGCTCAAAAAGTTGCGGAGTAATGATCGCATTGGCGATTCCCGTTTCATCTTCCAGGCTTAAAAATACAAATCCTTTCGCGGTGCCGGGGCGCTGGCGAGCGATTACTCCTCCGGCGATGCGCACGTGCATGCCGTCCGGTAAATTTGCCAGCTCCGCCGCGCAACGAATGCCCTGTTTTTTCAGCTCCGCGCGATGATACGCCATGGGATGGGGGCCTACGGTCATTCCCGTGCCGCGATAGTCCGCGACCAGTCTTTCTTCCGCGGTCATAGGCGCCAGCTGCGAACTTAACGCAGTGGTGAAATTGCCAGTAGCCAAATCGCCGGGCGCTGATTGGGAACGCTCGACCTCTTCTGAATTTTCGCAAGCGTCATACAATTCGCCTGCCGGCCGCGCCGTTCTTTCTATCTGCCACAAAGCGCTGCGGCGATGAAATGTGCATGGATCGCCATGCGGATTTCCGAGCCGATTCAACGCTCCTACTTCCGCGAGCACGGCCAATTCGCCTTTTTGAATTCTCGGCACGCGCCGTTTGAGATCGTCCACCGAAGTAAACGCGCGAAAGCTCCGTTCTTTGACAATTTCCGCGGCAATATCCGCACGCAAACCTTTTACGTAGCGCAAACCCAGCCGCACGGCGAAGCGGCCATCGATTTTTTCCAATGTGCAGAGCCAATCCGAACACGCGAGGTCAATCGGGCGTATGCGCAAACCGTGCCGTTGCGCATCGGTGACCAGCGTGGGGGGTTGATAAAAACCCATGGGCTGATTGTTCAGCATGGCCGCAGTGAATGCGGCGAGGTAATGGCACTTCAAATACGCGCTGGCGTAGGCCAGCAGCGCAAAACTGGCGGCATGCGATTCGGGAAATCCATACAAGGCGAACGAGGTGATGGAGCGCACGATAATTTCCTGCGTCGCGCCGCTGATTCCATTTTTGTCCATTCCCCGGCGGAGCTTGTGCTCCACGTCTCGCATGCGTTTTTCGGAACGCTTGAATCCGAATGCGCGTCGCAGCTCTTCCGCTTCGCCGCCGGAAAATCCCGCCGCGATCATGGCGATGCGCAGCAATTGCTCCTGGAATAGCGGCACGCCTAAGGTGCGCGCCAGCACCGGCTCCAGCGATGGATGCAGGCAATCCACAGGCTCGCGTCCCTGACGGCGCTTTAAATAAGGATTCACCATTTGACCCACGATCGGGCCCGGGCGAATAATCGCCACCTGCACAACAATGTCGTAAAAACACGTCGGGTGCAGGCGCGGCAGGCAAGCCATCTGCGCGCGGCTTTCAATCTGAAACATGCCGACGGTATCCGCTTTTTGCAAAGTTTTATAAACCAGCGGATCGTTGGCGGGCAAATGGCTGAGGTCCACCTCTTCGCCGCAATCGTCGCGAATAACTTTCAGCGAATCTTCCAGCACCGCCATCATGCCCAGGCCGAGCAGATCGACTTTTACAATTCCCATGTCGGCGCAATCGTCTTTATCCCATTGCACCACCACGCGCCCGGGCATGGTCGCGGGCTCCAGCGGTACCACGGAATCCAATTGCCCCTGGCAAACCACCATGCCACCGGAATGCTGGCCCAGATGGCGCGGCAAATCCTGAAACCGCAGGCATAATTCCATGAATTTGCGAATCTGTGGATGCTGCAAGTCCAGACCGGCGTCGCGAAATTGCCGCTCCAGGGTGTCGTTAGCATCCTTGTATTCCCACGCACCCACCAGCGCGGTCAGGCGAGCCAGCACTTCGGGATCGAAAGAAAATGCTTTACCAATTTCGCGAGCGGCGGACCGGCCACGATAGGTGATGACGTTGGCGGTCATGGCCGCGCCGAGTTTTCCGTAGCGCTCGTATACGTACTGGATCGCGCGCTCGCGTTGATCGCCGCTTGGCAGATCGAGATCGATGTCCGGCCATTCCCCGCGTTCTTCGGATAGAAATCGTTCGAACAGCAGGTCCATGCCCACGGGATCGACAGCGGTAATGCCCAGTGCATAACAAACCGCGCTATTGGCGGCCGAGCCGCGTCCCTGCACCAGAATATTTTGCTGGCCGCAAAAACGTACGATGTCCCAGACAATCAGGAAATAGCCATACAGGTCGAGCTTTTCAATGATGGCCAGCTCGTGTTCGATCTGCCGCCGCGCGCGTTCGTTATCCGCGCCGTAGCGGAGCAGCATGCCTTCCTGCGTTCGCTCGCGCAGGAATTGCATTTGCGATTGCCCGCCGGGCACGGGATATACCGGAAACTGGTAGCCCAGATCGCTCAATGTAAATTGCAGTCGTGAGGCGAGCAGTTGTGTATTGGCCAGAGCTTCAGGGATATCCGTGAAAAGTTTTTCCATTTCCGCGGGAGATTTCAGATGGCGTTCGGCATTGCGCGCCAGCAAACGCCCGGCCGTTGCCAGTGTGCGATGATGGCGAACGCAGGTGAATACATCCAGCAATTCGCGCTGCTCCGGTAGCGCGTGACAGACGCCGTTGGTGGCCAGCACCGATAAATTTAAGTTTTGCGCGATCTCCAGCGCGCGCTGGTTGCGCACTTCTTCCGCTCGGTGATGATGGCGCTGCAATTCGACGTATACATTTTCATTCCCGAATAATTCGCAGAGTTGCTGCATACATCGCGTCGCGTTTTCCATTCCGCCCGAAGCCAGCGCGTGGGCGAGTGGTCCTTCTTCTCCACCGGTCAGGCAAATCAATCCGGCGGTGCTATCCGCAAATTCATCGGGCGAAACCTGACCTTCTCCTTTGCGCGCGCGCAATTTCATGCGGGTGATCAGCCTGCAAAGGTTCTGGTATCCCTGGCGCGACTCCACGAGCAGCGGATAACGCCAGCCTTCGTCCGATGTAACTTCCGCGCCGATCAGCGCGCGAACATTATTTTGTTTGGCGGCCATATGGAAACGCGGCGCGCCATATACGCCGTCGCGATCGAGCATGGCCATGGCCGGCATTTCGCGCTCGGCGCACACGCTCGCTAGTTCTTCCGGCAAAGAGGCTCCGGTCAAAAAACTGAAGGCCGAACGCGCGTGCAATTCGATGTACATCAGTCGTATATGCCTTGCAGAAACCAGCTTTGCTGCCGGGAATCGTAATAGAGGACATACAAACCGTTTTGACTGACAGGATTTGTGGCGCGCTTATTTTCGTGCGTGGGAAAATGCGTCGACAACACAGGAGCTGAAGGCCGATTAGTGGACGAAAAGTGAAGTTCGACATCCCATTCGTCGTGGTCCCACGGTTTTTCCTGCCACCAATCGCCCGAAGTGCGCCACGGTCCTGAAGTGGCCACCACCTCGCCGCGCTGGCCCTGAAAAAATACTCGCGCTGGACGGCCATCGCGCAACTCCACGCGCGTTGGTACTTCCGGACGAAAAAGCCGCAAGCCATTTGCAAGTTTGGCCATTTCTTGGGGATTTTGTTTATTTGTTTTATCCAGCGATGCAAGAGATCTCTGTTTGCAGCCTGCTCCCTGTATCAGCCGGAAACGCCCCATGCGAATTCCATCCGGCCGATGCGTATCCAGCAATTGCGGCGAGCCCACATTGGTGTCGCCCACCAGATTCGCCAGCCGCGCCATGGTCAGTTCCAGCTTTTCCGGTTCCGGCGAAGCGGGCAGAAATAATCCGCCCTGCGCGGTGCGCGGCCTGTCCGGCTCGGCCGCAATCAGCATCTTTATGATGGCTGCCGGCGGAGGATCAGACTGCAGGCGCAAACGTACCAATTTCAGCAGCAGTTTAGAATCCCGCATCGGCACGGGGAGAGTAAGAATCTTTTCGCATTTCCGTGGAATAAGTTTTTGCTGCTGGGGATGCGCGTTCAGCTGCAGATCTTTGTCAAAAGATCGCGCTAAATCGAATTCCATGCGAATCTCGCGCGCCGCCAGCGAACGCGCCGCCAGCCGCTCGCACAGTTGATCAAGCAAACGCCCCAATAAAAAACTGAGCGATTCCAGTTCTTCAACGGCATCATCCAGTTCCATTTCTTCCTGGAAATAAACGGAAAGCTTTGCGAGCACCAGCGAACGCTTACGGGCGCCGCGTGCCAGCGCATGCAAGCGCACGCCTGCTTGTCCCAAACGCTCGGAAAGCTGAACCACGGGCAGCGCGGCCAGGGCGCCACACGTTTCTACGCCCCAGCGCCCCAGCGTTTCCAGGATTTCCAGAGAAGGAAGAAGCGTGTGCACCGGCAAAGTGCTCAGGCTTTTTGCTTCCTGCCCGGAAGGGATGATGGTGACGCCATGCAGACCGCGCGACGCCAGGATGGTTACTTCTATTTCGGAAGCTACCGCGATACGTGCCGTAAAACCAAAACTGCAGGCGCGTTTGGAAAGCTCATGAGCGATTTTTTCTTCCGGGCCTAATAAAGAGCCCAGTCCTGCGAGATCGAGAACTACGGTGTCTGGGGCGGTATCTTCCACGCGCGGAGATATGGACCAGCCCAGGTCCAGCAAAGCTTCATGCGCGACTTTTTCCTGTGCGAGCGCGCGATGACGAATTTCCACCGCGGAGAATTGCGCTGCTTGCGATTTCGCCATTCCCAATTCGATGCCCATTTGCAGCGCGCGTGGGTTCGCGGCCACCACGCCCCACAAGGGCGGGGTGCCTTCCACAATCGCGACAGCGCGCTCGCAAAGCGTAGGTTCGCCGCGGGCGATGGCCTGCACAATGAAATCGGGAATATAAATGGACGCGTAGGACATGGCGGATCGATCTCGAAATGGAAAATAAAATCGGCAAATTCCCCTGTACGACCGTCGCCATTATTTAAGTTTGGCTTCGACGGGCATCGCGTGGAGATAGTTCCATGCGGATTGCGCTGCAAAGCTTCCAGCGTTATCGCTGCTAGAATCCCCGGCTGAATCCTGAGTCAAATCCCGAGAACGATTTGCCAAATGCCGCGCAATCGAAACCGGGGGATTCCGCGTTTGCGGCATGTTGCTGGACTGCACGCGGGCATGCAGCAACTCGGCGCGAATCTCGGAGCCATCGAGCAAACATGCATGCGGATGCGATGAGATTTCGCGGCCTTCCATTTTTGCCGTGAGTTTCATCGCAGTTTTCCCTGCGTCGCTTTCTGCGTGGTTATCTGCGTATTTGCTTGTGATGGACCAGCGCGCCGTCTTCATTTTCATCTGCAAAACCAGCGAAGCACATGTTTTGGCGTTGGACTCCTGCTCCAGCACCACAAGTACCGTGGCGGTATCTTCCACGGCGCGCCGAAAACGAAACCACGCATTCAGCGGAACGTGTCGAACCGTTTCCGGCGCGATGTCGCTCAGATCCAAAGCGATGAATCCGAATCCGCCGCCCTGGATCAAAAGATCCGCGGCACGCAAAGACTGATCGAGAGTGCGGCAGCGCACCCACAGCAATTGCTGCAATTCCACGCCGGCGGCTGCAGCGCTGCGCGGATCGAAAGAATCGCGTGCATCGATCAGCGCGCACACTTCCGCTTCCGCGGTTCGGGAAGCCAAAGCGGAAAGCAGCACGGTGGTCCGTCCGGAACATGGCGGACCGCAGATTTCCGTTAATGCTCCGCGCGGCAAACCGCCGGCTAAAGAATCAATTTCGGGGATACCGGTGAGAACGGTTTCAACGCTTTTGCGATCGCGATAGCCGAAGGGCTCGGCAATACGGCCAGAAAGGGACAGTTCGACATGGGAGCGGAGAGCTGCGAGATGGGAGCGCATGGGAGTAGGGGATCAATATGTTTTCGCTTTTTGTTCGCCTTGACAAACATTCTGTAAAATCCCATCGTCCTTGTCAAGATTGAAATCGTGATGGTTGCGGGGAGCGGCGGAGTGGTGGCCCGGTTCTAAAATTCTTAAAACAAATCGCGGTTGGCAATTGCCGCTGTGAATCGCAACACGAGAAGGATTACACTCGCTCGGCATCACCAGACTTCAAGCCTTAGCAATCGGCCATGAGATTACGAACGTCCTTTTAATCGGGAGACATCTGTTATGGGAATTAGACGGAATGCCCTGCATGGGGTGACTGTAGCGCTGCTGTCCCTGGTGGCGTTATTTTTTGCCGCCGGCACATTCAGCCAGAAGCAGCGCCAGCCTGCCGCCGACCTGATTATCACCAACGCCAAAGTTTGGACGGTGGACAAAACCATACCCACCGCGCAGGCAATAGCCGTACTCGGCGAACGCATTGTAGCGGTCGGCTCGAATGCCGACGTGGATGCGTGGCGCGGTGCGCAGACGAGCGTGGTGGATGCCGGCGGCAAACTTCTCCTGCCTGGATTCAACGATGCGCACGTGCATTTCATCAGCGGCGGATCGCAGCTCGACAATGTGCAGTTGAACGACGCCACCAGCTCCGAAGAATTTGCGCGCCGCATCGCTGAGCACGCACGCAAAATTCCCAAGGGCCAGTGGATTCTCGGCGGCGATTGGGATGAGACCAAATGGACTCCCGCCGATTTGCCGACGAACAAAACTATCGATGCGGTCACGCCGGACACTCCGGTTTTTGTGAGCCGCTATGACGGCCACATGGCTCTGGCTAATTCCGCGGCCATGCACCTTGCGGGAATCGATAAGTCCACTCCCGACGTGCCGGGCGGCACCATCGTGCGCGATGCGCAGGGCAATCCCACGGGCGCGTTGAAGGACGCGGCGATGAATTACTTTGATAAGGCGATTCCGCCACTTTCGCGTGAGCAGCGATTGCACGCCGCGCAGCGGGCCTTGAACCTCGCTGCTTCCGTAGGAGTCACTAGCGTGCAGGACATGAATCCCGACTACGCGGACATCGCGCTGTATTCCGAATTGCTGGGGCGCGGCGAACTCACGACGCGCATTTATGCCGCGCCGCCGATTGCTTTTGTGCAGGACCAGGCAAAAATCGGCGTGCGCCACGGTTTCGGCAGCGCTTACCTGCGAATTGGCGCGGTGAAGGGTTACGCAGACGGCTCGCTGGGTTCGCGCACGGCGTATTTTTTCGAGCCGTTCGATGATCAAAAAATGGATCAGAAGGGGGAACAGAAAGCAGGTCAGGCGGGCAATCACGGATTGCTGTCGGAAGCGATGCAGCCGTTGTCACGCATGCGCGATCACATGATGACCGCGGATGCCGCCGGCATCCAGATTTGCACGCATGCGATCGGCGATCAGGGAATCTCCATGATTCTCGATCTGTACGCCAAAATTACCAAAGCGCACGGCCCTGCGGATCGGCGCTTCCGCATCGAGCACGCGCAGCACATGGCCGCGAAAGATTTTGATCGCTTCGATCAACTCCAGGTGATTGCTTCAATGCAGCCGTACCACGCGATCGATGACGGCCGCTGGGCCGAAGCGCGCATTGGACACGATCGCGCCAGTCGCACGTATGCATTTCGTACTTTTCTGAATCATGGCGTGCGCCTGGCGCTGGGCACGGACTGGAATGTGGCGCCGCTGAATCCCATGCTTACCATTTACGCGGCCGTCACTCGCGCCACGCTTGACGGGAAACATCCGGACGGCTGGTTTCCGGAGCAGAAGCTCACCCTACCTGAAACTGTCGAAGCCTATACCATGGGTTCGGCTTACGCGGAATTTCAAGACAAATTGAAAGGCTCTATCACTGTGGGGAAGCTGGCCGATGTGGTACTGCTCAGCGACGATATTTTTTCCATCGATCCGGTAAAAATTCGCGATGTGAACGTCCTGAAAACTTTTGTCGGTGGCAAGCTGGTTTGGGATTCCAGCGCGACTCACAAGTAATTATTTGGAGGGAACGAAGACGATGTCGACGGGGGCGGGGACTTCGGATACCTGGCCGGTGGGAGTTAGGGCACCGGTGGCGAGGTCGATGCGGAAGACCACGATGTTGTTAGATTCCTGATTGGCGGCGAGGAGAAATTTGCCGGTGGGGTCGATGGCAAAATTTCTGGGGGTTTTGCCCCTGGTGGAGAAATCGCCGGCGGGGGTGAGAGTTCCCTTTGCGGGATCGATGGCGAAAAGGGCGATGCTGTCGTGGCCGCGATTGGAGGCGTAGAGAAATTTGCCGGAGGGATGGACGACCACCTCGGCGGTGTCGTTGGAGCCAGCGAAATCTTTGGGAAGAGTGGAAAGAGTCTGCAGCGGGGAGAGGGCGGCGGATTGGGGATCGTAACCGTAGGCGGTGAGCGAAGATTTTATTTCACTGAGAACGTAGGCAAATTTTCCGTTGGGATGGAATGCGAGGTGACGAGGGCCGGCGCCGGGAGTTAGTTTTGCGACGCGCGGTTCGCTTGAATCTATTGCGGCTGGAGTGAGCGCGCCGGTCGCGGCGTCGAAGCGGTAGATCAAAACTTCGTCGAGGCCGAGATCGACGGCGAGCGCGAAGCGATTGTCGGGCGACGTAGCGATCCAGTGGGCGTGCGGGGCTTCCTGGCGGTCTTTGTTGGGGCCGGAGCCGGTGTGCTGGATGAAAGAGGATGCGGGTTGCAGGCTGCCGTCGCGCGCGATCGGGAAAGTGGTGACGCTACCGCCGTCATAGTTGGCGACGAGAGCGTGGTTGCCGGTGTTGTCTATCGAAATGAAACAGGGGCCAGGACCGCCGCTGGGTACCTGGTTTAGTTGCGTGAGTTGTGCGGTTGGGCGATTTATTTTGTAGGCGGTTACTGCGCCGGTGGGTTTGCCGTTGAAGGTGGTGAGTTCATTGACGGCATAGAGATAATTTCGATTTGGCGCGATGGTGAGAAAGGATGGATCTTGCGCTTCGGAGGCTACGCCGAGGGGAGTGAGTTGGCCAGTGGTGGCGTCGAAGCGAAATGAGTAGATGCCTTTGCTGGTGGTTTTGCTGGTGTAGGTACCGATGAAGGCGAAGTATTGGGAGGCTTGGGGATTTTTGGCGGGTGTTTGCGCGGCGGGGAATAAAATTAGCGGCGCTATGGCGATGAGGAGAGATGCGAAGAGGCGGCGCGTGATTTTCATGCGGAGAATGTTACAAGGGGCTGCGTGGGAAGCAAAACTGGAAACGGTCGTGAATCATTAGCAAAATCCAGGCGGAGAAGATAAGAAAAATTATGCGCTGGTGAACCGCGTTACTATGCGATTAGAAGAAGACAAGACATCAAACCCAAGACCCAGGTTCGTAATTCAACTGCGAACCTGGAGCACCCTCCGTGCTTTTGTGAATTGTGATGTTAGAAAAAATCCCCAACTCTAGCCGCGGTTATTTCTTTTCTTCTTCCGATTCCTCCTGGAGGACGGCGGCGGCGGCCACGGAGTCATCGGCGTCGAGGCGCAGGAGGCGGACGCCTTGCGTGGAGCGGCCGGCTTCGCGAATTTCGTTGGCGTGTACGCGGATGACTTTGCCGTTGTGAGTGATGATCATCACGTCGGATTCTTCAGTGACCTGCAAGGTGGAAACCACGTAACCGTTGCGGTCGGTGGTCTTCATGTTGACGACGCCTTTTCCGCCGCGCGAAGTGATGCGGTACTCGGCGAGCGGAGTGCGCTTGCCGAAACCCTTTTCGGCGACCGTGAGCATGAGGGTCATCAGCGAATCCTTGATGTGCTCGTTCTCAAGCTCCTCGAGATTCTGCGTGGTTTGCTTGTGCTCTTTTTCGATGATGGAGAAGTCCGGCTGCACGGCGTCCATGCTGACGACGTAATCACCTTTGTCGAGATCCATGCCGTTGACGCCGCCGGCATTGCGGCCCATGGGGCGCACTTCGGTTTCGCGGAAAAGAATGGCCTGGCCTTCATGGCTGGCGAGGAAAATCATCTGCTTGCCGTCGGTGAGTTTTGCGCCGATCAGCTCATCGCTGCCGTCGAGATTGATGGCGATAATGCCGGTCGAGCGCGGATTGGAAAACTCAACAATCGCGGATTTTTTGACGGTGCCGCTCTTGGTGGCCATGAAAACGTAGCGGCCGACTTCTTCTAGATTGCGGGCGGCGACAAGGGCGGTGAGCTTTTCGTCTTCCTGAAATTTGACGAGGCTGGAAATAGCTTTGCCGCGAGTGGCGGCGGCAGCTTCGGGCAATTCGTAAACCTTCAGCCAGTACACGCGTCCCTTGGAAGTGAAGATCAAGATGTAGCTGTGCGCCGAGGCGATGAACAGATGCTCGACGAAATCTTCTTCCTTGGTCCGCGCGCCGATGCGGCCCTTGCCGCCGCGAGACTGGTGGCGGTAGGTGTCGGTGGAGGTGCGCTTGATGTATCCGGCGTGGCTGACGGTAATCAGCATGTCGGTGTCGGCGATCAAGTCCTCGAGCTTAATCTCGTCGACCTTGTCAACGATTTGCGTGCGGCGATCATCGCCGTAGGATTTTTGCACTTCCTTGAGCTCGCCGCTGATGACTTGCTTCAGCTTTTTATCGCTAGAGAGAATTTCTTCCAGCTCGGCGATGAGTTCGCGGATGGACTTCAGTTCCTTGAGGATTTCGTCAACGGAGAGCTGCGTGAGGCGGTGGAGTTGCAGCTCGAGAATGGCGTCGACCTGAATGGGAGTGAGACCGGTGGTGGAGCGGCCGGCGGCTTCTGTTTCGACGGAGCCGAGCTTGTACTTGCGGCCATCCAGCTTGACGCCGGCGAGCTTGCGGGACTTGCCGTTTTCGGTGATGGTGACGTCTTCTTCGGTAAAATATTTGAGCAAGTTTTCGCGGGCGTCAGCGCGGCTGCTGGAACCGCGGATAATGCGGATGACGTCGTCGAGATGGTCGAGGGCGATCTGGTAGCCAACCAAAATATGTTCGCGTTCGCGGGCTTTGCGGAGCTCAAAGATGGTGCGGCGGCGGACGACTTCGACGCGATGATCGATGAACAGCTTGATCATCGGAATCAAGCCCAGTTCGCGCGGCTGGCCGGCAACGATGGACAGGAGAATCATGCCGAAAGATTCCTGCATCTGCGTGAACTTGAATAAATTATTGAGGATGAGCTGCGATTCTTCGCCGCGCTTCAATTCGATGACGATGCGCATACCTTCGCGGGAAGACTCGTCGCGCACATCGGAAATGCCTTCGAGTTTTTTGCTCTGGACCAATTCGGCGATGCGCTCGATGAGGCGCGATTTATTGACCTGGTAGGGGATTTCGGTGATGACGATGTTTTCGCGATCCTTGGAGGCTTCTTCGATGGCGGCTTTGGCGCGCATGATGAAGCTTCCGCGGCCGGTGCGATAGGCGGCTTCTATTCCTTCGCGGCCGGCGATGTACGCGCCGGTGGGAAAATCCGGGCCGGGAACAATCTTCATAACTTCCTTGAGCGGGGTGTCGGGCTTGTCGATCAGGAGGAGCGCGGCTTCGACAATTTCGCGCAGATTGTGCGGCGGAATATTGGTGGCCATGCCGACGGCGATGCCGCTGGCACCGTTGACGAGAAGATTGGGAATGCGCGACGGAAGGACGACGGGCTCTTCGCGGGTTTGATCGAAATTGGGAATGAAGTCGACGGTTTCTTTCTCAAGGTCGGCGAGAATGTCTTCGGAAATTTTGGCGAGGCGCGCTTCGGTGTACCGCATGGCCGCAGGAGGATCGCCGTCGACGGAGCCGAAATTTCCCTGGCCGTCGATGAGCGGATAGCGCATGTTGAAATCCTGCGCGAGGCGGACAAGGGCGGGATAAATCACGGCTTCACCGTGCGGATGATAGTTGCCGGAAGTGTCGCCGCAGATTTTGGCACATTTGCGGTAGCCACGGTTGGAGGCGAGTCCGAGATCGTTCATGGCGACGAGGATGCGGCGCTGCACGGGCTTGAGGCCGTCGCGGACGTCCGGCAGAGCGCGCGCGATGATGACGCTCATGGCGTAGTCGAGGTACGACTTGCGCATTTCGACTTCGATATCGATGGGAAGCAGTATTGAAGTGTTTTTCTCGTCCGCCATTGGTCCTCTGGTTCTATTTATTTACGGTTGCGACGTGATGCTGTTTCACCCGGCCTAATTGATCGCTGGTTATTTCTCAGCGGCTAGCAACACGTAGGCTTTTACGGTGTCGAAGGCGTCGGCAGCGTTGGTGAAACGCGTGGCCGAGAAATGCTGTTCGAGTCGGTGTAAAAGTTTGTCGCGCTGCTCTTCCGTTGCAATTTCAACTGCCACACCGCGTTCGTTGTCCGGCGCGGAGGTGGGCGTGGCGCGAAAATCGCTGCAGGCCAATCCACGCAAACCGGGCAAGGTGCTCCAACCAAGTTGATAAAGCATGGCGAATTTGAATATCCAGGTTCACGACTCATACAAATAGATAAAAGGAATTGGTGCGCATGTAGCCGGCTACTTCCTAATTGCTTGCCTGAACTCCTTCTCACGTTTTTCATCCTTGAAGAAATATTTCAAAAGTACATTTAACTCCTTCGGATCTGGATTTAGGCGTTCAGTTTCGTACTCATGTTCTTCGAACTGCCACTCACCCAATGCCTTCCACATCAAAATCAAGCCAAGTTTAAATCGTTCCAACTCAGACAGGAAACGCTCAGGAAACTCATATTCGCCGTCCGGCACTTCAGCCACAAGAAATGCAAAATGAGACCACCGCGAGTGTGCGGCGGTCTCATACACCGATTTTATATTCTCGGCGTCCAGGAATTTTTTAACTTCAAAAGTAGTGACCTCCAGTACAGGTTGCGGAAGGTAATCGTAACTATTCACCTGCACTAGAGTGACATCTGGTCGCGACCACTGGCCACTCGCTCTTTTCCTGTTGCGAGCCGTTCCGGTAATGCGTGCATCGAAGAAGTCGCCACTTTCCACGTCTTTCCCCCAAGAGTCTTTCAACCACGTTTGCAGGGGCTCATATAATTCAGACTCTCGCCTAACAAGTAGCTTGCCTTTTTTTGGCAAAGCCACACTAGCGCCCTTTTCGACCCGTGCGACACTTCCGCCCCGACCTTTTCCGCGGGTGAGAAGTCCTTTGTCAAGCAATTCTTGTCTAACTTCCCAATAACGAGCTCCCAGTCTCGATCGCTTCTCCAGGGTAGTATTCCCAATAAAGTTGCCATCGATGGGAACAAGTTCAAGTAGTTTTCGGGCATCGCTTGATAACTTAATTTGACTGGAAGCCATAAGATTTCTTCCTAAATATCCAGGTTCACAACTTCGAGCGCGTTTTCTTCGATAAACTTGCGACGCGCTTCCACGTTTTCGCCCATCAAGGTGGTGAAAATATCCTCGGCGGCGACCGCGTCTTCTAGCTTTACTTGCAATAACGTGCGCGTGTCGGCATTCATAGTGGTGTCCCACAACTGCTCGGCGTTCATTTCGCCCAAACCTTTGAAGCGCGTGATGGTGAAATCTTTTTTGGCGTCTTCGACGACGTAGTCGAGAACATCCTGCGCGCGGGCCTTGGTGACTTTGTCGCCATTGCGCGCGACGGTGAACGGCGGATGATTGAATTCTTCAATTTGTTTGGCCAGGGCGCGGAGACGTTTGTATTCCGCGGTGGAGGCAACGGCCCAATTAATTTTCTGGCTGTGCGGCGGCCCAAACTGAATTTCGTACAGGCTGTGCTCTTCGTCGAAGGCGACCTTGCCTTCGATCTTCAATTTGGTTTTCTCGATTTCTTTCAAGAGCTTGTCGAGCGCTTTCTTGTCTTCGAAGTCGGTTTTTTTATCGAGGCGACTTTCCGCGAGAAGTTCGACGAGCGCAGGTTCGCGCAAGCGTCGACCCAGCTTGGCGGCGGCAGCTTCGTATTCCTGTACGTTCAGCAAGAAGGTGGTTAAGCCGGCGCCTTCCAGGTTGACGCCTTCCTTGGCTTTCACAACGTGATCTTCGGTGGCGCGCTTCATCAACTCGTGGGCAAATTCGCGTTCGTCGCGGATGTAGCGCTCGGTCTTGCCACGCTTCACGCGGTAGAGAGGCGGCTGGGCGATGTAAATGTGGCCGCGCTCGATGAGCTCCTTCATGTGGCGGAAGAAAAAGGTGAGCAACAAGGTGCGAATGTGGCTGCCGTCGACATCGGCGTCGGTCATGAGAATTACTTTGTGATAGCGAAGCTTGGTGGCGTCGAAATCGTCTTTGCCAATGCCGGTGCCGAGCGCGGTGATGATGGCGCGAATTTCTTCGTGGCCGAGCATCTTGTCGTAGCGGGCTTTTTCCACGTTGAGAATTTTGCCCTTCAGCGGAAGGATGGCCTGGAATTTACGGTCGCGGCCCATTTTCGCGGAGCCGCCTGCGGATTCACCCTCAACGACGAAGAGTTCGCAACGCGCGGGATCGCGTTCCTGACAATCAGCGAGCTTGCCGGGCAGACCGCTGGAATCCATGGCGGACTTGCGGCGGGTGAGTTCGCGGGCTTTGCGGGCAGCTTCGCGCGCGCGGGCAGCTTCGATGCACTTGCCGACAATGCGGCGCGCGACGGTGGAATGCTTGTCAAACCATTCGCCCAGCTTTTCGTTTACGAGTTGCTCGACGTCGCCTTTGATATCGCTGTTGAGCTTGCCTTTAGTTTGCCCTTCGAATTGCGGCTGGGGCAGGCGAACGGAGATGACCGCGACAAGGCCTTCGCGAACATCGTCACCGTTGATGGTGACTTCGTCCTTTTGCTCCTTGAGCATGCCGGTGGAGGACGCGAAGTTGTTGATGGAGCGCGTCAACGAGGAGCGAAATCCGGAAAGATGCGTGCCGCCATCGACGGTGTTAATGGTGTTGGCGAATGCGAAAACGTTTTCGCTGTAGGTGTCGTTGTATTGCAGCGCGATTTCGATTTCGACGGTGCCGCGCTTGCCTTCGATGTAGACAGGTGAATCGTGCAGCGTGGATTTACCGCGATTGAGATGCTTGACGAATTCGCCGATGCCACCGGTGAAGCGAAACTCGGCGGTTTTTTCGGAGCGCTCATCGGTAAGGGTGATCTTCAGACCTTTGTTGAGGAAAGCGAGCTCGCGAAGACGCTGGGACAACGTGTCGAAGCTGTAGATAGATTTGTCGAAAATAGTGCCGTCGGGATGAAACGTGATTTTGGTGCCGGTCTTGCGGGATTTGCCGGTCTGCTTCAGCTTGGAAGTGGGCTTGCCTTTTTCGTAGGTCTGTTCCCAGACGGAACCATCACGGGAAATTTCCAACTCCAGCCAATCGGAAAGCGCGTTGACGACGGAAACGCCGACGCCATGAAGACCACCGGAAACTTTGTAGGTGTCGCTATCAAATTTTCCGCCAGCGTGCAGCACGGTGAGCACGACTTCGGCCGCGGGACGCTTTTCCGTGGCGTGCATGTCGACGGGAATGCCGCGGCCGTTATCGACCACGGTCACGGAATTATCGGCGTGCACGGTGACGTTGATTTCGTCGGCAAATCCGGCCATCGCTTCGTCAACGGAATTGTCCACGACTTCCCAGACGAGATGATGCAAACCCATTTCGCCGGTCGAGCCGATGTACATGGCGGGGCGCAGGCGGACAGCTTCGAGACCGCCGAGGACTTTAATGGATTTGGCGTCGTACTGGTGGCCCGGCGCTTTGCCGGTGACGGTTTCTTTAGCTTCCATGGAATCTCCGGACAAAATTTCGCAACAAAGTTTTTTGGCCCAAGCAAACGGACAGGCGCGGCGAACTTATGCGCTCTTTAAATCTGCCGCAAAACTTTTTGAAGCTAGGAAGGCGTGCTGGCGGAATGATCCGTACGTCGCCTCACCTTTTGATTTCGACCGTTGCGGATCGAAACTCGTAAGGTTTCCTGCTCCATCCCATCCCGCGCAGCGGGACGTGGCGAAGACTATTTACATTCCAGACGAAATAATTTTTTGGCTCCTGGCGCGGAACCAAAACCCGAAAATTTCACCTGGCCGACGTGCCGATTTGGAGGAGTCTACAGCGAATCGACAACGGGATTAGTGTAATGGATTTGGGGAGAATTCTCAACTGATAAGGAGCGCCTTCCTAGCGCTTAAATCATTTATTCATAGGCATTTATGAGTTCTGTACGAGGGTGTGACCAATTGAAGGACTTTACGGATTTCGGAGAGCCCAAGACCCAGGTTAGGTTCGTACCCTGCCTGCGACAGGCAGGCCCAACTTCGAACCTGGGACATCCTCTGGGAAGTCTCAATTATTTGAACGGAGGTTCAAATGCGCATTGGCATGATGATGTAGCGATAGCGGTAGGCTTCGTCGGCCAAGGGGCGCATCTGGCCGGCGGACTGTTCGTCCTTCAGTTCGATATTGATAGGGCCATCGGCGGCGGCGGCGAGAAAATCGAGCATGTAGCCGGAATTAAAACCGATGGAGATGGGGTCCCCGGAATATTCCTTCTCGATATTTTCCTTGGCTTCGCCGTACTCCGGACTAGACGCGGAAATTTCGATGCCTTCCTTGGAGACGGCGAGTTTCACGGCGTGGGAGCGCTGATCGGCGAGTTGCGAGACACGGCGTACAGCGTCGCTCAACTCAGTGCGTCCGATGACGACGATCTTGTTGTTATCGCGAGGCAGCACCGCTTCATAATTGGGAAATTGTCCGGTGAGGATGCGGGAAATCAGCAAGCGGTGGCCGGCCTGAAAGAACAGATGGCTTTCATCCTTGGCAAAATCGAGTTGCGCATCGGAACCAGCGCCGCTGGACAGTTTTTCAACTTCGTCCATGGCTTTCTTTGGAATTAAGACTTTTACTTCGCCGTTTAAGCCCGCGAGTTTGTGAGTGGTCTCGGCGAGCGCGAGGCGGTGGCCATCGGTGGCCACCATGGCGATGGTGTCAGGCTTCAGGATGAGCAAGCCACCATTCAGCGTGTAGCGAGACTCTTCCATGGAAATGGCAAATTTGGTTTTGCCGATCAAGCTTTCCAGAACGTTGGCAGGAATTTTTACCAATGCGTGGGGCATGGCCGGGAGCGCGGGGAAATTCTCCCTAGCCATGCCAACCAGTTTGTATTTTTTCTTCTCACTGACGATTTCAATCCAGTGATTTTCCAGTAAGCGAAATTTAATTTCGCCTTCGGGAAGTAGGCGAACGAGTTCAAGGAGTTTCTTGGCGGGGATCGTGCCCGCGCCTTCCGTTTTAACTTTTACGTCACAGGATGTGCGGATACTGAGTTCAAGGTCGGTAGCGGTGATGGTGAGGCGTGTTCCTTTAGCCTCGACAAGAAGATTGGAGAGGATGGGAATAGTGGTTTTGCGCTCAACGACACCTTGTGTGGTGTTCAGTTCATTCAACAACACTGATTTTGTGACGCTAAATTCCATCGCTTGATAGTCCTCGCGTGCCGTACCGGGTGCGGACATGGCGTGCCTCGCTCAGTTGTACCGCTGCGGTACTGTACCCGGTTTGGGGAGAAGTATAAAGCGCAATAGGGTTACGAACGCTGTGGAAATGGGTGGCACTGAGGATTTAGTGGGAGTGGGATAGGAAACGACTAATCACTATCGGAGGTTTTTATTTTGAATAAGGAAACATAAAGATTGTTGTGGTGATGAGTGTTGTGGATTGGTGGAAAACACGTGAAGCGGTTGTGGTGGTTAGGAGATAAAGAGAAGTTTGCGCGGTGGCGAAATGTGGGAATGTCGGAAAAGTATGGTGGGTGGGAAGGCTTGTGTGGGGTGATTTGGTGTTTTCCGGTTTTGGTACACAGAATACTCACGGGTTTGGAAGGGGTTGTTCACAGGGTGGATCGGAGTGACAAAATTTACGAGAGAAAAAAGGAGGTTGAATAACATTTTTTTGGCGAGGTAAAACTGACACTAAGAAAATTGTTACGTGAATTACACGCGATTAAAAGAAATCAAGGTCAGGACCTGGAGCCCCCTCCGTGTTTTGACTGAACTTATTGGAGGGCATCGATGAGGCGGGTGATGGTGCGGTTCAGGTCTTTGTCGGAGCGGCGAAGCTCTTCAATTTTGTGGATGGAATGGAGAACAGTGGTGTGATGTTTGCCGCCAAATTGACGACCGATTTCGGGAAGCGAGGCAGTGGTCAACTGCTTGACGATGTACATGGCCACCTGGCGCGGGAAAGCGATGGCGCGGGTGTTGCTGCGAACTTTCAGGTCCTGCTCACGCAGATTGAAATGCTCGCTGACGCGTTTTTGAATAAGGTCGATAGTGACGCGCTTTTCCTGCGAGGCGATGATATTGCGCAGCACCTGCTGCGCAGTAGATAGAGAAATAGTGGCGCCGGTGAGCGAAGCGTAGGCCATCAGCCGGGTGAGTGCCCCTTCCAATTCGCGGACATTGGACTTGATGGCGCGCGCAATGTATTCGGCGACGTCATCGGGCAGCGGGAAGCGATCGTTCTCAGCTTTTTTCTGTAGGATGGCGATCTTGGTTTCTAGATCCGGCGGTTGAATATCGGCGATCAAACCCCATTCAAAACGCGAACGCAGTCTCTCTTCGATGGAGTTGATGTCCTTCGGCAGGCAATCGGAAGAGATCACGATCTGCTTTTGCTGTTCGTACAGGGCGTTGAAGGTATGAAAGAACTCTTCCTGAGTGCGCTCCTTGCCGGCGATGAATTGAATGTCGTCGACCAGCAACACATCCACGGTGTGAAAGCGGTCGCGGAAACTGATCATGCGATCGAAGCGGATAGAATTAATGACTTCGATGGTGAACTTTTCCGCGCTGACGTAGCTCAGGCGCATGGCGGGATTGCGCTTCTTGATGGTGTGACCGATGGCATGCATCAAATGGGTCTTGCCCATGCCGACTCCGCCATAGAGGAACAGCGGGTTATAGGACTTGGAGGGCTGCTCGGCGACGGCGCGCGATGCGGCGTGCGCGAACTCATTGGATTTGCCGACCACGAAACTGTCGAAAGTGTAACGCGGGTTCAGTTGATGGTCGCTGCTTTCGAAGTCGAGCTTGGCCTGCTTCACGCTGGAGACCACCGGAGCGGCGGGCACGGGCTCGTCTTCCGAGCACAGGTATTGCACCTTCATATTGGGCGTGCCGATCTCGTGGAAGACAGCTTTAACGATCTCGCCGTAGGTGCGGGTTAGAACCTGGCGAAAAACGGTGCTAGGAATCTGCACGAACAGAGTCTCACCTTCCGCGCGATTGAAGCGGGTGGGTTGAAACCAGGTGTTGAAGGTATTAATGCTGACCCGGGATTTCACACGGTCTAAGAACTTCTCCCAGGAATTGATGGAAATGGTCATCGGTAGAGAATAGAAAGCCCAGTGCTATTTCCACAGGTGTGAAAAAGCTGTGGAAAGCGGGCCCGATTCATATCTTTCTTAAAGCTTCGGATGCTTGCCCGCGGCGGAACAAGTACTGCGCCCCTGCAATCCGCCTGCGTCCTTTTAGGAAATGCCGGCGCCTCGAACGACCGGTTAGTGACAGCGCGGGATTGTCGCCCATTCGTACGCAGGGGGCAAGAGAAAAGTGTTTGAGGACGTAGAGAGAGGTTCACACAGCATGCACAGGTTTTCCACAACAGTATTTGACATGTTTTTTGTATAAATTTTTTGATTGTGGCGGCAATTGGGAGATTTCCGGGAAGGAAGTGAACAAGAAATTTGGGACGATGCCGGTTGGGGCTGTGAAAAACTTTTGCGATGGGGAAACGTAAAAGCGATTCGTAGTGTTTACTAATTGGATTTTTGTTCGAGCTTGGTGTCGGGGCGGTCGAACTCATAAATGCCGAGCACATCGTTGCCGACGAGAATTCGGTCTTTGTCGATGAGGATGGTGGCGGCTTCGAGGCGCGCGCCTTCCGGCGTGTACAGCTGGTAGGTTGCTTTGCGATTCCCGTCTTTGTCAAATCGCAGAAGCGTGCTGTGAAGGGCGATCCAGACTTCCCCGGTCGCGCGGGCTACGCCTATGGCGGTGAGAATGGGCTTGAACGCCGGCTGTTTGCCGCGGCGCTCCTGGCGCTCGATCTCCTTGCGCGCGGCTTGCGCGGCCGCGAAGGCATCGATCTCGGCATATTGAATAATCTGCATGGCGTAACCGTTGCGATCGTACTGGCGCACGGTCGGCTCCGGAGCGTAGACGAACGCGTAATACAGGCGGCCGAGAGAGTCGGCGGCGAGATGGCCGGCGTTGAGATACCGATTCAAATCGGTGCGCGAGGAAATATCTTCGAGTTCGCCGAAGTCGCGAATATCGCGGCCATTTTTGTCGAAGACCGTGACCAAGTGGGGTTCACGCATGGTGGAGACAGCAACTTCACTGTCGGGCAGCGTAGCGATGGACAACGGCGCATTCACGGAGATGGAGCGTAGGCGACTGCCGTCATGCGAATACACGGCGATCAGGTTTGCGGCGCGATCGGCGATATAGATGTTGCCGTCGGAGCCGACGTCGCAGTCTTCCGCGAAACTCACATCGGGCTGGCCGGATTTGGAAGTGGAGGCAGCACTACCCGGCGCGCCGATGGTCAAGAATTTATGTTCTTTAGCGTCGAAAACCAGTAAGCCCTGGGAGCCGAGAATGTAAGTGCGGCCATCGGAGTCGCGCTTGATGGCGCGGAGGCCGGCGCCAGCATCGGGAAACACGCGGCGCTTGGCGGTTAACTCGCCTTCAAATTGTGCGCATGCGATGGACGCGGAGGAGAAGAGAAGGCAGAAACAAGCAGCGAAACTGAAAAATGATTTCATTGGGATCGGGATTTTCCTGAATGCTCAGAGGATAGCTGCCGCATCTGGGTTGCCCGCAGGCGGTTTGTGGACGGGAGAGAGTTCATCCAGCGAGCGTTCATCAAGCGTCGAGGCAAAATCTTAGGCGCTCGATGGACCGGGCGCGCAGACGGCCAGCGGAGTTGAGTGGAGCATCGTCGGCGGTTTCGATGATCACGGTGTTCATCTGCACATCGCCTTCGGCGACTTCGAACCTGGAGGGCAGGCCGTCGAGAAATTTTTTGATGATGCCTTGCCGGTCCATACCGATTACGCCACCGTGAGGTCCGGTCATGCCGACATCGGTGATGTACGCAGTGCCTTGCGGCAGGACGTGTTCATCGGCGGTAGTTACGTGAGTGTGGGTGCCAACAACGGCGGTAACGCGGCCATCGAGGTACCAGCCCATGGCAATTTTTTCGCTGGTGGTTTCGGCGTGCATGTCCACAAAAACGAAGCTTACATCGGCGGGAATTTTGGCGAGCTCGGTGTCGGCTTTGCGGAATGGGTCGTCGATGGCGGGGAGGAACGTTCGGCCCTGAAGATTGAGGATGGCGTACTTCACGCCATTTTTGGCGGCGGAAACGTACATGCCGCTGCCGGGACTGCCATCCGGGAAATTTGCCGGGCGGAGAAGCCTGGGCTCGTGCGGCAAGAATTCGAGGATTTCGCGGCGGTCCCAACTGTGATTGCCGCCAGTGAGGACGTCGATGCCGTTATTGAGAAATTCCTCGGCGAGGCGAGGAGTGATGCCGAAGCCTGACGCGGAATTTTCGCCGTTGGCGATGACCAAATCGATTTTCTTTTGCGAAACGATATCGGAGAGATGGTCATGAACGATGTGGCGGCCAGGGGAACCAACGATGTCACCAACGAAGAGAACACGCATTGATTAAGTTTACAGTTGATGGGGTGGGCTGGAAAGGAAACCATGGAAATGGGAGCAACAACTCCAATGAACCTGGACCTGGGGTAATTCCTCGGTCCTAAAGGTCAATTCCCAGGAAACCCTGCCGAGGGACAATATCCCACCCACTCGTTCTCTCCCTGATTCCCCTGCCATCCGCCCTACAAAGCGGACATAAAAATAGAGCGGACTGCTGGGCCGTGGGGAGCTAGGCCGTGAACCTCTGAATTAGGTGGGCACCACGAGCCAACCGTTAGGCTTTCCTGCCCCGCTCGCTGGTCTGTTCGTCATCCCGATAACTCGGGTTTATGACCAGCGAGCGGGACAGGCCGTGCACACAGGCTGTCTGTCCGCAGCGCCTCAGAGATTCATCATTGGTTCAAACAGCTTTCGCTCCGCCACCTGCTTCGAAGAACCGCTCCGGAATCTATTCTAGCAAAACGGCCCGAGGAAAGAGTGGTGGTGGCTCCCCGCTTGTCGAATCTACTGCGCGACCGAGAAGCGGCCGCAACGACAAACGGGCTGTTGCGGCGAAAATGGAGATTACAGCCATGCGGAGGTCTAGGTCAGGCGGCGGGTTGCGCCGCACCCTTGATAAATTCGGCGGTAGCTTTGAAAAACGCCTCCACGCTCCCACCGCTGAGGAGCGCGGAGGTGGTGTCGGTCGGCAATAAAGACTCGACGGAAAACTGACCCAGGCGGCGGTAGCTTTCGAATTGAGATTCGTCGAACCACTGGTCCGCGGTGGTTTTGTGCGGGAAAGAGGGGTCCTTGATGCGGTAGGCCAGAATGTCGGCGGGGTCGTTTTTCGAAATGGTCGTTTTGATGTACAGCAGCGTGCCGGGCGGCGTTGGATAGGGATAGCCAATCGTGCCGATCACGGCGTGAGTCTTTGCGAATCCGGAGTCGGCTAAACGCAAGGGCGAAGGATCTATTTTTATTTCCACGCCAAAATCGCTGCGGCATTTGCGAATGGCGTTGCCGAGATCGCCAAAGGCCATATTCTCGTCGGCATCGGCGTCGCCGGCGATGATAAAGCGGCAACGGCGTCGCACCAGTTCGTAGATGCCCAGATTTTCGAAATGTCCGCCATCGGAGACGTACACGTACTTTGAGCGATCGGTGGTGGAGGCAAACAGTTCGTGGAGCAGGTAAAGAAGAGAAATGGGAGGGCCACCCTCGGGTTTCTTGAATAAGTAATCCTCGTTGGTGTAGCGCGGATTGGGGAGCCACCAGCCGAGCCGTACGTCAAACATTGTCATCAAAAAAGCCAGCGGAGGGGAGGTGTGGAAGCCCATGTTGGGACTGGCGGCCGCTCCGGAAATGGACACGGCAGTGCCGATGTGAACTCCACCGATCTCTTTCTGTTGTGAGGAATCGGTAGTGCGGGGATAGGCGAATTCAGGAGTGGGCCGAAAACCATCCGGCGCGTGCGACACGAGATGCATTTCGGGGAAGTCGAATCCGCAGACCAGCGGCGTAAACACGAACGATTCGGCTTTTCGTTCTTGCCAGGCAAGGCGCTCGCCATGAGTTACGTTCAGCGCGGCGCAAAAAATGGGATACGGGCCGTCGTATTTGTGTTCGCCCGGAGGCGGCACAGCGGTGGCAGAAAAATTCTTAAGTAGCTGATCGTCGTTAGGATCGAACCCGGTGAAGGGATGGCGTGGCGATTTTCTTCCGGTCCTGTGGCTCCGAGGTAGCACCGGACAATACGATTGCGATAGAGAAGATTCATGGAGAAGACGTTTATGTCGATGCGGAAGGCCAGAGAGAGCGCGATGAGGAAAAGACCTGCGCAGCAAATTGACAACCAACACAGTGAAAAATTTTGAGCATTCGCCCAATAGCGAGCTACGTCCTGGTTGCTGGTGTTGGTTTGGACGCCCGGCAATACCGCCACGTTAGTAATTCCGGATGCGCGACATGTGATGTTGTGCCAGTGCGCACCACCAGCGGCACAAAAAGACCGGATTGCGGAGTGGGATGCCAGTTCGTGGGCGCCTAGCGACAATAGGACCAATAGACCGGCGACAAAAACGTAAGGGGTAATCGACGCCAATCGTTCGATTTTTGGATTTCCGCCGCTCGCCTGCCCGTTTGTTTTTGTGCTTCGCCCCGAAAGCACTCCGGCGACGGTGGTCAGCACCCAACCGGCGATCAGAGCGATTTTTGTTTTTATCCAGACGGCTAAGACAACTTTGCCCAACGGAACGAAAATCGCCAGGGCAAAGAGACCGGCCCAAGCGATACTCCAGATGAGCAGCCAGCCGCCCAGCCGCGCCCACCATTCCTGTTCTTCAGGCGCGATGAGGAGTTTGAGCAAACCGATGTGCAGCGCCCCGATCACCAGGAAAATTAAAATAATCAGCGGTGGACCAAAGCTGGCGGCATACCACACCGCCGGGTCGTCAACGCGCCAGTGGTCGATCAAGCGGGTTAGTAACAGGATGAGCAGGCCGCCCGCACCGCCCCCTATCGCTGCAGATAACGGGATACCAAACCATGCACGTACGGACAGTTTCCGCTCGGGAGGCAGGCTGGAATTGATGCGGATTCGCGGGAGCAGGCCGGCACCATGACCCACCAGATATACGAAACCCGTGAACACAACCCAAAACGAAACGCCTTGGAGAGTGATGCCCCAGCGAGAAAATTTATAGTTTGGGCCTGCGGTGAAAATGAACGGCAGGATGAATACCGCGCCGATAAACAGAGGCAAGACAACGGAGCAAAGAACGTACGTCTGTTTGGTGTAGGGGGATGCCGCTTTGTCTGTGCTGGAACAACGGGCGACATGCCACGAAGCGAAAAAGATAGCGAGGAGAATGGCGAAAATCCCGGCGACGGCTGTAAGAGTGATTGCTATCGGTTGGGAGTGCTGGGAAATGAAAGTAACGAAGCGAACGGCGGCCCATGGCACAAGGAGCACTCCATCGAGAAAAGCGATGAGGATAAGTTGGTTCAAAAAGACATTGCGTGCATAGGTGGCGATGCCTGCCCAGGTGTCGGCGCCAAAGATTCCTTTGCGCGGAGTCAGATAGTTACTGTAATCGCGTAGAAAATTAACCTCTTCCGGCTCCGTCACCGGGCCACCAGGATCAGGATGCGCGTGATAGTCGCCGAGTTTTTCCTCGACGTTGATGGTGCTGGTTCGGTTGATCCAGGTGATTAACCATGCACCGATGTAACCGCCTCCGGAAACGGTGGAAAGAAAGTCGATTTTGCTTAGCATCTTGAACTTGGCTAGGCCTTGAAGAACGCCGAGATTGAATGTGGCGCTGCGAATTCCGCCTCCGGAAAGAGTCAGGCCTACAGTGGCTACGGGAGGTGCGGCAGTTTTTGGTAGTGCGGGATCTTGTAGTTTGTCAATAAACTTTACAGCGCCTTCAGACCGGGGCTCAAAATGGGATTTTTTGGCGGCCAATTCCTGGAGCTCGGCTTCGTGGACTTGTTGAAAATTGGGCATGCTCGCTCCTGCAGATTCATCCGATAGCGGAACCGCCGACGGCGAATGTTATACAGAAAGATACGTACTGCCAACCTAAAAATTTTACGAAGAAATGCGCGGTTACGCGCGCCAGGATACGCTATGTTTGTCGCGAGAAACGCTTCGGAATCCGTTTGATAGAATGCAGGCGAGCGAGAAGGAGAAGACATGCGCGGAAGCATCGGCAAGATACTGGTGGCAATTTGTCTATGCGCGGGACTTCTGGCTGGTGGCCGAACTGCGTTGGGGAATGGCCGGCATGAACGCGAGTACTCAAACATAGTTAGCGAAGTTCGCGTATTGTCGGCCGTGGGCTCCGAGCAGCTTGGGAACGTGCAGTTCCCAAATAGCTGCAATGCGGAGGCGCAGGGGCCGCTTTTGAAGGGGCTGGCGTTGCTGCATTCGTTTCAGTACCGGGAATCGGAGAGCGCGTTTAGTGCCGCGGCGAAGGTGGATGCAAATTGCGCGATGTCGTATTGGGGAAAGGCCATGGCGCTGTATCACCAGCTGTGGGATTTCCCACAGAAGGCGACGTTGAAAGAAGGGCTGGCGAGCGTCGAAGCAGCGCAAAAGATTGGCACGGCAACGCCACGTGAGCAGGGCTATATCGTGGCGGCCGCGGCATTCTATCGAGACGACTCCAAGCTTACGCACGTGCATAGGGTGGAAGCGTATTCCGGGGCGCTGAAGCAATTGCATACGCAGTCGCCGGAGGATGTGGAAGCGAGCGCGTTTTACGCGTTGTCGCTGATCGCGCTGGCGGAGGAAGAGGTCAACGACATGGCGAACCGGCGTGCGGCGATCGATCTGCTTTCGCCGCTTTTCCGGGAGCATCCCGATAGTCCGGGCGTGACGCACTACCTGATTCATGCAGCGGACAAGCCGGAATTCGCGAGCGAAGGATTGGCGGCGGCGCGGCGTTACGCGATGATCGCACCGGACTCTTCGCATGCGCTGCATATGCCGTCGCACATTTTTACGCGGCTGGGTTTGTGGCCGGAGTCCATTGCGTCCAACATCGCGGCGAGCGCGGCGGCGGCGCATGCATCGGAGATGCACCAATCGGAATCGCATTATGAAACGCATGCGATGGACTTTCTCGATTACGGCTATCTGCAAAGCGGACAGGAGGCTAAGGCGCGAAAGCTGTCGGCGGACGAGATGAGTGTTCCAGGTTCGAACGAGGAAGAGATGCTGATTCACCGCGCGATCGTCGACGCGCGCAATGCGCTGGAGTTGCACCGCTGGAAGGAGGCGGCTGGGCTGGAGGTCCCGCAGGTGCGCAAGCGCTCGCAGGATGCAACATACTGGGCACGCGCGATTGGTGCTGCGCGCAGCGGGGATAAAGCGGCGGCGCGGAGTGATGTGGAGAAACTGAAGGAAACGGTGGCGGCGCGAGAAAACGAGAGCAAAAACACGGGATACAAAGTTACCGAGGAAAAAGCCACGGACCTGCGGGAAGCGGAGGCATGGCTGGCCTATGTTTCAGGAGACAGTGAGCGAGCGGTGAAGGAAATGCGCGCGGCGGCGGAGCGAGAAGATGCCAAGGGAGTGGAGTCCACGACGGTGCCTGCGCGGGAGATGCTGGGTGATGTGTTAATGGAGTTGAAGCGGCCGGGGGAAGCGCTGGAGGCCTACAAGCTGGCGCTGGTGAAAGCACCTAACCGGTTTGATGCATTGCTGGGGGCGGGGCTGGCGAGCGAAGCGGCGGGAGATGGAAAAGCGGCGAGTGGGTATTTTGCGAAGCTGGTGGAGATTGCGCCGGATGGGGATCGTGCCGAGTTGGCAGAAGCGCGTAGGCACGCGAGCAGGGGGCCGGCGACGGTGAGAATGGAGTGACGGTAGGGTGAGGTTTTGATGTAGTTCGATGGTGAGAGCTTAATCGAAATTCTGCTGATTCATTACCAAAGGCCCCAGAGGCAACTTCGGCGTGTGGCACCCAGGGTCAACTTCCGCGTCCGGGTGCGGTTTCCATTGATCGTTTCAGGGCCCTAATTGACGGGGTGGTGGGTGGTTGCTGGCGGGAAAACTGAGGGGTTTCGTGGCTTGACCCCGCAACCATTCGGGCCTAAGCTCCGTCTTACTAAGCACATGTCTGTGAAGGTCCCACGCATCCGCATATTCGCATTGCTCCTGGCGGTTATCTTCCTGGGGGCGCAGTTCCATTTTTGCACAGAGCTAGGCTCGGCAAATTCGGGTTCTCACATATGCCCGTTGTGTTCGGCGACGGGAGCGGCGGTCACGCCAGCTACCCCGAGCATAGCGATCATGCCAGCGACGGACCGGATGGAAGTTCTGCTGGATCCGCCGTCCGCTTCTGTAGATATTCCAAGCACAATTTCGCCCCGCGCACCTCCCGCAGTTTAATACTTCGATTATCCCCCTGGTCGTCTCGTAGTGTCGCTGATCCTGTATAGAGAGGAACGTTTATGAAAAAAGCTTTCTTGCTGTGCACTTCGCTATGGATCGCCGCGGCGGCCAATGCGCAAGAGGGTTCGTCCGCTCAGGACGCAAAGGTCTCCAGAAACGCGCAGGCTCCTGCGAGTTCGGAAGCCCGAATACAGACGCTTGAGCAGCAGGTGAGCATGCTGGCTGACGAAGTGGCAGCGCTTCGCGGGCAATTGAAGACGCTGGTGGATGCCAAAGCGCCGGCGGAGAGTGCGGGGGCGCGCCTGGTGCTGGCTTCGGCGCCTGCGTCGGCAATGGCGGCCGGCAGGGAACCATTGTCCACGGCCACTGTGGCTTCTTCCTCGTCAATTTCCGCGGAGCCGACGCCTGCGAGTGCCGCTCCACAGGCAATGCAGTCTACGCAGACGCAAGTGTTTGGAGGGGCGAGCGGAAACGCCAGGCTTTTAAATCCGGACATCAGCTTGATTGGAGACTTTATCGGTACGGTGGGACATAACACCGTGTCGCCTTCGCCATCGCTGCAGCTGCATGAATCGGAGCTGGGTGTTCAGGCGATCATCGACCCTTACGCGCGCGCGGACGTGTTCATTTCGTTCGGCGAAACGGGCGTGAATGTGGAGGAAGGGTACGTCACGTTCACGTCGCTACCGGCGTCGCTGCTGCTGAAGGTCGGAAAGATGCGCGCGAATTTTGGCAAGGTGAATACGATTCATAACCACGCGTTACCGTTCATTGACCGGCCGCTGGCGACGAACAACCTGGTGGGCGGCGAGGATGGCATCGACGACGCAGGGTTTTCGCTTTCGCGAATTTTGCCGGCGCCGAAAAACTGGTTTCTGGAGGCGAATGCACAAGTATTTCGCGGCGACTCCAGCGACGTGTTCACGGCCAGCGAGAGGCAAGACGTCAGCGCGGTGGGCCATTTGCGCGGATATAAGGATCTGAGCGAGTCCACGAACCTGGACCTGGGGATTTCGTATGCGCGGGGGCACAATTCTTTGGGCTCAAATTTCATCACCAGCCTATACGGGGCGGATGCCACGATTCGGTGGAAGCCGCTGCGCCGGGCGATCTACAATTCATTTTTGTTCCGTACGGAATTGTTCTGGAGCCTGCACGATCAAGCGTCGCCGGTGGAATTTTTCCATACGGAACGCGCGTTCGGTATGTACTCGTCGGCGGAATACCGGGTTAATCGCAGGTGGACGGTTGGCGGACGATTTGACCGCAGCGGACATGCGACGAATGCAAACCTAACGGATACAGGGTTTTCAGCGATTGCGACGTACTGGCCAAGCGAATTCAGCCAAATCCGTGGGCAATATCGCTTCGGACATCTCGCCGTCGGCCCGAACACGGGCTTTGAAAATGCCAACGAGCTGTTGTTTCAATTTCTATTCGTGATGGGCGCGCATGGGGCGCACCCGTTTTAATAGTGTTCAAGGAGACTTGATGCGACACACACGGCTGGTGAAGAGGCTAAAGTTTTTAGCGACGAAGAGTGGCGTAGTGGCGATGGCGCTTTTGTTCGCATTGCTGTGCACGCCCACGGGGCGAGCGGAGAATAAGCTACGCATTATCACGGCGACGACGGACCTGGCTTCGCTGGCGCAGGAGGTGGGCGGAGACAAGGTGGACGTGGAGTCGATTGCACGCGGATACCAGGATCCGCACTTTGTCGAAGCGAAGCCGAGCTTTCTGCTGAAGCTGCGCAAAGCGGATCTGCTGATCGTGGTCGGGCTGGAGCTGGAGATCGGTTGGCTGCCGCCGTTGATTACACAATCGAGCAATCCGAATATCCAGGTGTCGGCGCCCGGTTATCTGGACGCGTCGCGGTTTGCGAGGATTCTGGAAATTCCCACCGGACAGGTGACCAGAGCGGAAGGCGACGTACATCCGCAGGGCAACCCGCACTACTGGCTGGATCCGGACAATGGGTTGCGCGTGGCCAAGGGGATTGTGGACAAGATCAGCGAGATGCGCCCCAACGACGCAACGTATTTTGCCGCGCGTTATACCGCATTTGAGCAGCACTTAAAGCAGGCGGACGAGCAATGGAAGGCGCAGCTGAAGGGGTATGCCGGGCGAAAGATCGTTACATATCACCGGTCGTGGCCTAACTTCGCGGAACATTTTGGATTGAATGTAGTCGGCTACGTGGAGCCGCGTCCGGGGATCCCGCCAAGTCCGCAACACACCGTGGAATTAATCGGACAGATGAAGCGCGACGGCGTGAAAGTGATCGTCGTCGAGCCATACTTTGATTTGAAAACTCCGAACGCGGTGGCGCGCGATACCGGGGGACAAGTTTTGGTGCTGATGCCATCGGTCGGCGGCGAGAAGGAAATTACGGACTACTTCAAACTGTTCGATTACGATATTGCGAAACTAAAACAAGCGTTTGACGCAACGCATTAAAAGCCAGGAGCCCATGCGATGGAGATTCTCCCGTTTTTGCTCGCGCCGTTTGTGGCGAGCCTGATACTGACCGGCATTCACGCGTACCTGGGCGTGCATGTCGTGGAACGCGGAGTGATCTTCGTGGACCTGGCGCTGGCGCAAATCGCCGCGCTGGGAGCGACGGTGGCCATTGTTGTGGGAATGGACCCGCATGGGAGGGGATCTTACTGGATCAGCCTGGGGTTTACGTTTCTGGGCGCGGCGATATTTGCGATGGCACGCACGCGGCGCGGGCATATTCCGCAGGAAGCGTTCATCGGCATCGCCTACGCGGTGGCGTCGGCGGCGGCGATTCTGCTGATGAGCAAAGCGACGGGCGAAACGGAACACCTGAAAGACATGCTGGTGGGAAATATTCTGGCGGTTTCCTGGGCGGAAGTGCGGAAGACCGCGATTTTGTATGGAGCAGTGGGAATATTTCATTACATATTCCGGAAGAAATTTTTGCAGATTTCGATGCATCACGACGAAACAGAAAAACTGGACTTCAATGTGCGGTTCTGGGATTTTCTGTTTTACGCGTCGTTCGGATTCGTGGTGACGTCTTCGGTGGCGATTGCCGGAGTGCTGCTGGTGTTTTGCTACCTGATCGTGCCCAGCGTGGGCGCGATGCTTTTTGCGGACCGCATCGGGCCGCGGCTGGCGATTGGTTGGACAATGGGGACGCTGGTGTCCGCGTTGGGAGTGATTCTGAGCGTGAAGCTGGATACGCCGACGGGCGCGACCATTGTGGTGACGTTTGGCGGGATTTTGATTCTGATGTTTCTAGTGCACCTGTTGATGCATCACGGGCGCGCGGGACGGGAATTGCACGGAGCGACGTCAGTGAGGCACGAAGTACATACGGATGCGTAAGACGCCAAATTCGAGGAGTAACTTCGCCAGATCGGTCGCGCTGGCGCTGGCGAGTTTCCTCGTCTTGTTTCTGGTGCAGGTGGTCATTCACGGCCATCACAAGGGCCAAAATGAGGCGGCCTGCTGGATTTGCCATGCTTCGCACGTTGGTTCAGGACCAGACGTAAATGCATTTTTGTTGTTGGCGCCGCTATTGCCAGATGGGCGGGCTCACACTGGCGATGTAACCTTTCATACAGAGCTCTTCTTCCACGATTCTCCTTCACGCGCACCGCCCGCTGCATAAATTCCCCCAATATCGGTTGGCCACGTCGCCGCGCTCAGCAATGTAGAGCAGCGGGGCACCGCTATATTTTTTGGCGGACACCTTAAAAAGCAGTAAAGGCAACCGGCCCGGGTAAGGCCGGAGGAGAAATCGAAATGGGATTTAGAAGAATTTCGTTTGCGGTGTGGGCCTTAGGGTTTTTGTTTTCTGCAGCGAGAGGGTACGCACAGTCAGGAAACGCTGGTTCGATCGAAGGCGTGGTGAAGGACCCATCGGGCGCTTCGGTGGCGAACGCGAAAATTGAGGTTACGAATCCGATCAGCGGTTTTGAGCGCTCGGCGGTTACGGGAGCGGATGGCAGCTTCCGGTTTACGAACGTGCCATTCAACCCGTATCACATGATGGTAACGGCAGACGGATTCGCTTCGTACACGCAGGATGTGGATGTTCGCTCGACGGTACCGACCGGTGTGCAAATCAGTTTACAGATTGGAACGGCGGCGACGAGCGTAACGGTGGAAGCCAACGGCGGGGATCTGGTGGAGACGGAATCAACTTTTCATACCGACGTCGATCAGGGACTGATTAACAGGCTGCCGCTGGAGAGCGCTTCTTCGTCGGTGACTTCGCTGATCACGCTGGTGTCGCCAGGAGTCGCGGCGGACTCCAATGGAAACATGCACGGGCTAGGCGATCATGCGCAGAATTCTTTTTCGGTGGACGGCCAAGCGATTACGGACCAGACCAGCAAAGTTTTCTCAAATCAGATTCCCGCCGACTCCATCCAGTCGCTGGAAGTTATTTCTGGCGCGCCTCCGGCGGAATTTGGGGACAAGACCAGCCTAGTGATTAAAGTTACGACAAGATCTGGACTGGGAGTGACGACGCCAACGGGGAGCGTGACGACCTCATACGGAAGCTTTGGGACGGCCAGCCTGGGACTTAACCTGGCGTACGGGAATCAGAAATGGGGCAATTTCATTACGGCAAGCGGGCTACGCAGCGGACGATTCCTGGATCCGCCGGAATTTACGGCGATACACGACAAGGGAAACGAAGAAAATCTGTTCGATCGCATCGATTACCAGATTTCACAAAAAGATACGATCCACGGAAATTTTCAGTACACACGCTCGTGGTTCCAGACGCCGAACACGTTTGACAACCTTAACGTTGTGGATCCCAACGGCAATGGAGTGGGCGATACCGACCAACGCTCCAAGATTGGAACATTTAACGTCGCTCCGACATGGACGAGGCTCATGGGAACGCACGCAGTGTTTACGCTTGGCACGTACGTGCGGCGGGATCAGTACAACTACTATCCGAGCAACAATCCGTTGGCAGATTTCGGACCGATCAATTCAGAAACGATTGCACAGGACCGGAACTTGACGAATGCGGGAGTGCGTTCGGATATTTCCTACGTGAAGGGGCTGCACAACGTGAAGGCGGGGGTCACGTACCAGCATACATTTCTTAACGAAAACGACCGACTGGGAATTATCGATCCGAACCTGTTGCCTTCGTTGACGGATGCGAACGGTGCGCCATGCTTCGCGGGTGGCGTGGCGCTGAATGCGCCGTGCTCAACACTTTTGCCAATTGATTTGACGCGCGGCGGTGGCCTTTTCGCGTTTCGCGGGCACGCAGATGTGAAGGAACTTTCATTGTATTTGCAGGATACGATCACGAAAGGAAGATGGTCCTTCAACGTGGGCCTTCGCGGAGATATTTATAATGGGCTCTCGGCGGCAAGCCAGGCGGAACCACGCGTAGGAATTGCCTACAACATCAAGCCGAGCAATACGGTGCTGCGGATTTCGTATGCCCGATCGCTGGAGACACCGTTCAACGAGAATTTGATCATCGCGAGCACGGGCTGCAATGTTGACGTGATCGCAGCGCTTATTCCGTGCGTGCCGGCGAATTCTCCCGCGGGATTCAGAAATGAATTCCATGCGGGGTTGCAGCAGGCGGTCGGAAAATACCTGGTGGTGGATGGCGAGTACATCTGGAAGTACACGCACAACGCTTACGACTTCAGCGTGCTGGGCAATACACCGATCACGTTTCCTATCGACTGGCACAATTCGAAAATTCCGGGATTTTTGCTGCGCGCGAGCGTGCCCAACTACCATGGATTTACAGCGCTGGTAGTGATGTCGAGCGTGGCGGCCCGCTATTTTCCGCCGCAAGTAGGCGGACTGGGCGTGACAGTGGGACAAGGCGGGTCGGTGTTCCGCATCGATCACGACGAGAAATTTAACCAGACGACGCACTTGCAATATCAACCGTGGAAGCGTGGACCGTGGGTGGGCTTCAACTGGCGATATGACAGCGGCTTGGTGGCGGGGGCAGTACCGGATTTTGCAACGGCGCTGACTTTTGATGGCGATCAGCAAGCGGCGATTGGTTTATTTTGCGGCGGGACACTTGCGAAGCGTACAGCTCCGCTTAGCGGCTGCCCTGCCGGGACACCACACGGGGCCACGCGCCTGACCATTCCAGCAGATGGCACGGAAAACGACGACAAGAATCCGCCACGGATTTCGCCGCGCCACCTGTTTGACCTCAGCGTCGGCGATGACGATTTACTGCACGGCGACCGGTATAAGTGGAGTTTGCGCTTTACCGTCATCAACCTGACCAACAAGGAAGCGCTTTACAATTTCCTTTCCACGTTCAGCGGAACGCACTTTGTGAGTCCGCGTTCGGAGACGGTGGAACTGGGATTTCATTTTTGAGGATGGTTTAGAAACGGGCGAGTCCGCGAAGCTTGAGGCGGAAATGATCTCGCGGGCTCGACTGAATCTGCTGCGGATTAGGAACACTTACGGTTTCGGTTTGGGTTGAGCGGTGGGCGGCAAGATGCCGTTCAAGCGCAGATACACGGCTTGCTGGCCGTAGTGATCGCTCCAGCCATCGCTCAAGGTGATCAAAGCGCCTGCGCGAGATGACGGGCGGCCGCCGAAGATCACCATCGGGTCGCTGAGTTTTGAGTCGTCCACATTAGCCAGCGCAGTGGCGCAAAAATCAAACGAGGCTTTTAGTCCCGCGACGAGTGTGTCTTTGGGGTCGGTGTCCGCCAATTTAGCGCCGTCCGGCGCGGGCCTTCCGGAAATGAGCGAGCAGAGCATGGTGTTGCCCTGCGCGATGTGCATGGTGAGGTGGGCGAACGTGCTCATCTCCGGCATGGGTTTGAAATTATATTTTTCCGCGGGCATGGATTCAGCGGCGGCAACCATATTTTTGAAGAATCGGGTGAGCTGCTGCTTGACCGTAGCGCTGACCGGATTTGCGACTGGGCCAGGGGGTGCTGCTGCTTCGGTTGCGGCGGGAGCTTTGGGATCTTGTTGAGCGTTGGCGGTTGCGGCGAGACAAATTGCCAGCGTGATGAGCGAGCTTAATTTTGCGCGGTTCATTTTATTCCCCTTTTTGGCGATGTCCTTGGCGCAGGAAGCATACTCTGCTGTGAGTGAGGCGGACAAGTGTTGCGGCGAGGCGAGACTCTCTGTGGCTGTGAATTCTGGCGGCGGGTTGCGTGGCAGTTATAATGAAAGCTAGGTTGAGAAAGGGTGGCGATGAATTACGGCGGTTTGGACGGACAGGATGGAACGTCGGCGAGATCGGCTACGGCATGTGGGGCATGGCCGGTTGGACGGGATCGGAAGATCAGGAATCGCTGGATTCGCTGCAGCGCGCGGTCGATCTGGGGTGCAATTTTTTTGATACCGCGTGGGCGTACGGCGATGGGCACAGCGAACAACTGCTGGGGAAAATTATTCGCGCGAATCCGCACAAGACGCTTTATGCGGCGACGAAAATTCCGCCGCATAACCGCAGGTGGCCAAGCCGTCGGGAATTTTCGGTGAACGATTGTTACCCGCCGGAGTACATCGAAGAGTATGTGCACAAGAGTCTAGAAAATACCGGCGTAGCGAAACTCGACCTTATCCAGTTTCATACCTGGGAAGACCATTGGCTGGACGATGACCGGATGCTGCGGGCGATGGAAAAGCTGCGCACGGGAAGCGAAGTGCGCGCCGTGGGGATCAGCATGAATCGCTGGGAACCGTGGAACGGGATTCGTGCGGTGAAATCGGGGCTGATCGACGCGGTGCAAGTTATTTACAATATTTTCGATCAGAATCCGGAGGATGAATTATTTCCGGCGTGCCGCGAGAAAAATGTGGCAGTGATTGCGCGCGTGCCGTTTGATGAAGGGACGCTGACGGGGAAGTTGACGCTTGAAACTAGATGGCCGAAAGGCGATTGGCGGAATACCTATTTCGTGGCGGAAAATCTGAGGAGCAGCGTGGAACATGCGGCCGCTTTGAAGCCACTGCTGCGCGACGGGATGGGCATGCCGGAAATGGCGCTGCGATTCATTTTGAACAATCCGGATGTGAGCACCATTATTCCGGGGATGCGCAAACGGGAGCATGTGGTAACGAATCTTGCTGCCAGCGAGCGTGGACCGCTGCCGAGTGCGCTGGTTAGTGAATTGAGGAAGCATCGGTGGGATCGTACGCCCACGGAGTGGTCGCAGTAGGGCGGAGGTGTTGCAGAAAATTGAAACGAAGACAGGTCCCTCCACTTCGGTCGGGATGAAAAACCTTTTGCGGGCGGGGAGGATTTTGCTGCGATTAGGGGCGGTAGAGATGAATGAACAATAGCTCACACCCAATTGCGACGTGTGGTACCCAGTTGCCCAGGCTGCGAGTGGTCGCAGTAGTTCGACTTTAGGCGGTTTGCTTTAGGGCGCGCTCGACGAGGGTGAGGCAGCGTTCGGCTTGTTCGCGCAATAATTCTTCTCGGTCACCGAGATCGCGCTGAGTGCCGTGCAATTCATCGGCGATGGCCAGCGCAGCCAGCACGGCGACTTTTTGCGTGTCTACGGTAGACGTGGCTTCCGCAACGGCGCGCATTTTTTCATCCACGTAGGTTGCCAATTCCTGGACGTAGGATTCTTCCAGTTCCCCGCGAATGGTGTACATCTGGCCGAAAATTTGAGCTTTGACAGGCGCACGCATGGACTTGTTCCTGTGACAGTTACTTGCGCCAAGATAGCACACTCAAAGACGGTTGGCACCGGGGACGAAGGTGCTGATTATTCAGCGAATCCCTAGAATGTGCGGAGTTAAGCGGTGCGCAGGTGAGCGCCCAGCTGATTTTGCAGGGCAGAGACAATGCGCTCGGAGATGTCGCCGATTTGCGCGTCGGTCAACGTGGCTTCGCGGCTTTGGAGGGAGATTTTGATCAATAGGGAATATTTTCCGGCGGGCACGTTTTTTCCGCGGAAGAGATCTGCAGCTTCGATGGAAACGATTTCGGGAATTTTCAGAGACGAGATGGTCTTGGCGACGTCGGAAAAATGCGTGGTATCGGCGAGGAATAACGAGAAATCACGTTCGACAGTTGGAAAGCGCGGGATGGGCTGATAGCGGCGGGAGTTTTTTGCGCCGTAAAAAGCACAATAGAGCGGGCCGAGATTTATTTCCGCGAGGAAAACGTCCTGGCGCAATTTGAGGCGTTCGGCGAGGCGACGAGAGAGTTGACCGGCAGCACCAAGCGCTTCGGCATTAAGAAAAATTGCACCGCGGCGGGCTGGATTCAGCCAGTCGATGTTCGCGTCTTCCCAGCGCACACTTCCGGCGAGCGCGCCAAGATTGTCGAGATCGCCTTTCAAATCGACGAAAGAAAAATCGCGCGCGGGATCGTGCAGGCCTTTTTCGCGCGCCGCGCCGGTGGCACCGACAGTTAAAACACGCGTCTCGATGGATTGCGCATCTTTCAAGCGGTAGTGATGGGCAATTTCAAAAAGGCGAACGTTACGCTGGCTGTGATTGAGGTTCCATTCAAGCGTGGCCGCCATGCTGACGATGCCGGTAGACCGGAGAACGCCGGCTTCTTCGGAAAGCGGATTGGCGAGGCGAGCGGGCTGGACATTGGCTGGGCGAAACAAGGAGTCGCGCTCTTCGGCTACGTGCGGGATGGTTAAAATTTCGCGATAGCCGAGACCGATCAGCCTTTCGCGGAGGCGCGCTTCGGCTTCGTAGTGCGGCAGGCGAAAGGCCCCCTGACGAGCCGCAGGGAGACGCGGCGGAAATTTGTCGAGGCCATGAACGCGGGCGATTTCTTCGATCAAATCGATTTCGCGGGACACTTCAGCTCGCCAGGAAGGCTGCGTGCATTCCCAGACGGCGAGGGCGGCATTGGCCGTGGCGGAATCTTTATCGATACGCACAGGTGCGAAGCCAAGCGCTGTAAGGATGGAACCAATTTCCGCGTCGGGGACATCAGCGCCCATGACGCGAAGAATCTCAGCGCGAGTAACCTGAAGTTTTTGCGGCGCACGCTTACCGGGATAGACATCGACAACCCCGGAGAGCAATTCCCCGCCCGCGAGCTGCAGAATTAATTCGGCACAACGACGCGACGCGAGTTCCGCCATTTCGGGATCCGCACCGCGGCCGAAACGAGTAGACGCTTCGGTGTGCAATTTCAGCGATCTGGCTGCGCGGCGAATGGTGACAGGAGCGAACCACGCGGACTCGAGCAAGACATTTTTCGTGGAAAAAGAGATTTCCGTTTCGGCTCCGCCCATGATTCCGCCAATGCCTACAATGCGCGAGCCGTCGCCATCGCAGACGACACAAATGTTGGGGTCGAGCGGGCGTTCGATGCCGTCGAGCGTTTTGATTATTTCGCCAGAGGTAGCCGCCGCGGTGGCGCCGGTACCGCGCGGCTTTGCGGCGCGGACGAGGATGGAATGGTCGCGTACTTTGTCGAAATCGAATGCGTGCGTGGGATGGCCGAGCTCCAGCATGACGTAGTTAGATACGTCGACGACATTATTGATGCTGTCGACGCCGCAGGCTTCGAGTCGATCCTTCAGCCATTTTGGAGACGTCTGAATTTTTACGCCCCGAACGACGCGCGCGGTGAAACGTCCACATAATTCCGGCGACTGAATTGCGACTTTTACGGCGTCGGTCGCGTTGGTGGAGGCCTCGGGCGGGACAGAAGAAATTTCTTTTAGCGGCAGTTTGTAAAGAGCCGCAACTTCACGCGCGATGCCGTAATGGCTGAGGCAGTCGGGGCGATTGGAGGTAACTTCGGCGTCGATTACGGCGCCGTGCGCGCCATTTTCGACACTGACAATATTGGTTCCCGAAAGCGCGAGGCGGGAAGCCAGCTCTTCCGGTGAAGCGGTGACGGCGACAAAATTGCGGAGCCAGTTGTAGGAAACTTTCACGACGGTACACTGCCCGCTGCGAGAGAGGTGTGAGCGGGAGACAACTGGCCAAGATAAACCACGGTGGAATATTCCATGGCGACATGATCCCTCTGCTGATGCGCGGCAAAAAGTTTATCGAGTTCCGCCATCATGGGCGCGAAATTGGGATGATCCTGGGGAGGAACGTAGGAACTGCTACGCAGGCGTCCTTTCAATCCATCGAGATCGAAGATCTGTCGGTCGGGAATCTCGCGCGTGACGAAACTGTCATGGTGAAAAAAGGCGCGGATGTCTTCGGCTCGCGGATAGGAATCTTTCACGCGAGCGTAATCGGTGCCAAAGCGAAGCAGTAGATCTTCATAGGCGTGGGCAAAGCCGGTCGCGGCAATGTTGCGATCATTCCAGATGATAGCGATCCAGCCAAATGGGCGCAGGATGCGGGTAAATTCGCGGCGCGCGGCGTTGGGCTCGAACCAGTGAAAGGCTTGTCCGGCGGTGACGACGTCCACGCTGGAATCGGCTACCGTGGTGGCTTCCGCGGACCCTTCGACGCTGGTGAAACGGGGATACGCAGCCAGATATTCTTCACCGGCACTGCGCATTTCCCGGTTGGGCTCGATGCCGAAAACGGAATTGCCATTTTTTAAGAAAAGCTCGGCTAAAAATCCGGTGCCGGAGCCGATGTCGGCAATCACATGGGTAGGGAAAAGATGGCATTGCGCACGCATTAGGTCGATTACGCCAGACGGATAATGCGGTCGGTAGCGCAGGTAATCGGCGACACGATTCGAGAAGCGATTTTTGGCGTCAGCGAACGTCACAGTGCGAGAGCCTCGTTCACGGAAATTGTCGCAAGAAGCGCACATCGTTTTGAAAAAATACCTGAATGTCGTCGATGCCGTACTTCAACATGGCCAGACGATCGATGCCGATGCCGAAAGCGAAGCCGCTGACTTTTTTAGGATCGTAATTCACGAAGCCGTAGACTGCGGGATCGACCATGCCGGCGCCGAAAAGCTCTATCCAGCCAGAGCCTTTGCATTTGGAGCAAGTTGCGCCGGCGGAGTTGATTCCCTTTCCGCCGCAGAAAACACAGGAAGCGTCGAATTCGACGGACGGCTCGGTAAAAGGAAAATAGCTGGGGCGGAAGCGCGTTTTGACGCCAGAGCCAAAAAATTGCTTCACGAAATATTCGATGGTGCCGGTGAAATCGCAAAAGGTGATGTCGGTATCGACAGCGAGGCCTTCGATCTGGTGAAACATGAAGGAATGCGTGGCGTCGGGATTATCGCGGCGATATACCTTACCGGGAACGATGACGCGCACGGGAGGCTTGGTTTTTTCCATGGTGCGAATCTGGACGGGTGAGGTGTGAGTGCGGAGAAGCAAACTGTCCGGAGATTGCTTTCCGGGCGTGGAGGGAAGCTCGAGATAGAACGTGTCCATGTCATCGCGCACAGGATGGAATTCGGGAATGTTGAGCGCTTCGAAATTGTAATAAGGCGATTCGATTTCCGGGCCTTCGACTACGGAAAAACCGATAGAGACGAAGATGTCTTCAATTTCCTGGAGGACCTGGCGAATCAGATGGCGTGAGCCAACGGGGCGGACGACGCCGGGAAGCGAAAGGTCGGTACGTTCGCGATTAGCCGCGGCAGTTTCGGCGCCGGCTTCCGCGGATGCGCGCAAATTTTTGATTTGGGATTCCACATGGGCGCGCAATTGGTTGAGCGCTGCGCCGACGGCTGGTTTCAATGCGGGAGAAGAGGGCTTCAACCAGTTGTCGGTAATTTGCGTGAGCACGCCGGATTTGCGTCCGAGCCATGCATCTCGGAAATGCTTCCAGGATTCTTCGTTTTGGGCATTCGTGGATTCCCGATCGAAGCGCGCGCGCAGTTGCGCGAAAAGAGGCGCCAGCTGATCGGGTTGCGATACCCCGAGATCAGTTAATTTCTTGGCGGCAATGTTTTCGGCAGAATCCATGGCTCGATTCCGTTGCCTGTATCAAGTCCTCACAGGGTGGGACGTTTGAAATAGGTTCAACCGATCTTCAGAAACCGAAGACCCAGGTTCGTACACCAACGGCCAACCTGGGGCACTCTCCGTGCGTTTATGTTCGCGGACAAAGGAAAGCGCTAGGCGGCCTTTTTCTTCTTTTGCGGCGGTGCGGCGGCTTTGGCCTGCTCGGCGATCAGCGTGAATGCCGCAGGATCTTTTACGGCAATATCCGCAAGGACCTTGCGATCAAGTTCGTTACCCGCGGCTTTGAGCCCGTGAATCAACTGGCCGTAGGTGAGGCCGTTGAGACGAGCGGCGGCTCCGATACGCTGAATCCACAGGCGGCGATACTGACGCTTTTTCACACGGCGATCGCGGAATGCGTAGCGGTCGGCGCGATTGGCGGCTTCCTGTGCGGACTGGTAGAGCTTGCTCTTGGTTAGGAAAAAACCTTTTGTGCGCTTGAGGTACTTTTTACGCCGCGCACGGCGTTTAGTGCCGCGTTTTACGCGTGCCATCTGGGTTTCTCCTTATAAGTGGGAGACAAACAGGGCGCGCACGCGCGAGAAGATGCGCGACGCAACGGGTTTGTCTCCGGTATGAACTGCGCCGCGTGCTATTCCGCCGTGAGGCAGAAATTATTACCGCGGCTTATCGGCCGGCAGGCACCCGTGAAGCGCTGCCTGGCGCGATGATCATTCCAAAATTAACTGGAACGATGCGGGCTTGCGCCCGACTTTTTGTCGCTACTACTGCAACCCCGAATATTGCTGAGGCGGAAACTTTTCGTCCGCGCGAGGTAACCTCATGTTGCTCATCGCGGCGGCAAATCAAAAGCGGTCTAAGCGTACGGCAGTAGCAGCTTGACGTTGAGCCGGTCGGCAGCGTTGACCAGCGTTAGCTTTTTCAGCTTGCGCATACGGCCGGGAGCCTTGGTGCCGAGCAAATGACGCTTGCCGGAATGCATGCGAAGAATTTTCCCCGTGGCGGTAACCTTGAAGCGTTTTTTTGCGCCACGGTGGGTCTTCAACTTCATTTTCGGGTTCGAACGATTCCTTGGCATTTCCCAAATCCTCTCGTGGTGATGACTTCTTGTTTAAATACGGTGCAATTCGTTACTGCGATTGCTGCGCGTTTGCGGGTTGTCCCGCAGGCTTGGCCGCCGGAGCACCTTTTTTCGGCGCAAGCAACGCGACCAGAACATTTCCTTCCATGCGCGGCATGGTTTCCACCTGGCCGTTATCGCCGATTTCGCCAAGCAGACGATTCATTTTAGCGCGTCCGACTTCCTGATGGGCCATTTCGCGGCCGCGATGAAAAATCATGGCGCGAACTTTGTGACCTTCGCCGAGGAAACGGATAATCTGATTCAAGCGCACCTGGTAATCGTGTTCGGCGGTTGCAGGCCGAAACTTTACTTCCTTGAGCTGCGAGCCGCGACTGCTCTTGCGCTGCTCGTGGGCTTTCTTATTAGCCTGGTAAAGATACTTGCCGTAATCGGTGATCTTGCAAACTGGGGGATCGGCGGTTGGAGAAATTTCCACCAAGTCGAGACCCTTTTCCTTCGCCATTTTTATGGCTTCGAAGGGCTGCATGACGCCCAGTTGGCCGCCTTCTTCATCGATGACACGAATTTCGCGCGCCCGGATGCGTTCATTTACACGGATGCGGTCGCTCTGACGGAAGGTACGTTCTGCGATATTTCCCCCTAACACACACGCGGAGACATCCGTGATTCAAAGGAAGGACGACACGGGCCCCGAAAAGAATAACCCCGGAGGCCATAGCGTAAAACGGCTATGGGACGGGCTTCAAAGTATAGCATGCGGCCGCGGGAGGGCGGCAAGGCGGAAAATGTGGAAAATGTGGGCGAGTTGGGCTTGGATCAGGTGTCAGCGGAGGCTGTGTCACGGAGACCCAACCACAATTGAACTGGCTAGCGATTTTGCACGAAAACTCCAAAACTGCGCTTTCCGCCAAAATTATATTTCTGTTTTCGACTCCACTTCCCTGGTCAGCGAATCGACGACTTCGGCGAGGGGCTTGGGGCCCAGGTCGCCTTTGGTGCGATGGCGGACGGACACTGTACCGGCGTCGGCTTCTTTACCGCCGACAATTAACATGTAGGGAATTTTCTGCATTTGGGCATCGCGAATCTTGGCGGGGAGTTTTTCGTTGCGGTCGTCAAGATGCACACGGATGCCGTGGCGCTTGAGCGTTTGGGTGACGTGCTGGGCGTAGTCCAAAACTTTTTCGCTGACCGGGCAGATCTCTACCTGGACGGGCGCGAGCCAAAGAGGAAATGCTCCAGCGTAATGCTCGATCAAAATGCCGAAGAAGCGTTCCACGGAGCCGAGCAACGCGCGGTGGACCATCAAGGGTTCGTGCTTGGCGCCATCTTCGCCGACATATTGCAGGCCGAAGCGCGCAGGCAAATTGAAATCAAACTGTACGGTGGTCAGCTGCCAGGGGCGGCCGATGGCGTCGATAAGCTTGACGTCGATCTTGGGGCCGTAGAACGCGGCTTCGCCGGACATTTTTTTGAAGGGCACGTCCATGCGCGTCATGGTTTCCGCGAGTGCGGTCGTGGCGCGATGCCAGTCCTCGGGTTTGCCAGCGTAATTTTCGGGATGCGCGGGGTCCCAGTCGGAGAGCTCGACTTCAAATTTGTCGAAGCCAAAATTTTTCATGACGGCGAAGGCAAAAGCGACGCAGGCTTCGACTTCACTTTCGATTTGCGAAGGCATGCAGAAAATATGGGCGTCGTCCTGAGTGAAGCCGCGCACGCGCAACAGACCGTGGAGAACGCCACTGCGTTCATAACGGTAAACAGTACCGAGTTCCGCCAGACGCACGGGCAGATCGCGGTAACTTTTCATTCGCGCTTTGTAGATCAGAATGTGGCCGGGGCAATTCATGGGCTTCAGCTGGTAGTCGGCTTTTTCTACTTCCACGGGGCCAAACATATTTTCGCGGTAGAAATCGGTGTGGCCGCTGGTCTTCCACAAATCGAGGCGCATGATGTGCGGGGTATAGACGAGATCGTAGCCACGGCGAAGAAGCTCCTCGCGCAGCCAATCTTCAATAATTTTGCGAATCAGGCCGCCCTTGGGATGCCAGAAGATTAAACCGGGGCCGGCTTCTTCCTGAATGCTGAAGAGATCGAGTTCCACGCCAAGCTTGCGATGATCGCGGCGCTTGGCTTCTTCAAGTCGATGTAAGTATTCGTCAAGCTCTTTCTGAGTGTAAAAAGCAGCGGCGTAAATGCGCTGCAGTTGCGGATTGCCTTCCTGGCCTTTCCAATAGGCGCCAGCGACGCTCATTAATTTAAAGGCGGTGATGCGCTTGGTCGAGGGAATGTGCGGGCCGCGGCAGAAATCGATAAATTTTCCGGTGGCGTAGAAAGAAACCATGGGCTCGACGGCCTTTTCTTCCACGAGTTCGCACTTAAATGTCTGGTTGGTTCGACGATATAGCTCCAAGGCTTCGGATTTGGGGAGAAGCTTACGTTCATTGGGCAAATCCTGCGCGGCAAGCTGGCGCATCTTGGTTTCTATCTTGATGAGGTCTTCGGGTGTAAACGGCTCTTCACGAAGAAATTCGTAGAAGAAGCCGGTATCGATCGGAGGACCTATGCCAAGCTTCACGCCGGGAAACAACTCGGTGACGGCTGCTGCGAGGAGGTGGGCCGCAGAATGACGAAAAACATAGAGCGCGTCGGCGTCTCTTTCGGTGAGGATTTGCAGCTTCACGTCGTGATCGAGGGGCCGACGCAGATCGATCAGTTCGCTTTGGGTTTCCGCGGGTGCGTCGGCAGCATGCGATCCTGGCACACCGTTGTCCACGGCGGTGATTCGCGCAACGAGCGCAGCGTCGGCCAGGCGCGGGGAAATTTTCCGAGCAATTTCGGCTGGCGTGGTGCCCTTCGGCACTTCCTGGACTTTGCCGTCGGGCAATGTGACGTGAATCTGATCCATTAAATGTTCACCTGGAAGGAGAATGACAAGCTTATCGGCGGCTTGCATTGCGGTCAAGGTAAGCACATGAATGAGTTCGGGGATGATTAATTCGGGGAAGAATTACTTTGCAGCGGCGATCTCTTCGACGATGGCGGCGACAGCAGCACGCGGATCGGCAGCTTCCAGAATGGGGCGGCCGACGACGATGAAATCCGCGCCAGCACGAATTGCTTCGGCAGGAGTGGCGGTGCGGGACTGATCGTCGCGTTTAGCGGATTTGTCTTTGGGACGAACACCGGGTGTGACGATCAAAAATTCGCGGCCGCACGCTTTGCGAATGGCGCGCGCTTCCTGCACGGAGGCAACGACGCCGTCTACTCCGGCTTTTTTTGCTAGGCGCGCGAGCTTGATGACCCGATCGTTCGGCGGACCGACGATGCCAACTTCGCGTAATGCTTTGTTGTCCATACTGGTCAAGATGGTGACGGCGAGTAGGCGCGGGCGGTCGGCACCCATGGCCACGCCGGCACTGATGGCCTGCACCGCGGCTTGCAGCATGGCGGAGCCGCCGAGCGCGTGCACATTCAGAAGCTCGACGCCGTTCATGGCCGCCGCGCTGAGGACCGCGCCAGCGACAGTATTGGGAATGTCGTGAAATTTCAGATCGAGAAATATGCCGACGCCCAAGGCGGAAATTTCTTTAATGGCGGCGGGTCCGGCAGCGGAAAAAAGCTGACTGCCGATTTTGAACATGCCGACGAGCGAGGCAATCTGTTTTGCGAACCTAAGTGCGGTGGGTAATGAATCGATGTCGAGGGCTACGATCAGACTGCTTCGCGGATGGGCGTCAAATGTCACGTAGCGGGTTTGATGGCCCCGATACAACCGGGGATTACGGGCGCTGCGGGAGTTGCATCAACTCAAGCCGGACCTTGACTACCCCGGCATTGGTCAAGCCGATTTTCCGAGCGACACGGTAGGATACATCAATTTCGCGTCCCTCCTGATAAGGACCGCGGTCATTGATGCGGACGACTTCGAATTTCTGGTTCTTGGGATTAACGACCCGGACGATAGAACCGAAAGGCAGAGTGGGGTGCGCGGCAGTCAATGCCTCCGAGTCAAACTCCTCACCGTTGGCGGTTTTGCGGCCGTCGAAATCGCTGCCGTACCAGCTGGCGTTACCTACCCAAGTCTTGATGGGCTTGACTGTACTGTTGGATCGTGCGACCAAGGGGGCGTTCATGCCTTGGGCTGCGAAGAACATGACGGGAACCCAAAGTAAGGTGGCCCAAGCGAATTGTATTTTGCGCTTCATAGTGTGTCGTTTGTGCAACACGATACAAAAAAGTGTATCAGTTCGACCACGTTTTGTCAATCTATTTCGACTCTTAATTTAACCTTCAAATTATTGATACTATTAAGTTTATCTGCTGTAAGCCTAGCTTCGAGGCCCTCTGCTAGAGTCTGAGAAGCCATTGGGGCGACGAAGCTGGCGGTTCCAACTTGAACCGCCGTGGCACCCACTGCTAGGTATTCAAGCACGTCGTCTACCTTTTCGATGCCTCCCAAACCAACTATCGGTATGCGGACGGACTTGGCTGCGAGCCAGACCAAGCGGAGCGTAATTGGGCGGATTGCGGGGCCCGAAAGGCCGCCGGTCGGGCAGCCAAGGCGTGACCGACCGGTACCAGGACGGAGCGACATAGCTGGGTATGTATTGGCTACGGTGAGGGCATCGGCCCCGGCATCTTCTGCAGCTTTGGCGATAACCCCAATGTCTGTAACCAGCGGCGAAAGCTTCACCCAGAGGGGGCGGCGGGCGGCAGCTCTACGGGCGGCGCCGACCACCTGGGCAACCAGAGTGGGATCGCTGCCGAACTGCATGCCACCATGTTTTACGTTCGGGCACGAGATATTCAACTCATAGGCAGCGGGACCGGGGGCGTCTTCCAGGATACGGATTACCTCAGAATATTCCTCAAGTGAATACCCGAAGACGTTGGCCACTACGAGCGTATCGTAGTTTCTTAAAATGGGAATTTTTTCAGCCACGAATGCCCGGACACCGATATTTTGCAAGCCAACCGCGTTCAACATTCCAGCGGGAGTTTCACAAAGGCGCGGAGCCGGAGAACCCTGTATAGGACGAAGGGAAAGTCCTTTAGTGACAAAACCACCGATTTTATTCAGGTCGACGACGTGGGCGAATTCAACGCCGTAACCAAAGGTGCCGCCGGCAGCAAGAATAGGATTATGCAGGCGCAGTGCGCCAATGTTCACGCTGAGATCTACAGGACCGCCAGAAGTCACAACGCGGGCAGCATACCACGAGGGTCAAGCAGAGCGCGGCAAAATCCGGTGACGGTAAAAATATCATTTAGAAAAAATATTAGTTCGCTGCGGCGATTTAGATCACGCAGTAACGGCGTTCGCGAATGCGATTGCTATTGTGCTGGCGATTTGGCGCGTTGCGGTGCTGCGAGAGCTTCCTGCAACACGCGACTGTCGTGGGTGGCGAGGGTGATTCCGCAGATAGCGGCGAGCGTCGGCGCAATGTCGGCGGGAGTTGCCGCTTCGAAATATTTACCAGGACGGATTCCCGCGCCCATAAATATCACCGGCACGCGCTGATCGTAGTAGTAGGGCGTGCCATGAGAAGTTCCGCCACGACTGGGCTTACCGGGGGGCGAATAGTCCCAAATCCAGTACGGCTTCGGAACGATGAGCAGATCTCCGCTGCGAGATTTGAAGAATCCGGCGGCTTCAGCGGCACGAATGGGACTTTCCGTGGTGGGCCGATCTTGCAATTCTTCTGCGGCGTAGACGTGAGCAACGCCTGGGATATTTTGTAGGGCATCGAGAACGGCTTGCAACGCGGATGCATCAGTCTTTAGTTTTGCGTAGGTTCCCGGGGTGAAATAAATGTCGCCAGCGCCGACTTCAGCCACGGCGGGCCTGGGAAAATGAAGGGGTTCGAAAACTTTTTCGATACGCGTTTTTACTTCGTCGAGATTCAGGCGGCCGGCATCCACACCGGTGTCGCGAAATTCTTCAGGGATGGGCGCGACGCCATGGTCGGCGCTGAGAGCTACAACGTAATTTCCCGGTCCGACGATTTTATCGAGATGCGCGAATAAGGCTGCCAGGTCGCGGTCCAGACGCGCTAACTCGTCCTGCAACTCCCAGCTTCGCGGGCCGAAGGTATGGCCGACATAATCCACGGAAGAAAAACTTATTCCGAGAAAATCGGTGCCGGGACCTTTGCCGAGGTTGAGCTTGTCTACCGCGGTTTCGGCCATTTGCTCGAGATAGGTTTCCGCGTAGGGGCTGGTGGACCATTGAAAATAAAATGCGACGTCCGGACTTTTGCTATCCACGATTCCGCGTAAAGGATGCGGGAAAGATTCGCCATAGCCGGGAGGCGGTCCGGCACCGGCCGCGATTTTGTTATAGAGATAAGCGGAGTCAGACAACAGAGGTGCCCATGTTTTGCCGAAATCGGCGGCGACGGGATGGGATTTCACAAATTCTTCCATGAAGGGCGCCTGCGGATAGGCGGAGGACGTCAGCCACGCGCCCGTCACTCCGTCGAACCAGGTGACCGCGTCGCCCTGACGTCCGGCCAAGGTAATTGCGGCGCGGGCTTTCAAGGAAAGGGTTACGACACGCGTTCCAGCGCCGGACTGAAATTTTAATTCGTCGGCGAATGCGGGGACGAGCATTTTGGCGACGCTATCTCCGCCGGTGGTGGTTGCGCCGGCATAGGCGATATTTTTTACGGATGTATCGGCGGTGCAGGTGATGTGCTTTTGCTGCTCGCGATCCCACCACTCATTGGCAACCATACCGTGGGTGGCCGGGAACGCGCCCGTGGAAATGGTGGCATGGCCAACGCAAGTTTCCGTAGCGGAGTAGGGATAGGCGGCTTCGTGAAACCACGCGCCTTCGTCGATGAGGCGCTTGAGGCCGCCGGTCCACTGGCGCTGAAATTTGTCGACGTAGTCGCCGCGCATCTGATCTACGACCAGCATGACGACGAGATTTGGTGCGGTGCGGGTTGCGTTCGCTTTACTGGGAGTGCGCGGGGGTTTCGATTGGGCGCAGAGTTGAAACGTGGCTACAAGCGTGAGTGGCAGCGCGACGCCAGCGATTCTTTTTGCGAGTTGGTGGAAGCGGCAAATTGTAAACGGCATGCGGATACCTTTCGATGGAGTCCGAAAGTCTAGCATGAGAGATTCTATCGGGAGGAGACTGAGACAGTAATTCGCAAATGTCCGATGCCAAAGTTGGGGGACGTCCAGCACCAAAATCCCCAGACGCGAAAACGGCGTGTGGGGCACCCGTACCCAGATGTACTGTATTCAACGTATTGGCGCGAATCATAAGTTAGCTGGCGAATTCTATGATTGGGCGGTTCGCGGCGAGCAATGGTAGGATTACGCGAACTATGCGGATCGTTGAGAAGTCCCAGCTCATGTCGGCGTCGGAGATCGATCGCACCATACAGCGGCTGGCGCACGAGATCGTGGAAAAGTCCGGCGGTACCAAGCACCTGGCGCTAATCGGAATTCGGCGGCGTGGCGTGCCGCTGGCGCAGCGGATTGCCAAAGCTATGCGCGGTATCGATGGAGTGGAAGTGCCGGTGGGGACGCTGGACATTACGCTGTATCGGGACGATCTATCCAAAGTGGCTTCGCACGCGGTGCTACAGTCTTCGGATATTTCGTTTGGCGTGGACAACATGGACCTGGTGCTGGTCGACGATGTGTTGTACACGGGACGAACGATTCGCGCGGCGATGAACGGTCTTTTTGACCTAGGCCGGCCGAAAAGAGTTTCGCTGTGCGTGCTGATCGACCGTGGCCATCGCGAGATGCCGATTGAGTCGCAATACACGGGCCGGAGTGTGCAGACCAGCGACACTGAGATTGTGGAAGTGCGGCTGCGGGAAATCGACAATGAAGAGCGCGTGGTGCTAGTTGATCGCGTTGAGTCCTAAGAGATTTTGGCGCAGTTTCGAAGAATGTTCTTTCGGATAAGTGTTAGCGAGATAGAAGTCGGGCGACGTTTGAACACGTGACGATGTGACCTACCGCTTTCGCGACCTGCTGGCACTCGAACCGCTCAGCGCGGACGAAATAACTTTTCTGCTCGATCAGAGCAAACTCTTCCAGGAAATTCAGCGGCATCCCCTGAAAAAGCTGGCCACGCTGCGCGGGAAAACCGTGGCGCTGGCATTTTTTGAAAATTCCACGCGCACGCGGATCAGTTTCAACACCGCGGCTTCGCGGCTCGGCGCGGATTCCATGAATCTGCAGGCGGAAGCGTCGAGCTTGAAAAAGGGTGAGTCGCTGCTTGATACCGTACATACGCTGAACGCCATGAAGCCGGACTGCCTGGTGATGCGGCATGCGTCTTCGGGGGCGGCGGATTTTGTGGCGCGCAACCTCGATATTCCAGTGATCAACGCGGGTGACGGCACGCATGAACATCCATCGCAGGGATTATTGGACGCGCTGACGATTCGTGACCGGCGAGGCTCGATTGAGAATTTGAACGTGACGATTCTGGGAGACATTCAACATAGCCGGGTGGCGCGGTCGAATATTCACTTACTTGGAAAATTTGGCTGCAAATTTACCCTTTGCGGTCCGGCGATGTGGGTGCCACGCGAACTGGAGCAAATTGGCCCGCCTGGCGCAATGATTCGGCGCGTGTCGCGAATAGAAGAGGGGCTGGAAGGCACCGACGTGATCCTGGTGTTGCGGGTGCAAACCGAGCGAATGCACGAACCGTCACTGTCCGCGGAGGAATATATTCTAGGCTATCAGCTGAATGCCGAGCGGTTGCGAGGCGCAAACCCCGACGCGATGATTCTGCATCCGGGACCAATGAATCGCGGCGTGGAGATATCGCCTGAGGTAGCGGACGGCACGCAGTCGTGCGTGCTGGAGCAAGTAACGAATGGAATCGCGGTGCGCATGGCGCTGCTGTTCCTGCTCATGTCGGGGAATGCGGAAGAAACAAGCAATCCGGTTGCGGATACAGACGCGAACGAAAAGTCCGCTACGGCGCAGAAAAAGGAATCGACGCATGCTGCTGATTAAGAACGGCCGCGTGCTGGACCCGGCGACGAAGTCGGATGCGGCACGGGACATTTTGCTGGACGGGGAAAAGATCGCGGAGATCGGCGCGCCGGGAAAAACGAAGAGCGGATCCAACGTCGAAACTTTTGATGCCAGCGGTTTGATCATCGCGCCGGGCTTTATCGATATGCACGTACACCTTCGCGAGCCCGGGCAAGAATCATCGGAGAGCATCGAGACCGGAACACGTGCGGCGGCGCGCGGCGGTTTTACCGCGGTTTGTTGCATGCCGAATACAAAGCCGGTGAACGACAATGCGTCGGTCACACGATTTATCATGGACCGCGCAAAAGCGGTGGGAAGCGTGCGCGTGTGGCCCATCGGCGCGGCGTCGATCGGCAGCAACGGGGAGAACATTGCGGAAATTGCGGCGATGAAACAAGCGGGAATCGTGGCGGTCAGCGACGACGGCCGGCCGATCGCGACAGCAAAACTGGCGCGGCAGGTCATGGATTATTGCCGCTCGCTGGACCTGACGGTAATCGAGCACGCGGAAGATGTTTCGCTGGCACACGGCGCAGTTATGCGTGAAGGCGTGACGTCCACTCGGATGGGACTGCGGGGAATGCCGGCGGCCGCTGAATCGGTTTGCGTGGCGCGGGATGTCCAGCTGGCGGAACTAACTGGAGCGCGGCTGCACATCGCGCATCTTTCCGCGCGGAGTTCCCTGGAACAGGTGCGCTGGGCAAAACAACGCGGACTGAAGGTGAGCTGCGAAGTGACCCCGCATCACTTCACGCTGATGGATGAAGATGTGCAATACGATTCGCGCTTCAAGATGAATCCCCCACTGGCTTCGCGGGAGGATCGTGAGGCGCTGCTTGCGGGGCTGGCGGACGGCACGGTGGATGTGATTGCGACGGATCACGCGCCGCACGAGCCGGCGTTAAAGGATGTGGAGTTTGACCGCGCGCCATTCGGGATTTTGGGATTTGAAACGGCGGTTGGTTTGGCGCTTGAACTTGTGCATAACGGGAAGATTTCGCTGATGCGCATGGTGGAATTATTTACAACGGGTCCGGCGCGGGTCCTCGGAGTAGAGCGGAAAATTGCAGTAGGAGAATTAGCGGACTTGACGATTTTTTCGCCGGAGTTTGCGTGGACTTACAACGTAAAAGATTCTGCCAGTAAATCACGCAATTCGCCGTTTGATGGGCGGAAGTTCAAGGGCGCGCCGATGGCCACGATTGTTGGTGGGTGCGTGATTTACAAAAGATAAGCGCGACAAAATTTCTAAACTGAGTGCCTGCCTGAAGAGTTCCAAAAATAACAACGAAGCGAACCGGTCTCTCCACTTCTGCTCCGGGGCGGGATTAAAGTTTTCGGTGAGATTAGATTTATTGATCCGGATCGTCGACACTCTCAGCTCGAAAATTTTCTTGATCCATTAACAAAATCCCCACACGGAAAAACGTCGTATGGGGCACCCAAGTCCAGGTACAGATACAGTTTTATCGAGAAGCGTGTGTGTGCGTGATAGCGATCTTCACGAGGCGAACCGGAATTAGTGGGTGGCAGGTTCGGCGGCAGGATGCATGCCGTGCTGGGGAACTTCGTGGATGCCGCGGGCTGGAGGCTCAGCGCGGCTGCGGTAAAAATGGTCGAGCGGGACGCGGCCCTTGCCGATGGCGTAGCCTTTTTCGATGGCTTTCGTAACGTAGGCTTTTGCGAGCATGGCAGCTTCGATCAGCGGCCGGCCAGAGGCAAGCTGCGCGGCAATCGCCGATGCGAAGGTGCAGCCGGTGCCATGCGTGTTATCGGATTTCACCCTCTCGCCGCCCAGTTGCGTGATTCTTTCGCCATCGAAGAACACGTCGACGGCACGTTCCATGTGGCCGCCCTTGACGATTACGGCGTGGGCGCCCATCTCGACGATTTTTCTGGCCGCGGCTTCCATGTCGGACACATCTTTGATGGTCAGGCCGGTCAAGATTTCCGCTTCCGGAACGTTGGGAGTAATTACGCTCGCGCGCTTTAACAGCTCGGTGCCGACATATTTAATTCCTGCGGCGTCGAGCAGTTCGGTGCCGCTGGAAGATTTCATCACTGGGTCGTGCACTACGTGCGCAAACTTGTGGGCATCGAGGAATTCTGCAACGACGACGGCGTTGCCGCGATTTCCCAGCATGCCGATTTTTACGGCGGCAATGTCACAGTCCTTTGCCAAAACCTCCAACTGTTCGCGCAGCTCGGCGCTTGGAGTGTTGTGCACGGCTTCGACGCCTGCGGTGCTCTGCACGGTCAACGAGGTGATGGCCGCTACGCCGTAGCATCCGTGGGCCGCGAAAGTTTTTAGATCGGCGGCGGTGCCCGCTCCGCATGACGGATCAAATCCGGCGATGGTCAGCAGCAGCGGCGGAGCTATGTTTACGTGATTACCCATTTTGCTTAGCTACTCCTGCAAGGCGCGTTTGTCAGCAAAACTTCTTTTCAAAAACTCGAAATTTTCGCGCCAAGCGAAAATTGCCGGGCGCTTTTGGGATGAGAACCAAAAACGCACCGGCAATTGCGAATGTACGCGCGGAAG
>JRHI01000065.1_pt1 | contig 102766 bp, 103 predicted proteins | sample 215371 | NCBI WGS metagenome assembly JRHI01 (sample SAMN02929681, study PRJNA255918) | sediment metagenome | biome: cave system; feature: Ice Cave; material: Sediment; isolation source: sediment from deep within a dark volcanic ice cave with no known source of... ...
CTTGCCCCCACCCTGGAGAGTGGGGGAGGCTTAAGTTCGCACTTTTGGGGCTTGCCTCCACCCCACAAAAGCCCTATTATATAAAGGCATCATATTAGATGAAATTCTTCATACTTTTTGGCAGGAAAACCAGAGTTTTTGGCAGATTTGGCTTCCAAATGAGCTTATTCAGGCAGGAATGTAGACTATGAACAACGATATTTTGTTCCTCTATCCCATAATGAACGTCATCGTGACCGGGCTTTTCGCCGGAGTGGTCTCGCGCCAATATGTACGGCGCCATCGTCCATACCAACTCTATTGGGCAATCGCGCTCTTTATGGCCTTCTTAGCCACGTTGGCCTATCTTGTGATGATTCTGGTACAACCGATCAGTGATAGTGGAGTAGTGTTCTTCCGCCTCTACTACATCCTGGGAGCCGCCCTGATGCCAGCCTGGCTCGGACTGGGTAGCATCGCGCTAATCACGAGTGCTCGTGTAACGCGCATTTCTCTCATCGTGCTGGGTGCATTGAGTTTACTGGCAATCCTGCTACTCTCTTTCGCCAACGTTGACAAGGAACAACTAAGCAAGATCGCGGGCACACCAGGTACAGGCATTTTACAGCCCGCAACCGGAGCATGGCTGATAACGATTATTATTCTGAATACCCTTGGGGTTGTGGCCGTAGTTGGTGTAGCGATCTATTCGGCCTGGCAAGTAAAGCGTCGTCAGGGAACGGCTACCTTGCTAGGAGCAAATCTATTGATCCTGGCCGGGGACCTCATCAATGCTTTTGCTGGCACCACTGCGCGCCTGGGCGTCAAGAACATTTTCTGGCTCATTATGGCACTTGGTTGGACGGTGTTCTTCTTTGGCGTGCTGCTGGCCAGTCGCGCGCGCAAGCCTGTCAACACAGCAAGACAAGAAGGGCAAGGGGGGCAAAAAGAAAACGAAAAAGCTCTGCACAGTACTTCCTGAGCCTTAAATAGAAGAGAAAGCGGGAGCCAAATCCACGTGGATTTGGCTCCCGCTTTCTCTTTTGTTTGCTTAACTCAATTGCAGTTCGCCCAGTTTGACGCTTACCGTCATTTGTTGTTTGCCACGATAGATCTGCACCGAGACCGTATCGCCAGGGCTTTTGCTAATGAGGGCATCACCCAGCGAAGAAATGTCGTTCACTTTCTTTGTATCGATTTGTACGATAACATCACCCGCTTGCAGGTGCGCCTGGGCCGCCGCACTATTTGGTACAACGCTGACAATCAATACACCGTGGTCGATGGACAGATTGTCCTGTGCGGCCAATGTGGGATCAACGGTTGCTACCCGTATGCCAAGGGCCGCTCGACCTGTATGCGTCACCTTACCGGTGTCGATAATCTGGGTCGCGATATATTTCACCCGATTTGATGGGATAGCAAAGCCGACACCACTGGCGGGGGTATTGAATTCAGGATCAATAGCCGTCAAGGTTGGAATGCCTACCAGGTTGCCCCGCATGTCTACCAGCGCCCCACCGCTATTGCCAGGATTGATGGGGGCATCGGTCTGAATAGCGTTAGGGATAATCGCTCCGTTCTGTTCGTTCACATTGCGACCAAGGGCACTGATAATACCATTCGTCACCGTCTGAGTAATACCCAGTGGGTTACCAATGGCCAGTACATCCTGTCCCACGGTCAAACTCGAGGAGTCACCCAGATTTGCTACCGTTAAATTCGCGGCAGGTGGCGTGATCTTCAGCACAGCCAGGTCATCGGCAGGATCGGTTCCCACCAGTTGGACATTTTTGATACTGGTGCCATCATAGAGCACCACCTCTATGCTTTGCGCTCCATTGACAACATGGTTATTCGTGACGATATAGCCACGCTTGTCAATAATGACGCCTGAACCAAGTCCCCCGCCGCTCTGTGTCGTGACGTTCACCTGGACAACCGCGGGTCGTACCTTGGCAATCACGGCCTCACGTACCGTTTCTATAGTATTTCCAGTGAGCGCCGGTACGGTTGCGGCAGCACGCGTGCCAGGCTGTAACAGGCCTGTACTTGAAGGGTCAACTACGCCAGCAGAACCGTGCCCATATTGCCAACCAGCAAATAGGCCAGTGCCAAACACGAGCGCCAGCAACAATGTTAGTGCGAGAATGGCTCCCGTACGCAGGCCGTTTCTCTGACGGCGCGGCGGTTGCTGCGACGGCTGTCGATAGTCTGGTGGACTGGCCGGAGCAGGACGGTATGCCTCGTGTGGCTTAGTAATCTCGGTAAGCCCGCTAGGAGCAGAAGCGTTAGTATTCGCATAGGCTGTGCCCAGTGCAGGCTCGTAGGGTATAGCCTGATCATCATAAGGCTGTGCCATAGTTGTATTCCTCCATAGTTTGGTTTCTTGACATGTGATACTTTACCAAGTGGTACTTTATTATGAATACGAATAGGTTTTCGTCTATGGATATTGTAGCCTGTGATCATCAGAAAATTGACGGAAATGTGTAAAAAGATTGTAAGATACAGCGGTTTTCACCGATATGCCTCTGCCTGGAGGTTGAAGAGTTCCGCGTAGCGTCCGTTGAGGGCGATGAGTTCCTGGTGAGGTCCATTTTCGATGATCTTGCCGTTTTCGAGCACGAGGATACGATCGGCCAGCCGCACAGTGCTGAAGCGATGGCTGATAAAGATGGCAGTTTTGCCTTTGGTTAAGACGCGAAATTTGGCGAAGACATCGTACTCGGCCTGCGCATCAAGCGAGCTGGTTGGCTCATCCAGGATGAGGATACGGGCATCGCGCATAAATGCACGCGCAAGAGCTACCTTCTGCCATTCGCCTCCGCTCAACTCGGTACCATCCTCGAACCACTTGCCGAGCATCGTTTCGTAGCCAGCTGGTAATTTCTCTATAGCCGCGTGCGCGCCGCAATTTGTCGTAAAATTCGGAGTTTTCAAAAAAGGCCAGATCCAGCGTATTTGCCTTTTCCAGGATCAATATCTGCACCTGGTAGGCGACCCTGTCTTGCAGGAGCTATTGTGCGATGTTACTGAGCGTGCTCAACAGGCGATCCAACAAGCTTACAGCCAGTTGCAAGCCCACAAACACCCAGACCATGGTCGCGACATGGGTGCGAATAGCATTGACTACGCTATCGATCACCAGGGCAGTAATCGTTACACTGACCGCAGGAATAAAACCGCGCACGAGGCTCAATAAAGCGAGTGAGCTGGTCAGCCATCCATCGGTAGACCATACGAGGCGCAAGACACGAGGTAGGCTCGTAAATGCCTCAAAGACATGTGAGATACTAAACCGCTCTTCAGACTCTCTCTGCCTTCTACTGCCAGGTCTGGTTGGACGTGTGCCATTCTGTTTCATACCCTACATTATACGTTGCAGAGTTAGAAAAGTAAAAAATGAGGTGACGGCTTCTGCAGAAGCCGCCACCTCATTTTTTACACGAGGAAAATAAACTATTCCAGAGAGCGTTTAATGCTCGTCTCGCCCTCTAAAATGAAGACAATGCGTTCGCAGATGTTGCCGCTGTGATCAGCAACACGTTCTAACTTGTGAGCGATCCAGAGCAGGTAGGTGGCACGCTGTAAAATGAGAGCATCATTTTGCAGAGCAGGGATCGCACGAGCGCCAGCCAGCATCGCCATCAGATCATGACGTACCAGGTGGTAGCGTACATCCACCACATCATCTTCCTCCCAGATGTTTCTCGCGGCATTGACATCCCGCCGCGCGAATGCCTCCATCGTCCCCTGCAAGACACGACGCGCCTCCATGCCCAGTTCCAGGATGCCGTGCAAGATCGAGGCTTCACTGATCTCAACGCCATCCGTCGCTTTGCCATCGAAATTATCTGCAACTGTCACTTCAGATATTTCATCGGTATGCAGGGGAGTCATACGTAAGATGATCTGTGCTATGCCAGCAGCGCCGTCGCCAGTGCGCTCGAGATCGCCCGCGATCGAAAGTGTGGAAGTGAGATAACGCAAGTCGCGCCCGCCGAGAGGCTGTTGCAGCGTCAAAAGACGTATGGTATGTTCCTCGACAGCAGCACGCAGGCTATCGATAATGGCATCGCCCTCTATCACCAATCCAGCTTTAGCTATATCGCCAGTCTCCAGGGCTTCAAGCGCCTTTGCCAGGGCATCATCTACCAGAGAGCCTAGCCGGACGATTTGTTCATCTAGTAGTTGCAGTTCTTTATCCAGGATAGTTCTTGCCATACAGTTCACTCCTTCATCCGATATCTATAGTGACATCCTTCTGTAGAACTTTAAATCGTACTCAAAGCGGGTTTCAAAAGGGCTGCTAACTCCTAATAATCCTATAACCCCACTTTTATGGCGCTGTATTAAACATAGTGTATCATACTATCCCATAGAAAAGATAGAGAACTATGTTAAATACTATTTCTATTCTTTAGGGATAGGTGAATCACAAGAAACGAATTGACAGAATTTCCTGAGAAATGTTACAGTACAGGATACAAAACGGTTCCACTGCTACGGCAACACAAGAAAGAACGTGAACAATGTCAACAAAACGATTGCTCGGTGTTTTTGCTCATCCCGATGACGAAGGGACGACGAGCGGTGCATTGATACAATATAACACGGCTGGCATCGAAACTGGCCTGGTCTGTGCGACTCGCGGTGAAGTTGGGGAAATTGCCGATCCCGCCCTGGCAACGCATGCAAACCTGGGTCAGGTACGAGAAGGAGAGATGCGTGCTGCTGCCGAAGTACTTGGCGTGCGCAACCTCTGGTTTTTGGATTATCGCGACTCCGGTATGGCTGGTACCGCTGACAACGCCGACCCGCGCGCATTCGTACAAGTCAATTCAGCGGAAGTAGTGGGCAAGCTTGTCAAGATCATTCGCGAATTTCGCCCACAGGTCATCGTTACCTTTGATGAAAGCGGCGCCTACGGACATCCAGATCACATCGCCATCTACCGTCACACCACCAGTGCCTTTCATGCCGCCGCCGACGCTGTACAATACCCCGAACTAGGAGCGGCCCACGCGGCCTCCAAGCTCTATTATAGTTCCTTCCCGCGCAGTGCCATGCGGGCCATCGGTGAGTGGATGAGCACGCAGAACTACGAAGGGTCTTTCAGCGGCCTTGATCCCGAAAAACTGGGCATGCCTGACGAGTTGATCAGCGTCTGGCTCAATGTAGAAGCGCTGCGAGTGCAGAAGGATCGCTCGTGGTCAATGCATCGCACTCAGCTTGATCCAAATAATCTGATGGCAAAGGTGCCTGAAGAGGTACAGCGTAAATGGCGCAACCACGAGTGCTATCAACTGGCAGCCTCAAGAGTTGGTCCCGATGTGCCAGGAGAAAACAACCTCTTCGCGCGCATTCCTCAGTATTAGTTACCTCTGCTTATCCTCTGCTCAAAACCGCTATTCAGCTTTTGCCACGTCAGAGGATGAGCAGGAATGTTCGCAACTATTGCCTGGGCCTTTACCTCGCCGAGTACACGAGCAATGATCGTCAGGGGCGGCTCTATTGACTGCAATTGACTGAAAAGTATATCTATATCATCATAGATTTTTTCATTGTCTATGTATGTGAATTGCTGTGTATACTGCATTCCTTAACATCCTCTAATCTTTCTTATTTTTCTTACCTTCTGCTGTTAGCACGAATGAGAAAAGAGGGTAGTTTCAAAAAGAAGAACAAAAAGATGGACTTCCAGTACATTTGGAAGTCCATCTTTTTGTTCTTCTTTTCCTTTAGTGAGCGATGAGGTGAACCTGGTTCATAAGAGCCGTGCGCAGGAGAGGTTTAGCGCGCTGGAAATAGGTCTTGGCCGTCGCTTCAGGCATACTAAGTGTTTGCCCAATCTCAGAAAAACTGAGTTGACCTGCATAACGTAGCAGCACCACGGAACGAAACTTGATAGGCAACGTCTGAATGGCCTCTTGCAAGCGCTGCTGTAAATCGCTTTGCTCGGCTAGTTCTTCGGGCAGCGGACCATTATCAGGGATAGCGGCCAAAGGAGAGAGCTCTTCGTCATCATTCACCGACTCCAGTTCCGAGAAATGAATGACCCGTTTGCGACGCAATTCATCAAGACAGCGATTACGCGCCACCTGAAAGAGCCATGCTTTCAAGGGCTTATCTGTGCGTAGGGTGCTTAAGGAGGTGTGTAGTTGAATAAATACGTGCTGTAAAATATCACAGGCCTGATCATAATCGCCTAAAAATCTATAGATGAAGTTAAACAGTGGAGTGCTGTAACGCTTTACTAGATCCTCGAAGGCGTACGGGTCGCCAGCAAGTGTTTGCTGCGCCAAAACGCCATCGGTGATATCTATCGTCTGTATTTTTGGTGTCTTTTGTATCTGCATAGTCATGTACTCCTCTTTCTGTTATCTGTTTATTAGGGTAGCCTCTTTTAATGCACATTACAAGGACTTTTTGCCCTTATAAACTCTGCCATAAAGGACTCTAAGCAGATACTAAACTCGCTTAAGATAAGCAGTCCTCTTTCTTATCTTTTTTGAGGATAGCTTAGAAATAGATTAGGTCCAATTGGACTTGATAATACTCATTGCAGCGCTTATACTCTTAAGAGAATTCACATAAACAGAACGAAATTTGAAAATTTGAAGTTTGGGAGTGCGCCAATGTCCTCAAATCCACCTGCACCCGCGAAGAAGCCTATTGAAATCCTCTTTTCCTATGCACATGAAGATGAAAGATTGCGAGATGAACTAGAGAAGGGCCTTAGTGTTTTAAAGCGGCAGGGTCGCATTATCTGCTGGTACGACCAGCAGATAAGCCTGGGTAAACCCTGGGACCAGGCTATTAGCACACATCTCGCTACTGCTGACATCATCCTGCTTCTTGTGAGTAGAGCCTTCATAGCTTCAGACTATGCTAACAGGGTTGAAGTGAAACAGGCTCTAGAGAGGCATGCCAAAGGCGAGGTTCGTGTCATCCCAGTTATTCTTCGTCAATGTGACTGGCATGATGAACCATTCGCCAAACTGCAAGCATTGCCTAAAGATGCAAGACCAGTAACCGATTGGCCCAGCATCGACAATGCACTGTACAACGTCACAATCGGCATAAAACGGGTAGTGGAAGAACTTGAATAAAATCCCTATCTTTTCCCCAACTTCGCCATCACAATCCCTTTCATCATGCCAACTTCTTCCACGCGCAGCAGCAGTACCCCGCCAGCGTAGACTCCTACCGCGGCGAGGCCAGCTACTAACACAGTCAGAAACTGGCCGGACAAATGATTGAGCGAGAAAATCCCTACATAGCCGAATAGCACCTGCAAACCCCAGGCAACAGCGACCATGGCAGCGGTCGCGGCACTGATTTTTAAGAAGGCCGGTATGATCTCGCGCAGGTGCAGAGTGCCTATTGCTAAACGCAACATTACCAGTAGAATGATAGGATGGAGAGAGTTCTGTACGGTGTTGGCAACAACGAGAGCAGGCATGCCAATGGTCTGCCAGAAGGGCAGCGCGACAGCAAGATAGCTGCCAAAGCAGATAAAGCCAACGATGACCGGCGTGATGGTATTTTTTCGCGCGTAAAACGCCGAGAGCAAAAGCTGGTCGATAGCCACGAAGGGCAACTGAAAGGCGTAGAGCTGCAGTGCAAGCGTTGTGAGTTGTGAATTATGCACGGTGAATTTGCCATGCTGATAGATCAGCGTCACAATTGGTAAACCCAACACTATCAGCCCTGCAGCAGCGGGAATCATCAGCAGCAGGCCAAGGCGAAAACCCAGCAGCAGCGTCTTCTTGAAGCGTTCATTGTCGATTGCTCGCGCGTGCTCTGTCAGCGTCGGCAGCACGGCTACCGAAAGCGCGGTGGCGACTAATCCCGCTGGGAACTGGATCAGCGTAGTGGAGACGCGCATAGCGAGATAATTGGCAGCGCCTGCATCCTTACCAACACCGGGAGTTTGCGAGGCGAGCGATTGATCAAGAATGATAAAACACGCGCTGACCAGAAAACTGAGCGCGACCGGCCAGTAAAGTTTCAGGATGCGCCGCAGCGCCGGTTGCTTCAGGTCGAGCACCAACATGTAACGCAGTCGCTGCTTGCGCATTCCTGGCAGCAGCAGAGCGATTTCTCCGATCGCGCCCAATAGCACCCCAAAAGCCAGCCCGTATGTGCCCAGGTAATAGTTTCCAGCGAGTGCGCCAACGATCGCCCCGATAATGATACCGATATGGTACGCGGCGGTAGCTACTGCCGGCCAGCCGAATTCTTTACGCGCAAAGAGAGCTGCTTGTAGCACCGCGAAAGGCCCCAGCGCGAGCAGCGAGAAAAAGATGATGCGCGAGAATTGTATCGTGAGCAACTTCTCCTGAGGGGTATAGCCGCGCACCTGAATGTTACTGATAAACCAGGGAGCAATCAAGAGAAAGATAATAGCCGCGCCCAACATTATCAGAAAGACGAGATTGACCAGGGTGAAGATAAGACGGCGCAGTTGTTCGCGCTTTTCCGGTGCAGCATAGTCGTTAAAAGTGGGCACCAGGGCTCCATTGATAGAACCATTGATCAGGAAATCGTTGAAGATTTGTGCCGGAGTGATGGCGGAGATGAAGGGGCTGGCGATGCTCTGCCCAAACGAGGCCACCACTTGCTGCCGCACCATGCCCATAACACTGCTGCCCAGGTTTCCAAGCATGACCAGCGTGGCCGACTTGACGATATGCCGCCGTTCGCCTGGCACTGTCTCCCCTTCCGCAATCTCCGCGAGGGGAACGGGCACCAGCTCTGGTACTGTGCCGGCAGTGCCTCCCGTCACAACGGGCACTACCTCCAATTCATTTTTTGATTCTTCAATAGAGTCTTTTGCCATAAATAAAGAGAGTCTCCCTGGACGACTGCGTTACCGGAGCTATGGAAAGCACAAGTTACATGCAAGCGCCCACTATGTTGTTAGTATGAAGATCGCTCGGGCAGCTGTTTGATGGCCGCGATCAATTCGGTTGTTGAATGGTGGGGCAAGTATGGGATTAAACGCACGCTGCCGCCGTATTCCTGCACGACTTTTGCCTCTGGCAGACGACTGGTATCGGGTTGGTCGCTGCCCGCGTTAGCGTAATCACCGCCCTTGACATAGATTGTCGGCTGGAGCAATTGGACAAGCGGACCGGCTGTCGGCTCAGCGAAGATGGTGATGTAGTCTATACAGTTGAGCGCCGCCAGAATTTCTGCGCGCTCTTGTTCCGGCACCAGCGGCCGACCAGCGCCTTTGAGCGTGTGAACTCCGGCGTCGTTGTTAAGCCCCAGAACCAGAAAATCACCCTCTGCTCTGGCTTCCTGCAAATAGCGTACGTGACCCAGGTGCAGCAGGTCGAAACAGCCATTGGTGAAGACGCCGCGCTCTCCAGCATGCTGCCGGCGTTGTACCTCCCTGACAAGCTCGTCGCGCTCCAGTATCTTCCGTTGGGTTTCACGTAAAAGGTTGTTCATGCTATTGCGCTCATCAATTCTTCAGGTGTGTTACTGGCGCAGCCCAGTCGGCGGACCACCAGGGCCGCGGCCGCGTTGGCGATATAGGCCGCCTCTGCCATGCTGGCACCTGTGGTCAGAGCAAGCGTAAAGGTAGCTGCTACCGTATCACCCGCCCCATTCGTATCTACTATCTCGCTGGCATGATCAAGCCGGTGTATCGGCAAATGCAGAGGAGCCTTGCCCGCCTCAAAGAGGCTCATACCCTCGGCGCCGCGCGTAATCAGCACGCCCTGCGCGTGACTACCTTCGAGCAGCCTGTGGCCCGCTTCGTCCAGGTCAGCCGCGCTCTTGATGGTCATACCCAGCGAGAGTTCCGCCTCTGGCTGATTCGGTGTCAGCGCGGTCACTCCCTGGAAGCGCGCGAGCGAGCCGTGTGAGTCCACCACGACAATCTTATGCAATGCTCGCGCCATGGGAATACACACGTTGATGATATCGGGACTGATCATGCCATTCTCATAATCCGACATGACAACCGCGTCAATAGAGGGCAAGACCTGCCGGATGTAGTCAAGAATGCGCCCTTTGCTCGGCTCGCCCACCTCGGAGGTATCCACACGATCGATACGCACGATATGCTGCTGCACAATCTGGGAACTTCCTGCCAGAATACGCGTTTTGGTAGAAGTGGGACGCGCAGAATCGGTGACCAGACCCTCCTGGTGCATACCGAGATCACTGATGGCGCGGCGCAGGCTTTTGCCTGGAACGTCATCGCCCACGACGCCTGCCAAAAAAACATCAGCGCTAAGGGTACGCGCATTGACAGCTACATTGGTCGCACCTCCTGGTACAATGCGTTCCTCGCTCAATTCCAGGATTAAGATAGGAGCTTCGCGTGCAATTCGCGTAGGATTACCGATCAAGTATTCATCGGCCACCATATCACCTATAACGAGTAAACGTTTGCCACCGAAACTATCGATGAGCGCGTGCAAACGCGCAGTAGTGAGATCGGTGAGAGAGCTATCAAGCGTCATGTTTCTTACGTCCCCTCAAAACAACCCGCACGGCAAAACGCGGCAGAGCCAGCATACGACGCCAGCGCCTCGGCTCACGATAGAGACGATACAACCATTCCAACCCCATGTTACGCATGAACGCCGGAGCACGGTGTTGTCGTCCCGCGAGAAAGTCGTAGGCACCGCCAACACCCATCGCTACCGCAACCGGCAGCCGCTCAAGATTGCGCCAGATCCACAATTCCTGCCCCGGAGCGCCGTACGCTACGCACAATACATCGGCGTTGGCCGCTCGCACGCGTTCAATGATCTCATCTTCTTCTTCGCGTGCAGGTGAGCCAGCATACGTCCCCGCGATCTCCAGACCAGGGGCAAGTTCTTGCAAACGCGCGCCAGCGGCTTCCGCGACTCCCGGTGCAGCGCCAAGCAGATAAAGGCGGTAGCCAGCGGCGGCACAGCGCCGCGCCAGGTCAGGCAGCAGATCAGTACCTGTTACACGCTCGGGCGCGGGACCTCCTATATAGCGAGTCGCACAAACAACTCCCATGCCATCGGCTACCACCAGCGTGGCGGCATTGATCGCAGTAAGAAAATCCTTGTTGTGCTGCGCAACCATGACAAACTCTGGATTGACGGTCACAACCTGCTGGCATGGCTGCTTATGATCGCTGGCCCGCCACTGCGCGATCATGTCCTCAATGCTGTCCAGCGCCTGCCGCTGCGAGAGTCGATCGACTCTTACACCAAGCACATAGACCGCTTCCGACGAGTGGTAGTGTGACATAGTATCTACTTGTGACAACGACATATAGTGCTCACCACGTGATAAGTTCGCTTTCATCATTACTGACGATAATATCTGGGCGCGTCTCCTCTATATAACGGCGTACATGCCCCAAAATCTCTTCCGCGTGTTGCCTACTATTGCTCACACAACTCACCCCAATAACAGCAATTTGCCAGCGGTCTTGCTCCTCGACTTCGGCAATTGCCACCTCAAAGCGGTTACGCACCCGCGCCATCACAGATTTTATTATCTGCCGTTTATCTTTTAACGATTGACTATCCGGCAAATGTAACGTAATTTGGCATACTCCTATAATCATGGGGCGAGTATAATACCCTTTGGCAAGCTTGTCCAGTCCTTTGACAAAGGGGCAACTCTCGTATGAATAGAACGAGCAAGGATACGATATACTCATAAGGCCTGAAGCTGATGAGGTGGTATAGTTCTGTAGTGAATGCTATCTGATATACTATGGTGAATAATAAGAGATGGAAAATCAGCGTATGAGGGGAGAAATATAATTAAATGAAAGTTTCCGTTCACAACGTAGGTGTCATTAAAGAAGCTTATATTGAGCTCAAGCCCCTTACAGTTTTTATTGGGCCAAACAATGCGGGCAAAACGTGGTTGGCTTATTCGCTAGCTGGCATTTTTGGACCCTTTGGCCCAGATGAGTATATACAGGCTTATGCTGACAAAAAGGTTCCTAATACGTATGAGCCATTAGATAATGCTATTGAACGAGTTTTAGCAGAGGGAAATGCCACCATCGATTTACGCCGATTTGCAGATGAATATGGCGAAACATACTTTAACGACGTTGCGCACTATGCTCGGAATTGGATGCCTAGATTTCTTAGTACTCAGTTAGCGCGTTTTGAAGATATGGATATCTTATTGGAGCTTGCAGAAAACAAGGCAGAATTTTTGGATCATATTTCTAGTTACTCTCGAACCAGTCGTGTTGCCGGATCGGTGATGACAATACGGAAAAGTCAGGCTGAAGACAAGGTATTTGCTTACACCTCCACTGAGGAACAAGATGCAGAGGGGCGAGAGCAACTGTTGGGAGAGAGAATTCCTGTAGAAGAAGTGAGAGAGCGTCTAGTTGGATTTGTTTCAACAGCATTGAGTCGATCTCTCTATCCTCAGGTATATATATTCCCCACTGAAAGAACTACGCTTGTGGCGGCTCGTTTCGCTGGAAGAATTGCTGATAGGATACAACCAGGAATTAATGAGAGAGTAATTGAAGCATTACAGGTTCTGACAAAAGAAATAGACATGAGAGAATTGGTCAAACAGAATAACGCAGCTAGAGAGGCTATATGGCCTGTAAGTTCTTTCTTGAATATGCTTAATAACATCTTCAGAAACCGCTTAAGGGACAGTGAGGGGAGACAGAAACAAGCCAGCAGAGACCCGCGAATTAAGAGGTATATTCAGCTTGCTGAGATTTTAGAAAACCAGATACTGGCAGGGAATGTATATCTTTCTACACCTGAGCCAGATCCAAGCAGAGAGGTACTTTTTCAGCCGACGCAGGATGTCAATCTGGAGATTCCGATTGTATCTTCAATGGTGAAAGAACTTTCGCCACTGGTTCTCTATCTACGCCATCTTGCTAGGCCAAACGAACTACTTATCATAGATGAGCCAGAAATGAATTTACATCCCGCCGCTCAGCTAAAAATCATTGAATTTCTGGCAATGCTTGTGAATGCTGGATTACATGTACTTATTACCACCCATAGTTCCTATGTTATTGACCATTTGGTTAATTTGATGGAGGCACATAAGCATAAGAATCAGGATAAAATTGTCGAAATGTTTCTTCTGGAACAAAAAGAGGCTTTTATTCCTCAGGAGAATGTATCTGCTTATCTTATTGAAGACGGCACAGTAAAAAATGTTCTCAACCCAGATGGAATAATAGATTGGAAAACTTTTAGTGATGTAACAAAGCTTGTTGATCGTATTCACTTTGAGTTGTTAGGAGAGTAGTGTGTCTTTTAGCCGATTACTTCTCGTTGCGGCAAATTCTAAGAAATTTATATCAGGTGAGGGAAAAGATAAAGTTCAAATATCACCTAAAATGGTAAGTTCAGGTAGAGATCCCTACGAAGGTGAAGTTATTCTCTGTTTCCAACTTGATGATCCCGCAGATCAGGAAAAACGCGTATCTCGCAGTTTAGGTATACCTGGAAATAGCCCAAGATGTGATGGTCTTGTCTTTTATTCACAAGATGGGGAAACGGGAAGAGTAATCTGTTTGGTTCCTCTGAAAATCTGGGGTGGGGGGGCATCAGGCCAAAAAGGCACAGCAAAGCTTCCCCGCCAGAAAACCTGGGGAGCAAGCGAGCTGTCTTTCTTCAGGAGAGCTGGTGCTTAGGCGTTCTCTGCCTCCTTCTTCTCCTGCGGCGTCTGCAGCGAGACCGTGTAGCCCAAAGCTTCTAAGCGTCGCACTGCAGCGGTGCGCAGTCGCTCTATGTCCCGCGTCTCAAAGTAAGTGGGGCCAAGATCGCGGTAGGCTTTCTGGTCACGCAACATATGGTAGATAATCACCAGGAGACTGTGTGAGATGGCCACAATGGCCTTGGCTTTGCCARTACGACGAGCCAGGCGATGATACTGGGCCGACAAGTAGTTGTCCTTCATATGGGAGATCACCCAGACCACCTCTGCCAAGGCTGCTCGCAAGCGCGGATTGCCTTTGGTGGTCTTGCCACTCAATCGCTTGCCGGCACTCAGTCGGTTGCCCGGACAGACCCCCGCCCAGGAGGCCAGGTGTTTGGCCGACGGGAAGCAGCTCATGTCGATGCCAATTTCGCCCACAATGGTTGCGGCGGTGAGCCGTTGAATGCCGGGGATACTGGTGAGCAACTCAATGGCGCTGTCATAGGGTGAAAGGGACTGCTCAATCTGCCCGCACAAGGTGTGCAAGCTGCGTTCGAGAAAGTCGATATGAGCCAACAGATGCCCCAGCAGCACGCGATGATGAGCATCGACGCGCCCCTCCAGCGCCTCACGCAATTGGGGCAGTTTGCCGCGTAAAGAGCCACGTGCCAGCTCCGCCAGGGCGTGGGAGTCGGAGACTCCTTCGAGCAAACAAGTCAGCATGGCGCGTCCACTTTTGCCCATCACATCACTGACCACCGAGGACAATTTGATGTTGGCCGTCTCCAACAGCTTGTGGAGGCGATTGACTTCTTGTGAGCGTTCAGAGACCAGCGTTTTGCGATAGCGCACCAGGTCGCGCAAATCGCGGATGGGTTGGGGGGGAATAAAGCTGGCCTTGAGCAGCCCGTGACGCAACAAGTCCGCCAGCCATTGGCTGTCTTTCACGTCGGTCTTGTGTCCTGGCACGGCTTTGATATGTTGGGCGTTGACGAGGATGACGGTACAACTGGCTTCCAGAATGTTGAAGATGGGTCTCCAATAGACCCCGGTGCTTTCCATGGCGACATGACTGATCTGCTGGCTCTCGAGCCAGTCGGCCAGAGCCAACAAGCCGGTCGTGGTGGTGGCAAAGGTGCGCACCTGGTGGCTGGCCTGGCCACTGGTTGCACTGACCATCACGCAAGCCACCACGGTCTTCTTGTGCACATCTAAGCCGCAACAGCGTTCATACAGCACTTGCATTTGCTTTTCCTTGCCTTTCTGCTATACTACACCTGAGAAAGAGGGAAGGCGGCGAGAGGTGCGTCTAAGGAACACAAGTTTCCTCCTCGTGCTCACGGTTGCAGCCGTGGCGACACTCGTTTCTTCTGGACAACGCACCTGGATCAACTTGAAACCCGGACTCACGGGTACCAATCCCTAGCGATCTCTTCTCGCTGCCTCTTTCGACAGTATAGTCCATTTTCATCCTCTTTTCTGACTCTCGGAGTCATAGCACTTGAAATGAAAAGCACTGAGGTTACAGATACTGCAAGACAAATCATTTCAACCAAAGAGCATATCGAAACACTTTTACGTAAAGAATGTGACTCTTTACCTGAAGAATACCGTTCTGAATGTAGAAGGCAAATAATACATATTATATGGAAAGCCTGTCTGTATCACCATAGTGCCTCGCCAAGTGAAGTTAAATATATTCAGAAGGAATTAAAGCAACATGGATTTGTTGATGTCGATCATTTAACTATTGCTGGTAATGATTTAAGACCTCTTTTAAGTGGTGTGGGGAGAAGCGCAAAAGAAATGGCAGACAAGTATAAAAGTCAAAAGCGACATAAGCAGGGCAGACAGCGCTAACAACGATTGCTGTATAGTAGAAGAGTACATTATTATCTGACCAACAAGTCACTCAATAACTTGTTGGTCATCACGCCATATAAGTTATCTTTAATGAAGATTCAGCACAATTTGATGGTGATCCTGCAAAGCCTCGTGATAGTCTTGCACGATTTGGTAATGATCCTGCAAGGTCCGGAAATAGTCCTGCAAAGCCTGCTCTCGCTCTTGTTCCATAGGGTAATGATCCAACAAGATCTGGTATTGGTGTAGTAGTTTCTGCTGATCCTTCTCCAAGATGCGATAAAGACTGCGCAAAATGTGCTGGTGATCCTGCAAGGTCTGATACGGATCCTGCAAGCTCCGATAATAGCCCTCATTTCGTACAGCTTCCTGATCAGCACTACTCGCCTGACCCATCTGCTCAGGGTGTTCTATAGGTCCTTCCATGATTTCACCTTTTCACCAGGGTAGTTTCATCCTAAAGCTCCCTGTCCTTGTTCTGTTATAACAGTGTCATTATGTCAAATATGCAACTGCTTGCCTACGACATGGCTACGTTGATGCTCAATGTACGCTATTCAGCTAGCAGCGGTCAACCCATCAGGCAAGAACTCGCAGATTCGACTCTCTATAGCCACCTCTGATACAATGTCTTATAAAGATGCGTTTTTCAAAGCAGATAATGTAATAAACAGAATATCTTTATGTCAACTTAAGGAGATAAATACCAATGACAGAAACAAGTACGCAGAGCGGCGGACGCCCCAGCCTCCCTATGGCGGGCATTCCTCAACCGACGCGAGCGGAAGTGCTAAATCTTCCACGCGTGCATTTTTCCTCGCATCCCGTAATGGCCCACAAGATGACGGCGCTGCGCGATAAGAACACGCAGCCACCCGAGTTTTACCGGCTGGTAAAGGAAATCGGCGCGCTGCTGGCTTACGAGGCGACCCAGTCGCTGGCCCTGGAGCCAGCACCAATTGAAACGCCGATGGCGCCGATGGTGGGACAGCGGCTGGCCGGTGGCATTGGAGTGACTCCTATACTCAGAGCGGGTCTTGGCCTCGCCGAGGCCTTCCGCGAGGTCATACCGGACATCCAGGTCTGGCATCTTGGCTTGCGGCGCGATGAGCATACTCTGCAAGCCATGGAATACTATAATCAACTGCCGCACAAGGTTGATCTCCAGGTGGCCTACGCCATAGATCCGATGCTGGCGACAGGAGGATCGGCCATCGATGCCATCAATATCCTGAAGCTGCGCAATATCCCGCGCCTCTCCTATGTCTGTATTATCGCGGCGCCCTACGGCCTGCTCAAGCTCTCCCAGACGCATCCCGACATCGACATCTACGTGGCGGCGCTCGATGAGTCCTTGAATGACGTTGGCTATATCGTGCCGGGTCTGGGAGACGCCGGAGACCGTCAATTTGGCACATTTTAAGTTACAACGTGTGTCCCGCCGGGTTATTCCCGTAGCCGTTTGCGCCTTGCGGGCCACACAAACACGATAGATTCACGAGAACAACATGCCAGTACCACCTTTTGTTCCGCGTCCCAATCCAGAAGATGAGAACGACGCACAGGCTAGAGAATACGTTGAGGAGGTGCATGAGCTTCCTCCAACCGCCGCTGAATTGCCGCCTGCTGATGAACCAGCCTTGGAGGCTACGGAATCAACAGAGTCAACAGGACCTGAAATATTACTGCCAACGGAGGCACAATACGAGACAAATGGGGGACCGCTCGGCTGCTGCATGGGTATCATAGTTGGCATCCTGCTCTGCATACTCTGCGGCGTGATTGGCTTTGGACGCGTCACAGCCAATATTATCGTTTTCCTGGTCCATGTCGATCCCGCGACCAATATTCGCATTGCCACCGCTTTTTTTACGCTCGTCGGAGCGCTGCTCGGTGGCTACATAGGTTGGAAAGTGGGAAAAAGACTCTACCGGGAGTACGATCCGCCCGTTCTAAAAGATAGAAGAAGAAAAGCGCAAGTTCAACCAAAAGAGGTCAAATTATAGGGGGATGGTATGCACGTCGTTATTTTCTGCGATATGGAAGGAATTTCTTGTATAGAGCACTGGGACCAGGTGAGCAGCGGGAAGGCGCTCTACGAAGAGAGCAGAAAGCTCTATACCGATGAGATGAACGCGGCCGTACGCGGCGCTCGCGCTGCCGGAGCAAGCAAGATCGAGGTGGTGGATTGTCATGGCGCGGGTGGCGCCTATAGTTTCAAGAGTTTTCTGCCCGATCGCCTGGAGGCCGGGGCGCAATATATTTTCGGCTATCCCTGGGCGCGCTATATCACGCCCTTCGAACAGGGATGTGACGCTATCTTATTCGTGGGCGCGCACGCTATGGCTGGTACTCCCGATGGAGTGCTCTGTCATACTGTCTCCTCCGAGGCCTGGTACAATGCCTGGATCAATGATACGCTCGTCGGCGAGAGCGGCATCCTGGCGGCCATCGCGGGATGCTGGAATATTCCCGCCGTCTTTGTCTCCGGTGACGAGGCGACGTGCCGCGAGGTAACAGCGCTGCTGGGAGACCAGGTGACAACAGCTCCGGTGAAAACAGGACTGGGCCGTTACTCGTCGCGCAACATGGCACCCAAAGATGCCTGTTCATTGATCGAGATGCGCGTAGCCCAGTCATTAAGCCTGCGCAACTGGCCCAAACCCTACAAAACAACCACACCGGTAACATTCAAAGTCGAACTGGCGACCCCTGACGGCGCCACTGACTTCATGGGACGTACCGGCGTGCGCTTCGAAGGCCCACGCACAGTAACCTCCACAGCGGATACGTTCTGGCAAGCATGGGATCAATTCTGGTACAGAAACTAAATCCAGCCCACCCATCCACACCAACATGATCCCAATATAATCAACAAAGCAACGCGGGCAACCTAAGCGTGGGGCAAGCCCAGCCCGTACATTTCCTCTGATGGCAGCGCTAAAATGTACGGGCTGGGCTTGCCCCTGCCCTACTGATGTGGGAGAGGATCTGTCCTCTCCCTACGCCGAGATCAATGGTATTGCCAGGAGCACGAGCAGTATACCCATGCCCTGGATGCGTGTGACGCGCTCTCGCAGTACGAGCGCCGCCAGCAGCACCGTGGCCGCGGGGTAGAGGGATGAAAGGATGGCGGCGACATCGAGACGACCGCTATGGGCGGCGAGCACGAAAAAGGCATTCCCGATGGCATCCAATAGCCCTGCGAGCACCACGAGAGGAGCAACTGTCCTCCTAAGCAGGATAGGCTGCCGCCGCAGTCGCATCACTATGAACAAAACAAAGACGGAGGTGAAGCGCGCTACGGCCAGAGGCCAGAAGGTGGCGGCGGGATTCACTCGGCTGATGAGTATGAAGAAGCAACCAAAGCCACACCCGGCCAGCAAGGCCAACCCGATTCCCTGTGGTGGTCCTTTGCTTCGTTCCGGGCGTGATATCAACCCAATCGCGAGCAGCGCGAGCACGAAGCCACCCAGTTGAAGCAGATTGGGGAGTCCCACAGTGAAAGCACTGAAGAGGACGGGCAGAGTTGCCGTCAACACAGCTGAGACAGGGGCAGCAATTCCCATCTTTCCACTGGAAAGGGCCGAGTAGAACGCTAATAGCCCGAGAACTCCCGCCACACCAGCCAGCCCTCCCCAGAGCAGGTCCACAGGACCGGGAACTGGTTCTTTCCAGATCAGTGCCAGCGTGACCAGCAGGACAAACCCCACCGCGTAAGCGGCTATCACAACGCTTGAGGTGTTGGCGCGGCGGGAGGCCAGTCCCCCACTAAAATCGCCGCTTCCCCAGCATAGGGAGGCGGCCAGGCCAAAGATGACAGTGACGAAGATGTGATTCATCCTACTCCTTTGTGGAGACTCCTTTGTAATGAAGGTTCATTTGTAATTCTTGACCTTACAACGCGCACAACGTTTTGTCATGTGTCGGAATATCTGCTCGCTTTGTCTGATAGTAGAGCATTCTTTTCTATGCATTGATAGCTCTCTTTTCTCTGGTCATTCATTCAGCACAGCTTGATACTCCAAGTCTAGCCGAGAAATGATCTTCTCGCAAGCTCCAATTTGGGGTAAAGTGAGAAGACCAATATGCGACACGAGATACCTGTCTGATCCGTGTTACTCAGTAACAACACAAGTTTAACTATTGAAACGACGTTTCGACTTGTTTTTCAAGGATGCTTTGAGCAAAAAAACAGAAAGCTATTTTAGGAGTTCTCTCAATGAATGATTCTCTTGCCGCCCACGATAATCACACAAAAGATGATCGAACGTCAGTAGACGGAAGCAATCCATGGAACAAACAAGCAGAAATGGATCAGACATTTCTGCTCTGTATCGCTGACAGCATTTTGGATGCAGTCATCGCTACTGACCTGGATTACCGCGTTCTTAGCTGGAATACTGCCGCCGAACAGCTCTATGGATGGAAAGAAGAGGAAGTCCTTGGCAAAGATACACGTAACTTCCTGCCCACCACCTTTCCCTATAACCATCGCGAAGAATGGGAAGAACAACTGCACACCCTCGGGTATTGGAAAGGGGAAGCCGTTCAGCAAAGCAGAGATGGGACGCTGCTTCCTGTCCTTTGCTCGATCTCCTATGTGAAAGATCGTACAGGAACCATTATCGGCGCAGTTGCCATTAACCGGGACATCCGCCCATGGAAGCATACCCAGCAACGCTTACAAGAAAGTGAACAGCAACTTCACCTTGCCCTTGAAACGGCTAAGCTAGGCGTCTGGCAATTAGACCTATCCACTGGTCTTTTTGACTGCTCGACCACTTGCAAGGCTAATTTCGGACTGCCGCCAGAAACCGTTTTCACCTATGATGCGCTCCTTGAAGCCATCCTGCCAGAAGATAGGGAGCGTATACGCCGGGAAGTGCATAGGGCCGTGGCAGAAAAAGGTCTGTATGAATCTGAGTATCGCGTGCGCTGGCCGGATACCTCCGTCCACTGGATTGCAGCTCGTGGTCAGGCCTTCTATAAAGAGGACGGTAAGCCGCTTCGTATGGCTGGAATGACGCTTGAAATCACCGAACGTAGAGAACTTGAATATCGCAAAGACGAATTTATCGGGATCGCCAGTCACGAACTGCGCACGCCCGTGACCACCTTGAAAGGATACACCCAACTGCTGCAACGGAAATCTGTACAGCAGGGCTTGCAGGAACACGCCAGCATCCTCACTAGAATGGATGGACAACTCAACCGACTCACCAAACTGATTGTCGACCTGCTCGATATCTCAAAAATGCAGATGAGCAAAGTCGCTATATGCTTCTAAGATGAGAACATCCTAAACAGCAGCATAAAACTCAATGCATTGGAGCAGCGCTCCACACACCATAATCTCCCGCGCATTGCCCTTGCTGGTCCACGCTACAATAGTTTCCCACCAGGTTAGCATCTGATCGTACAGACCCTTCAAAGAAGAGCGGAGCTTTCTGACCTGTTTTCCCCGTAACCGTGAAAAAGATATGTTTTGATGTATCCAGTACCCCGGTGAAAGAACCTTGCATTTGAGGCCCTGTAAAGTTGCCCTGAATACTCTCGTTGCTCTGTTGAAGCTGTGTGAGCATTATATTTGTGGTCATATTTGTCGAAAGATCGTGTAAAGTGCCATGATAGGATTGAGCTACAGCAGGATACATACCTGCTGCCAGCTTTACTTGCGTTGGCTGTCCTGGCTCTCTAATCTGCGTGTTAGCAGCAGTTTTGGTTGAGGTTGTTGCATCAGTTGAACGTACATGCATAGTGGGTATCTTAGCTGAACCGCTTTGTTGATAGCTATGGTAAAAATACCCGCCAAAACCCGTCGCTACACCGAGCACAACAAGCACCAGCAAAAAACTCAGTATTCGCGCGCCCCAATTCATAGCGTGAGGCGCGTGCAGGCCAGGAAACATCCTATCCACTTGAGACGATAATGGCCCTGATGATGGAGTTTTAACTGCCTGCCAAAACTCTTCAGCCGTTGAAAAACGTTTATTGCTCCCAATGGACATAGCTCGCTGGATAGCCCTGGCTACATAAGAGGGAATAGTTGGGACTACAACGTCCGCGGGAACAAGCGGATCAGTTCCCTTACTTGCCAATTGTGTCATTCGTAGGAAGGCATCAACGGGAATAACACCTGTCAAGAGCGCGTAGAGCGTGGCTCCCAAACCATAAATATCGGTACGCGTCTCCGTACCGAGACTGTATTGTTCAGGCGCTCCATAGCCCGGTGAACAATGACGAATAGCGGTCGTGGTCGAATCTGGATGATATTCCTTGGCAATACCAAAATCAACCAGCACGGCGTTGGCACCCGACCCTGGTACGATGATGTTTGCTGGCTTGACGTCGCGGTGCACAATCGGGGGCTGTTGGCAATGCAGATAGTCAACAGCCTCTATGATAGGAGCCATAATTTGCAACACCTGCGCTAGTGAAAAACGCTCAGAGGGCTGCTGTTTTCTCAGTTCTTCCAGATTCGGCCCTTCGACATAATCCATCAGTATATAAGCCCGATTATAATGTTGGTCCTCAAACACGCGATGAATACGTGGTAACGAAGGGTGCTCCAGGCGCATAAGTAGCTCGCTCTCCAGGGTGAATCGCTCTCGTTCCTTCTTCTCCTGGGCAATCAATTCTTTGAGCGCAAAAAGTGCATCAGTTCGTTGGTCTCGCACCAGGTAGACATTACTAAAGCCTCCTCTACCAAGCATATTCTCTACAAGGTAACGGTCCTGTATGATGTCGCCTCTGGCGAGTATATTCTGTACGTCCTGCATGCCCTTTTTCCTCAAAAGCTATCTGCTAATAAATCAGGGGGTGGGGGCAAGCCCGCCCGCCTCAATCTTGAGCCCCCCGTAGCTAAAATGTACGGGTGGGGCTTGCCCCCACCCTGCTTGCCCCCACCCTGCTGCCCCCACCCTGCTGTCCCCACTAATAAATGACTATACTCGTATTCCAATCAGTATGGTGATAGACCCACCCGGCATCGCTCTCCGACAAGTTGATACAGCCATGGCTGCCATCAAAATTGTAAGCAGTAGTTCCGCTGGAGTCTTGATGCGGAAACTGTGTGCCGGGTCCAAAGTTGGCACGCCAGGGAGCATCATGAACGAAGTAGCCACCATAATGATAAAGAATAGCGTAATTGATGGGTGTATCGGGAAACCAGAAGGGAGAGCCTTTTGGTTCTGCTGCCGTAAAGATGATCGGCGATTTACGATCCAGCACCGACCAGACTCCTGGCAGCGATGGCAGTTCCTGCCGTCCTGTCGTAACATGGAAGGAAGCCACTAATGTACCATTCTGATACACACGCATCGCTTGCTCAACTAACGAGACCATCAGCAATTGCTTATTTTGTAGCTTGTAGTGACTGATGACCTGTAGGTCAGTCCCATGAGCCTGGTTATATGATGTATGATCGTTATAATCTGCTTCAAGCATATGCAGATTGAAAATGGCATTCCGCGCTTCAACAATCATAGCCTGAAAATCAGCGGTTGTGCCTGCGCTGGCAAGATCACCATCCAGCACTGAACCGATTCCTGCCTTCATATACCCATTATTGAGCGCATAGGTATGTCCGTCGGAACTATCATGGTAAAGGTGTGCCTGCGCCCACGCGGCTACTTCGCTGTGAAATTGTTTGACCAGGTAGCGCGCTTCTCCTCGCGCCAGGTCGTCTTGCATCGAAGCAATATCAGTGTCGACCTGGTTGAAGAAAACCAGGTCATCGAAGACCGTTTTGGCATTTCCCTCGGCAACCTGGTCGCTGTTGAGACGAGCTTGATAAGAGCTAACATCCATGCCATAGGTTTTCAGCTGGTTCACCTGGCTTTCCAATTCATTCAATTTTGTGATGCCCACGTAGGGGAATGCCTGGATTGAGTTGACCACTACCTGCTGGTACTGCGCATTGATCTGCGTAGCGATGTCCTGCAAATCGTGCAACTGTGTGGCATGGTTAAAAAGCTGTAGATCGTTTTGATATTCCGCCTGCACCGCAGTTACATCAAGATGCGCCCCATTCAACCTGGCAATCGTCGCCTGGAAATCTGTTAGCTGCTTAAAGGTTGTCCCCATGGCGTTCAGTGAAAGAATCGCCTGGTGCGCGTCTTTGCTAATGGCGGCATAGTCTTTCGGATACTGCGCTGCTGACAATAAGAACTGATCCTGGCTGAACTGTTGGGCAAAGCTTTGCACAGGGTGCCCGCCCTGTGTATTCTCTCCTGAGAGTGCCGTCTGAAAATTTTGCATATCTTGCTGCGCCTGTACCCGTAATTGCTCGGTAGCAGTGGTAATCACGGCTGAGGCTTGCGCGAATAAAACATGATAACGCTGCGCAAGATGTTGATAATAGCTTGTACCTGGTTGTTTATTAAACAGCGCTAGCGGCGCATTTGAACTATTCAGTACTTGTTCTTGTTTAAGAACAGGTTGCAGTGCCGAAACGGGTACACCAAGGATAATAGCACGGTGAACGAGTTGATCAAGCTGACTTCTGTTCTGCTCCACCTGTTGCTCCACACGCGGATCAGGTTTGGCAAGCACAACGCCAGAAACAATGAGTGAGAGAAGGAGCAGAAGCCCCAATAGACAACCCGCTTGCACCAGAATTTTTTTTGTTGTGAATCTTTTTGATGTTCCATTCTTGGCAACCAGCCGCGCAGCTTTCTGCAACGATAGTGTAGGCTTTGGTGCAGCAGAAATCAAACGATCTTCCTGTCGCGCAGCTTTCTCCAATGATGGGTTAGACGCAAAAGCAGCAGCAACTAGGCGCTCCTCTTGTCGCGCAGCTTTCTCATAGATACTCGTCAACAACCGGGGAGAGACCCGCACAGTTTCATCAGCCGCTGCATTGTCGTCATCGTTTTCATGCACATTTGATGCAAGATTTGGACCCACACGCTGTGTATCCTCGCCCGGCAAACAGTCTTCCTTGTGCAAATAAAGACTTGAGAGCAAGCGTGACGATACCCGTTGAGTAGCCTCAGCATCTGATACCCGTTGGGTAGCTTCAGCATCCGATACCCGTTGGGTAGCTTCAGCATCCGATACCCGTTGGGTAGCCTCAGCATCTGATACCTCGTTCTCCTTGCCTATTTGCTGCCCGCCAGCAGCGGCATGTACACCGCCCATTTGCTGTCTGTCAGCAGCAATATGTACACCTCCATTTTGCCGCTCGCCAGCAGCGGCATGTACACCACATTTTTGGCAGTAACGTTGATTTGTGCCAACCGCAGTGCCACAGCTCGAGCAAAATTGTTGAGGTATAAATACCTTGACCATAGTTAGTTAGTCTCTTTCCTCTAAACTTCATATCCGTATGGGCTTCCTACCCCCTGGGACTTCACACCCCCGGGACTTCACACCCCTGGAACTTCACACCCCTGGAACTTCACACCCCTGGAACTTCACACCCCCGGGACCTCCTACCCGTAGGGGCGGGGGTGGCGTGGTCGATGGGTGGGGACCTTTATGGTCGCCCGCGTCCCCTTCACCCACCACATTCCTCCACTCTTACTTTGAACTCTCCCCCTAACCCCTAAGAGCCAGAGTAGCGTGAACATGAGGTGATATCCACCTGAAAACACCGCTCATTCAAGCTAAAATGTACGGGCAGGGCTTGCCCCTGCCCTGMWKSCSCCTSYSCGACACCTGCGACATCCGCTGCCTCTGCGACACCCGCTGCCTCTGCGACAACTGCGACAAACACCAGGCAGCGTTCTCAATATCCGCATAGCCCTGTCATAAGTTGAAAATTACCACCTATGTTGTAGACTAGAAGAATGAGAAGAGAGAAGCTTTCTTTAAGAGGTAACTTGTTAACCCTCATCGCACCAGGTTGAGGAGAGTATAGATCAGCAGGCAAGAATAACCATGGCAGTAAATAAGAAATCGACCGATAACAATCAAAATCGGGACAAGCACGTTCTTTACATAGCCCCAGATGAAGACCTCACGGCGATACGGGAGCGCCTGGCGCGGGTCCCTTCCCAAAGCGTCGCGCTTGTCATCCCGCCCCAGACACACTTGCGCAGCCACGTAGCGTGGAGACTGCTCCAACGCAGTGCGCAACAATTGGGTAAAGATGTCTCTATCGTAAGCTCAGACACGCACATTCGTGCGATTGCTCGTTCTGTTCAATTTAAAGTGGCAGCAACTTTACCCGCGGCTCTCACGTAGATGAAATTGGATGCAATTTATACACATCTCGGGCTTGCTGGCCCTACTTACTGCTGTTTAGTAAGCTGGAGAAAAGATGTCTATCACACCATTTGAGCCTGAACGGCTCCGTGCGGTTGCTCATACCCGTAGCGAAGCGGTTGCCGAGCTTGCCCAGCGTATTTGTGAGGTTCCCGCCCCCACGGGGAGCGAGCGAGAGCGCGCCGAGTTGGTGGCATCGCTCTGGCGGGAGCGCGGCTATGTGCCAGAAATCGACGCAATCGGCAACGTCTACACTCGGCGTGGAAAGCATGGCAAAGGACCAGTGTTAATGCTGTTAGCTCACACCGACACTGTTTTCCCACCTTCTATCTCTATCTCTGTCAAGCGCGATGGAGATATCTTGCGTGGACCAGGCATTGGAGACAATAGTGCGAGTGTCGCGGCCATGATTAGCGCACTAGAGATGCTCGACGCGTTGCAGGTAGAGACCGCCGTCGATCTTGTCGCCGTGGCCGACGTGGGAGAAGAAGGTCTGGGGAATCTACGCGGGGCACGCGCCGCCATTGAACGCTACCGCGAAAGCCTGGGAGCGGTACTTGTGCTCGATGGCAATCTCGGCCAAATCACCCATATCGCGGTGGGTTCTCAACGCTGGCGCTTAATTGTACGCGGTCCGGGAGGACATTCGTTCGGAGCCTTCGGTCTGCCGAGCGCCATTCACGGGTTAGGCAGAATCATTGCAGCCATTGCTGATCTCGCTGTTCCGCTGGAGCCAAAAACCACCTTCAATGTAGGCGTTATTGAAGGCGGAACGAGCGTGAATACCATCGCGGCGCACGCGTCAGCGCTGCTGGATATGCGCTCGACAGATGTGACCGCACTTGATCGACTGGCCTCGCAGGTGAGAACAATCATGGAGAGGCACGCGGGAGAGGGTCTGCAAACGGAGATCGAGATACTGGGCGATCGCCCGGCAGGAGGGCGAAGCCGGTCAGATCCCCTGGTAAGCCTGGCCGCACAGATTTTATCCTGGCTTGGTATAGAGCCAGAATATAGCGCATCCAGTACTGACGCGAATATTCCTCTCAGCCTCGCTATTCCAACGGTGTGTGTCGGCCTCACACGCGGTGGAGGAGTTCATACAGTGGAGGAGTATATCCATGTTCCGCCCATTGGTGATGGTCTGGCACAAATCGTCTATCTCTGTCACGAGGCCAGCAAGCTGATCGCACAGCAGCAATTGTAAACATGACAATTGCTCGCCATCAAACACCATGGATCGGAGATCCTACATCCCACCAGGCGCATGTGCATGCCTTGCAAATTCTTGGGTAGGAGTAGCGGCCAGGGCTTGTTCCAGGGGAATGGTTCGTCCCTCCGTCCATGCCGCCGCGAACGCCACCTCACCAACCTCGGAACGGGCTGCCGCTACCGCCCGGCCATAGGAGACGCGATAGACAGGCGGCATGGGAGTGCCAATCGCTGCTCGGGTGGTCGCTGCTATCCCCCACAATCTCGCCGCTCCCCCAGGTTTTCCCTGTAATGCGGCTACGACCCCCAGGCCCTCTAAACACACGGCCCTCAGCTCTTTGGCGTCTCTCTCTCTAAGCAGCCTCCAACTCTCCTCGTAGTGGATTCGTGCCGCCGCCAGGTCGCCCTGCAAAGACTCCACCCTTGCCAGGCTGATGAGTGACTCGGCAACGCCGATGCGATACTCTAACTCCCTGAAGGTTGCCACGCTCTTCTCGGTATACTCGCGAGCCTTGACAGGCTCACCCTGATGCAGGTGAATCTCTCCCAGCAGGCTCTGGACGAAGGCAATAAGCCTCCTATTTCCCACCTCCTGGAAGAGTGCCAAACTCTCCTCCGCCATCGCGTAGGTTTTCGCCTGATCATTGCGCGAAAGAAAGAAGACACGGGCCAGGTGGTAGAGCGGGTAGGCGGTTCTATACGGCTTGCCCAATGCGCTGTAGAGCAAGAGATTCTCTTCGAGTAGTGAGCGGGCGCGGGCATAATCGCCTTGAGATGTCAGGATCTGGCCCAGGTCCTCGCGCGTATAGGCTATTCCATTCTGGTCTTCTAGCTCGCGGTAGAGTGTCAGGCTCTCCTCTAAAAGTGTGCGTGCCAGGGCATAGTCATTCCTCTCGCCAGCAAGACTGCCCAGAATGCGCAGCGATTTTGCCATACCTGCTTTATCGCCAATGTTGCGGAATAGCGCCAGGCTTTCCTCCAGCAGCGCCTCTGCGCGAGCGTCATCACCCTGCACGAGAGCCAGAAATCCGGCGCCGAAGATTGCTTCCACGCGTACGGTTGCCACGACCTTTTTGCTTGCCGCCAGCGCACGTTCCAGGAAGGTCTGTCCTTCTCTAAAGTACCCGCGTATCTCCCAAAAATTCATCAATGCCGTACAGAGACGCAGCGCCTGCTCCGCCAGTTCTGTGCTCATCTGCATACACTCACAGGGTCTGTGAATTATTGTAGAAACACCTCTTCTCCACCTTTTACAACGTGGAGGCAAGCCCCATCTATTTCTCTCTTGTGCCCTCACGGAGCTAAATTGTACGGGTGGGGCAGCCGCATCCGGGGGATGATGAAGGCGCCTCCACCCTGCTCGTTCACAAACCCTGCATCCACTCATTCGCTGTTTGCCGCAGGTAATTCCAGTAACCTCCATTGAGATTACTTGCAGCTTTACCCCTCCGCCAGCTTCTTAGAAACGGCCACATCTACCGTATCATAGCCCTTCGCTAACAAGAATGTTACATTCGTATCCCCAATTGAGAAAGGCGCATTTCCCAATCTTTTTAGAATTGCCTTGTCAATCTTGGGTGTGCTGAGATTGACTGTAAAGGACTCCAGTGCCTCACCTGCCTGCCAGAACGTCTCAATATGTTCTTCGAGCGAGAAGAGTTCCTCTTCTTTGTCAGCAGAACCAGCATCAGCTGTGGATAAAGTATTTTCCTCGGAAAATGCTTCAGCACGTTTCCCCCTCAGTACCTCGATGATTTGCTCCTTTGTGCGACCGCGCAATTTGAAAATCAGGAATGGTTCCTCGTCGAAACGCTCGGCCAGCAGGTAATAGACAGCGGCGATATGCTTGCAAGGATTGGCCCAATCTGGACAAGAGCATTCGGTATTCAATTCTTTAAGAGCAGTCGGGAAAAGCGAGACATCCACTGACGCAAAGGCTTCCTCTATATTCTGAGGCATCTCGCCAGCCAGCAGTTTTGCCGCAAATAGCGCCTGGGAAGCCATGGCTTCCGTGACCTTCTCCCAATCCTGCTCTGAAAGCGGCTCTAAGCGGATCTTGACGTTGTACGGTTTGGGCTGCGAGCCCTGCACTTTCGCTTTGACGACGCCAGCTTCAACATCAATTGAGATTACCTGCCCCTGGCGCGCGTAGGAGCGACCACGTGTCAGTCGCGTTCCCATGCTGAAGGACTCTAACACTTTTATCCAGCGTTTGGACCACCAGGTTTCGCCAATCTCTCCCCACTCGCTTTTGGTCTTGATGCCACCTTCAACTCTTTTTGGCGGGGATGGCTCGTAATAATCCAAGTAGTCTCCATAGCCTTTGTAGCCTTTGTAGCCTCTGTCTCTCCAACGTCCCATGGTTTATTCTCCTACTGCTGCGCGGCTAAGCGTGAACAGTTCTTTGAGTTGTGCCGTCGACATCTCGGTGAGCCAGTTCTCTCCGCTCCCAACGATAGTGTCGGCAAGCTCCTTCTTCTGCTCAATCATCTGATCGATGCGCTCTTCCAGGGTACCGATACACACGAACTTGTGTACCTGCACATTTTTTCTCTGCCCGATGCGAAAGGCTCTATCGGTCGCTTGATTCTCCACCGCGGGATTCCACCAGCGGTCGAAATGAAACACGTGGTTGGCCGCCGTCAGGTTCAGCCCCACTCCACCTGCCTTTAACGAGAGGATGAACAGCGGTGCCCCACGACGCTCCTCTTGAAAACGCTGAACCATCACATCGCGCTGCTTTTTCGCTGTGCCGCCATACAGAAAAAGCGTCTCGCGCCCCAATGTCTCCTGGAGATAGCGCCGCAGGAGCGTGCCCATCTCAGCAAATTGGGTAAAAATCAAGGCCTTGTCACCCCCTGCCAGAACCTCTTCGAGCATTTCTTCAAGGCGGGCAAGTTTCCCTGAGCGGCCAGCTAAGGCACTCCCATCAGCAACAAAATGGGTGGGATGGTTACAAACTTGCTTGAGTTTTAACAGCGTAGACAGCACCAGTCCCTTGCGTTCGATGCCATCCGCTTCTTCGATCTTGGCCAGCATTTCCTTCACCACAGCCTCATAGAGCGATGCCTGTTCCTGCGTGAGGTTGCAGAATACCTTCATCTCCATTTTATCTGGCAGATCCGATATGATAGTCTTATCAGTCTTCAAGCGGCGCAGCACAAAGGGCTGGATCAAGCGTTTAAGCGCTTCCGCGCGGTTTGCATCGCGGTATCGCTCTATAGGCATAGCAAAATTTTTACGAAAATCTACGCCAGAACCTAAATAACCAGGATTAAGAAACTCCATGATTGACCAGAGTTCGGAGAGCCTATTCTCTACAGGAGTGCCGGTGAGCGCAATCTTATGCCCGGCGTTGAGCTTTTTTATTGCCTGGGTCTGCTTCGCGGCGTCGTTTTTGATATTCTGTGCCTCGTCCACTACTACATACTCCCACTCAATAGCGGCAAGATGCTCTTTGTCGCGCAGTGCCAACGAATAGGTCGTGATAACAACATCGTGCCGTTTCGCCTCTTGTGCAAACGCCTCGCCCGAGAGCCGTTCGTGACCGTGATGAATCATGACGCTGAGAGACGGCGCGAATCGTTGCAATTCCTTGTGCCAGTTACCCACGATAGACATTGGGCAGATCACGAGTGCTGGATTCGCCTGTAACGCTCCTTGCCGCGTAGAATGTGTATGAAGCAAGAGAGCGATAAGCTCGGCGGTTTTCCCCAGCCCCATATCGTCTGCCAGGCAAGCACCGAAGCCAAACTGTGCGAGAAATGCCAGCCAGGAAACACCCTTGAGTTGATATGGGCGCAGCTTTCCTTGAAAGGTGGATGGCGTTTTGATAGTAGCTATTTTGTTATTCCCAGTCAACCTATCCAATAATTCCTTGAGCCATCCATCGCCTTCAATATCGTTTATTGGGAGCCCCAGTTCGGACGCTTCCTGTCCCAGACCAATGCGCAGAGCCTCCCCGAGCGACATTTGCCCGTTGCTATGTTTTTTCTTGAAGAAGGCAATCGCTGCTTCAATCTCCTCTGGGCGCAATTCAACCCACTGACCCCGTATTTTAATTAGAGGAACTTTCAGATTGACCAAACTTTCAAATTCATCCATCGAGAGGGCTGTGTCCCCTACCGCAATTGTCCAATCGTAGTCGACAATACTCCTCAGTCCCAATAATCCTGTACCTGTTTTTGCATCAGCCTGCGACTTTACCTTCAATTTGACACCCAGACGAGCCGTGGGTTTTTGCCACCAGGGTGGAACAAGGACGCCGAAACCGCTCTGTTCAAGCAGTGGAGCAGACTCACGCAGAAAAGTATATGCCTGCTCTGTGTTTAGCTTCAGCTCTTCAGGGCGAGCAGCTTTTAAACTTTCCTCGAGTGCTGGAAAGAGGCGGGTAGCTTTACCAAGGTCGGCCAGCAAGCGTTCCTGCGGATTCTCAAATTTGCGCTTAAGAAAGGTGAGGGTACTTGAACGCTCCTTCCATACCTTATCCGCTGGAACAAACAGGCTCCGATCATCGTTGGCCTGAAGATAAAAACTGATGCGCCAATCAGAGCTTTTTTCGTTGTCTTCGTCAGGCTCGCCAGGCTCGCCAGGCGTATCGAGCCGGAAACAGGTACGAAACGCGGCGCCTGTCTCCACAGGTCGAATCTGATCAACCCAGTTATGCAGCGTCGCAGAAAAACGTTGCAACTCTTCGGGAGTTGCACCTAGCGTCGGCTCATCTGAAGCAAGTGCATGTAGCCATTGTTCCGGTAAAGATACCTTCCCGGAGCGCTTGCGAAGATTGGGGCGCGTTGGAAGAAGCGACGTTGAAGACAGGCTCTTTCGTACAAAGGCATCAAGCGTTTGATTCAGGAAAGTGAGCAGAACGTTTTGTAGGACTGAGGGTTTCATTTCGCTGCTTGGTAGAAATGCCCAGCAAACTGGTGGCATGGCATTTGCGAGCAGAGACACGCGCTCACTGTCCTCTTCTGCAATGACTACTTGCCAGGCGGCGCGGTAGACGGAGACGCCATTCTGCCGTGTTTCTTCTAGCGTCGGCACATAAGACTGCCGTGCAATCAGTTCAAATGCGAACGCTGCCGCATCTTTCCAGAAACGTAGCGAACTCCCAAAAGCCACGCCATGAGGAGCATAATTGGGCAATGAAAGCAGGAAATCAAGCGCATCATCCGGGTCTAACGCCAGCGTGTCTACATTCCACGAACTGAACCCCGTCGCTTTCAGCTCAGCAGGTTCCTTCTCGAGAATCAGCTCTGGTGAGGACAGTGGCCCACTGACTGTAGAGGGTAGCAAAAGCCCTAAACTGCTGGTGCCAGCGCTTTTCGCGAGCAGATTACCCGCAAGCTCACTTATTGCTTCCCGCAGTGGTTCGCGCTGAAGCGAGAAGGGATGTTGCTGGAATTGCTGCTTCTCAGCCTGCTTTCTAGCACGTCGCGCAGCAGAGCCTGTTGGACTGGATGACTCTGCCCAGAGCTGGAGTGTATTGTTTGTATAGTTATCCCAAATTGCATGTATGACAATCAAGAGCATGCCTCTTTATACATTTTTTCAAAGTGCTGTTTCTCAGACAGGGTGAAGATTGCGTTAAAATTATAATAGCACATGCACCCTAGCGTAAATGAGATTGATCTGTTATCAAATGTGCTAAAATATGCTCATATCGCTTCAGCGGGACGCCTTTCCTTGCAAAGCCGCCATGTGCAGTGTTGACCACGGGTAGCAGAGATGCGTCATTTATAGCATTCTCAGAACGAACGCATGGAAGAAAACCATCCAACCAGAAAAACACTCGTTCCCAATCACCTGCTAAAAGCAGAACGGGAACGGCATCACTGGACGCATAAAAACGTCGCGGAGATGATCAACCTTCCCAATCCTCACACCGTGGGCCGCTGGGAGCGTGGTTACTCCTTCCCTCAACCACACTATCGCCAGGAAATGTGTCGCATTTTCGCCAAAAGTGCAGAGGAACTCGGCCTCGTCAGGCGCAAGAACGGCGAGGGATCACAGCCATCGCCGCTCGCTGAGAGCAGCCATAGTAAGCCTCTATGGAAGATGCCGCCTTTCTTCACTTCATTGATTGGACGCGAGCAAGATGTCAGCGCCGTGTGTGCGCTGCTCAGCCGTTCTGATATCCGACTAGTTACTCTGCTGGGTACCGGAGGTATTGGCAAGACTCGCCTGGCCGTGCAAGTTGCCAACGAGATGCGCGACCACTTTGCCAGCGAGGCTTGCTTTGTCTCTCTGGTCTCCATACGCGATCCTAAGCTTGTGGTTCCCGCAATCTCTGAAGCGCTTGGCATCCAGGAGAGTGGAACGCAGCCCATTATTGAACAGGTGAAGTCGGCGCTGCGTGCAAAGAGCTTCTTACTGCTGTTGGATAACTTTGAACAGGTGGCGCAATCGGCCCCATTTATCGAGGAACTACTCGCGGCCTGCCCCGACTTGAATATAATGGTGACGAGCCGTGCCGTGCTCCACCTCCAGGCAGAACACGAATTTCATGTTGCGCCGCTCTCTTTGCCTGAACTCAAGCTACTGCCCGGAACAGACAGGCTCGCGCAGTATGCCTCGGTCGCCCTCTTTGTCCAACGCGCGCAAGCGATCTTGCCCACCTTCCGGGTAACACAGCACAACGCTCGTGCCATCGCTGAAATATGCGTATGTCTGGATGGACTGCCGCTAGCGCTTGAACTGGCAGCGGCTCGTATCAAACTCCTGCCGCCTCAGGCCCTGCTAACCCGGCTCTCACAGAAATTGCAGCTACTCAAAAGCGCTAAACGATCACTGCCCGCAAAACAGCAAACGCTGTATAACACGATCACGTGGAGCTACGATCTTCTGGACGCCCAGGAAAAATGGCTCTTCAGACAACTCTCTCCATTCGCTGGCGGCTGCACATTAGACGCAGCAGAAACTATCCTTGGCAAACGAGAAGAACGAACGATAGATATATTGGAGACGCTGGCATCCCTTCTTGATCAGAGCCTCATCCAGCAGGTAGAACGGGTAGGCGGCGAGCCGCGTTTCATGATGTTAGAGACCATCCGTGAGTATGCATTGGACTGCCTGCACGTGCAAGGAGAGATAGCGCAAGCTCAGCGTGCCCATGCGATGTACTATCTCGCATTTGTTGAGAAGGCAGAACCCTATCTCAAAGGAGCTCAACAAATCGAGTGGTTGGCTCTTTTAGAGCGGGAACTGGAGAATCTACGTGCGGCATTGCAATGGCTTGTAGAAAACGAAGAGGCGACATATGCCTTACGCTTCTGTGAAGCCTTCGGCAAGTTTTCTGGCTTACGCGGATATTGGACCGAAGAGCAACGCTGGCTGAAGACAGTCCTTGCATTACCGCAGACACCTGAGTCCGCAAGGGTGCGAGCATTGGTCCTTCGTCGCGCGGGTCATCTCGCTTATCGCCTGAGAGACCTCGTATCGGCTCGTGCTTTACAAGAAGAAAGTGTAAAACTCTCGCGCAAGTTAGGAGACCAACAAAACCTTGCCGATGCACTGAGCGGATTAGCATGGATTTTGTATCGGCAAAACAATGCTGCTTCAGCCTTCCCTCTATTAAGCGAGTGTGTCCTAATTGCACGTGCATCAGGTGACAAATGGACCATTGCCAATTCGTTAGAAAGCCTGGGACGCTACATAGCACTACCAGGGGAATATCGAAGAAGCGCGTCTCCTAATAGAGGAGAGCGTAACGCTCTCACGAGAGTTGGAAGACAAAGAGAGCCTTGCGCGCACACTCACTACCTTGGTGTCCATTGAGATAACTCAAGGGAATAGCTCGCGAGCCGCGGCATTAGCGCGAGAAAGTTTGGCACTCGCGCAAGAATTGGGGACCAAACCGCTCATTGCCGTAGCGCTCGATAGTCTAGGAGACGTCGCGCTGTTCCAGGGGAAGTACGAGCAAGCAAAGACTCTTTTTGAGGAGCGCATCATGCTCGCTCAAGCATTGGATGATACAGCGACGATAGCTATCAAACAGCTTAAATTGGGAGATGTAGCACTGGCGCAGCAAGATTTCGCACAGGCAGCAACGTACGTCCAGCAAAGCCTTCAGTTCTTTCGCCAGCAGAATGACAATCCAAATAGTGCTGCCGCGCTCAGTGCATTGGGAGATATCAAACGCGCGCAAGGAGACCTCGCACAGGCAATGAACCTCTACAGAGAAGCAATGCAACTGGATGAAACGATTGAGCGCAAAAGGAATAGCGTCAGGCGCCTCATTGGCCTGACCGAGCTTGCTGTAGACCAGGACCAACAGCCGTACACGTGAAAGGCTATGTATTCTTGTGCGTACTGTCATATGCAGCGACTATAATCAGGCTCGGTGATATAATAAACAACTGGATAGCACACCCTCTTAAACATATTTCGAAAGGCAGATACAAACGATGTCCATGAACATAACACAACTGACACAACGTCCTGCCTGGAAGGCGCTCGCTGATCATTATCAGAAGACGCGTGATCTCCATCTCCGTACACTCTTCGCCGAGGACCCTAAGCGTGGAGAACGCTTCGCCAGCGAAGCCATTGGCATCTATTTTGACTACTCGAAGAACCGCGTAACCGAGGAAACGATGCGCCTGCTGCTGGGCTTGGCCGAGTCTTCAGGACTGCGTGAGCGCATCGACGCGATGTTCCAGGGCGAAAAGATCAACGTGACAGAGCAACGCGCTGTGCTGCACGTGGCCCTACGTGCTCCGAAGGAGCAATCCATTGTCGTTGATGGCGAGAATGTGATGCCCACTGTCCACGCTGTACTGGACAAAATGGCGGACTTCTCCAACAGGGTGCGCAGTGGCGCCTGGCAAGGGTACACCGGGAAACGCATCCGTAATATCGTAAACATCGGGATTGGTGGGTCGGACCTCGGCCCATCCATGGCCTATCAGGCGTTGAAGTACTACAGTGATCGCGACCTCGCCGTGCGCTTTGTCTCCAATGTCGACGGCAACGAGTTCCTGGAGGCCACGCGCGATCTCGATGCGGCAGAGACGCTTTTTATCGTCTGCTCCAAGACCTTTACAACCCAGGAGACACTGACCAACGCGCGCTCGGCCCGCGCATGGTGCGTCCAGGCGCTGGGAAACGTAAAGGCAGTAGCCAGGCACTTCGTCGCGGTCTCTACAAACACTCAAGAAGTAGAGAAGTTTGGCATCGATACGGCGAACATGTTCGAGTTCTGGGACTGGGTCGGTGGCCGCTACTCCTACGACTCGGCTATTGGCCTCTCACTGATGGTCGCTATCGGACCCGAGCGCTTCCACGAGATGCTAGCTGGTTTTCATGCGATGGACGAACATTTCCGCACAGCTCCTTTTGCGCAAAACTTGCCGGTACTACTGGGATTGATTGGCATCTGGTACAACAACTTCTTCGGCGCCGAGACGGTTGCAATCCTGCCCTATGATCATTACCTTGGGCAGCTGAGCGCCTATCTCCAGCAGCTCGACATGGAGAGCAATGGGAAACACGTCGACCTCGAGGGCCGTCAGGTGAGCTATCAGACCGGGCCAATCATCTGGGGGCAGCCAGGCACCAACGGCCAGCACGCCTTCTATCAGCTCATCCATCAGGGGACCAAATTGATCCCTTGTGATTTCATTGGCTTCTGCCAGCCACTGAATCCACTGAAGCCGCACCACGATTTACTGATGGCAAACTTCTTTGCCCAGACTGAGGCTCTGGCATTCGGCAAGACGGCCGACGAGGTCACCGCTGACGGCGTCACAGCTTTCCAGGTACCGCACCGGACCTTCGAGGGGAACCACCCGACAAACACCATCCTCGCCGAGCGACTGACACCGGAAACGCTGGGCAAGCTGATTGCGCTCTACGAACACAAGGTCTTTGTTCAAGGCACTATTTGGCACATCAACTCGTTCGACCAGTGGGGCGTCGAACTGGGAAAGATGCTTGCCAACCGCATCATCCCTGAGCTAGAGAGCGCCGACGAACCAAAGCTCGCGCACGACAGTTCCACCAACACGCTGATCCGCCGCTATCGCGGGTTGAGAGGACAGCCATCGTAGGGGCGCCATTCATTGGCGCCCGGGTGCAGTGCAGGCCATTCTACCGCATTTAAAGTTCATAAAGGTACGAACGTTGCGCCGCCATTCGCTCAAACACTTCAATGGCCTCGGCCTCCGTCGGTGGCTTAAGCACATTATTGTCGGCGAAATCCTGCGCGAGCGGGTAGCCGCTGCTACGGATACGTTCTGCTGCCTGTTCCAGGTTGTAGAACGTCCGCCGCAGCATGACCTCTGGTCCAAGTAGCAGCCAGTAAGCCCCCGCTTCACCGTAGGGCATGCCCACACTGCCCGCATTCACGAGCCGCACTCCATTAATAATGCGGTCAAACTGCATGTGCGTGTGCCCGCATACGACTCTATTCTGCTTGACACCAGCCAGTATTTCTCTCAAGCGTGCCTCTGCCGTAACACTCGTGATAATTTCTTCATCGCTCCGTGGGGAACCATGGCAGAACAGCACGTCTAAGAGACCGTCAACTCCCAGGACCATTTGCTCTGGCAGTTCCGCGAGAAAGTCCCGGTGCCTGCGCTCTAGTTGCTTTGCGGCCCACATCGTCACCTCTCGGACCTCTTCAGGCAGGTTCGGATCAAGCGGCAGGCCATCGAACGCTGCGACCACCTCACGATCAGCGTTGCCCCGAATGAAGCGAACCTTGTCCCCACAAGAGAGTAGACATTCCAACGTAGCTCGTGGCATCGGGCCTGAGACGATATCTCCCCCAACAAGGATCAGATCAGGTTGAGCCTGATCGATTTCCTTGAGGACCGACTCTAACGCCGGAAGATTCCCGTGGATATCGTAAATAGCAGCAATCTTCATAGAGAAACTCCTTTCCTGGTCTTCTATTCCACACCTACCCCAAAAAGGGATTTAAAAAGCAGAATGTATCTATTGTACTGTTAGTACACGTATATGAGAGTAATGGCAACTAATAAGATACGCCCGATGGCGTCGAAAACGCGAGAAATATCGCGTTTTCGATAGTTTTTTAGGATGAAAGGAACAGAATATGACCGAAGCGTACTGTGTCAAGTGCAAAAAGAAGACTGAGATGAAGGACCCGAAAGAGGTGACCATGAAAAATGGTAGGCATGCCATGAAAGGAACCTGCTCGGTCTGTGGCACCACTGTACAAAGCTTTTTGAGCGAAAAGAAAGCATAAGAAGCACTTCTCAAAGACGAAGGAGCAAGAGGGGCCTGGCAGTTCGCCAGGCCCCTCTTGCTCCTTCGTCTTAAACATAAACAGACCTCTATTATATGCCCTTCATCGTCTGTTGCATTAAAAACTGGACGACATCGTCTAAATTGCCAGTTTCTTGATAGATTGCAATCTGGTGATCTGCTCCTGTGCCATGCTGGTCTTCGAGCACGCCGCGCAGGTGGTCGATCTCGGGACGGCTGCCCAAATCGTCTACGACATCATCTACGAAATCCAGCAGTTCGCTAATAGACTCACGCATGCTGTGGCGGCGCCCCTGCACATAATCGATCACCTCGGCATCTAGTCCTGAGCGCATCGCGTGCCACTTGTTCTCCTCTATAAAGTGAGACGACAACATGGGAGTCCACAGGCCAGCTTTGTTGAGTCTGGTCAGCTTGGCAACCAGCGCCTGGCAGAGCGCGGCAATAGCAATAGTATGGTCAATCGTCCCAGGCATATCAAAGATGCGGAACTCAACAGTATTGAAAAATGGATGTGGGCGAATATCCCACCAGATTCTCTTGCCGTTATCGATACTGCCCGTTTTGATGAGGGCCTGCACATAGGCGTCAAAATCAGTCCACGAGGGGAAGACCTCAGGTATCCCGCTGCGCGGGAAGGGTTTCCACACAACTGAGCGATAGGATTTGAGGCCGGTATGACGTCCGGCCCAGAAAGGCGAGTTGGTAGAAAGAGCCAGCAAATGTGGCAGCCACGTCCGCAGCTGGTTCATTAACGTGACGGCCATCTCCTGTTTCTCAACTCCAACGTGTACATGCAGTCCAAAGATCAAGATCGAGCGAGCGACATCCTGAAATTCTTCTTCCAACTCATTGTAGCGTTCGTGGGGCGTCTTCGGCTGCTCTTGCCACAGTGCGATGGGATGAGTGCCTGCGCTGATCAAGGCAAGTCCTTTCTCTCCCACCAGCCGCGCCAGTTTCGCTCTCGCGTCGCGCATTTCCTTACGGGCCGTGGGAATATCAGGCAGTACCTCGGAGATCAACTCCACTGTTGGCTGTAGCATCTCCGCTTTGATCTGTTCGCCAAAGACAGCCTGTCCATGCTCCAAAACAGTTTGAATGCCTGGATTAAGCTGGCCTGTTTGACGATCCACCAACTGAAATTCTTCTTCAATCCCGATTGTAAATGGCTTTACCATAGCACCCTCTCTTACAAAATATATCCAGGGTCGGCTCGGCGGCGACCCCATCGTTGGGCGATTGGAGAAATATCGTTGCGAATATCATGCGAGAGGAAGGCGTCCAGAATGTCTCGTTGAACCCTGAGGACATCAACGGTTTCACTCCAGGTACTTTCGTCGCGGTAACATTCATCCAACTCGATAACTTGCCGACTTTCGTGGTCGTTATTATGGTGGCTGGTGATACTGCGGATGCGGCAAGAAATCTATCCGGGAGGCTACAAAACCGGATCCAACACATCGTCGTGCTGTAGACGTCATGAAACGCTTCGGAATGGTGTAGACAGCCATTCTAAGTACAGGCTATCACAAATGTATTCACGCACGATGCATGGTGCGAGGCCGAACGAGAGCCACAAAGCTAGGAAAGCACTTGTGATACGCTGTACTAAGTGACGACTTGCTTTCCTTGAGCAAGGAATATGGGTCCAAAACGCAACAAGTTCCATCGGAACTATCACTATTCGATGATAATCGTCACGGCTATTGGTATATTACTATTACCCGTGACGATTATATTTTCAGCTGTCATGTTATTTCCTTGAACCCCTATGTAGACGTTTGCTTCAATCATATCAAACGCTTCCGATGCATGACCTTCTGCACTGGCAAGGCCCGAAATCCCTGGTGTTCATAGAATGGTAGCAGCTCAGGCTGACAAAACAAGGTAATAGTTTCAATGTGCTGCAGGGCTTCAACCAGCCTGGCAAGCAGAAGGCTACCAATTCCCATCTGTTGATGGTCAGGACGCACAACCACATCTTCGATATAAGCGTGGAAATGATAATCAGATACCACACGTGCGAAACCAACAAGTTGGTTTCCTTCCCAGGCTCCAATGGCAAGATCATTGCTCAAAACCCTGGCAATCTCCCGTTCCTGCCGTTCAGGCCACCAGCCTACACTCTTGTAGAGATCACGCACTTTCTGTGGGTTTATCGAACGCTCATGATGGAACACAACCTCAACAGATGACATTTATTAGCCTCCTTGTCTTCCTTACTTCTTATGTAAGAGCATCACATTAGCGCCCAATCAGCCTAAATGACGTCCCATGAATCCCATTGATCTCCTGCAAAAGCTCCATACTTCTCCCGAGCGGCTTCGTGTATAGTAGGGTTGACCCTTGCGGTTCAACCTAAGGGTGGAGCGGAATCTGGCCTCACCCCATAGGCGTCCAGTTAAGAATTGATGAGATAAGCAATGAATTGGCCTGACAAGCGTACCGGCACGAAACCTGTATCACAAACAGCACGGCATTGCTTTGCCGATCAAGAGGCAATACGCCATTGCTGATGCCCCTTCTGATGCAGGTTCGTACGCTCTTCATGCAAAACTCATCCTTACTTAATTCGACGCTTATGGGGCGGAGTCTGGCCTCACCCTGCATATGTATCGGTTGACCCTCGCAATCATCCCATTCACTCCTGCGGTCTATAGGGTCCAGTTATATGCTCGAAGCGCGGTCGATAGCGAGTAGTATGGTAGTCCGCGGGATCAACGCGCCGGGCAGGCAAATTTTTCCCTGGTATATCGGTAGAGATAAAAGTGCCGTTGCGGTATGCCGCCATCACGCCATGAATGCCCTGCTCCACTAAACTCATCACCAGGTTGGCGTAGTAGATTGCCATGTGCTTGTCGTAGGCATCTGGTTCGCCACTACGTAGGAAATAGGTCAGATCAATTGGCAGAAAGCGCACTCCAGGCAAGCGCGTGGAGAGTTGGTCGGCCAGGAATTCCGCCATATTGGCCTTTTTGCGATGTCCATAGGCATCGGGTGGACCAAGCTCTGGCACAGGCATGCCTATCAGATTGGCTCCCTCCGAGAGGATCACGGTGGAATAATTATTCGGATTGAGCCGATCCTTAACTACCTGGTCCGCCAGCATGTCGATATCGACTGGCACCTCGGGGATTAGTAGACGATCGGCCCAGGTGACAATTGCTGCCTCCAGTGCAGTGAAACCAGCATCGCGCCCAAACATGCGAAACAGCACGGTCTCACTGTGCGATCCGGCAGTGGAGCGGATGCGGCTAATAAACTCCGCCGCACGGCTAATCGCCGTTTGAAAGCCGATGCAGTAATCCGTGCCATGCACGTCGTTATCCATCGTCTTGGTGATACCCCAGACTGGGACTCCCCTTGCAGAGAGCACGGCGCCATAACTCAGGGTGTCGTCTCCCCCGATCGCCACCAGTCCGTCCAGCTCAAGAAAGCTTATGTTCGCCAGCACCTCGTCGGTAAGGTCGATCCTGTCATCTGGTGCATGCCCTTTCCCGTATTCGGCCAGGTGCGCAGGGAGGTCACCGACACGCATCCGGGCAGGGTTCGTACGCGTCGATTGCAGGATCGTACCACCCTTTCTATCGATGGTGCGCGTATTGAGCCGGGTTAAGGGCATCAAGTAGCTGCCGAGCCAGGTGTCGGGTTCATCGGGGCGAAATATGAGGGCATCGCGACCACGCGCGCGGTCAAGGTAAGTGATACCTTCCCAGCCAGCTCGCAGACCAACAACGCTGATACCCATGGTTTCCGCGCGGTAGACCAGTGCCTTGATTGCAGCGTTCAGCCCGGGTACGTCTCCGCCCCCGGTCAGCACTCCTAAACTACGAATGGGACTTGATATCTTTCCTGGCATAATTTGCTCCTCTCTAATACATAACAAAAATGTTTCTGAAACGGGAACGACCAAATGCTTCTCATCTTGTTATACTATGTGCCTATCCTAGCAAATGGAAGGCCCTTTTGTCCATCAGTCCCTTTCTACGCTTTCCCAATTTGCGCTTTCCTCTCCACATAACGTATAGTGCCAGTATGCCGGGACAGCACGTCCCCACACAGAAGACACAACCATATAATCCTCCCGAAAGGAGAAAGAGCCATGTCTTATGAACTCGTCGAGCTGCGCTACGAAGGCGATTTCGCCACCATCACTATGAACAACCCGAAGCGCCGCAATGCCCTCTCGCTGAAACATATGCTTGAACTGACCGATGCTTTTCGTGAAGTCGGGGAGAGCAAAGTGCGCGGGGTGACCATAGCCGCGAATGGTCCAGCCTTCTCTGCCGGTCACGACTTTGCCGACATGGTGGGACAGGACCTTGTCGCCATGCGCGCTATACTTAGGGTCTGCACTACCTTAATGGAGACGATTCAAGCGATCCCCCAACCCGTGCTCGCCCGTGTGCACGCCCTTGCCACTGCCGCCGGCTGTCAACTGGTTGCGACATGCGACCTTGCGGTTGCCTCCACCGAAGCGGCCTTCGCCACACCTGGTGGCAAGGGCGGCTGGTTCTGCACGACGCCGATGGTGGCCGTCAGTCGCAGCATTGGGCGCAAGCGCGCGCTCGAAATGCTGCTCACGGGCGATACCATCGACGCGCATACAGCTGCAGATTGGGGGCTGGTCAACCGCGTGGTCTCACCTGAACATCTGCTGGAAGAGTCACAACGCCTGCTCGAAGCGGCGACACGGGGCAGTTTCATCGCAAAAGGGATAGGGAAACAGGCGTACTACGCCCAAATAGACATGCCGCAACACCAGGCCTATGCCTATGCCATGGAAGTAATGGCCGCAACCTCCCAGGTACCCGATGCCCAGGAGGGTATGCATGCCTTCTTAGAGAAGCGGAAACCGCACTTCAACCAGCCTTCCTGAAACAGTGACGCCGAATCTTCGATGGATTCCTTATGCTTATGCATACGACGGCTGAGTATAGATAGATCATCAATTGTGCTTGAATGCGCAATTTAGTATCTATCTCAAACTATGTGATCTGGCATCGCCTCAAGCAGGTGAATATCCCTGTACGTCTCGAAGAGACCCAGTCGGAAGAATCAAGATCTTAAAACAGATCGACCGTTGAGGGACACAACTTTTTCACCGAAAACCCCGTCTTGCTTTATGAAGAATGCACAACCACTCGACTGGTTCCCATGGTAACGCGTTAAACTAACCCTTGTCGAATAGCAAACGCCACGGCGCCAGCCCTCCCTGGCACATCAAGCTTGATATACATATTGCTCAAGTGGCGATTGACCGTACGCGGGCTAATTACCAGGATCTCTGCCACCTCGCGATCGGTATGCCCTTCCGCGACCAGGCGTAACACTTCTTGTTCGCGCCTGGTCAAATTAAGATCGAGATGATACTCGCTCTGTCCTGCTATCGACCTCCCTTGAAGCCGGATGTGGCCAGAGACTTCCTGGCGGGGTTGACCCTCTTGAGGCAATAGGGCTGTTTTTTTACTTTGTTCCAGTTGTTGTACGCCTGCTTGCAGCGTATCCACCAGGTCAACCGCTCGTTGCATAGTGTACTGGAGAAATAGTGTTCGTGCCTGGCTGCATAAACTCACTACGTGCCGTAAAGCCTGTTGGTGCTGACCGGACTGTGTCGGGAGATTGCGGCTCTGCAAGAGCGCTGTTCGTGCCCATTCATACAAAATTGCTGCCTCCTCTGGTTGATTATTGGCACGTCGGCAGAGCGCCACGCCATCCTCGAATGCCAACTCTGCCATAGCCCAGTCCCCTGCCAGCGTTGCCACCACACCCAGTATCCTATCAACCGAGTTTCCATAATACATAAAGCCACGCAAGCTGCGAATTCGCTCAATATAGCCAGTGGCCTGCTCGCTCTCCTCCAGGTGCAGGTACCCCTCGGCCAGAAAGGGAATGTAAAAATCACCGCCATAGCCCAGAGGTTCCAGGCAGGCTGCCGCCCGGTCAAGCTGCACCTTTGCTGCGGCTCTCCTCCCTGTAACCGCCAGAAAGTGGCCATAGAGCGCCATTGCGCTGGGATACCACTCTGTATTTGTCGCCACACGGATACTTTCCTGGAAATACGTTTCCGCTTCATGCCACCTGCCCTGTCGGAAGCTGAGTTCGGCCAGAGCTTGCAGTACAATAGGTTTCAAGCGTGCATTTTCGGTAGCCTCTGCCTCGCGCATAGCTTCCTGCAAGTGACTGGTACTGCCGCTCCAGTCGGCACGTGTCAACGCGATAACCCCAAAATTCCAATGTAACCAGCCAAGACTGTAACGCACACCATAGCGACGCGCTCGTTCAAAGCCGTGTGCGGTATAAAGGTGAGCGCGCTCTGTCTCTCCTAATGCCTGGTAGATAATCCCCAAACCCTGGTCGCCCAGGACAGCCCTGAACGGATCACCAATGGCAATATAGAGTTGATGGGCCTGTTCCTGCAGGCGAATAGCCTCGTGGATGTGCACGCCCCAACCGCGCAGCCAGCCAACAAGATGTAACGCGAATGCCTGGCTTCCCCGATCTCCAATCTCTGTCGCCAATTGATGTGACTGCCAGAGCGCTGTCTCTGCTTCTTTCTTTCGATATAAGAGAATATCAAGCGTGGCCTGAGCTTGCAGAAGCAAGATGCGTTCAATTGTATTTACACGCTTCAACGTCAGCGCTCCCCTATCACTGGCAAAACTGCGTCCAGGGAACCATGGAACATCAGCTCCTGCTTGAGCGATTTGGGTATTTCTCTCCTCCTGCGTATCCACCACAAGGGCAGTACGCGCGGCCTGGAGATGAGCCAATGCCTGGTCGTACCTGCCCTGCATGCGGTACACATCCCCAAGCAAACGATTAACCTGCGCCAGTTGCAGCGCTTCCTCTTGCACGTCTCCTGAAACAGAACCTGTTTGGTGCAGGAGTTCCAGGCTCCTATGAAATGCCTGTGTCGCCTGTTCAAGCTCTCCCAGCTTAAACCAAAGTTCTCCGATGGTACAATGAAGCCCTGCGATCGAAGGTGCCAGTTGAGACGTTTCTCCATCCTCAAGCAGCCTCAGTGCAAGGCGAAAATGGCCAATTGCCTCGCGGTGTGCCTGCATGTGAGCAGCGTCTTTGCCCGCCAGTAGGTTCCAGCGCAAAGCATCTGCTTTGTTTCCCCCCAACATATAGTGCCTTGCCAATTCCGCGGCATGAGCGGCAGCCATGTGTGAGCCATAGGTCACTTCTAATGCCGCACCAATTGCTCCGTGGAATGCGCTTGTGCGCTGCGCCGATAACTCAAGCTCAGCGCTCAATACCTCTTGCACGATACCCTGACAGAACATATAGGTAGGCGAAGTCAGTTGCGCAGTTGTAACAGGCCTGATGAAGACTGCACCCCTATCCTCTTCTCTATCGTCGGTATACTCATACCAGTTATCATCGTCAGCAAGTGGCACGTTGGCAATAATCGCCGCATGCTTGGCCTCTTCGATCAGGGAGAGGATCGCCCGTTCTTCCTTGTCCTCTTGTACTTTAAGCAGCGCAGCCAGCGGAAAGGTGCGGCCAAAAAGAGCAGCCACCCGCAAAAGTTCACAACAGAGCGAACTCAACTTTTGTAAACGCTGTTTCACTGCCAGCGTAATAGTGCCTGGCAGTTCTGTCTCGATAGCCTTTGTCGCGCGCCATTCACCATCACGAAGAACAAGTTGATGGTTGAGCGTGAGCGTTCGTACAAGCTCTTCCAGAAAGAATGGATTTCCCTCGGCGCGTGCCAACAATGTCCGCGCTATGTGCTGCGGCAACGTTTCAGGGAGAAGCTCATGTAGATACTGAGAGGCTGCTTGCATATCCAGTGGCCCCACTGGTAACAGCAACAGCAGGCTCTGCCGCATCAACTCGCCCAGCGTCCTGCTTACAGCATTACTGGCCTTCGTCATTGTCTCGTCGTCACCTGTTTCACTATGCTCGTGCTGCATATTCTGCGGACGCATTGATCCAACTAAAGCGACGCTGCTCCTATGTAGGCGCACTGTGAGGTACATGGTTAGTTCCAGGCTGGCGCTATCTGCCCATTGCAGATTATCAATACCCAGCAAAAGGGGTTGTTCCTCAGCCATACGTTCCAGCAGCGTCGCCACTGCCTCGAGAAAGCGGAACTTCTCCTGGTCAGGCGAGAGGATTTCTGGCATAATCGTCACATCCAACATTCTGGGTAGTTCGGGGAAAAGACGGGCTAAGGCTGCTACCAACGGCATACCTATCGGCGCAATGGCAATACCTTCATGCTGAGCAACACCTTGTTTTATATCGGCAACAGGAACATCAGCAGATAGGCCCATATAGTAGCGCAACTGGTTCACCGAAGACGAGCGCAAAACCGGGCGTAAGGCCTCAAAAAAGGGGAAATAGGGAAGTTTCATGCTCGACTCATAGCTGCGTCCCTCAAGTACGCGGAAACCGCTTCCACGCGCTTCCGTGTACAACTCTGCCAGTACACGTGTCTTCCCTACGCCCATCTCGCCACTGATCATCAGGGCACGAGCACCTACCGGCAGATTGAGGGCCACCGTGTTCAGCAGGAGGCGAATCACCTGCATCTCACTAGCACGATCTACCAAAGGTAGCGCTTTATCCGGTACATCTAATCTACTCAGTGGATCAGCAAATGGTGCCTGCATAGGACTCCAACTTTAGAACTACTTTCAATGCTGATTTCGTTCATTTGCGCTTTAAGTAGGCTCCGCTAAAAAGAGGATCTCCTCATAACACATACTACCACTAAGAATCTCCTGCTAGTTCCTTCTCATACGCGGCATTATATCGTGGTAAATAAATAAACCGTAAAAGACAACCAGGAAGGGAACGTCAAACAAGAAATAGAGCCAGAAGATCGTTGCTGCATGCAACCATAACAGGTGATAGAGCAGCGCCAATGCCACGAGTGTCCCATACACTACTGCCACCATGGCAAGAGGGCGAACCGGTGCCCATTCCCGTTGTGTAGCAAGCCAGATAGCCCCCACGCCATTGCCAATAACGATGGCACCGATAAAACGATCAAGGATTGGCGAGATACTGACAGGCCAGACGGGAATATTGAGCTCCGGTAAAAAAAAGAAAGCGAGACCGATAACGAGATTAAAAAGACCCGCGCATAATGCCAACCCACGTTCTGGTAGGCTGAAGGTGAGATGATTGTTCATTACACTCTCCTTTCTTTGTCATGTCTTGCAACGATTATACTACAGTTTAATACCAGACAGGTACAGCAAACCTGCTTATGGGTAATCTTATCAGGAACGAGTGCTCACACGAAATGGGTAATCTTACCGACGCAAGAGGTAGCCTCTACTAGCTAAACTAGCCATAGGACAAGCGGAGCAACAGACAAGCGACAGCATACTGCCGTCTTGATCTACCTCCCTACAAATGTGCGAACAGATTTCGAAGACAAGAAAGGAATCCAAATCCAATGTTGAAGTTGCCTACTCGGTGGTTCAAAGGCTTTGCTCTCGCGGCAATAGTAGTCATGGCTCTCGCAGCTTTAAGTGCGTGTGCCGGCGACCCCTCAGCCCTGGCCAGTTCGGTGAACAGTACCAATACCAGTAAAGCCACGACAAGTAATGTAAATCCAAACAGTGCATTTACATTTAGCCTGGTGCCTTCACCCGGCATCACCAGTTGTCTTGCACATGCCAGTGGCAGTGTAACCATCACCCCAGGTTCACTTAATGACGTGATGAAGGTCAGTGTGACTGGCCTGGCTCCCAGTACTGGCTATGACCTCTTTGTGCTCGAAATTCCCAATAAGCCCTTCGGTATAGCATGGTACCAGAGTGATTTGCATACAGATTCGACCGGTGCGGGCAGCGTCTCGGTGCGCGGCATCTTCAATAAAGAGACGTTCTCCGTCTCTACTGGCGGCCCTACCGTCACATTCGCTCCAACTCACCAGTTTCACCTCGGTCTCTGGTTCAACACTCCTAAAGTACCCTTTAATCTGGGTTGCGAACCAGGTCAGCCTACACCGATCATCACCCCATTCAATGGTGTACAGCAAGCCGGCATTCAGGTGCTCAATACCAGCAATTTCCCTGATAACGCAGGTCCACTCTCACACGTCTCGTAAGCAACCTTTCTTGCGCAGAGAAGCCAGGGTATCTCTAGTCGATATCCTGGCTTCTCTCCCTCTCCCTCCCTATCTCCCCGATTAGTCTTTTGCATAGCGTTTGCTGCCTATTGCATCTTCACAGGTAGCAAATTTAATAGAATATCTTCCCTCTTGCTTTATGTTCCTTATTGGGAAAAGGTTGCAAATAAAAATTATCTATGCTATACTCTGTTTAACTGTTCTCTACGTGTTCAGGGATGTCTTCCGTTGAGAACTTCTCGAGTAGAGTCCTTGTACGTCGTCTCCATAGCTTTACAACTCCAATACTTCCCTTGTAAGACATAGCGTTCACCAACTCCTTTTTTGTTTGGTGCAACTTGCGATATCAGGAGGATTCATGAGTAAAAACTTTGGCATAACGCCGCTGACACACGTGTTCAACGATAGTTCAACCAACCTGCGCAAGAAGATCATTGGCATCTATATACTTCTTATCGCATTCAACATCCTCGCCTGGACCTTTGCGTTACTTGGCTTCTCTGTGCAGTATCCCGCCCTGCTTGGTACTGCGCTGCTTGCATACACTTTTGGCTTGCGCCATTCCGTCGACGCGGACCATATTTCGGCAATTGATAATGTAACGCGCAAACTGATGCAGGAGAATAAACGACCCATTGCTGTCGGGTTCTTCTTCTCGCTTGGCCACTCGACCATCGTGGTAGCTTTATCTATCGCCATCGCCATCGCTGCGGCATTCATTCAAAGTGCCATTCCAAGTTTCAAAAGCGCGGGCGGCTTGATCGGCACGTCGGTCTCAGCTCTTTTCCTCTATATAATTGCGTTTATTAATATTCTGGTGCTTTGGGAAGTCTTTCAAGCCTTCCAAAAAGTGAAGCGGGGTGAGGAATACAATGATCAGACGCTGGATGAATTTTTGAACCAGCGTGGCTTATTGGGTCGCTTCTTCCGCCCCTTGCTTAGGATGGTCGATAAGAGTTGGAAAATGTACCTTGTTGGCCTGCTCTTTGGTCTTGGCTTTGACACCGCCACAGAGGTCGCGCTCCTGGGCATTTCCGCGGTCGAAGCCGGTAAGGGGCTTCCAATTCCCTACATCCTCATCTTCCCCCTCCTGTTCACAGCAGGCATGTGCCTGCTTGATACCACCGATGGCATTTTGATGCTCGGCGCGTATGGCTGGGCCTTTGTCAAACCCGTGCGCAAGCTCTACTATAATTTAAACATCACGCTGGTCTCGGTACTGGTAGCGCTGGTCGTGGGCACAATTGAGATCATTTCGATTATCAGTGGCCCATTGAAGCTGACCGGCGGCCTCTGGAATTACGTGAACAATCTAGACTTCGGTCTCCTCGGAACCTTGATCATTGGCATCTTCGTTCTCAGTTGGGTAATCTCGACAGTTATCTACAAAGTGAGACGCTATGATGATATCGAGGTCAAGGTGGCGCCTAAGCCTGAAGAGTTGGTCAGCAGTAGCACAAGTAGTAGCGGCCAGTAGAGCACCCATTTCAGAAATGTCGCCAGATAGAGGGCCAGGACGACCCTGGCGGTCGTCCAATATGCATCAACCTAAGAATGGATGACCGCAAGGGTCAACCCTACTCTATCCGCTCCCTCACCACCCCATGTGATGCTGTGCATCACGCCGTGTATAGTAGGGTTGACCCTTGCGGTCAACCTCGCGGCGGTGTGGGTCTGGCCTGGCAAACACCCTACATATGCCTTGGTCAACCTTGGCCTGGTGTGCCGCCTGGCCCAGCCCTCCCCCTTCAAACTCCATGGTAACTTTAAATCACTGGCAACGCCTGCCCATCGGTCAAAGCCTGGGGGCCTGCGTGCAGCACACCATGTCCACCATCGAAAGGTGTACCTGCCAGACCAGGATTATGTAATACCTCCCGGGCAGTACCCACTCCATCGAACCACATCCCCACATGTTCCAGTTGGATACCGGAAGCAGTACCTGACTGGTCAGCTGAAGTTCCAGGATTGCGATTATCGGCGGCAAATGCGACAAAGGTGATCAGGTGAAAGACCGACTCACCCGTACCGTCGCTGCGTGTTGTTAGATCCCCAACATACTCTCCATGGCCAAAGGGTTTGGCGGAGATCTCCGTGAAAAAGACGGTAAATTTGATGCCGGGCGGCATATTCTGCACATTGACAGTGACCGTGTCAAAGTCATTGGCTGCGGGATTTTGAAAAACGGTTACCAGCCCACTTGCATTAGGAAACAACTGCTTGACGCTGGCCGGAAACAGCGGAAACTGTACAATCAAAGTTGGCGACACCGATGGAAGCACCTTGACCGTTGGAGCTATTTGACCTGCGTTCCCAAATGCAGGTACGCGCAGCTGCGGCGCCGTCGTAGGAAAACTGAGCGTACTTGTATTTCCGCTGCCCGTCGGCGTTATTGCGTTGTTCGACTGCGACGAGTATGGACTACTATCACAGGCAGTAAGCAACAGACCCAGCAGCACGATGACCAACAAAGCGATCATAGACCGAGTGGGCAGCGCAAAGACTCGGCGAGTATAGTAGGGATGACCCTCGCGGTCATCCTGCCCTCCGCGATGACCCTCCTGCCCTCCGCAACAACTCTTGCAGTCGTCCTGAATATAGGATATATGTCTGAACATGCTTGTCCTCCTTCTTCTGAGACGGAATAGACCCCCCAGGGACGCGATACACAGATCTCCTAGAAAACCGGAGCAACCTGCCCATCGGTCATAGCCTGCGGTCCCGCGTGTAATGGCGGGTTGCCGCCATCGAAAATCGTTCCCGTGAGCGCGTTGTTGCTTAGCACCTTCTGCGCATCCTGGAGCGAGGCAAACCACATGCCCAGGTGTTCAAGATTGGTTCCTGAAGTCAAAGCTTCCCGGTCATCCTGCGATGAACCTGGATGACGTGCATCCATGGCAAAGGCAACGAACGAGATGACCTGGAAAACCGTCTCGCCACTACCGTCCCCACGCGTCGTCAGGTCAGCCACATACTGGACATTGCCGAAGGGTTTGCTGGCAAGCTCGATAAAGAAAACGGTAAAGGTGATGTTCGGCGGCATGTTCTGTACATCGAGCGTCACAGTATCGGAAGTGCTTTGCGTGCGGCTCCCTCGCACCACCGTCACCAGGCCTGTAGCCTTGGGAAACAGCGCCTTGATACCGCTCGGAACGAGTGGAAACTGGAGAATTGTCGTCGGCGGCAGTGCATCGAGTATCTTAACGGTAGGAGCAAGGCGGCCTTCGCGCGCCATTGCGTGCAGGTGCTGAACATCTGGATTGATTGAAACGTCGTTCACTCTATGGGTTGCTTTGCTAACACGGGAGGTGGCATGAGCCATCCCTGTCGGTACCATGAACTGCAATGTAGCCAGGAGCAACATGGACAGGAGGAGAGCGCCACATTGAGTGGTGAAGAGAGGAAGGTGACGCCTCGCCGGCAACCTTTGTCCCCGTGTGCGTGTAAGTTGCAATAATGACATTGTCTTTCTCCTTGTGATTGGCGCGATTAAAGTGCGCTACAGCAACTCTGCACTAGAATACCGGATCGGTCTGGCCATCGGTCATAGCCTGCGGCCCTGCATGTAACGGCGGGTTGCCACCATCAAAAGGCGTGCCCTTGAGGGTCGTATCATTCAGAATTCTCTGAGCGTCCTGCAGAGAGGAGAACCACATGCCCAGGTGTTCCAGTTGCGTGCCCGAAGCCAGACCACTCTGATCCTGTGAAGTGCCTGGATTGCGTGCGTCAGCGGCAAAAGCCCCAAATGTAATTGCCTGCAAGGTTGCATCACCATCACCGTTATCCTGCGTATGCAGGTCGGCAACGTACTCGACATGACCAAAGGGCTTACTGGCAAGCTCGATGAAGAAGATGGTAAAAGTCGTATCTGGCGGCATATGCGTAACATCAACCGTGACAGTGTCGAAGAGGCTTACTGCCGGATTGCCTTGCACAATGGTCACTACGCCACTGGCATTTGGAAACGTCTTCTTTATGCCGCTGGGAAAAAGGGGGAACTGGACAATGACGCTTGGCGGTTGCGAGGAAAGAACCTGGACCGTCGAAGCCAATTGATGTGACTGAATCAACTGCTGTAAGTTTTTGGGCTGGAAGGTCTGCTTGCGTATCTGCTGAGCATTTGAACTTGCACCCAGCGGATGTGCGAAGACTGTGGCTGTCAGTAGCAGCGCTACCACGAGTACGCCGATCAGGATAGTGCGGCGTGTAATGGTAATGTGTATCATAGCAACTCCCTCAATTGAGCTCCTCCCGAAAATCAACGAACAATCAGCGGAAGACGCCCCTATGACCGCGTTAGCACGGTCCATCCGGAATCCAGGTACTTTACATTGACCTGGCCTCTGTTCTAGTAGAAAGCATACCTATGATGCACTCGTGAAACATGTGCAATCTTACCCATTTTTCTCTAGAGACAATAGTGCGAGAAAAAGCAAAGGTACTCCTTTCATCCTTCCTCCTTTTTGTCGCAAAGATAGCCATAGCAGAGGCAAACCCCATGCCCCATCTGCTTCTCTCTTAAGCCCTCTCATCGCTAAAATGTACGGGCAGGGCTTGCCCCTGCCCTGCGCGCCCCCTGCCCTGCGCGCTCCCTGCCCTGCACGCTCCCTGCCCTGCTTTCATCGCTAGTAAAACCGGGAATATCCCACGCTTGATTTTCGTTTGTTACTATAGAAAACAAAGTACCTCTGTTCCGCTTTGACCTGAAGAGGTCAGAAATGTTATTTGCTTATCACGACGAAAGGATAGACAATGCTCGATTTCACGCCAGTGAAAGAGGGGAAGCTCTCGTACACCGATCTTACCCATAACCTCACAAAAACTGACCTTTATCGCTTGACCGATGAGATGATCGAGACCATGCAGGCAATTATTGCTGATGCAAAGGATGAAGATGTGGACTTCGTGCCACAGGACCCCGCTGCGAACGATACCTTTGGCATCGATGAGGAGAAGGACCTGGTCTGGACACTTGGCCACGTTATTGTGCATGCCACAGCTTCATCGGAAGAGTCGGCAGCATTAGCCGTCACGCTGGCTCGTGGCCTTCCGGTTGATGGCCGCTCTCGCTATGAAGTGCCATGGCGTACTGTACATACCGTTGCACAGTTGCGTCACCGCCTCGCAGAGAGTCGCCGCATGCGTCACGCGTTCCTGGATGCCTGGCCCGACGAACCACATCTCGATACCACTTATACACCCTATCCGCGCCTCGGAACAGTCAATGCCGTGACTCGCTTTGTCCTGGGTTTAAGCCATGATGATTCGCACGTAGAGCAACTGCGAGAGATCATGCGCCAGGCACGAGCACAGCGAAACACAGTTCACGCGACAAATTCCTAAGATGAAAATGACTCCTTAAGATCACTCGATTGGCCCTTGTATGCCCAGGATGTTTCTGAGAAGATAGAATACACCGGGTATTTTATTCTGAAAGGGCAAGGTTTTCGTATTGAATCATAATCTCATCACCGTTTTGTTCGGCCTGGCCGCCTCCCTCTCGTGGGGATCGGGAGATTTTAGCGGAGGGCTAGCCACACGCCGCGCAAACGTCATGAGTGTCGTAATCGCTGCTTATATTCTCGGATTCGCTCTCTTGATCGCCCTTGCCTTGCTATGGTCCGAACCGTTTCCCTCTGCCCTCGACCTGGCATGGGGTACCGCGGCAGGTCTTGCCGGTGCGGTAGGATTGGTTTCCTTCTACCAGGCGTTGTCAATTGGGCGCATGGGAATCACCGCTCCCATCGCTGCCGTCCTTGCCTCCACTCTCCCGGTAATCTTTAGCGCTATTTTTGTGGGAATTCCCAACCTCCTCCAGCTCACCGGTTTCGCGCTGGCATTGATTGCGGTATGGTTCATCTCGCGTCCTGAAAGAACCTTGGCGCGTCCTGAAGGACTAGGGTTAGCGTTGCTGGCGGGACTTGGCTTCGGCAGTTTCTTCATTCTGATCAGTCGAGTCAGTCCTACCGCCATATACTGGCCCCTCGCGGCCGCGCGACTCTCCTCGCTTCTCTTCATGCTGGCTATTGTTCGTATCAGGGGCCAGGAGGTCCTTCCCAAAAAGGCGGTATTTCCTCTCGTGCTGCTGGCAGGAACGCTCGATGTAGTGGGAAATGCGTTCTTCGTGCTCGCCACGCATACCGGACGTCTCGATGTCGCCGCAATCCTCTCCTCTCTCTATCCAGCAGTCACGGTTGTGCTGGCCAGCATCATCCTCAGAGAGCGCGTGACACGCCTGCAGGCGATAGGGATTCTGGTCGCCCTCGTTGCCATTCCATTGATCTCGGTATAGCACGTGCTGCCTTGATCTACACGACAACTGATCTAGACGCCACATTTCCTCTATGCTAGACTGTGCAGTAGATCAATTCAGCCTACGAGGAGAATAGGAAAAAGTATGGAACCTACCACCATGATCGAGCGCTACATCGCAACAGTCCCAAAGGCTGAACTACACGTCCACCTCGAAGGCGCAATCCAACCTACAACGCTCCTCACCCTTGCACAGCGCAATGGCGTGCCATTGCCCGTACAGACAGTAGCGGAAATGCAGCGCTGGTTTACCTTTCGTGACTTCAACCACTTCGTGGAAATTTTCTTCACCATCTCGCGCTGTCTAAAAACGGCTGAAGACTACGAGCTTATCGCCTACGAGTTTGGCGCCAATATGGCTCGCCAACACGTGCGCTATGCCGAGATCACCTTCTCGCCCAGCACCCATCACTTTTCATTAGGCGTGCCGTTCGACACTTTCTTTGCCGGATTGACACAGGGACGCAAGCGCGCACAGTCAGAATTTGGCATCAAGATCAGGTGGATCTTCGATATCGTACGCGATATTCCAGATGCAGCACGCAATCGCGAACGCGCTGCCTACACAGTGGCAATTGCACAGGAAGGCATGAAAGATGGCGTGGTGGCGCTCGGACTGGGCGGAGCAGAGGTCAATCATCCACCCGAGCAGTACGCATCATGGTTTGAAAAAGCGCGTGAAGCGGGGCTGCACAGCGCCCCTCACGCCGGGGAGACAGTGGGACCAGCCAGCGTCTGGGGGGCCCTACAAACGCTTGGCGCGGAACGCCTCGGTCACGGCGTGCGTTCTATCGAAGACCCCAACCTCATAGCATATCTGCAAGAACGACAGATTCCCCTGGAAGTGTGTCCCACCAGCAATATCTGCCTCGGGGTCTACCCTGATATCAGCAATCATCCTTTCCCACAACTCTATGCCGCGGGAATACCTATCACAGTGAACTCTGATGACCCGCCCCTATTCAACACGACGCTGACCCACGAGGTCGCTTTGCTCTTCGATGTCTTCAAATTCGATGTCAAAACAGCGAACGATATCCTGCTCAATGGTGTCCGCCATAGCTTTCTTCCCCAGGAGGAGAAGAGCGCCTTAGAGGTAACCTTTCGCGCCGAAATGGCGCAACTGCAGCGCGAACTGGCGCTATAACTCACTATATGAAAAGGAAATGCTGCATTGCAAAAGTTCAATCTTAAGTCGCCACAAACACAAAAAGACATAGCAAGAGTTTCACTCGCGCTCCTCTTCATCGCTGCTTCCACCCTCCACTTCATCTCTGATACGGAGTTAAAGATCATTCCGACTTTTCTACCCTGGCGACGAGAAGCGCTCTACATTACAGGTGTGTTTGAATTGCTGGGCGGCATTGGACTACTCATTCCACGCTTTCAACGTGCGGCTGCCTGGGGCCTCGTCGCGCTGTTAATCGCCGTCTTCCCCGCCAATGTATACCACGCGGTCAAGCACGTACAACTCGGAGGAATAACAGATTACCCTCTCTATCACTGGATACGCCTGCCGTTCCAGGCCATCTTTATTTACTGGGCACTCTGGTCTACCAGCGAAAAAAAGAAACATTTGAGAGTAACTACGGGAGATGCCTCTGCTTTGGATATCTAGACCACTAGACAGGATTGTTGTAAAATTCATAGGGCAGGAAGATCATTTTCATTGTCCTGCTTCTGCTCTAGCTGAATGGAGAAAAAGATGCCCTCGCTACTCGAACAAGAAATACAGAGTCAACCGGGTGTTATTGCCCATTTGCTTGAACGTGAAACAGCACACATAAGCCAGATCGTCGCGCAGTTGCCCGCCTTTGATTACATAGTGATCGCTGCTCGAGGCTCTTCAGACCATGCCGCGACATACGCTAAGTACGCCTGGGCAACGCTTGCAGGCTATCCCATCGCACTGGCAACCCCATCACTGCAAACGCTTTACAAAACCTCTCCCCGCATGGCAAATGCCCTCGTCGTCGGTATCTCCCAATCCGGTCAGTCGCCCGACATCACTGCAGTGCTTGCAGAGGGAAGGAGACAGGGGCGACCGACTCTGGCGATCACCAATGATGGCTCTTCTCCCCTGGCCGCCATGGCCGACCACGTCATCGAGTTACACGCCGGTCTTGAGCGCAGTATCGCCGCCACGAAAACATATACAGCACAACTGGCCGTGGTAGCCCTCTTCGCAGCCATGTGGAACGGTGACCGGGATTTGCTCGCTGAAATCCAAACGCTACCTGCCGCACTTGAGACGACCCTGCGAGAGGCCTCGAGCATAGCACAGCCTATAGAGCGGTACCGCTATATGGATCGCTGCGTCGTCATCGGGCGTGGCTATAACTACGCCACCTCATTCGAGCTAGCGCTCAAGCTCAAAGAACTGACCTATGTAATGGCCACTTCTTACTCCTCGGCGGATTTCCGCCATGGCCCCATGGCTACCGTCGAGCCGGGTTTACCCATCATCCTGGTTATGCCAGGGGGAGCAACTTTTGACGACATGCTTGAACTGGCAGAAGCACTACAAGAGCGGAGGGCTGAACTGCTGGTTATCTCTGAATCTCCGCGTGCGCTTTCCCTCGCCAAAACGGCGTTACCCATGTCAGCTGCTGCTCCTGAGTGGCTTAGTCCGCTCACAGCCATCGTACCGGGTCAACTGCTGGCCCTACATCTGGCTCTCGCCAAGGGATTAGACCCTGACGTTCCACGCGGACTGCAGAAGATAACGCTCACCTTTTGAACACACATAGCATAAATAAATGCTCACATTCCTTGCAGGCGCTCACGCCATTCATCTGTCGCGAACGCAACCGTTCCGCGGCAGATTGTGGCCTGTAACGTCAACGCACTATCGAAGACGAGCAGATCAGCATCGTAGCCGCTTTGCAACCTTCCTTTGCGTTCAGCGCTACCCGCGGCCTGCGCTGGATTGAGCGATAACATGCCTACAGCCTCTTGCAATGAGACATCCGTCATTTGGAGCATATTTCTCAACGCCTGATCCATCGTCAACACACTACCCGTCAGTGTGCCATCAGCAAGGTAAGCCGCGCCGCAGATGACCTGTGCTGTCTGTCCTGCGAAGTCAAACGTAGCATCGGATATACCAGCTGCAGCGAGGGCATCTGTTATCACTACTGTGCGCTCAGGGCCTAGTATTTTCACCAGGACATTCATGTCTGCCGGGTGTACGTGCACTCCATCCGCTATCAATTCGCCACGCACCTGTGAGGCTTGAGCGATAGCCTCTATCGGACCGGGGGAGCGGTGATGGATTGAACGCATCGCGTTGAAGCAGTGAGTGGCATGAGTGACGCCAATGTGTATAGCCTCACGCGCCTGCTCATAGGTGGCATCGGTGTGGCCCATGCTGACGGTTACTCCTGCTTCTACCAGCCTACCGATCATTGCTGACGCCCCTGGCAGTTCCGGCGCCAGCGTGATCAAGCGCAGGTGCCCCTCCGCCAGTGACAGCACACGCTCCGTTTCAGCCACGTCAGGCATGCGCAGCCATTCTGGCTGATGCGCGCCCCGCCGCGCAACGCTGATGTAGGGACCTTCCAGGTGGATACCCAGTGGCTCCGCCCCCATCTCGCAAGAGTTTATCGCCTCAACCGCGGTAAGTAACTGCTTCTCTGGCAAGGCGCCAGGAATCCCCACCACACCTATGAGAAAAGAGGTCACACCCGTTTTCGGTACCCAGCCTGCATATGCTCGAATCTCCCCAGCATCGTCCGTGTGCAAGTTATAGCCACCGCCACCATGCGTATGCACGTCAATGAAGCCAGGTGTGACAATCATACTAGCAGCATCGATGACCTTACCTCCAGTCTCGCCTGGCGCTCCACTGGAGTGGATGTGTGTGCCATGGATAGTGATGTCACCCTCGAGCATCTCTGTGGTGGCATCTACCAGGTGGGCACCCCTTAACGTAAAGCTCATTGATCTTTTCTCCTTACAAAAATATTGGTTTATGACTAACGCTGGCCAGCCTGCCCCCACTCGACATACATAAAAAAATATGGGATTATTGTGGTATAATAAGTGGTATATACAATATACCACTTATACCATCTGTTTGTATTATTTTCAACTTCAGAAAGGGCAGCTAGCAAGCAAAACACCAGTGATCGTGGAATACGCATTGGAAGCATGGGAAACATTGTGCTATTATGATCCATAGTACCGCATCGGGATTCCCTGCAGAGTCTTACAGAGCCTTGCAGAATCTTGCGGTATCTTGTGGATACCATGGAAAAGGTTGGTCTGAGTAACATGAGCACTATTTTCAGAAATAGCCCCCTGCCACGCTATTACCAACTCAAAGAGATCATGCGCGAGCGCATTCGCGCCGGAGAATGGAAACCAGGTGACCTCATTCCGTCTGAACGCGAGTTGGGCGAAACATACGGCATCAGCCGCATGACGGCTCGACAAGCCATCACTGATCTCGTCAACGAAGGATTGTTCTACCGCGAACAGGGAAAAGGCACCTTTGTTAGCCAGAACAAGATCACCCAGCAGTTGATACGTCTGACCGGGTTCACAGAGGATATCAAGGCGCGTGGCCAGTTCCCCAGCACAAATGTCCTCTCCGCCAGCATGTGTCCCGCCGATGAGACGGCAGCCGACCGGTTGCGTGTCAAGCCTGGTGAGTTGCTCTTTTGTCTGCACCGCTTGCGCTTCGCAGACGCTAAACCTCTGGCAATAGAATTCTCCCAGATCAATTTTAAGGGCTGCGAAAAACTGCTTGAGGAAGACCTGGAGCAAAACTCGCTCTATCGCCTGCTCGAGACAAAATATGGCCTGCCACCAATGGAGGCTGAACAGGAGTTAGAGGCCGGCCTTGCCGGAAATGAGGAGGCGCAACTGCTGCGAATCCCAACTGGCAGCTCAGTGCTTTTCACCCGTCGCACCACGTATACCGATCGCAACCAGCCGATTGAGTACGCTAAAGCCGTCTACTGTGGCAATAAATATACATTCTATACACATTTGAAGCGCGAACAACTGGTACCTTGAATCTGGTTGGCTCAGACAAAATTTCAGACAGTAATTGCCGCTTAAGAGTCTTATTGGTAGAGTCTTACGTGATAGAGGAAGATATGTTATTATTGTCACTACATCAGAGTAAACTAGCAAGGAGAAAAAAGAGATGAATTCAACTCCTGATCCACGCATGCAAGGTTATGATCAGCCGACGGAATCGGTTATTCCCCCTAATGATGGGCGGCCATATGGAGCGGGCAACAATGTTGTCAGATCTTCCAATGCCGGTGGTGCCTACTCTCAGAGCCAGCGCGAAAACTACGTGGACCCCATGGGCAACCGGGTCGAGAACAGTATGGAAGTCTTTGAAGACAGAAATCAGAGTCGCACCAATATACGTTACTGGATAACGACGGTCACGTACTTTGTGTTAAGCGTGCTGGAAATCATATTAGCCTTGCGCCTGATCTTCCGTCTGCTGGGAGCACATCAGGATAACGGCTTCATTATGTTCCTGTACAATCTGAGCCATGTGTTTGTAGGGCCTTTTAACGGCATCTTCAACGATCAGACGTTGGGAAGAAGTGGAGTCTTTGAAATTTCCACACTGATCGCGATGCTCGTATATGCATTGCTGGCCTGGGGCATCGTATCATTGGGCAGAGTGATATTCGCTCCTGTACAGTCAGGTCACCAAAGCATTACAACGACTCGCCGCGGCCGTTAATTGTATAGCTTCTCAGCATCGCTTGGAGACATTTCATGGCTAGAGCGTGAGCGTATCTAAGGAACTCCCCCAAATTGGGGAGTTCCTCAAAGCGCTGCCTGGCGAGCAACCTTCTCAACGGTCACGGCCACCCCATTCAGTATGGCATTGCCCTCCTGCTTACAATCTCTACCAGATGTATGCTAGAATAGCCACATGCTAAGAACGCTTACTGCAACTCGTTATGTGACGCCCCTGCGAGAGGGCGGCTCACTACCAGCCATTGTCGAAGCAGATGACGATGGCCTCTATGTGCTGAAATTCCGTGGCGCGGGCCAGGGACCAAAGGCACTGATTGCCGAACTGGTCGCAGGAGAAATTGCTCGTACCCTGGGATTGCCCGTACCCGAAATCGTCTTTGCCGAAGTGGACCCCATGCTGGGACGGTCCGAGCCTGATTTTGAAATCCAGGCACTCATCAAGGCTAGCACTGGTCTCAACCTTGCCCTTGATTACCTCCCAGGCGCGCTTGCTTTCGATGCACTCGATGTCCACAACGTGGACCCGCTGCTTGCCTCATCAATTGTCTGGTTCGATGCATTTATAACCAACGTTGACCGCACGCCGCGCAATACCAATATGTTATTCTGGCACAAGCGCCTCATGCTCATCGACCACGGGGCCTCGCTCTACTTCCATCACACCGATACAGACTATATGGAGCGTAGTAGATCGCCCTTTACCCCCATCAAGCAACACGTGCTGCTCCCCGTTGCCAGCCAGCTAGCAGACACCGATCCACAGCTTAAAGCACGTTTAACGCCAACGGTGATCAAAGATATCATCAATATGATTCCCGCTACCTGGCTCGACAACGACCCGCTGTATGCTAACTCTGAGGCCCATCGTGCAGCGTATATCGCTTACATGCTGGACCGCTTAGCGGCTTCGCACATTTTTGTGGAGGAGGCATTGCATGCACGCGCTGAACTCCTATGATTACGCGATCGTGCGCGTTGTGCCGTGTGTTGAACGCGGTGAATACATCAATGTCGGCGTGATCCTCTTCTGTCGCACGCGCCGTTTTCTGGGCGCCCTCATCTCTCTGGACATGCAGCGCCTCACCGTCCTCTTCCCTGCTACCGATCTCGCCATGGTACAGCAGCATCTCGACAGTATCCCCCTCGTGTGTACCGGCAGTGCCGAAGCTGGCATCATCGGCCAGTTCTCACAATCCGAGCGTTTCCACTGGCTCGTCTCTCCACGCAGCACCATCATCCAGACCTCGCCAGTCCACTCTGGCCTCTGCACCAATCCTGCTGCTACATTAGAGCATTTGCTCAAAACGATGGTACTATTGCCATAATCTCAACCATCTCTCAATTGTATGCTAATACGTATAGTTCTCCATCTCCTTTGGAGAAAGTACCCATCCACCCGTAGGGGCGGGAGAGGTGAGGATGTGGGGTGGGGACGCTTGCGTCGCCCTCGTCGCCGTAAAGGAACAACCATTATGAGCGATAACACAAAAACCCAGAAAGAACAAATCGCAGGTCTCTACAATCGTGTGGCCGCAACATATGATCAAATTGGTCCCACTGTCTTCTCGCAATTTGGTAAGCAGGTCGTCGATCTGCTTCGCATCTCACCGGGAGCACAGGTTCTTGATGTCGCAGCCGGACGAGGCGCGCATCTCTTTCCCGCGGCAGAAAAAGTTGCTGAGACGGGACGCGTGGTTGGCATTGACCTATCAGAGGCAATGGTAAAGGAGACTCGGGCCGCGATCAACCGCAAAGGCTTGCAGAATATCTCTATGCTCCAGATGGATGCAGAGGACTTAACCTTCGATGACGCCTCGTTCGACTATGTGCTCTGTAGCTTTGCCTACTTTTTCTTTCCGCACCTGGAGCGCGCCCTCTCAGAGTTTTTTCGCGTCCTGTGCCCTCGTGGACGACTGCTAGTGACTCTCGCCGGAGCATCGGATGAACGATGGCGCTGGTATGAAGAACTCCTCGCGGTCTATCATGACCGCAATAACCTTCTTCTCGCTGGCCCTGGCGGAGGTAGACGCCTGAACCCATCCGAATTTAAGGAACTCCTGACCCGCGCAGGCTTTACGGATATACAGAGCGTTCCGTTAGAAACAGAGGCAATCTACGCGGATGAACAGGAATGGTGGTCAGCAAAATGGACACATGGGGCGCGCTATCCCCTTGAGAGAATGCCACCCGAAGTCCTCGAGCCTTTCGCGCTAGAGGTAAAATCGCGGCTCGCCCCATTCAAACAGTCAGATGGATTTCACGAATCCTGGCGCATTGTCTGCATGCTAGCAACAAAGCCAGCAGCTTAAGTAGTAGCCACCACACCCTCTTTCTACTTCACCATGTTCCTTCCTCGCCCTTGAGTTGTACAACCTGCGCGAGGTGATTGGAGGCAAGTGCGGCTGTCAAGATGCGATGACTCAGCTCCGTCTCCTCTGGCGTTACACAGTAGAACGGCTGCCTCATATCACCCGGGTGGGCAAGTTCATCACAAAAGGCCGCCCACATCTGCAGGATCGCATCGGAGAAACCCGACTCAAAAATGCTTCCCGTAATCGTGGGATAGGCCGACTCTGAGCCAAGGTCCTGTGACTGCCACGCCTGGGGAGCGCCTGGGCTGTACGCCATTGTGCGCAGCGTCTTTGGATATTTGGTACTGAATTCAGCAGAGAAGGCCGTACCGAGTACGCGTAAATACCAGGTATTGGTCTCGCCAGGAGCGATGCGCTTCATCTCGAGCAGCATTGGGAAGTGCTGCCCCTTTTCCTGTACATTGAAACCCTGACCAACCTCGCCAGCATCAGTCACTCCAAACTCTGAGATAATTACTTCGCAGGCCAGCGTGGCGTTATCCCAGGTCTCACACTTCACCATAGCTCCTCCTGGTCCGGGCCGTTCCGTAACGATCTTTGAGAGCAAAGCGCGCACATTATCCGGGAACCACCCCGCGCGCAAGGGAATATGCAGCACATGCATCCCCAAATCACCCATGCAGCCGTACTCCCCGTTCGTCGCTACCCGACGCTTCCAGTTGATCGGTTTTCGTGGATCGAGATCACTGCTGTGCAGAAAACCCGCCTGTACCTCTAAGATGGACCCGAACCGTCCCTCGCGGATGAACTGTACCATTTTCTGCGCGCCAGGAAAAAAGGGAAACTCTGAGGAGCCGCGCACCAGAACCTGCGGATGCGCCTTCACTACCGCCATAATGCGAGCATTTGCGGCCAGGTCAATACCAAAGGGTTTTTCTCCGAACAGGTGCTTACCCGCTTCAATACTATCCACATATAACTGCTCGTGAAGATTGTGCGGCACGGCGCAGTAGATCGCGTCAAGCGAAGGAGAGTCCAGTAGTTCATGATAATCCTGTGTCACAATGCGAATACTCTCAAAGTGCTCCGTAAACCAGCTGAGCATGGCAGCGTTATTGTCGCAGACTCCGACAATGCGCGGCACGACATCTTGATCGAGCAGGTGACACCAGCGCGCCACTGCGCTTGCGAACTCGCGTCCCATCAAGCCACAACCAACGATACCAAAATTGATTATCCGCTTTTGCATTGTTTCCTCACCTGATCATCTCTGTATAGCTATGCAACCTCTCTCCACGACACATTTTAATGCCACGAAGAGGATCAAATATGCTCACCCCTCTTGAGAACGCCGCTCACTGTTTGTCACACCTGATACTCTGATACACTTGATACACCAGAGTCTGCTCCTCTCTTGCGCCCTCTCGTAGTTAAAATGTACGGGCTKGSCTTGCCCCTGCCCTGTGCGGTGAAGGGTTGGATTGCTTTGCCCTTGCCCTGCGCGCCACCCTACCTGTTAACCACGCAATATCTTCAGCGCCTGCTCTGGAGTCGCTTCTTCGTGTACCAGTGCCATCAGCGCACGCGTCATCTGAGACGGGCGGCCGTGCTGGATCACGTTTCGCCCGTACACAATGCCCGCAGCCCCCTGGCGTAAAAGCTCAAAGGTGCGCTTCAGAATCTCTTCCTCGATCGTTTTACCCCCTCCGCGAACGAGCACCGGACACCCTGCAGCCACTTCGATCACACGGTGATACTGGCTTACGTCATCACAAGGGTCCGCCTTGATGACATCGGCACCCAGTTCAACCGCCTGGCGCACCAGCGGCAGAATTTTGTCAAGGTCGCCATCCACCATATAGCCGCCGCCTTTATTCACCTGCATCACCAGTGGCTCGATCATTAAAGGCATGCTGTAGCGTTCGCACCGCGGCTTCAGCCGGCAAATGTTCTCGATGCACTGGGCGTGAAGCTCTGGCTGATCCGGTAACAAGAGCAAATTCACAACCACGCACGCCGCGTCCAGTTTAAGCGCCTGTTCGACAGCATCCTCTATCATTCGACTGAACAAATAGCGCGGCAGCGACTTACTATAGACATTGGCCACGTCAGTGCGCAGCACCAGAGACAGCCTCGTCTTACCCGGTATGCTCTGTAAGATTGGCGCTAGTCCCGGGCTAAGTTGTACAGCATCGGGATTTGCCTCGACAATGGTCGCAATGACGCGCCTCATATCCTCGATGCCGTCCAGGAATGTGCGTTCGTTGAAGAAACCGTGGTCGATTGCAACATCGAAGCAGCGACCATCGCTGGCAAGCAAGCGGTTCAAGCGCGGAGTGATGCCCATGTGATATTACTCCAGGTGAAGTACCCCATGTCTACAGACAAGGGGCTTCTACAGCCATTGCTGGCTGTTGGCTTCTTCCAAGCCGTAGAATGTTGATGGCGGCGTTGTGGTCTCTGTCGAGTTCGGTGCCACATTCGCATGAATGCCACCGTTCCTCAAGCGTTTTCTTGCGCACAGTGCCACAACCGCTACACACCTGGCTGGTATATCTTGGATTGACTTGCAGCACTGCTCTCCCAGCTTCTTCCGCTTTGTAGATACACATGCTCACAAACATACTCCAACCAGCATCTTGTATACTCTTGTTTAAGCCGCTCTTCGCAGCTGCGCCGTTGGGAAGATAGTGACCTGTTGTCTCATCTTGTTTCGGCTTCGCACGTCGCGACATATGCGAGGGTTGCAAGTCCTCAAACACGATCAAGCCATACTGATTCACCACCATACGAGACTGCTTATGTAAGAAGTCAGCACGTTGGTTGCGTCCCTTGCGGTGTGCTTTCGCAACGGATTGCACCGCTTTTTTACGGCGATGGGAGCCGCGCTTCTTACGAGACAAGGCTTGTTGATGGTGCCCTAGCCTCTTCTCTGTCTTGCGGAAAAAGCGCGGGTTTGCTATCGTGCGTCCATCAGAGAGCGTGGCAAAGTGCACTAGCCCGAGATCAATGCCCACGTCCTCATGGGACACTGGCAAGGCTTGCGCGTCCACTTTACACGCAAACACCACATACCAGTGCGTTCCTTCGCGTTTGATGGTACAGGTTTTGATCGTGCCTTGCATCTCGCGATGCATCTTGATTTTGACTGAGCCAATCTTGGAGAGGCATACCCGATTGTCATGAGTGAGGGTGAAGCCAACTTGCGGATAGGTGAAGCTCTCATACCTCTCCTTGCCTTGAAACCTGGGGTATCCAGGGGTATCCCCTTGCTTCACTCTTCTAAAAAACGCTTGCATGGCCTTGTCCACGCGGCGCAAGGTTTCTTGGAGCACCTGGCTGTGAATGCCTTTATATTCGTCCCGAATCTCCTTCATTTCAGGGAGTTGGGTAGCCTGGTCATAGTAGGTAATCGTTTTGTGACACATACGATAGGCATCACGGCGTTCCTGCAAGGCAGCGTTGTATACCTCTCGACAACGGTCTAGTGTCCATTGCAACGTTGCTGCCTGCTTCTTGGTAGGAGAAAGGCAATACGTATAGCTTTTGATCACGCTTACTCTCCTTTGCCTGAGTATCAACATAGCCCTGCAACGCCCATAGTATTTCACTGTTTAATGAGCGTTTATGCTTCTCAGCTAAGACGCGTAAAGCATCTAGCAAGGTATGTGGGAAGCATACTGTTACTTTGTCTTGTGGTGTTTCCATACAGTCATTGTAACACTGGTATACAACCATGCCAAGACCCTTCCCATCACGCCCCAAAAGGACTCGCTTCTATCCCCATGTCTCAAGCCAGGGGTCTTACGCTCGACATGATAAGAGGAAACGAAATCTATTTCGCTCACAGCACTACCACAGAGAACCGTATGAACACAACCAACTATTTCGACTAACTCTACCTCACAGTCGATGGATACAACAAGAAATATCCCAGGGGCAATACGCCTTTTCAAATCATCACACGGTTGTGTGAAGAAGCTGGAGAGCTTGCCAGCGTAGCGAATCATTTTGAAGACGCGGGAGCCAAGCGACAAAAACATGGGCTTCCTGAGAAAACTGCCCTTGCGGGAGAGGTACACGACGTCATTCGCACAGCTCTAAGCATTGCACTATATTATGGCATCGAACAAGCACTGCAAGACTCCATCGATCAAAGTTACCACACAAAAATCAATGAAGGATATATCAAAGACCCATTCCTGTAACGCCATGGCTTCAAAAGAAATCTGATCCAGCCACCCACGCTTCACTCAATGGAAAGAGCACATTGAGCAACGGAACAAGTTCAGTAGGGACGTATTGCCCTGGTTGAAGCAAAGCCCACGAAACGGGACGAAAGCCAAAGATCAACTGAGTGAACACCTGCGCACTGAAGATGACATGCTGCAAGGGGGAAGATGGCATAGCAATAGAGTTGATACTCGTTGGAGTGACTTCGAGCAAACTGCTATGAGCATCAATGGTAAGCGCAACTGTGCCACTCCAGTCCACCAGCCGCGAACGCCCCCGCCAGTACTCCTGCCAGAGTGGATACAACGATTGCAGCAGTGTTGCTAGATGAGCTGGACGCGCCATCCATCCTGCGTTCGGAAAGGAAAGTAGTTCGCTTCGCACAGGCACATGTTCGGATAGAAAGTAAAAAGTCTGATCCGTCGGAGGGAAGCGCCACCACAGTTCTTGCAGGGAATCACCCTCCGCCTCTGCATCGAGCAAATGTGCATGTGCATGAAGCAGAGCGAGCGTCGCGGGCCAGTTATCAGTGGCCGCTTCATACACGTATAACCTTCGTCTTCGGCGCGAAAGCAAGAGATAGCCGTGCAGTTCCTGTGCAACATTGACCGCAATAAGACATTTGATGTCGCTATCCTCGAACCAATTGCGCAGCAAATGCTCCTGTCGCTGCAGCGTGCGAGTCGGGGCAAAACTGCCGAGATAAGAACTATAGTGCCGCTGGTAGCAGGCCAACAGCGCTGGTGCATCCGCGACCGTCGCAGCGCGCACCGTGTACGTTTCAGGAACAGGCTCCGGCAGAAGCAGGGGCATTTGGGCGAGAAAGTGCCGAGGCGTATCTTCAAGTACGTCGATGTAGCCAAACTGCTGGTAAAAGCCCGCGAGGCCATGCAGGAACAGCAGAGCATAGTGCTGGCTCTCGGCGATGCGAATGGCATCCTGCATGAGCGCTACCGCAATCCCCTGGTGACGAAAATCTGGGTGCGTCACCACACCATTTATACACGCTGTGCGGATCCGGGCTGGTCCCAGGCACATGGTACGTTCAAGTAGTGCATAGCCTCCAACATAGCGGTCTCCAAAGAAGGCTCCACGAAGTTGGTACCGTTGAAAATCGGGATCATGTGTGAGGAAGTGCTGCCGGAGCTTTGCGACGAGGTCGTGATCTTCATCTGGACGAAACACTACTGCATTGAGGCGAAAGAACGCCTCCATCTCTGCAGGCGTTTCGAGTGTGCGAACCTGAAAATCAGGTGATTCTGTCAGCCGATTCTTCATGCATACCTCTTTTTTTCTGGCTAACGTCTTTTCGCCATGCCTCGCTAAAAAGCGTTGGAGCAATAATCCATTCATCCTCACGCGTCAAGCAGCGGTCGCAACGCCTCCCAGCTTCCCTCAACCTGTGGAGGCGCGCTAAACACACTTGACAGCGCCAAACTATTTTTCAACCCATGGCTGGTCAATATGCCAACGACAGCATGTTCCCTGGCTTCCTCCTCCGCGAGCAGACCAGTGGCAAGAGCACGGCGAATCCCCGCCAGTGCAGCGGCGCTCGCAGCCTCGCAGTAGATACCCTCGAAGGCGGCAAGATCTTTCAACGCCGCGAGCATTTCCGCGTCAGAGACTGCCACAGCCCCCCCTCCCGAATCGAGCATAGCTTTATAGGCATGGTAACCGCTAACGCGGTGACTAATCGGAGGAGCCACATTTGGCTTGATCTCTTCGAGCAAAGCAGGAATTTCCTGATGACCCTTCCAGGCGACTTGAAGCGAAGCTGCTCCCTCGGGCTGCACGGCAAAAATGCGCGGCAATGTGTCAATAAAGCCAAGTTCTTTAAAAAGTGTAAACCCCTGCCAGATACCGAAAAGATTCGTTCCGGTACCGCTCGGTACAAAGACGGCGGCAGGTGCCTTCCAACCAAGCTGCTCGCAGATTTCAAAGGCGGTCGTCTTATCCCCATCGCTCTGATAGGCCTGCCAATTGTGCATGAAGGACCAGCCCAGCTCGGTCTCGATCCTGTCCGCCAGTGCATACAGTTGCCCGAGATCACCGATGGGAGTGATGACCCTGGAACCATAGGCGCTGATCTGCACGTACTTTTCTACGTTGACAGGGGCATTCTGACCCGCCAGAGCAGCCGATCCAAGCAAAAAGACAAGAGATGTAACCCCAGCCTTCGCGGCAACCGCCGCCATTGCCGAACCAATATTGCCGGAGGTGAGACAGGCCAGGCCGCGCGCGCCATGTTCGAGAGCTACGCTGGCGGCTACACCTATCGGTCGATCCTTGAACGAACCGGTCGGATTGGACCCCTCGACCTTCATATAAATCGCTTTGCGCTCCCGCGCCTCTGGCAAGCGGGTCAATCGCGCCAGGCGCGTTCCGCCCGCTCCAAGATCGACATGGCAAGCAGGATCGGCAACCGGCAGCAGTTCGTGATAGCGCCAGAGACCAGCCGGGCGACGGGCAAGTTCGTCGCGGTCAATCCGGTTTTTGAGGGCCGCCAGGTCATAGTGCACACCCAGCGTTTCATTCAAGGCACTCTCTTGCCCTGGCGTTGAACAAGTGGGGCAGGAACCCAGCTTTGTCAGCGGAAAATCAGCTCCGCAATGCCAGCAGTGGAGATTCGTGGCGTACATGCTTTGCCTCTTTTTGTGCTACTTATGTCTGCCCTTCTGTGGACCATCTTGTGCTGATTCCTTGCTTCATTTACCCGCATCTGGGCGGATGTGCCAATGCCCGTTTATCCTTCATCTCTCTGCTGGATACCGGGGAAGCACAAAGCCAGTACAACGGTAACAAAAAGCAAGCTATTGCTGCGGCAGTTCAGTGACGGTAGTGTTTCCTGGCGGAAGGCTAAGACGTGCTTTGCGAGCAGCAAGCCGCTGTTGCATTGCAGATTGTGCCAGGACATCAGCAACGGGATCTGATTGCGGCGTAAATCCTCCCATTTCCTGCTGTAAACGAGCATGAGCTACATCCGAACGGCCTTGGATACGGGCCGTAATGTCGTCAATAGATGCCGTGCCACCAAGTGCGCTGCTCACAGCATGAAGAGCTTGTGCAGCACGATCCTCTGCAGATGCCGAGGTATCTAAAGATTGAAGGGTACGTAGTTGGCTCATCATCGCGGTGTGCTTCGCTTCAATAGCACTCATCGCCTGCTCGTATTGAGCTTGAATAGATTGAGCTTTTTCAAGCTGGTTGTTGAGCGGGGTAAGGTTATTTTCCACTTCTTCAAGACGCTGCTCGACTGTGGCAGCCAGATCTTCACGCGGCGGATTCAACTGCAGAAGTGCATCGGCCTGCGTATTTAGCACGGCCTCCTGTTGATGAAGCTGGCTTATCTGCCGGTTTAGTCCAGCAATAGCCCCGGCATTTTGCGCCTGTGCTTCACGTAAATCGGACATTGCTTGTTCAAGATCACGAATATGTTGCTGTACAACGGGAATTGAATGTGTATCAATCGCGGCATCGGCAACCTGGTGAAGCCAGGCCAAAGACAAAACTCGTGCTTTCTGACGAAGCGTTTCCATGAGTTACTTCTCCTTTTTATGGACGTTTTTGATTGTTGCTTCGCAATCAGGTGGGCAAAACCTTCATGCCAGCCGTTCGAAGACGAAATGCCTACGCCCCCCTTTCAGTGTCGAGTGCGTAGTCTGTTATCGACCTGCCCAGGTTGATTCTGAGGAGTAGCCCGGTCGGGAAATGCTTCGCTGCCCCTGGGCAAGACTTTGCGTTGCTAGCTGTTGAAAATCAATCTGTTCTTGTGGATTGCTCTCAAGCCTTTGAACCGCAGTTTGAACAGCATGCAGCAAGTACTCAGGTTCCTGCGCTTCATTATAAACCTCTTGATAAGCTCCTTGTATCTGCGCATATTGTGTCGGCTGGAAGGTCTTACTGCCAGGGTTTGTATCAGGATTCCCCAGCAGGTTACCTAAGCGCTCCTGCACTCTCCTTGCTTTCCCCTCTGCGGTTTCAAACAAACCACGCAGCTGCATTGCCGTGCCTTGAGGAATAAGTGCCAGCAGAACTTCGATACGGGGCGACAATTCTTCTATCTCCTTGCTCAATTGGCTAATCGCATTCACCGCCGCTTGCTTCGTCTGTATTGCGTTCTCGCGAGCAGTCGCTGCAGCTGCGACTGTCTGCCGTCGTCGAACGAACACTCCTGCGATGACTCCTCCTGCAACCAATACAACGAGAACCACTAGCGTTACCCAAATCCAGGTGTAGTCGGGGCTAAGCTTCTTCTGAACCTGCTTGAGAAGGTCAATGGTAGCCTGGGCATAGTTGCCATTGGTAAATTCAGAGCTGATATTCAGAGTCATCTGCTGAAAATCAGCAGCCGTCATCTTTCCGCTAAAATTACTCCCTAAATGGAGAAATGGCTCATTGCCTTTGGCCAGGACGAGAATTATTGCAGTCGATCCTGTCCAGTTCGGGCATTGAGAGACGATATAGGTATAGTAAGACCTTAAACTGCTTCCAGCAAGTCTGCTTTGGCTTACAGTAACCACACGGGTATCTGCCTGAAGGGAATCATTGGTAGCCTTGGCCTGATTCAGTACATTTCCGATTCCACTTCCAAACAATTGGGCATCATCAGAGACCGTGTCGCCGCATGATCCTGCTGGAATGGCTTGGTGCGCGTGCGCAGTCTTAGCTTGCAGACCAATACACACAAGTGCCAACGTTGCAAATAATACCACGAGAAAGGACAAACGCTTGAGAATTGTCATAATCTGTTCTCCTCAATAACTACTCAATGCTCCAGAAAATAGGGCCTCCTCGCATAATTCCTGGAAGGCAGCTTGTATCTATTGTGGCTATCCTGGCCAGCCACCCTTCCAGTTCGATCAAGCGCGCCTGCAATGCCACAGTATCGGCACACAGTCTCGCGTTTTCAGCTTCAATCAAGGAGAGTGATGCATTCTTCTGTCATGCCTCTATTCTATCAGTTCTGGCAACCTGCTGTGGATAGCCACCTACAGAACAGAGTAGAAGTAGACTATAGGTACTCAAGAGCTAGCGCAGAGGTAATGGCTTTGCATCAAGCACTTGTTCTGCCACCATGTACTGCTGCAATAGTGCCCACATGATGCGCAACGAGTTGTAATCAAGTAAGCGACGAAAATGTTATTTATTATCATCCTTTCCTTCTTTCCCGTCGGCAAACGACAGGCCTTTAGCATCAAGAGCACGGCGGAGTTACTTGAGCGCATTTGGTCCTATACCATGTAACTGCTTGACCTCAGACTCGCTGAGCTTGGTTAACTGCTCAAGTCGTACATAGCCGGCCCCAAAAAGTGCTCGTCGAGCGGGTGCAGCCAGTTCAATCGGGAGATCACTTTCCTGTTGTGTCATCGTATTTTTACCCTTCTTTTCTCACTGGCTGGTAGTAAAGTAGCACGACCCCTGACGGATGCGTCTGAGTTTCGACAAGCTTCAGATGAACCCTGTCTTTGATGTCTTGAAAGAGAGGCTTGCCGCTCCCTAAAACAACAGGAAAGACTAAAAGCTGATAGGTATCAATCAAGCCAAGATTGGTGAGTGTGCGCACAATGCTGGCACTCCCGTAGATCACCATGTTGCGCCCAGGCTCTTGTTTCATTTTTATGATGTCTTAATGAAGCCATCAAGGGTTACCCGCATGCTGACGATTATTTTTCTCATAAATATGTTTCATCTCCTTGCCAACTAGTTGATAGTAAAAAACTACCCCATTCTTCTAGGTCTCTGTTGGTAGAAGAATGGGATGAGTCCGGTTCTTTTCGGGCGGCGTTATGCGTTGTCAGCTTGGAACATCCAATTTATTCCATACTTGTCTGTAAGTTCACCATAGGTTCCAAAGAATGCTTCTGTTAAAGGTTGACCAACGGTTCCTCCTTCGGAAAGTTTTGCAAAGAACTGTTGTAGTTCTTCTTTGGTACCACCGTTGATACAAAGAGTAACGGTATTCCCCCGTATCAATTCTCCCGGCATTATCATATCTGATGCCATTAAAACCATTCCGTCTGTTTTTAACATAGAGTGCAGAACGTTGTCTTTTTTGTCCGGCATATCGGAAGCCATAGGAGACTCTCCAACCGTCATAATAGAGAGTTCTCCTCCTAAACATGCTTTGTAAAATTCCATTGCTTCACGCGCATTGCCAGTAAACGTTACATAAGGATTGAGTTGTGCCATCGTAGTGTTTCTCCTTCTTTGAATGAGATGGTTACATGAAGTATCGCAGAGCTAAAGTAAGCGAGACGATCAACCATCACTGTTTTAACAGGATTGCTTTGTAGGACTCTTTCAGGTCTATAGACCTATTCTCATCAACGGCCAGAAAAGCGGAATTGGTCTTGATGCTACCATACTATTTGGGAAGCAAGTTTATCAAAAAATACCTGACGAGCCTTCTTGCCACATTGACATTTTATGTTACCTTTGGGTATAGTTACCATATGCAAATGAAACTGGAACTCGTCGCGGTTCCCGTATCAGACGTTGACCGCGCAAAAGCTTTCTATACTGAAAAGATAGGTTTTAATGCGGATCATGATCACAAGGTCAATGATCAGATTCGTTTTGTCCAGCTCACGCCTCCCGGTTCTGCCTGCTCGATAGTCATTGGGCTTGGGGTTACAGATATGCCGCCTGGATCGCAAAAAGGTTTACAGATTGTGGTAGCGGATGTGAAAGAAGTACGTGACGAACTGATCAAACGAGGCGCTGAAGTCAGTGAGATCGAAGTCATGCCCTGGGGTTCTTTTGTCTTTTTTAGCGATCCCGATGGGAATCGCTAGTCATTACAGCAGTTGCCCGTTAGCCAATAGCTTCCACAACTACGACACTCTGCCCAGGCTGTTCGCAACCAGTTTCTTCAAGTGAAGCCCTATCAGCATCTTACTTGGTATCACCTTCCAAAAAAGCGTTGGGTAAATGTAGCAATAAAACTGATCTCGATGAGTAGTCCTACAACCGCTTCAAACGCTGCCATTATCACTAAGGGATTATGCAATCGATCTGTTCCCAACTCGCCAAAAACTACAACGCGATAAAGGGCAAAGTGAGCTATGAGGGAAGCTTCACGAGTGATCTATGGGCAGATTATGCGGGATACTTCTTCCTTTCTGCAATGGGGTCGGAGGCACCCGTTTTGCACTCATGACAGGAACATGCCATCGACCTGGTTTGCCCGTTGCAGCGTGTCGAAGCCCTGCGCAAGTTCGTCTGGGCTCAAGGTAATGCGCTTCATCTGACTACGTCCAGCGCGGAAAGGGCAGTAGTAGCAATTGCGTTCACAGGCGGTAGTGTTCATCCCACGCGGTTTCAACAATGACTGATATCCAAAATTTGGTGCGTGAAGTGCGCATAATCCTTAAAAAATACAGAGCTTGCTAGAAGAGGCTCAGTTGTGCTAATGGGCTTCGTCCATTAAAAAGGATATATGGTGATGCTTGTTGAGGCGCACGAATACCAAGTTTCTGCATATCTGCAAGACTGGTAAGTTTCCCCTGGTATCGTGCCTTGAGAATGGCATCTGCTCCCTTTGGCCCAATCCCTGGCACACGCAATAATTGCTCGCGGCTCGCCTTCATAATATCAACCGGAGCCTCACGCAAATACCTCTCAGCCCAAGCCCGTTTGGGATCCATTCCCAGTTCCATATTCCCATCACTCATAAACGGCAAGTCTTCCACCTTCCACCCATAGTCGCGCAACAAGAAGCTCGCCTGATACAGGCGATGTTCACGCAGAGGATCCGTCGCAGGTAAGTTCTCAAAAGGAGTCTGGATGACAGGACTGAAACCAGAATAATAGGCACGCGTCAACCCATATTGTCGATAGAGACGGCTGCTCAGCGAGAGCAATTCCTGGTCGGTATCGCCTACTGCTCCTACCACAAACTGCGTCACGGTACTGGCAAGTTTTTCATAGGGATGAGTGCGTCGTATCTGTTCAGCCAGTTGCAGCATACTCAGAAGTTCAAGCTGAAAATCCTTCTTCGGTGCCAGCGCGTTCAATCGCTCCTGCGTCGGCCCTTCCAGGTTCACGGAGACGCGATCAGCCAACTGCATCAAGCGGTAGAGTTGGTCATATTCTATCCCCGGCATTACTTTGAGGTGCAGATACCCCTGGTAGCCATAGCGCTTGCGCACAATTTCAGCCGTGTCGATGATCTTATCTTGTGTCGTCACGCTCCCCTTAATAATGCCCGATGACAAGAACATGCCCTGCACTTGATCGGCGCGTTGCAGGATATCCAGACCGCTTGCCAACTCATCTGGTGTGAAGGTGAGCCGCTTCATCTTGCTGCGTCCCGCTCGAAAGGGGCAATAGTGGCAGTCGCGCTCGCAAGCCGTTGTCACCATAGCCTTCAAAATTGGCAGCTTCCCCTTTGGCGTCGAGACATTCGTGATGCACTCGGCAAGGCTGCGCGACTGATAGGCCGCGTGACGACGTTCATGCTGCGGCTGATCACCGGCAGGCTCAAAGATTGTAGCATCACCCATCTGGGCGAGTTTCGTCATTGTGTCAGGGAGCATTTGTACTAACATATCTTATAGTATACTGAACGTTTGTTCTATTTGTCAATGCCAGTTCACATTCGCTCAGGCTTGCCAGCATCATCAAGACGCAAGCTCAGCCACGCCGTAACATCTGCCAGGCTTTCTCGACTGACTTCGTGGCCCATAGGATACTCCCGGTAAAGCAAATCCACTGGCAGCGCTAACAGTGTCTTCTGGCTATCTCGGCCATTGTTGATGGGTAGAACCCCGTCAGAAGTTCCATGTACAACTAGCACTGGTAAGCCTTGCAACTTTTCTGGAGCAGCAACTAGCGGCTCAATCTGCGGCAAGATGCGCCCACTCATTAGCACGACGCCCGCAGCGAGTTCTGGCCTCGTGAGCGCGACACTGGCACTCATGATAGCACCCTGGCTAAAACCCATCAAGTACACCTGTTGGGGATCAGCGCCATATGCCGCGACAGCCTCGTCGAGAAACATAATTATCCTATTGCGGCTTGCCTCCGCCTGCTCAGGCTGAATGACCGGGCCTTGCGGTGTAAAGTTGACCTCGAACCAGGCAAAACTATCCACTCCCATCGTATACGGCGCGCGCGCGCTAATAATGAGAAAACGCTTATCAAGATAGGGCGCCAAACCAAATAGATCATATTCATTGCTACCGACGCCATGGAGCAGCAGCAAAAGTGGCGTGGACGCGCCTTTCACTTGTGGCTGACGAACCAGGTGGACGAGTGAGAGTCTCTCCATTTTTCATACTCCTTCCAGCATTTCATAGGGGTTCTAAGTGAGTTGTACAAGCTAACCAGCACATGTTTCACTATCTATCATAGCATGTCACAAAAAAAGCCTGGCGCCCCCACAGAGCAATCGCCAGGCTGTACTACTGATCCCGACATTAGGCATGGTTCAAATGCACTTGACACTTTTATGCTCGTCCTACGCAAACATTGTCAAGCAGAATTAGTTTTATTTGAACCTTTGACAAAGACAAGATATGTGTATATACTCGTAGTATGGAAAACGAAACACAACAATCTGATGCGCTTGCCCTGGCGGAAGTAGAAACAACCTGCCTGTGTTTCAACGTCCGCAAAATGGCACGCGTGCTGACACATCACTATGAAGCACACTTGCAACCAGGCGATCTGCGGATCACGCAGTTTAGCCTCCTAGTTGCAATCGCGCTGGCGCGATCGGTGCCGCTGACGCGTTTAGCAGAAGCGGTCGCGATGGATAGAACGACGCTGGCCAGGAATCTGAAGCCCCTGGAGCGTCAACACCTGATCACGGTTGAGACGAGCACAGAGGATCGGCGTGTCAGTGTCATCACACTCACCACCCAGGGGTATCAGAAAGTGCAAGATGCTCTTCCTCTTTGGAAGCAAGCGCAAACGCAGATGATGTCACTTCTTGGACCACAGCAATTTCAAGCGTTGCTTGTTGATGCTCAGACAGTCATGGAGCGTGCCCCCTTCTCCGCGTAGGGAAGGGGGGAGTGTTTCTTTTTTTTGAAAAATAGGAGTATATACACTAAATTAGCGTAAGCCGTTGCCATCCTGTGACGGCTTGCAAAAGGAGACGCTTGTATGGAAATGCCTTCGAAGCTCGGCTACGTCGCGAAAATGACTATTGCATGGTATGTGCTGTTAGTCTGGTTCTTTCTGGTGCTTGGCGCATCCGTAAGTGGTTGGTTTCTCGGCCCACGGGGTCAGCCCCCTGTGTTACTTGGGCTGGCTGTTTGGGTGCCGGTTCTGCTTGGTTTCCTCCTCTTTTTTGCATCCCACGCCTTTCGTCGTTTCGTGCGTTCGATTAATCCTGTGACTATTACAGCTCTCCAGTCCTATCGAGTAATCGGAGATGCCGAGCTCGTTCTGTACAGTTGGCATCAGTTACCAGCGCTCTTTGCTCTGCCTGCCGGGTGGGGAGACATCATCATTGGCTGTACCGCTCCTCTGGCTGCGCTGGCGTTGGCTTCAGGTAGGCGCTCAGGAAAGGTGCTTTTTATCCTTTGGAGTGTGCTTGGGGTGCTCGACCTAGTCGATGCGATCGTTCTTGGGGTGGCGATTCAAGTTCGCTTGCTGCCGACTGCGATTGATGCTACTGCGATGTCCCTGTTTGGTATGAGCCTTATTACCGTGTACTTGGTGCCGATCTCTATTCTATTGCACTTCATTGGTCTCAACCAGCTTCGTAAGAGTTCTAATATGTAGGGATGTTTAAACATCTCAGGAGCCCTACATGGAGCGCGAGAGATTGCGAAGGTCTTCATAATCTCTCGCGCTCCATGTAGGGCTCTCGACATTTTTTCCGTTGTTTTTCCCGCCAAGTAGGCAGCAGTACATGCATAAGAAGTGAAAAAAGAGTATTTCAAGACACGTGCTGAGCCAAGAAACGCCGAGGAGCCGCGTGAACCCTCAATTTTGCGTGGCAAACCACTTTTTCCTCTTTCTCTGGCGCCCAGATAGGCTTGTAAGAGCCCCATTCTCTCCCCAAATACTTCTGATGCTGTTTATTTCCTCTCTTGCTTAGCGGGGAAAAATGTCGGAACCCCAATGTGGCCACTTCGCTCAACAACCTGGCGGAGTTCTACTAGCAGCAGGGCAGGTATGCCGAGGCGGAGCCGCTCTACCTGCCCACGAATTGCGCAACGAGGTTGTAGCGAGTAACCAATGAGGGCAGCGCGGCCTTTCTTTCCACTGAGCCACGAAGGGCTTGACAAAATGGAAAAAGGTGTATATACTCCTAATTATGAACGAACAGTTACATCAACCGAACGTAGCTCAATTGGCTGAGATTGAGGCGACGTGTGCGTGCTCGAATGTGCGCAAGGCAGCACGCGCTGTCACGCAACTCTTTGATGAGGTGCTGCAGCCGACTGGGTTGCGGTCAACCCAGTTCACGCTTCTGGTCGCCGTTGCATTGCTGGGTGAAGCGCCCGTGACGCAGCTCTCTCGGGCACTGGTCATGGACCGCACGACACTCGCGCGCAACCTGAAGCCGCTCGAGAGCCAGGGGCTCCTCACGATTGAGGCAGGGACGGACCGGCGCAGGCACCTGGTGCGGCAAACTGAACGTGGCCGCCAGGCATTGGCAAGAGCGCTGCCCTATTGGGAACAAGCACAGCACCAGGTGGTCACGCGCCTGGGACAAGAGCAGTGGCACGCGCTCCTCGCCGAACTGAAAGCAACGATGACGCTTGCCCAGTCGTTCTAGTGTTTTTTTGTGGTAATACGTGTATATACACGAAATGAGGAGGAACCTATGCTCAAGGAGCAAACCTTATCCTACACTGAACATGTCGTACAGCGTGGTCCCTATCACCTCTCTGCGCGTGAGTATCCAGGGGAGGATCCAGCCATCGTCTTGATGCATGGCTTTCCAGACACTCTGCATCTCTACGATCGTCTCCTTCCCTGGCTCTCTCCCTCGCGCCGGGTCGTGACGTTTGATTTTCTCGGGTGGGGCGCCTCCGATAAGCCCGCCGGGTATCCCTACACCGCAGCGAATCAAATGGGGGACGTCGATGCCGTGATTGAGCAGCTGCACCTCCAACAGGTGGTGCTTGTCGCCCACGATGCTTCTGGTCCACCGGCGATTGATTGGGCGCTTGCACATGCTGATCGGGTAGCGGCGCTCGTGTTGTTGAATACCTACTATTGTACGATGCCCACGTTACGACCACCGGAAGCCATCTTGCTCTTTTCCACACCTCTGGTGAGAAACGTTGCGAGCGCCGTTTCGAAAGCCTTTCACAATTGGCTCTTCCGCAAGTTGTATTGGTGGCAGGTCGGCAGATTCATGCGAGAGGCAGCCGACAGGGAGGAGTTCCTGCCCTTGCTCTATCACCAATTTGCGGCCACGCCCAGTACCCAACCCGCTTTCTTTCGCCTGAATGAGGATCTCCTCTTCACCGTGCGAGATCGGACGAAGAGGATCCCGCAGATGAACGCGTTCAGACCACCAGTGCGCATCATCTTCGGCGCGAGCGACCCGTACTTGAATGTCGGCGTGGCCAGACGCTTTCATAAACTGTTTCCAACGTCCGAGCTCTTCCTCCTGCCAGGTGCGTATCACTATGTGCAGATCGATGAGCCAGAGCAGGTAGCCCACCTTCTCCTCTCTACCCCTCTAGGGTATGAGGCATAAACGTGAGGGAGATCACGGTCGTTGGCTTCGACTTCAAAGGAGAACACAGATGAATACCACACCAAAAGTCGCGCTTGTCACCGGAGCCTCATCTGGCTTCGGCCAGGCTACCGCAGCCCTTCTGGCAGCCCAGGGCTTTCAGGTGTTTGGCACCAGTCGCGCTCCTGCGCACAACGCTGCTGGCAGCTTTGAACTGCTCCCGTTGGACATCCGTTCGGAGACATCCGTTCAGACATGCCTACAAACGATCCTGGAGCGCACCGGGCGCATCGATCTGCTGGTGAACAATGCCGGCTTCGCGCAGGGAGGCGCGCTCGAAGAGAACAGCCTGGAGGATGCACGGGCACAGTTTGAAACGAATGTCTTCGGTGTGCTCCGCACGCTGAAAGCGGTCCTCCCTGTCATGCGCCAGCAGGGCAGCGGCCAGATTATCACGGTCAGTTCTCTCCTCGGGATGGTGGCGATGCCCTATCTCGGTCTTTATGCCTCCAGCAAATTCGCGCTGGAGGGCATGATCGAGGGGCTCTACCAGGAACTGCGTCCTTTTCACATCAAGGTGTCATTAGTCGAGCCCACCTTTTTTCGCACGAAATTCGATGCGCAGCCTCCGGCGACACCACTGGCTGCGTATGAGTCTGCTCGCCAGTCGATGATGCGGTTCGTCCGCGTAGCAGTGGAGCAGGGCCCAGATCCCGAGCAAGTGGCCAGACGCATTGTGCAACTTGCGGCCAGCTCTGCACCCCCTCTGCGCTCCTCTGTTGGTCCTCGCGCCAACTTGCTGGTGGCGCTGCGCCACTGGTTACCACAACGGATCTTTGAGCAGGTGCGTCGCCGGGTTTTCCAGATAGAGCGTGTTTCAGGCTTCGACGGGAAGGCACAACCAGTAAGGACTTGAACATGGCAGAGCAATCGAGAGAACGCTGGTCTGTTTGCCAGCAGGACTTCGTAAGTCGAGAAAGGAATGACAAAGCCATGAAACAGACGACTCGGATCACCATTGAGCACATTGTCGTCGCATCAGACCGATCGTATGAACAGGTGATTGAAGCGCTTGAAGCGCAACTGGGCCTGAGAGCAGACTGGGAGAACAGTGCGCGAGCATTGATCACTCCCAATGCTTCCTGGGAGCAAGCTGTCCAGATCGTCGAGCAGCAGCTTGGAACAAGCGGTTTTACCATCTTGAGTAAGATCGAACAAGGAGCCCTGCTCCGCCTTTCAGGCAAACCCACGCGAGCTGCCCAGTATGCGATTGGCAACCCGCTGCTTGCTATTCAGATGATCGAACACGCGCCAGAAGCTGCCTTATATGCTCCACTGCGGCTGGCGGTGTACGAGAATCGTGCAGGCAACGCTGTTGTCGCCTATGAGCGCTTTACCTCGCAGCTTGCCCAGTATCCGAACCCGGAGATTGCACCGGTCGCACAGCTGGTGGAGCAAAAGCTGGAAGAACTGGTAGCTCAGGCGACAGGAGGTGGGCAGGAGACACCGGCTTCCCACATACCACAGCATGCATTACCTCTACAAGAAGATAGGCCAACCAGTGCGGTCCAAGAACGCTCTTACACCGAGCACAAAGTCCTGCATGGAGCCTCTGCGATCTATGCACGCCACTATGCCGGAACTGGTCCCACATTGGTCCTCATGCACGGCTTTCCCGACAATTTGCACATCTACGATCGCTTGATTCCGGCCCTGCATGGTCGCCAGGTCATCACCTTCGACTTTCTCGGCTGGGGAGCATCTGACAAGCCGGCGAACCACGCCTTTACCTCGAAACAGCAAGAGGGGGAACTGCAAGCGGTGCTCGATGCCCTGCACATTGACCAGGTGGTCCCGGTAGCCCATGACGCGTCTGGCCCCGTGGCGATCAACTGGGCGCTTGACCACCCGGAACGCGTGTCCTCGCTCGTCTTACTCAACACCTACTATGGACAGGCACCCACCTTGCGCTTTCCCGAGTTCATCAGCCTCTTTGCCGATCCGGCCTATGCCGCCCTCACCAGGGCCATGGCCCAGGAACCAACCGTTGCCCAATGGCTTCTCGCCTGGCAGGGACGTCAGTTTGGTGATGATGAGCAGGTACGGGAAGCCCTCTTGCCGATCGTCGGGCCGCAGTTTGCTGGCACGCCAGGCACCTTCCCCCCGTTCATCGGTCTGACAAGCGATCTACATGTGACCTTGCAGGCCAATACGCGACGGATGCCTGACCTCAAGACGTTTGATCGCCCCGTGCGGATCATCTTCGGGGCAGAGGACCCCTATCTGAACACTGGCGTTGCCCGCTCCTTGCACGAGGCATTGCCAACTTCAGACCTCTCGCTCCTGCCGAAGAAAGGGCATTGGCCCCAACTGGGTGGTGCCCCTGAGGTTGCACAGCTCCTGCTCTCTCTGCCAGAAGCTTCGCGAGCATAAGGCATGGTTCAAAACCATGTGACACTCTTGAACAGTCAGGCAGCGAGAGCAGAATAGCCCAAAGCAGCCAGCCAATGGGTAGCGGACGAGGTAGAATCCGTCCGTTGTAAGGGAGAAAGACCCTCATGAGAACCACGAGGAGCAATCCGGTGATTATGCCAAACGGCGAGCAGGGCGAGCAGACCAGCCGAGAGTGTGCGATGAACAGCCAAATGAGGCCTGACAATGCTCTGCCAATTTTCCACGGCACTCCTGGCGCGGACAGCTTGATCCCAGGCAGCCAAAAGGCCAGAGGCGACTGCTCGCCAGGCAGGGTAAATGCTTTGCAGCAAGTGCTCGCTCGTTGGACCAAGCACGGCCCGACGCAGCCATGCCCACGCCACCAGAGCGACCGCCTCCGCTCCCAAGACGCGCGAGGCTTGCTCTTGGATGGCATCCAGTCGTCGCGCAAACAACAGGGTCTGAGGCAAAGCCAAACGAACCTGCTTCGCAAGCATCCGAAGCTGCCCCTGCAATGCCGGAGTGGCAGATGGCACCAGCTCATCCAACAGATCCAGCACGGTGACGATCTCACCTTGACGGGGTGTACTGGTGAGCAAGCCATCAGGCAGGGGCACGACCACCTCCAACAAGGTGTGCAGTTCTTGACAGAGAGAGCGCACTCCATCAGCGACAGAGCTCATCTGAGAAAGGCACGCCTCCTGCTCAGCCAGAGTCGCTTTGGGGCGTCTTCCTCGTCTTCGTATCCCGTTTGCCAGCGCGTCGGCTTGCCGCTGGATGGTGAGCAAACGATCCTGTTCTGCTTGCACGGCTCGATCCAGACACCCCTGGACTTGAGCGGCCACATGGAAGAGATGCCAGACATCTCGTTGGTGTTGCTCTTCTCCATGAACCTGACTCAAAGCTTGCTGGATAGCTCGGCCTCCATCACTGACGGTGCTCAAACGGCTGATCCCTTGTTCCTGCAAATACCACAGCAGCAACGTCCAACTTTCTCCATCGACCTCCACCGGGGGCACGGTGGCCCAAACTTGCCCGCTGTGGACATCTATCACATGCAGATAGGCTTTTCCGCGCTGGCTGCTGTATTGTTCATCCAGGGCCAGGGCGCGCGGAGCTCCGGCCTGTTGGTGACTCAGCCACGTTCGAGCACGTTGCCCGGCTTCTTTGACGATGCCAACAATCCTTCCCAAGCTCAGATGAACCCCATGCAGTTCCCACAGACACGTTTGAATGCCCCGATAAAGGGATTCTTTTCGTCAACTTTTTCGTTCATTGTCACATTGGTTCAAGCTCACATTGAACCATGCCTTAGTATTTAAATTTTCTTATGCCTTTCAGGCAGGTCGTAGCAGCGCCAGAACTTTAGCAATGTATGCTGGATCAGTAAAAATGTAGCTATGGTAGTAGTACGGATGATACTATAAGAACAGAGACAGTATTTTCCCTTTTTTGGCCAGCAATATAGAGGAAGGGTTACAAAATGAAACTCTTTCATTTAGCCATTCGTAAGGAACTAAACAACGCCATCTGCAAATTTTTATCGCCGCCGTAAGCGGCGTCTAACATGTTGTGTTGTTGTGGGTTTGGCAGACGCAGTCTGCCAAACCCACAACAACACGAAAATATCATTGCGAAGAGCGAAGCGATGAGAAATCAGAGAAGGGCACAACACATATGCCATTAGAATCACTTCAGTTCGCGAGTGCGCGCGAAGATCGCCTGAATGCTAAATGGAAGCGCAGGCGCGACATCCCCCTGGCCATCCTCGCCTGGATTGCTGTGGCAGCAGTCATCCTTTGGGCAGCAGGGCACGTGGTTCGGTCGCTGCTCCTCCTGGCCATAGCTGCACTGCTGGCCTTCGCCCTCGCGCCAGCAGTAAAACTTCTACAACGTGCGATACCGCGTTTCCTGGCGATCCTCATCGTCTATCTCGTTGTCCTGGCTGCGTTCGGCTTCTTTGTGTACCTTATTATCAATACCTCGATTGTGCAGGTCGGCCTGCTTTCACAGGAAGTGCGCTACTTATTGACGCCGGGGAACAATGCACAACAGACGCCATTAGAAGCACTATTGAGAACATTTGGCATCTCGCAAGAACAGATCACCTTGGCGCGCCAGCAGATCGTTGCGCAATTAGGAGGTTTCGCGGGAAGTGTTCTACCATTGCTCACCAGTTTCTTCGACTTCCTGTTAGATATTGTTATTGTCGCGGTGGTGAGTATCTATCTCCTCATCGATGGTTCACGTGTGAACAATTGGCTGCGCAACAATATGCCCAGACAGCAGCGCGGACGCGTTGACTTACTCCTGGAGACCCTGGAACGCGTCGTTGGTGGCTACATACGCGGGCAACTGCTGCTCTCCACCTTGATTGGCCTCCTGGTAGGCATCGGTATGACACTCTTCCATGTACCATATGCAGTCTTACTCGGTGTGCTGGCATTTATCCTGGAATTCATTCCCGTGCTGGGAACGCTTGTCTCCGGGGCCATCTGTGTCCTGATCGCCTTTACCCAGGGATGGTTGATCGCCGTGGGTGTACTCATCTATTTTGTGGTTGTGCATGTCATCGAGGGAGATGTCATCGGTCCTCGCATCGTGGGTAAGGCTGTGGGGTTGCACCCTGTGGTTTCACTTGTAGCCTTGATTGCTGGAGCCGAGCTTTTCGGCATCCTGGGAGCGCTCTTTGCTTCGCCCGTTGCAGGCGTCTTGCAGGCCATCATCATTGCCATCTGGAAAGAATGGCGCGAAACGCATCCTGACCAGTTTGAAGAAGAAAAAGATGCTGTCGCCGACAAAATAGAGGAGAACGTCGCCGGCAGGCCCCTGGATGCAACCAGGCCAGCAAACACCTAGCTTCGTTCACATCACTCGGATGTGTGAGGAACCGCTTCATAATTGCTGATATAGGGGAGACGGCGCACAAAGGCCGGCAGAAAGACAGGATCGTCAGGGCGCAAGGTAATCACGCCGAAGTAGCACATGTTCTCTTCGGGAAACGGATCATACTCCTCGCCCACCAGTTCAGTCTCATCGCCTAACTGGCTCTCGCGTACGACGAGATCGCGCCGCATGAGCGCCTTCAATTTCGCCACAGCTTGCGGGTCGCCTTTATCCTGAATACTACCGTCAGCGCCCATTAGCGCAACCACTTGCCCCGTCTTCAGATCACGAATACTATAACTCTTATCCTCAACGCCCATCATACTGGCCTTCCTAAAACGCAAGTAAAAAGTAGTCACAACTATATCGTATACCGATTTATTTAAATAAAACATAGCATACGGAAGGTAAAAGCGCAAATCTAGTATAAGGCCTGTTTACTTCCTATAAGCTGTATCGTGTGATGAGCTATTTGAAGCATATCATATATGCGCAAACTCTACGGATAGTAGCCGTTAAGCCGCAACCTCATGCTTGCCAAAGTCAACCAAAACCATATAAGATACTCGCAAGCAGCATTTTTGATAAAAAGAAGGGAGAGGCACCATGGGCCTGAGCGTATGTCCCGCGGCTGTTGTTGCAGCCCCCGTTGAAGTCGTCTGGGAATTCCTGGCACATCCGGCAAGATATTCAGAGTGGATAGATGGACAAGTAGATCATGTCGAGCCGCAGGGGCCTGCCGTGGTGGGACAGACAATTGCCGTCACTGCTCCCGCACTCGGGAGAAAATGGCATGCCCTTTTCAAAGTTGAAAAAGTCGATGCTGAAAAACATCAACTCGGCATGCATGTGACCTTTCCCCTGGGAATGCAGTTGCAGGAACATGTCTCCTGCACATCCATTGACGCGACCTCGTGCAACGTCCAATATGGCTGAGACTTTATCTTCCCACCAGGTTGGTGGGGTCGACTGCTGGAAACGTTCGGCGCGAAGACATTCGCCGCGAGTATCGAAGACTCCTTACAACGGCTGAAGCGTAAGTCCGAAGCATACTACCAGGCGAACGTTGCTAAAGGTGAGGAATCACATGTCAGGCCAGACGCCGCCCCACCCCAAGGTTGACCGCGAGGGTCAACCCTACTATACACGGCGCGATTTGCAGCATCGCATGTGGGGTGGAGGGCATATAACGAAAGGAATGCATATCGATGCTCAATGATTCTGTGCTTCTCAATGACTGGCATGTCGTAGCCTATGCGCCAAACCTGCAGGAAGGCAAACCTGTGCCCGTCCGCCTCCTGGAAGAAGATATAGTGCTCTGGCGCGTCGGCGATAAGATACACGCGTGGCGCGACCTCTGCCTGCATCGTGGCACCAGGCTATCCCTTGGCAGAGTAGAGAATGAGACGCTAATCTGTCCATATCATGGTTGGACTTATAATGAAGAAGGCCAGTGCATCCGCTTCCCGGCTCATCCTGACCAGAAACCTCCCACCACGGCGCGCACAAAGATGTACCGCGTCCAGGAAAAATATAATTGGATCTGGGTCACCCTCGGCAATCCCGAGCACGATATAGCGGCCTTTCCGCAGTGGGGCGACCCGGCCTTCCATATCGTCGACTGCGGCCCATATTCCTTCAATGCAAGCGGACCAAGGGCCATCGAAAATTTCCTCGATGTGACCCATTTCCCCTTTGTGCACCAGGGGCTATTAGGCGATCCCGCTCGTCCCGAAGTCAATGATTACGTAGCGGAAATAACGGCAGAGGGCGTAATCGCTAAAGATATCAGCGTCTGGCAGCCTGACCCTGATGGCACAGGGAACGGGGCGCGCGTGAGTTACACTTATAAAGTCTTGCGTCCGCTCACCGCCTACTTCATCAAATCTTCCCTGGGACCACGTTTCGCCATGTATTTTACGATAACGCCAGTGGCAGAACGTTCATCCATTGCCTGGATGTATGTAGCTATGGATTACGGCGATCTCAGCGACGAGCAGGTACGGAAATTCCAGGATGACATCATCAAGCAAGACATCCCTATCGTTGAATCCCAACGGCCTGAACTCCTTCCGCTCGACCTGCAGGCCGAACTGCACCTTCGCTCCGATCGCACCGCTATTGCTTATCGCAAATGGCTCAAGGAGCTAGGTCTGTCTTTTGGCACGGCATGAATAAAATGTACGGGCAGGGTGGCCGCATCCGGTGGATGATGAAGATGCCTGCTCTTTGTGGTTATATAATCCTTGACTGAAAGGCCGCTCAGTTCTTATAATTTGTGTTGTATGAATTCCAGACCATGTACGAAGCTTCCAATGTAGCGGCAATTATATGAGGCTAGCTCGTGTTTGATAGCAGGATTAATAGAGAAAGCTTCCTTATCGCGACTTAGAAAACACTTGACCTCCGTCAGGGGTCTTCGCTGCATATCAGTGATTAGGGTGGAGTAGATGATGCTATCCTGTGGCTTGAGGTCGAATTGCCCCTGGTATACCAAAGCGTGTCTTAAACTGAACTCATCTAACTCAATGGACTTACCAACCTTGAGTAGCCGAGCAAGCGTTGAATGGAGCAAGTCAAATTCTCTGTTCACGGCGTCTCTCAAGATAACCAATAAAGGTTGAAAATCAACTATAGTTTGCTTATGTAGTTCTGATCGTTGAAGTTGCCTCAACGCCACCGTCAAAGCTTGATGCAGATCTGCTCGCTCTTTATTGCGATGCATGGTAGTCGTGAAAGGCTCACTAAGTGCGAAGCTTGGAAAAACAAGCTCTATTTTATTGCTTTCTGCAAGTTTGAGTATAGTTTCGGCTGACGAGGATTGTTCTTGCTCAAGTGCTACCTCCAAAAGGAAGTTTGACTCAACATATACAATCATAGATTTTCTTCTGTCAGGATTGCCGCACCTTTGATTGATTTATTGAAGCCAGAAAGAGCAAGTGTTTTCTCAGGCTCTTCACTCTCATTTTCTGGTTTCGTAGCAAGGTCATTTAGCCATTGGAATACGAGCAGTTCGAGTATATGCCCGTAAAGTCTCCGTTCCGAGTCTTCCTTCAGGTAGCGTGTTACCACCTGGTACATCGGGAATTCGTAAGTTGGCGGGGCATGAGAGTCTACTTGTTTCGTTTCCTTCCATAGGAAACCAACATCCTGAGAAAGGAGCAAAAAGTAGGGGACTTGCGCAGGCACACCATACTCTATCAAATTGTGTCGTAGTTCCGTTGCTATGTCACGTGAGAGATTTTGCAGGTTTTTCACTTCTACAATCGCAATAGGGTAACCCTTTGAGTCCTCTATGAGAATATCTGGTCGGGGTCGAGATTGGGACATGGTCATAATTCGTTATCCTTTTCAATATATGCTAGCTTTCATTCGTCCCTTTACAGCAGTATATCTATTCCACAGCACACATGTCAATAGAAATAAGCTCAAGAGATAGCAGTAGTGGAAAGCAACAAGCATACCCTCAGTAAGAGCTTCGTAAGCCGTTTTGCCAAAGTCATGAGATGCGCCTCCAATCCATGAAAATAGAGCGTGCATAGTTCAGTTTTATGCACTAGAACTTACTACGTGATGAGGTTAAAGACAACCCAAAACGCACCTGGGTGCTTGCCCTCCTCATCGCATTTCCTTACACTTGGAAAGAGTTCTATCAGTAGTGCGCAGCCACATGTGCTATGAACATAAAGTCATGTCACAAAATCACAAGGGGCGGTGTTCTACATAAGGAAGCTCAGGAGCAATTCATCTACTATGAAAGAGAAATGGAAAAGAATGCATGGTTGAAAACGTAATGACAGTGCCAGCAGCGAACACCATCCCATCACTTATCGGTGACGTTGTGCTGCACACCAATAATCTGAGCAAGCAATATGGCAAACGCATCGCAGTCAATAATCTCAATTTGGAAGTCTACCGCGGCGAAGTTATGGGTTTCCTTGGCCCCAATGGCGCCGGAAAAACGACAACAATTCGTATGGCCCTCGGCTTGATTGCCCCCACCTCGGGCAGCGTCGCTATCCTGGGTCAAGACATAGCCTCCCATGGGTCGCGTATTCTTCCGCGCGTTGGCGCCCTGGTGGAGACACCAGCTCTGTACCTCTATATGTCGGGTCGCAATAACTTGCGTGCCGTCGCCTCCGTACTCGGCGGCGTCCCTGCTGCTAGAATCGATACTGTACTGGATTTAGTAGGACTGCGCGCCAGGCAGAAAGATCGTGTTCGCACCTACTCACTGGGAATGAAGCAGCGTCTGGGCGTCGCCATTGCTCTGCTGCAAGACCCCGATCTGTTGATCCTGGATGAACCGGCCAACGGCCTCGATCCTGCCGGTATCGTCGAGATGCGCGATCTCATGCACCGTCTCACGGCAGAAGGCAAGACCGTCTTCATCTCAAGTCACCTGCTCACCGAGGTGCAGCAGATCTGTACCCGCGTCGCCATCATCAATCTTGGGAAACTGGTCAAAGTCTCCACAATCGCAGACCTCATCAGTGGACATGGTGAGTTTGTCGTCACCGTTGAGCGTGCTCAAGAGGCGCTCGCGCTCGTCAAGGCGCAGCAATGGGGTAAAGATGCACGACTTGATACGCGTGGCGCACTCGTCACTTCCGCTCCTGGAAAGCGTGGTCGCGACCTCAATCTCTTCCTCGTTGACGCGGGCTTCGCCCCCGATACTATCGCACAATCAACGCAGGACCTGGAACAGGTCTTCCTGGAATTGACCAATTCTGGTACAGGAGGAGTTCAGTGAGTACAGCCGTCACATCCGCACCAGCGGAGAAAATGAAAATACAGTCATCGAAGCCCAGCTTTTTCGGCATGTTGGGCGGTGAGCTTTTCAAGATCAGCCACCAGTGGATAACTTGGATTATGTTAGTCCTGATAGCGTGTATTATCGCCCTTCCCTATATCATCACATTGACAGTGCCGGACGTCAAAGACACCATTAACCATACGCCACTGATCTTTCTCGCAAACCGTATGACGCAGAACCTCGCTGTGCTGCGCGTCTTCATCGGCATATTCCTTCTGGTGCTAACGGCCTGTATTATTGGACTGGAGTACCAGCTTGGTACCATCCGTGTCCTCCTGTCGCGTGGCGTAGGACGGCTGCAACTGCTCACCGCGAAGCTGACTGCTATCGTCATCATTGGGTTGGTCGTCTTTGTTGTTGCTCTCCTCTATAATGTCCTCTTGATGAGCGGGCTGCTGCTGATTATGGTAGGAAATTTGAACGCCTATAATGCAATAACCGCTGCTTTTTGGACACAGGCTCAGCAGTACGTTCTGACCGTGCTGACCAGTATGGGAGTGACCATTCTTTTGGCTGCGGCTGCATCCGTAGTGGGGCGTTCGCTGACCTTTGGCCTGAGTATCGCACTGGCGTGGTTTCCGGTCGACAATATCGGCACGATCTTTTTGTACCTTGCCAACCGCCTCACCCACAGTGATTTCTGGTTAAACGTTTCAGCCTACTTGCTTGGCCCAAACCTGAATACCATGCCTAAGGCCCTCATCACGGCCAAAACGGAGGTCTTTACTATTGGTGCTCAGCCGTATGTCGCAGTCGATGGCACGCATACGCTCTGGGTTACCCTTGTCTATGCCCTCATCTTCGCGGCGGTGGCCATTATATTGACGTGGCGGAGGGATGTGAAAGAGTAAGAAGTTCTTTTGCTGTAGGAGCCTGGTCTCTCCTACGACGAACTTAGCCATACAGATGAGCTAAGGTTTCTCGAAATCGAACAAGACAGGCAAATAGTCATACCTACGAATTCTTTCCAATCCGTACTACGTGGATGCGTTCGTATTCGTATATGACCGCTTCTTGCTCTTCTGTTTCAACAGAGCCGGGGCGTAACTTTCTGATAGAGTCGATGGCCTCTTGCGCGGGAAGTCCGCATGTTGTGAGATAACCAGCTATGATCGTCCCAGTGCGCCCTAATCCCGCCTCACAATGGACGACAACCGGCTGACTGTCCTTCAAAGATGCTCGAATAATTGAGGCGGCCTGATGCATCTGGTGAAGTGTTGGCGGTTTCATGTTGGCAATAGGAATGTGGTACATGTTGAAAGCGGAAAGAAGAGGCGCGTCGTCAACATATCCCGTAAGGTTGAGTATAACTTTTATCCCGAGTTGTTGTAACATCACGTATGCGTCTTCTGTCGAAGGAAAAGGCATAGCAGCAAGCCTATCCTCAAGTATCCAGCTAAAGAAGGGTAAAACGATGTGCCACTTTTCATCAAAGCTCAGGTCAAAGTTGGCTAAAAACTGTAGTGGGTATGCGGCCAACTTACGACGTACAACGGGGTCAAATTGGGCGCGTATCCTCAATTCTTGAAACACGTTATCAGACATAAACTTTATTCCTCTTCTTAAAGGTAGGGGTATTGTATCATACTCCCAACTACGGTGGTCCTCTCTCTTCCTTCTTCCCCTCTTCTCTATTCTCCCCGACTCGCCCGTTTCTCCCACGTAGTCGCCCACTCAGGTGTGCTGACATCCTCCGGGCGTTGGCTGTTCAGGTTCGCGAGCAATTGGGGAGAAAACTCATCATGCTGGATTTCTCCTATATACAAGCAGCCATCGTTTTTAGTAAACACCAGGCGCTGGCGCTGATCCAGGTCCGCCCATGTGGTGCCTGCGAGCAAGATCTCATGGTTGCGCGTGGGGTCTTTGAGGGAGAACTCATAGATACTCAGCGAGCCATAGCGTTTGCTATCATAGCCAAGGTACTTCCTGAGCAGCACATGCTCGCTATAAGGATAATGCTTCTGAAAGATCTCGGGTTGAAGCAGTTTGAGCGACCTGCATCACGCGACTCAATACCCTTTTGCAGCCTGGTCCAGCCATCTCGGAGCAGGCGTTCACGAGCGATTTCGCCCAGTCCTCCCGTATACATACCCACCTTGAGCCAGCGCGCAAGCACATGCTCTTCATGGGCAAGGAGCGCACTCGGGGAGAAGTTCAGCAAGACCGTCTTCCCATCGACAAACAACCCGCCGCCACCCCAGGAATCGCTATGCGGCCAGAGAGCAAGGGCGGTGAAGTACGGTGGGCGGCTGATGGCCGTCCAGGTGTTGAATTGAGAACGGCCATATTTGCTGGCGAAGTAGATAAAGAGCGAGCCATTGGGCGACAGGTCACAGCGATCTTCCATCAGCTTGCCATGAAACCACTGCCCGTACTCGATCTCATCCGTATCGGTATGCCAGAGACTGAGTTGTACCCATGTACTCGGCCCCCTGCGTACAATGAGTCCAACAGGTGCCTGCCGGGCGAGCAGGCAAAAAAGCCTGCAAGGATGTTCTGTCTGAGCATCTTGAGCGCCTGGTTCCCTACGCATTTCCATTCCTTTGTCTCCGCGCGAACGTGCTTCCACTTCGATGGGAGTAGTTGTCTCCGCGCCCCTATCTTACTCTATCGTTGCTTAGCTGAGCAAGGAGCGCAGTCTCCAGTTATCATCGTTGCTTCGACGCTCGCCATTGCTGCACTCTTCCGACCCTTGCGTCATCGTCTTCAACAGATCATTGATCGGCGCTTTTACCGTCACAAGTATGATGCGGCCAAGGCATTGGAGGGGTTCAGCGCAACGTTACGCAATGAAGTCGATCTGAACCAGTTACGTGAACAGTTGATAGCAGTAGTTGAGGAAATGATGCAGCCGGCGCATGTCTCCCTCTGGTTACGCAAGAGCGAACACAAGAAGAAACCAAACACCCAGGCGTGACGAAGCATGTGAGAACATCATATGCGATCTCATGCAACTCGTTGGAAATGTGATGCCCATAATGGGGAGCAAGCAGCAAAGTGGTTTATTTCTTTGTGGATTAACTCAGATTACTCAAGGCAGAGCCTGTAAAGGTTTGCCTGTAGGCGTTTTAGTCGGTTTGTGGCTAGAGGATCTTCCGCTGGAGTATCTTCTATGTCAACAGAAGAGAATAAATTGCTCGTTCGTCGTTTCCTCGAAGAGGTCGTGAACAGAGGTCACCTTACTGAAGCAGCGAACTTCATTGCTCCCAACATTCACGATCATAACACTGGCTCCGAACCTCTTGGTCTGAAAGTCTATACTCAGCATCTTGTGGCAGTTCGCACCACCTATCCTGATTTTCAGGTGACGATTGAAGATCTCATTGCTGAAGGAGATAAGGTGGTCAGTCGTATCACTGGTCAGGGAACGCACCTGGGAAGGTGGTGGGGTGTTGCCCCTACAGGCAAGCAAGTGACGATCACGGGGATCAATATTGATCGTATCGTTGATGGCAAGATTGTCGAACACTGGGGAGAAGCGGATACGGTCAGTGCTCTGCTTCAGATTGGGGCGATTGCTGAACCTGAATAAGGTCTTCTTTGTGGAAATGAACGTCGAAGTAAAATGATGTGTGGGAGTTCGTACCGGTTATCGTAACGATTTCGAGACGAAGATAGTGTAATATATGGTATAAGGTTGAGCTACCTCATGGAAGGAAGATACACACGCTTTAAGGAGAAATAGTATGAATATTTTGCAAGGACTGGCACATGCTAAAAAGATTGCAGGTAGCCAGCAGGCGATTGTGTGCGGAGACACTCGCTATACCTGGGATGAGTTCGATCAGCGGACTGACGCACTCGCTCGTGGGCTGGCCTCACTTGGCGTACAACGAGGTCAGCGCGTCGCGGTCATGATGCTTAATTGTCATCGCTATCTCGAACTCTACTACGCCTGCGCGCGTATGGGAGCGGTCATTGTCCCGCTCAACAATCGCCTGGCACGGCCTGAGGTCGTGTTCATCCTCAATGATAGCGAAACGAAGGTTCTTGTGGTGGACAAAACGTTCGCTTCCTATGTGACCGGACGCGACACGTTCCCTACCGTCGAAACCGTCCTATATAACGGTGCTGAGAAACCCGAAGGTATGGTGCATTTCGAGGATCTGGTAAACAGGGGCGCGCAGATACCACAGAGTGCTGATCAAGAGATGGAAGATAATGATCTGTCGGGATTGTACTACACGGGTGGCACAACCGGGCGCGCCAAAGGCGTCATGCTTTCCCACAAAAATGTCGTCTCCAACGCTTTCCACATGGTTATGGCATCCAGCTACACCGGGCAGGATAGTTACCTGCACGCTGGTCCCATGTTTCACCTCGCCGATATCGCCTCAACATTTGCGGTGACGCTGGTTGGAGGGTGTCACGTCTTCATTCCCATGTTCAACCCCATAGCTATGCTCGAGACCGTTCAACGCGAGAAAGTCACTGCAACCCTCCTCGTTCCCACGATGGTCAACGCGCTGCTGAACCATCCAGACGTCGACAACTACGATATCTCCAGTATGCGGCGTATCCTCTATGGCGGCTCGCCAATGCCGCTAGAACTGCTCAAGAAGGGGCTACAAAAATGGGGACCTCTCTTTGTTCAAGCCTATGGTATGACTGAGGCAGCCCCTCTGCTCACCATGCTTGATCCCAAGGATTGCAGTATTGACGGGACTCCCGAGCAGGTAAGTGTCGTTTGTCGAATAATTTTTAGCTCTTGACGCATAAAATTTTAACGGCATAATAAACACAGGCGAACAAAACATGCACGCTCTGCCGCATATATTTTCCTGAATTCCGATTCCTCCTTTTTCCATCGTCACACCCCAGGCACTGCTTTCTCTTCCTCGTTCGGCGAAAAGATACAAGTCACAAACGAAAAGATATGCCGCAAAAATTTGCTTATTCTATCAATCTCAGGTATACTTGTGATGGGTATTTCTTCGTTTTTTGTTCCTCAGTTCAGAGGATTGGCTTATCAGCAGAGCGTAAATCCCACCATTCTACACTGATGGAATTTGCATCATTATTCTGTGAATGAGTTGCTTCGGAAACCGCAGAAGCGTTTTTGAGACCAAGGGATGTCTACAGATTCTGCCAGCAGAGTGGTGGGATTTACAGGCTGTGAGAGAAAACGATGACGGCAAGCATCGATATTTTTATCTCCTACACACGTGCAGATGAGTCCTATCGTCAGCAGCTCGAAACCCATCTGAGCTCTCTGCAACGACAAGGGCTTATTCGCATCTGGCACGACCGCAAGATTGGAGCTGGAGCAGAATGGGCTCGTGAAATTGATAGCCATTTAAATGCGGCTCACCTGATTCTTCTGCTTGTGAGTCCAGACTTCATTGCCTCGGATTACTGCTACGGTGATGAGGTGACACGCGCAATGGAGCGGCATGAGGCTGGCGATGCTCGTGTCATACCCATTATTGTCCGCCCCACCTATTGGCAGGACACTTCTCTTGGAAAACTACTGGCGTTGCCTACGGATGGAAAACCCGTGATACACTGGCCTACGACCGATGATGCTTTTTTCGATATTACCACTGGACTCCTGAGAGCAATTGCTGAGTGGAAAAAACAACAGATGGCACGAAGGATTGCGCTTTTTGGCTACGAAGTCGGTGGTGGCATAGCCTCTGCCCTCTGGAATGACCCATTAGCGTTTTCACCCGATGAACAGTATACTGCTTGGTGGAACTTGAAGAGAAACTTCACTCGAGATGAAATCGTCGGCCAGAGCTGGGTAAAAATCAGTCATCACGGCGATATCTTCCTCGTCCATTTTTTTGACAACGGACATCTCGACAACGGACATCTCAGCGAGAGTTTTCTTTCCGATCCAAGCAAGGAATGGCCGGGGACATGGATCCTCAAAGAGGAAATGCTCAGGATTAACCTCGGCTCCTATGAGTTGGATGTCTTCGCCAACCGCGAGAATTCGACGTACTCCGCCGTGGAGTGTATGAAAGGCAAGAAGCTCCCTCATGCCTATTTTACATTCTTCCCCATTCAAACAGCCAGAGCGAAGCATTGGGATTTGCGAGTAGCTCCCTTTCTTGTCGATGAGCTTTGTGAACAAGTACTGAATCGGCGGGCCACCGTGAGAGAACAGCTTCTCTATGGCTCACTGTTACATCGCGGTGAAATGAGCGCGAGAGGAATTGTGAAGCTCTTGGGACTTTCTCCAGAATACCGACAGCTGTTTATTGACGTCCAGAAACCTGAAGAGACAATAGCCCGCTGCTACGAGCATTTCTTAGATCGAACGGCTGATGGCGAAGGGAGAACTCACTACAGCAAAAAGGTCAAAAAGACGGGTTTCGACGCCATTACTGTAGAACTTATCGAAAGTCCAGAGTACGGCGGGCTCTTCGGTGAAGACGCTCCACCACAGATTGCTTTGAGAGGGCTGGCAGCCGTTTCACGCAGGCCCAACCACCTTGAGTGCTTCTATCGAGGGAGAGATCACCAGCTTTGTCATCGCTATCGCTATGAGGATGGACAGTGGAGTGGCGAAGGAGACCTTGGTGGCGTTCTCACGTCTGCGCCAGCAGCCATCTCCTGGGGTCCCAGTGCAGCTGGCCGAATTGATTGTTTCTACCGGAGTCAGGACTGCCGACTGTATCACCGTTGGTATGACGGGGTCTGGCAGAGCGAGCAAGACCTCGGCGGGTATTTGACCTCCGCTCCTGCTGTAGCATCTCTCGGTCCTGGTCATCTTGATTGTTTCTACAGGGGATCTGATGGTCATCTCTGGCACCGCTGGGAAGATGGTGTCGACTGGAACCGCGAGGAGGACCTGGGCGGTGTCCTCACCGCTGCGCCAGCTGTGGTCTGCTCGGGACCAGGTCGCATTGATTGCATCATTCGAGGTGAGGATCAGCATCTGTGGCACCGGCGGTGGGAGAAGAGCGTCGGCTGGAGTGAATGGGAGAACCTGGGTGGTCCATTGGCGTGTTCTGCGCCAGCTGTTGCGTCCTGGCAGGCCAACCGTTTCGATTGTTTCTTTCGAGGCGAGAATCAACATCTGTGGCACCGGCGATGTAGCGGCTCAACGTGGGGTCCCTGGGAGGACCTGGGCGATGCACTCACGTCTGCACCGACGGCGGTTTGCTGGGGATCGGATCGCATTGATTGTTTCTATCGCAGTGAAAGCGAGCACCTAAGGCACAAATGGTGGAATGGTTCAGCCTGGAATCGAGAGGACCTCGGTCGGCTCTCGATCTAAGCGGACAGGGGGTCAATTTGGTTTCCCAAAGTCACCAGAGAGATTAGTAGAACAACATGCACAAATGATCCTTCAGGAGTTTGAGGGTGGCCTCATTTGTGTGTTTCAAGAGGGGACACAGGACCAGAGCTATGCTCACAGATGAAGAATTTGCTGTCTGGTGTCAACGCAACAAGATGAGTCCAGAGGCGGAGGCCACCATTCAACGTATTCGCACCTCCCCTCCGGCTCGCCGAGTGCGTGGGCGAGCCTCGAATATGAGCGGACGGTACCCTTCGGTGAAAATGGGCTGCTCCATCCAATTTGAAAGTCAGGTGGAGTTTTTGGCGATCTATGCGATGGAGCGAGATGATGATGTCCTGGAGTATTACGACCAGCCAACACGCATCCAACTCCACTACTGCTCCCATTCAGGACGCAATACCTCTCCATGGCATACCCCCGATTTCCTGGTGATCCGTCGCAAAGGGGTAGGCTTTGAGGAATGGAAGCCAGAGAACGCGTTTGAGGGGTTGACCAGGCGCATGCCTGAACGATATCAACCCGATCCACGAGGAGGATGGCGCTGTCCTCCTGGTGAGCAAGCGGCAGGCGCTCTGGGATTCACCTATCGGGTGCGTACCTCTGGTGAATACCACCCGCAGTACATCCAAAATCTGAAATTTCTCCAGAATTTCTGGACCCATCCCTTTTCCGTTTCTCAGCGGGCAGAGCAACAGGTCCGGGATGCGCTTTTCGTGTATCCAGGCATCAGCGTGGACGCGCTTCTCCAGGCGCACCCCGATCTCGTCGTTGATGTCGTCTGGGCCATGCTCACCACCCAGTCCATTTTTACCGATTTGACTGCGACCCCGCTGATGGACTGGGAGCGTGTCTTTTTGTACGTATCAGCCTCGGAGGTTGAAGCTGCACGACAGGCAAGGGGTGATGTCCACCCCAATCTGCCCATTGTCTCGCCGCTGATCATTGATGGGCGACTGTGGGAAGTCGAAATGCAGGACTCGCAGGTGCTTCTGCGTCCAGAAGTAGGAGCGCCCTTTTCCCTTCCAGTCGAGCAGTTTCACCAGATGCAAGCGTCGGGCCTGGTTGTGCAGGCTTCCTTCTCCACCCCTTCACCGCTCTCCGAAGTTGCACGTGCGCGCATCGCCAAAGCTTCCCCCAAGAGCCAGGAAGCTGCCAACAAACGCTGGCGGGAAATCCTCGCGTATGCTCGCGGGGATGTGCTCACCGTCACGAGACGCTCCGTGCAAAACTGGATGGCTGCTTACCGCCAGGCCGAGGCCAATCTGGGCTGCGGATATATCGGGTTGCTCGACCGTGTTGCCGAGCGCGGGAACCGTTCTCCTCGTGTGCCCGATGCCTCCAAGGAGTTGCTCAAAGAGTATCTCACCACCCACTATGCTACCCCTGTCGCCAAACGGGCGGCAGCCGTGTACCGCCTCTACCGAGAGGAAGCGAAAGTGCGAGGTATCCCGCCCGTCGGCGAGCGCACCTTTTATCGAGAACGTGCCGCCTTTGAAGATGTCCAGGTTGTGGCACAGCGAAGGGGAAAACGCGCCGCCTATGCGCTCGAACCAGCTCTTGCGTACCTGGACCAAACCACCCCTCGTCATGGACAGCGTCCCTTTGAGCGAGCTCATCTGGATCACACGCAATTGGATATCTACCTGGTGTCCTCGGTGACTGGGAAATCCCTGGCCAAGCCCTGGGCCACCTTCCTGACCGATGCCTACAGCCGCCGGATTCTGGCCTGCTATGTGACCTATGACCCGCCAAGTTATCGCTCGGTGATGATGGCGTTTCGACAGTGTGTGAAACACTATGGACGACTTCCCCAGGAGCTGGTAGTGGATCGTGGCCCAGAATTTCAGAGTGTGTATTTCGAGACCTTGCTCACGCGCTGCTTCGTGACCAAGCTAGAGCGGCCTCCTGGGCAGCCGCGCTTTGGGTCGGTGATTGAGCGCCTGTTTGGCACCACCACCACTGAATTGCTCAATCAGCTTCGAGGCAATACACAGGCTAGCAAGATTCCCCGACAGATGACGAAGGCCGTTGATCCCAGGCGCCTGGCCGTCTGGACCCTGGACGCCTTTGCACGTCGCCTGGTTGAGTACTGCCTGCAAGTCTATGACCAGATGGAGCATCGTGCCCTCTTTCAAAGCCCACGGGAAGCCTTTGCGCAAGGGATGCTGCGCGCGGGCAGCCGGACACAGATGCTGATTCCCTACTCAGAAGACTTCTTGATCCAAACCAGGCCCTCGACCCGAACCGGGGTCGCGAAAATTCACCAGGGCCGAGGGATCATGGTGAATGGCTTACAGTACTGGCATGAGTGCATGCGCTCTCCCAGTGTCGCAGGCAAGTCTGTTCCGGTGCGCTATGAACCCTACAATATGGGGTTTGTCTATGCCTACATTGATGGGCAGTGGATAGAGTGCATTGCAGACACTTATCTCCAGGTTCACGGGCGTTCTGAACACGAGTGGCATCTCATTCTGGAGGAGTGGCGTGAACACCTGCGTCAGCATCACCTCAAACGAGTGACGCTCAACGGGAAGCTGCTGGCCGAGTTCTTGCGCGAACTGGAAAAGGATGAGGCGTGGCAGCTTCAGCGCCTGCGGGATCTGGAAGAACAGCCACAACGTGAAGTCCTTTTGATGCTAGGATCTCGCCCAGTTGAGGCGATCCAAGAGCCTGAGCAGGCCCCTATCGAAGTCGATTTGTCCACGATTCCAACCTATGAGGTATACCACTGATGCGGACCATTGATCTCGCCAACGTCGAGCTGCTCGAAGACTTCAAAACCTTGAAAGTGAAACACCCGCGTCAGGAGGAAATCCAGCAATTTCTGCTGGGAGCCACTGCTGGGTACAGAAGCTACACGCTGGTTGATCTCTATGGGATGAGCGGGGTCGGGAAATCGACCGTCATGGGACAAGTCGCGCGGATGATCAGTTCCGCCGAAACCAACCCAGCAGTCGTTCCAAGCGTTCTGGTGCAGGGATCGCCAGAAGATGTGGGGGCCGCTTCCCGCCTGGATTACTACCAGCAGGTCCTCGACCAGCTTCAGCACCATCCAGCCATCCGAGATCGGACGAAAAATTTGCCGCTCTACATCAACCGAGGGAAAAAGAGCAGCGATCCTGCTGAATGGCTCCAGATGCGCAATGCCGCTGAATATGCTCTGGCGCTGCTGCAGGTGAAAGTGGTCTTTGTCGATGAGGCACAGCATCTGCTGGCTCCCGATCCCGTTCGCAAACCCACGGCGCAACTGGACTGGCTCAAAACACTTGCCAATCGAACCAATGTGTTGCATGTGCTGGTTGGGAATTTTGATTTGTATGAGTATTGTCATCTTTCCGGCCAAGTGGTGCGGAGAATGCGTGATCAGCATTTTCCTCGCTATCACCTGGACAACCAGAAAGAGTGTGAAGAATTTGTCGGTGCTCTCAAAAGCTTACTGGAGCATGTTCCGCTGACCGTCGATGTGCCAGCGCTCCTCTCTCACTGGCGGTGGTTTGGAGAATGGAGTGTAGGGTGCGTGGGCGTTTTGGGCGATTGGATTGTCGATACCGTTGACGCTCTTTGGCGCAAGGGCGAAACCGTTCTCACCGTTGAAGCGCTGACGAAGCATGCGTTACAGCCCGATCAACGAGCCCGTTTGGAAATGGAAGCTCGAACCGGGGAAAACCGAGTGGCGCGCGCAAAAGCCCAAAGCGAACTAGAATTGCAACGGTTGCTCAGCACTCCGGCTCCCGATGGGAAACTCCTCCAGGTCACGCCTGCCGCTCCTTCGACCAATGATGCAAGCCGAAACAGGGGAAATCGAATCGAGCGAGCACTTTCCCGCGACCCGGTGGGGGAAAGCACGGATGCGCAGGCATCTCACAAGTGCCCTAGATCAGGCCAAGTGTTGGATCTAGACGTACACCGTTTTACCCAATCAGCAGTCGTTCATGTGCAATGCAGAGAGTGTGGAAGCATACGAAAAGGATTGCTCAAAAAGGATCATGTTGTCTACCGTGACCATGAGAAACTGCGGGGTCGTAGCACCCATACAGGCCCGCGATGGGTCGAGCACGAGGGCGAATGGAAAGTCGTTGCAGAAGCAAAAACATGATCTCAACGAAAATTTATGGGTCAGAAAGGATGCTCTTTGATGCCCCTTCAGAAGCGCCTTCATTCCGTTATATGAACGGTTATGGGTCAGAAGACGATACGTTTTCTTTTACCTGCTCAGCCAGCGTTCGAGAAAAAAGGTTCACTGCTACTTGGAAAAGTTACGAGTCAGGACCATTTTATTGCTATACAGCTCTAGCTGCTCCACTGGCTCCTCTCTAGCAAGCAAGCGAAAAATTTATTTGTCAGAGAAGCGAAGTTATATTCGACAGACAACAGTAAGGCGTCTCGCTTCGTGCGGCAAAGAATCACTGGGCGTCGAAGTGCGTGTCGTGCATGCCGATGGAAGGGACGTGCAGCCAGGAGAGATCGGCGAAATTATTGCACGCGGCCCCAACATCATGCTGGGGTATTGGCGCATGCCGCAGGTGACGGCAGCAGCCATCGTAGATGGCTGGTATCACACAGGTGACCTGGCTACCATTGACGAGGAAAACTTCATCTACATCGTCGATCGAGCCAAGGATATGATTATCTCCGGCGGGGAAAACATCTATTGTGTAGAGGTAGAGAATGCACTTTATACGCACCCCGCTGTGCTGGAAACGGCGGTCGTTGGTATTCCAGATGAGTCGTGGGGCGAGTCGGTTCACGCGGTCGTGGTGTGCAAACCCGGAACGAGTGTGAGCAGCGATGAGTTAATCGCGCACGTTCGCACACAGATCGCAAGTTACAAAATCCCGCGCAGTATTGAGTTTCGTACAGAGGCTCTGCCGAAAAGCGGCGCGGGCAAGATTCTCAAACGTGACCTGCGCGAGAAGTACTGGGCGGGCAAAAGCAGGCGGGTCAACTAGCTGAAAAGGAGAGAGGACTACTTACCAGCCAGGTCCGCGGCGGTTTTGCTATGCGCTCCCGGCCTGACTACAAATAACGCGCCGCCACTTGCCGCACCCGCGATGATACGCAGGGCTGCTCCATGGCTTTTCACGTAGCCATTGATAGCCGGGTTCGGACCGACATAGCCAATATCGATTTGACTAGCAAATAGCGCTTCAATGAGCGCCGGGCTGGCATTAAAAGTCTTTTTTGGTATCATCTCAATAATTCGAGGTAGCCTAGGGTGGGACAAAAATTGATGGCCCATGTATACTAGAGGAATGGTAGAAAACTTCGATCCCACCACCATTGAAGATGAAGGTCTACGCCAAGTGTTCATCACGCTGATGAATTTGGTGGAAAACCAGCACACCAAAATGCAAGAGCAAGCCGAAGAAATCCAGCGTCTGCGCGATGAGGTCAATCGGCTCAAAGGTGAACAAGGCAAACCCAGTATCAAGGCAAAGAAACCAGCTCCGGCTCTCTCATCGGAAAAGGAACGCCGTGAGCCCAAAGCGCATCACAAAACCAAGAAGCAGACCCAGGTGAAGATTGATCGGGTCCAGGTCGTCAAGGTTGATCAGCAACGACTCCCTCTCGATGCCCAGTTTAAGGGCTACGAAGACGTCATCGTGCAGGACATTGCGTTTCGCACCGAGAACGTCACGTTCCGCAAAGAGAAATATTACTCACCCAGCAATCAGCGAACGTATCTGGCTGATCTTCCGGCAGGCTATAAAGGCCAGTTTGGGCCGAACGTGAGAGCGTGGGTCTTGTCGCTTTACTATGCAGATGGGATGAGCGAGCCAAAGATCCTGGATCTCTTGCAGAGGGTTGGCATGCTGATCAGTGCGGGACAGCTTTCTGGCATGCTGATCAAAGACCAGGAGCAGTTCCATGCTGAGCGTGCACACGT